>Ga0102831_1001373_pt1 | contig 10301 bp, 18 predicted proteins | sample ColrivemetaGS747_FD_84508 | JGI IMG/M metagenome (GOLD analysis project Ga0102831, IMG submission 84508) | Estuarine microbial communities from the Columbia River estuary - Freshwater metaG S.747 | ecosystem: Environmental > Aquatic > Marine > Intertidal zone > Estuary | place: USA: Columbia...
AAGCAGAGCGATAGTTCTAATGAGATACGGTTAGACAATCTTGTGTGCGCAGGAGACGATTGGCTTTTAAGTCAAAATATTGAATATTTAAAAGAGGTAAGATATTTATTCAAAAAAATTTATTACGAAGCAAAAGATATAGAATGTGATTGGGTGACTACAATACCGATGGGCACAATTATGGCCTATATGTTAAGATGTGGTGGAGATCAAATACTACACCATATAAATAAACCTAAAAATAAAACCAAACTGATTAGTTCTGCTTTTGGTAGTAGATGGCCTAAACTAACCAACAAAATTGAAGACAGGAGATTGTTAGCTGATTTCACACAAAGCTGCGAATTTATGGATAATACGTTTTGTAATCCCCCAGACTATTTTGAAGCGTTGAGTGACTATAAATTCTTTGCATGCCCATTAGGGAACGGCATTCAGACCCCTAAGATATGTGAATCCATTCTATGCGAAACAGTACCTGTTGTAACAAGTCATATTGCACACACAGAACTAAGAGATATCTATGATCTACCGCTTTTAATAGTAGATAATTGGGGAGACTTAACAGAAGAGTTCCTGAGCGAAGCTTACGAAAACAAGTTTAAATACATAGATTGGCAAAAAGAAAAAGCAAAATTCTTAGTAGAAAACTTTAAAAATTTACTAATATAAATTTTAAATAATATATGATAAGTCACGAACACAAGTGCATATTTGTACATATATCAAGAACAGGCGGATCATCAATAGAAAGAACTATATTTAAGAAGGACTGGTGGCTTATTGATCCAGCAACTAAACATTTGACTGCATCCAAAACCAAAGAAATATACAAAGATTACTGGGATTCGTATTTTAAATTCTCTTTTGTTAGAAACCCATGGGATAGAATGGTATCTTGCTATTCTCATTTTAGTTACAAAAAGGTTTTTGGTACCCCTATGATTGATTTTTTGGAAAATATTCCAATTCTAAGTCATGAACCTCAATTTTTAGAGTATACGGATATATTAGATGCGGATTTAGATTTTGTAGGTAAATTTGAAAACTTAGAAGAAGATTTTAAATATATAAAGAATAAGATAGGTATAAAAAATGAATTAAAACATTTTGGAAAAACGAAACGAACAAAATATCAAGATTATTATTGCGATAAATCAATAAGATTAGTAGAAGAAATGTATAAAAAGTCTATCATAGAATACAAATATAAATTTTAAAATATTATGAAAGTAAAAGATATGATAAGACTGTTATCAACTGCTCCTCCCGATGCTCGTATTGTAATAAGAGGGTTTGAAAGTGGATTTGATAAAGTTAAAAACCTTACGTATATAAATATAATAAAAGATCCTGATTGGGGTCCTGGTACCGCTTTTTTAGATGGCGAGTTTTATGAGGCAGACGAAGGAGAAGTATCTGAAACTGCTATCTGTATAGAATGAAAGCAAAAGAATTAATAGAATTTCTGTCAAAAGTGCCTCCCGATAGTCGTATTGTAGTAGGTGGATGGGAGCACGGATATGACGAGGCTACTGCCGTCGAATGCTTGACAATAACACCAAATACAGATAAGCCGACGGTTTGGCATTTTGAAATAGGAGACTTTCGGTTAGCAGATGAAGAAGAAGCATCTGAGGTGGCTGTGTATATTGCTGGAGTTTAAATGAAACAAAAAATCTTATTTTACGGAAATTGTCACACGTGGACTTTCGGCAAATACTTTTTATTAGATCCAGAGTTAAGAGAAAAGTTCGAGGTGATTGATGCTGACAAATCCTGCAAACCGATGAGTGGGTCCACGACAAACTTTCAAGTGTGGACTGCAAGAAACCGACCACATCAAAGCGAATTTTTTAACGCAGTACACGAAAAAATAAAACAAGCGGATTTTTTTGTATTTCAAGACATGGGTCTTTCGTCTTGTATACCAGAATTAACAACCAAATTCCTTTGTGATAACATAGTAACTGGCAAAGCTATATGTGTTCCTAATCCTCGTTTAACAATACATTGCTTTGATTTAGAAAAACCAAATCCTTATATAAAATACGCACAAACAAAAGTCAGTGATCCCAATAACGTTGAAGAGATTATTGAATTCTTACGCACATCACATGATCCAAAGTTAACGGAGATTTTAGAGCAAGAGTATCCTATCTCTACAGCTTATATCGAAGGCAGAAATGAAAACCATCAGAGAGCTAAGTTGTATTCTGAGCAATATCCAAATTATATTTGTATGGAAGGGTTTATAAAAGAAAACTTTAAGCATAAAGTTATGGCTTTTGATCCTATGCACCCTACTAAAGTATATTTTATTGAGCTGTTGAGATTGCTATTAACAAATATCGGATTGGATGATTTCAATATAGCGGAGGACTTTTGTAAAACTCAGGGGATGCCAAGAGCTGCAATTAATCCTATGCAGTTCAAGTTTTTCCGAGAATACTTTCCTATGTTAAATGATGAATTTCAAACAAGCAGCAAGCCGGTATGCGCCACATTTCGGAAAATAAGCGATATGCTCAACATTGGCTAAATAAGCAAGCGGAAAACTTATCATTACATGAAACAAAAAATATTATTTTCAGGCAACTGTCAAGCAGGAGTGATCTCGCAATATTTTTCAAAAAATGCGTATTTAAATGAGTTGTTTGAAGTAATAAAAATTGATGAGAGCTGTTATCCTTTAACAGCATGGAGAGGTGATACTACTAATTTTGCTTTATGGACTAATAAAGATGAAGAATTACAACGTCAATTTTGTAAAGGTGTTCAGGAAAAGATAAAACAAGCTGATATTTTTGTATTTCAATCGACATTTAGATCTACAATTGAAGAACTACGAATCGACTATTTGTGCGAAAATATATCGACTGGTAAAAATGTCTGTATTCCGAATATGCGTGTGTTTGTATACTGCAATGATGGAGCTTCTTTACTTCCTTATATAGAGTATGCTAAGGCTAAAGTTAATAATTCAAACGATAATAGTGAGATTTATAATTTTCTGCAAACATCAGATGATCCAAAGTTAACAGAGATTCTAGAGCAAGAGTATCCAATATCAACTATGTATATAAACAGAAGAAACGAGAATCATCAAAGGGCAAAGAAAGATTCCGAGGAGTATCCAAATTATATTTGTATGGAGAATTTTATAAAAGAAAACTTTAAGAGCAAATTATTATTTTGCGCACACAATCATCCCACTACAGCTTATTTTGTTGAGTTGTTGAGATTATTGTTAATAAATCTTGGTTTAAATGATTTTAATATAGAAGAGAAAGATATACAGAAATTAGGAGGATATAAAATTGATCCCATGCAGTTCAAGTTTTTTAAAGAATACTTTCCTCTGTTAAATAAATGATAAATTATTAGGTTTATAAACGTATAATATAAACATATGAGCATAACATACTTCGGACAAATCCGCCCCCAACGACAAAAAGGCTTGCCTTTAGACCGATATATTCACGAGAATTATATTAAAAAACGTTTTAATGATGGTACTTTCTTAGAATTAGGAGCATTAAATGGTAGACGCTTCTCAAATACAAAGTTTTTCGAGGATAACATGGGGTTTAATCAGGGTGTATTAATAGAGCCGGATCCAAAATCATTTACACAATTAGTAAAAAATAGACCAAAGTGTGAATGTTTCAACTATGCTATTCATACTGAACACAAATCAGTAAGTTTTTTAACAGGTGGTAACTCAGCTATGAACTGTGTAGATCATAGCGAAGCAAAAACTCATATTAAAGATTTTCACAAGAGACCGGGTTGGGGTATTTCAAGCACTGTTCCAGCAGAAAGATTGGATGTTATTTTACAAAAAACAAAGCTGGAATATCTTGATTTTTGGAGTTTAGATGTTGAAGGCTCAGAGTTGCAATGTTTAAATTCTATGGACTGGTCTATTCCTATTGGCTTAGTTGTTATTGAAACCACAGCTAATAAAGAACAAATTGATAATATCATGATTAATCATGGATTCAGCGTCATGGAACAGCTCTACTCAGACACTATTTATTTCAATTTAAATTATTTTAGAAAGGATTTGTTCTCTTTCAAAAACTATTAAATAAATACGAAAATGAAAATTATAAACTCGAAGACACATTTGAATTATACTTAAAAGAACATGAATTTAAAATTATTAAGGGATACAAAGAAAAACTTACAAATTATTTTAGATCATTTAAACGAAAGAGGTTCTCTTTGTGACCTTGTGGACGATAAAGATCCGCTTGAGATTAAAACTATTGACAATATTGCAAATTTATGTTATGATATTCATATAAGATGCGAATGGCTTGATGAAAATTTATGAAAACTATACCGCCAGAAGACGTATTTAAACACACTTATGAAAATTAATAGTATCCCATTATTTTATCATATTCCAAAAAATTCCGGAACGTATGTATCCAACTGCCTTTTGCAGGCAGCTAGGAAACATAATAAGAACAAAATTCAAGTAATGAGAGTCATTTTGCAAGAAAAATTTATCTTAGCAAAACTTATATTAATTGACAATTTAAATTTTTTAAAGGAGGATGATAAATTCACGTCGCTAAATAGTGCAGAAATAACTTGGAACTTGCGTGTCGAAGATTTAACAGAAGACATTTTACAGCGATTATCTATACATTCAGTTGTTATTGAAGCGCGAGGATTTAGAGATACCGAAACTTCCCTTAAATCACTTTTTTTGTTTTTAGCTAAATTTAATTTGCATAAATTCTTAATATCAAGAGAACCATTTTCTAGGGAGCAATCCCTTTACAATTATTTAACCTCTGACAAATCAAGTCACGAGCACACGCATGCAGCATTCGCGAGCAGCTCTTTCCAAGAGCATATTATGTCTAAACAATTGCAGGATAGTTGGCTAATAAGAAATTTATTAAACATACAGCATGGCGTAAATTTAACAGAAGATACTTTTAATAAAGCTCGCGAGGTTCTTAAGAATTTTAAAATATATGACGCCAAAGATACGGACAAAGCAGTAAAAGAAGTGATACTAAAATGTTTTAATATACAGGATTTCGACACACAATCCTCTGTAAGCAAAAAACATGATAATATATATAAAAAAATAAAATTCGAGGAGCTTTCCATAGATGCTCAAAACCATTTTAAAGAACGAAAATTCTGGGATCAAAAACTGTATGATTTTTTTAAAACTTGACTTTAGATAAAAAACTGATATCTTACATATAAGAGAACAAAGTATTCATTTAAATGAAAACCAAAGAGCAACTCAAACAGGAAATTCTTCTTTTAAAAGAAGATTTAAGACAGGCTGACTCGTATTTTCTAACGTGCAGCAATAAGTTACACGCCGCAGAAACAGAGGTAGATGAGCTGAAAAGCGAAGCAAGAGATTTTAAAAAACAAATTAAAAAACTCAAAAAACAACAAAAGAAAAAATAAAATTATGGGAATGTTCGATGACATACAATGCAAAAAAGAATTACCGCTCAATGATGAATTAAGAGCTGCGGGAATCAAATGGGAAGAAACTTCGTTCCAAACTAAGGATTTGGAAAATTGCCTACTTCATTATACGATCCTTGAGGACGGACGCTTGGTAGAAAATGTTACAGAGCATGAATACATTCACTACACTGATGAAGAAAAGAAGTCGAAAGACCGTAAGCCCTGGGATCTTTTTAAAGATGTCAAAATTACAAATCAGTATGATAAATTTGTTGAGCATCATGGGGTTATAAATTTCTACACTGGAATAGATTATACAGATGAAGAATCGTTTTGGGTAGAATTCAATGCTTATTTCATTTATGGAAAACTAGATAAAATTGAACTCGCAAAGTGCGAAAAGCAAAAATCTACAAGACTTCACAATAAAGAATGGGACGAGAAAAGGAAACTAAATGATAAAAAACTTTTGAACAGAGTAAAGATGCTTCTCAGAAAGCTTGGATGGAGTTTTTGCTGGCGTAAAGTTTCTAACTTTTTTTATCAAGTTTCCAACGCTTCTTCTAAAATTCGCATGTTTATCATCAGATATCTTATTTGATTTAAATATATAAAAGATGAACGAACAACAATTCATGGCTAAAAATCATTGCTTGAAAGATTTTCCAGAAAATCAAACTGTATTTTTCAAAGTTCGTAGCTTCATATGTGAAAAGTTTGGAATTTGGGATTTATGGGACATATTACCTTACAGATGGAATATGTTGTATCACGATTATATAAGACCCATTTTTAAACCACAAAATTCCAGAATACGCAGAGCGATCCCAAGACAATGGAGAGATATTTCCAGTCTGATCGTAGATGTAAATTTTGAATTCATTAAATCGTTTTATGAAGATGAATTTGTCGATGGAGTCGTTGATTGGTCGGCCACACAGCATCATCAAGAATTTGGAAAATGGCTACAAAGCTCCTACCTTTATATTATAAATGAACGACCGGATTTAGAAAATTTAAAAAATGCAGCTTATCCAAAAAAAGATGGCTGTCTGTTTGATGCTTTCGAAGAAGTTACTGACGAGCGAGGTAGGAAACTATATCAATTTAAAGACGATGGTATCCCTTATGATGTTAAATATGGCGAAGTAAACCGCTTGGAAAAAATAATAGAAGAAAAAGATACAGATATTTTAATTCAAATAATGAAACGCAGGGATTATTTTTGGACATAATCTTAAAAAACCCTATAATTTATTAATAAAAAAAATCCATGAATGAACCAAAACTAACAGTAATAACAGCTTTACTAGAATTTAATCAAGATTTAATCGACACCTTCGAATCAATAAGGGGTTTAATATCAGAAAATAAAATAAATTGGATAATAAAATACTCTCAAAATCAAGTTCCGCAGGAGATGCTTGCTATTTTTAATAGTTATCCGAATATTATCACAGTTGCAGAAGTCGATAGTGGCATTTATGAAGCGCTAAATCGCGCTTTGGAATTCGTGAAAACGGAATACTATATAGTTTTGGGAGCTGGTGATAAATTTTTTCAAAATTCACTAGATATATTAAATCTTCAAATATCGAAAAACCCTCAGGCTGATGGATTTATATTTTCTGTTGCGTATCCGGATATAATTAAATGCCCACAACTCAATCACGTCAATTTTAGAATGCCAGGCAATCATCAAGGTATAGTTTTGAATACAAAAAAAACTATTGATATAGGAAAATTTGATGTAAATTATAAATATGCCTCAGACTATGATCTATTTAGTAGATATATTTTAGCTTATCCAAATATTGAATCCTCAAATAAAGAAATAAGTTACTTCAAAAATGGCGGCGCGTCAGAAAATAACTTATTTGAATGCGCGCTTGAGGTATATTTAATAGTTCATAGACACTGGAAACATACACATAGTAACATACCGGATCTTCATGACATAGTAATAAATGGTTTAAATAGAATTAATTCGAAAATGATAGAAAAACAAAAAATTATGACAGTAACTAGCGACAGCGTATCAACTAAAATGGACACATTAATATCTAATATTGAGGATGTTAATAAAAAAATAGACGTAATATACAAAGCGCTTGATTTCGCCAGTCGTGACTATACTGAATTAAAATCATTAGTTGATAATATGATAAAGCCGCAAACCGCAGTTAATGGTAATATTAGTGTGAAACAAGAAAATAAAGTTTTCGGATCTACAAATGAAAATAAGGATCTTTCAAATGTAATTTCTTCAAAAGAGGCATTAAAAAATATTTTTAAAAATTTAAATTAAATACTAAAGTGAAAAAGGTTTTCATTTCGGGATGTTATGATATATTACATGCTGGACATTTACAATTTTTCAAAGATGCTAAATCACTGGGAGATTACTTAATAGTAAGTTTTGCTTCGGATAAGGTTTTATTCAAGCATAAAAAAAGAAGACCTTCTATTCCACAGGATCATAAGCTGGCTATATTGAAATCAATATGTATAATTGATGAAGTAGTAATTGGAGAAAATACAGAGCTTGGACTTGACTTTAAAGACCATTTGTTGAATATAAAACCAGATATTCTTGCAGTAACAGAAGATGACGCGTATTCTAAAATTAAAAAACAATTATGTTTAGAAAATAATATTCAGTACATTAAAATTGCTAAAAATAACCCGCAATTTACCGAAACATCTACATCATCTATAGTTAATAACATACGCGCTCCACATGCTTTACCGTTAAGAGTAGATTTCGCAGGCGGATGGCTAGATGTTCCAAAATTTAGTAAAATTGGAGAGTATGTCGTCAACTGCGCAATATCGCCGCTTGTGTCTCTGTACGAATGGAAATACAAACTAAAATCTGGACTTGGAGGATCGGCGGCTTGGGCTATGTTAAATGGAAATTCAGGAATAGAATCAGAATTAAATTTAGGTTGCGGATGGCAAGATCCAGCTGTAATAAGCGAAAGAGGACTCTGTGTTTGGAGGAGCGGACCAGTTCCGGTACTAGAATACAAGAAGAATCCAGATTTTCTAAATGGGAAAATGGCTCTATTATATACAGGAATCGAACATGATACTCCATCTAATGCCAATAAAAATAGAAATTTTGAATTAATTAAGAAGGCTGGAAGATTAGCTTATGAGTCGGTAATATCATCTGACTTATTAAATTTATCAAAAGCTATAAATATTAGTTATGAATGCCAGCTATCCGAAGGCATGCAAGAACTTCCATCCGTCGAAAAGTCATTAGCTAAAAAATATTGCGGCGGGGGATGGGGCGGGTACGCTTTATACCTATTCAGAAACTCAAAAGATAGAAATACATTTGTAGAAAAAAATGAAAATACAGAACTCATAGAGCCGTTTATTTAACAAGTTAAAAAAAATATGAAAGACTACGATTATAATCCAAGTTTAAATTTAATGAGTATACCAGATCAAGAAACAGCTTTCCAGTCTTATCCAGATATTCTCGGATCATGGAAAGAAGAAAAGAATCCGCTAGATATCATAAAAAATTATGATGATTATCCAGCGCCGGATTTGCAATCATTCACAAAAGTTAAAAGCACAGAAGAGGAAAAAATAGAGAAAACATATGGAAAAACTATTTTCAAATTTCCAGTATTGCATCTTGGCTGGGAGGCAGATGGTTGGGGATATGTAATAGATAGAGACGGCGAAAGGGAAGTTGTCTTAAGCAATCACGGAAAATTCTATACCGCGTCTATTAAAGAATTAGAACAAAAACTAGCAGAATATAAAAAAGTTGAATTTGAAACTAAAAAAGCGATCACTTTATTAAATACATATGCAAAATTGGATTAATATTTTACAACAAAAAACCGTTGAAAGAAAAGAGATCAAAGAAAGCGAAATTATTTCAATTATTCCCTTCGAGCTTATAGAATCCTGGGACAACTTTATGAGGGGTAAAACATGTCCAATTTTAGAAGATGGAGATCACGGTGTTTATAGCTGCGATTTAAATCAATTTTTAAATCGAGCATATTCAAATTAAAATCCTCTTGACATGGATTAAAAATATGCGATCATTATTTTAAGATGAATGCTAAAATACCTACAATAAAAAAAATACCAATTGAATTCTATATTTCTTTCGTTTCAATAACTGTCGTATTCGTACTGTTATTTTTGGACATCCTACAAAAAAAAGAAAGAATAGAACTTGCTAAGATGGGCTATATTCAAAAATTTGAAAACAATAAATTGATATGGACGAAGCCCTAAAAGACGCTCATAACGCATTTAAGCCTCCCGCTCATGTAGTTGAGGCGGTCAAAGTAATAGAAAATTGGGCTGCTTCACAAACAGATAGAGACGATTGGGTAATTGGTGGAATAGCATGTAGAAAAGGCTTCGAAAGATTGTTCAAAATGTACAAAGGCAAAAATAAACATGTCAGATAAAAAAGATTCAATTTTTAAATCTAAAAGTGACGCTGGCAAAGGAGATAAGCCTAGAAATATCAGCAGCAAGTATTTTGAAAATTTTGACCAAATAATTTGGAAAAGTAAAAATAAAAAAGATAATGGAGACAGACCAAAAAATTAAAGTAGCTGTCATATCGATTATAGTATTGACGACTTATTTATATTTTGGTTATAAATTTTTATTTTAACATGTATAATTAATTTAGCTTCTGGCGCTTAAAGAGGTTAGAAACAAAAAAAATAAACAAACAAATAAAAACTCGCTTAATAAAGGAGAAAATAAAAATGACAACAACATTAGTACCTGGACATTTTTCGTCCACAGAAAGGGTTTTAAGCCGATTACCCGATCTGTTCAATGATAATTGG
>Ga0102831_1001376_pt1 | contig 10293 bp, 3 predicted proteins | sample ColrivemetaGS747_FD_84508 | JGI IMG/M metagenome (GOLD analysis project Ga0102831, IMG submission 84508) | Estuarine microbial communities from the Columbia River estuary - Freshwater metaG S.747 | ecosystem: Environmental > Aquatic > Marine > Intertidal zone > Estuary | place: USA: Columbia...
CTTAAGTTCTTTAGCCCAGTCCATAATTACAGGATTGTGTTGTTTACCAACAACTTCTTTAGTACCAATAAGCTTTACTGCTTGAACTAAAATTTTTGGAGATTTTTCTTCCTGTAAAAAACTATAACTCATAGATTATTCTTTTATGTTCTTGTAGGTATCTGATACTTTCTCAATACCTCCTCTAATAGTTTTAACTACTTTGAACACTGATTTAAATATATTATTGCCTGTAAGATCAAACCAGTTTTCATTAATAGATGATAACTCTATAATTGCAAATATATAAATAAGTGCATTTGTAAAAATAGCTTTAGTTGGTATTACAATATCATATCCAGTTGCTTTAAGTAACCCTTGAGTAAATGGTGTAAAGCCATAATAATCTAACGGAAGTATTGCAATAGCTACAACATAGTAACCTAAAGCTTTAAAAATATACCCTCTTCTAAGTATTTTGGATTTAAATACATCTCTGTATTTTCTATTTTCATCACAAGCAATCTTTTTAAGAGAGATAAGTTTGATAATTGTATCAACTAAGATGACAAACATTAGGAGAATAGCACTTAGTTCAATTGGAGAAACAAAAGAAAGTATTGACAAAGTAAGGAGAGTTATTTTAGTTTTCATGGTAGTCTTCTTGAAATCAATTTGAATAATATATAGATTAACAAGATGAATAACACAATCCCTCCTACATAAGCTAGAAAGATCACCCAACTAGGGATGTATTTAATTCTTTCTGGCTTTAATGTTTTGGTGACTACTTTAGTGTGGTATACATCATTGCCTTTAATTACTTTATACACTGTATCAACAGTTGCCTTTGAAGTATACACATTATTCTGGAGTTTGGTTTGTAAACTTAAAATTTTACCATCCTTATCTCTAAGAACTCCATTTAGTTTAGACAATACATTACCAAGGGAGTCACAATACAACGTATCTTGTATATACAGTGTTTCTCCCGGTAAAGTTATTGTTGTGTCTTTATATTGAATGATTGTTTCAGTGCTATCCTTTTGTGTACACAACGGACAGTATTTTGCTAATCTTTTCTCTAAGGAGCAAGAACTAACTGAAACAAGTAATAATAGATATAAAAAATACTTCATATCTATAATATACAAAAAATTTTACAACATTCCTAGCATATACTTCTCTGCATTTTTGGTTGTATCATCAGCTTTTAGCATAACCTTAACAATTTCTGAATCAACATGCTTAGGATGTACATACCAATCTTCATATGGACAGTTATCATTTGGAGAAATATTACTAGCTACAAGTAAGTAACCTCTACTAAGCAAGAAGTTTCTTGACTTATCTCTGTAGAGTTTAGATACATCCGTATAGTAATCATGTTCATATGTAATTACCCCAAAAGTACATTGATCCCAAGGTAACATTGTAAGGATCTCATAGGTAGTTGCGGGTGGCTCACAGTCAACTTGTAAGTAGTCAATGTGACCTTTAAGTATAGAGTAATCAAACTTTGTAGCATCACATAGAATAATTTCATTCTTTCTGTGTTGTTTAAATTTTTCAACCTCATGTTCTAAGATTTCTAATGATGTACCTTTCCACCCCCATTCTTCTAGTAATGCTGTATTACTACCATGGAATGGATCAGCTGCACCAATTTCAAAGTATTTACCTTTTTTCTTACCATTAAGCATAGTAAGAGTAAACATATCTTGATATGTTTGAGAATAGTTTTTAGTAATAGTTTCTGATCCTTTAAATTTATATCTTAATTTATCATGTAATCCTTTGTGATATCTTAAGAATGGGTCTGGTCCAGAACCCAATGAAGTCACATTTGTTTGTACCAATTTTTGGTATTTTTCTGATAATGTGTCAGCTTTTGCAACTAAGTCAAAGAATAAGTCTCTAGATTCTTTACCACGTCCAATATGCCAAGCTGCAACAGCTTTTTGAAACTCAAGTTGATACAGGCCTTCATAACCTACATTATCTGACTCCAGAGTCCAATTACCTTTTATATACTGTAAACCAGTTACTGCATAAGCATAAGACTGGACATAATTACCATTACGTTCTGCATATTCACTTAAAAATAAATAAGCTTCTGGTCTATTAGGTTTGTATGCAAGAGCATTTAACCATAAACCATATTCAGTAGTTTTTCTTCTACCTAAATTAGATAGAGATTTAGCTACCATTAATAGTGCAGTATATACATAGTTTTCATTTCCTGAAAATTCTGCTGATCTAAGATAGAAAGATAGTGCTGATGCATATTGTCCTTGTTCATAGTAGTAATCTGCAAGATCCATATTACAACTACCGCAAGTAGGATTATTAATAAACTTCTCTAACTTACTTGGAGTAGTTTTATTAGTAGGAATAACAACAGTGTCTTCTGCTGGTATGTTACACATAAACTTAAATACATTCTCAGGAAGTTTTAAGATAAATGCTGTAGAATCTTGGAATCCAAATGGTATTACAAAACTTTGTCCATCAAATGCTAGACCACATGAAAATTCTATGTTTCCAGTCATAAATTTAAACTCCTTAGAGTAATGTACTATTTTCCACTTTTTGTCCCACACAATGAATCTATGATAGTATTGTGCATCTTTCTTACCTTGTTCATTAAACCATAAGTCTACTTCATGAGTAAGAGCAACATAATAATCACCATATGGGATAACTTGTGATCCACCTCTAATATCTCTTGGAAATGTTATATCTTGTTCTACAAGGTGTACAGTTTCTGATGTTCCCGTTTTGGGATCAACTTTAACTATCTCAGTTGGATTAGTCCATTTAACATAATGAAATGGCATATCAAGAATAGGCATCCAGTTTTTTTCACAGTATGAATGTGTTGGTGGTTGTATTCTATATCTTTCTGTTTCTACAGAATTAGATTCAATTTTGGATAATTCCATTCTACCCTCTCCATCAGGTTTTGTATCCCTGCGGACACCTGTAAGAAATAAATCATCTTCCCAGTATACAACTCTTGCATCTTCTAATCCAATGAATTCCCATACAGGGGTTACATCAAGTTTAGATGTATTTACTTTTTTGTAAAGATCAATACCTAATGTATTAGGATCTAACTGGCATAAATAGTTAGTAGTTCTAAGAGTGACATCATCTTCTGGATTGAGATATGCTAATGGTCCCCACATGGTTTGGTACTTCTGCTCTCCTTCACTATGATACAAGGCATATTGTACATGCCGGAGATTAAGTAGATATATACCATCTTGGTATAGTATAGAGGGATTAGTAAGTCCTAACCCCTCTGTTATATTTCCTGGAATTGTAAGATAGTTTACAGATCCTCCATTGGCTAATGCCAGTTGACATAAATTATTCATACTGTTGGTTTTCCAACAAATATACTGATTTATTTATCCTGGACAAGGAAAATTAGCTGTACAGTTCTCACATGTTCCATAATTTCCACCACTGCCTAACGTAATTGTAGCAGGTCCAGGATTAGGACCTACAGTTTTCCAACAAACATTTGAATTATCTAGATAAACCTCTGTTCCATAACCAACATTTGCATATACAACCTGATTTGATTGTAATCCACAACAATCTTCTACTTCATAAAAATCTGGACATGGAAACTTACTTTTACAGTCTTCACAACTAGCCTGTACACCACCAAAATTCTCAATTGTAACTGTAGCAGTACCTGTAGTACTCCAACTAAACAATTCCCAACATTCAAATACATATGGAGTTGCTATTTGACTTGCAGAAAATATTCCATTCTGTCCAGCATCTATTAGATACCAAGGTCCTTGAACAACTTCTGAGTCACCAGTACAACAATTTCTTACTGTAAAAAACCATGTATCATATTTATCAGGACATGGGTTATTTGCTAAACATGCTTCACAATCACCTACATTATTATCTGTACTTGCATATACAATTGATGTTGCAATGTTAGCAACACCTCCTGTTACATCTTTAACATTCCAGCATAAACCAAATGTGTCTACAATTATATCACCAGTAGTTGGTGTATAACCTAAACTTGCAGCAGTTACATACATTTGAACACCACTACAACATTGTTGTAGTACATAAATTGTAGGACATGGATTTGAATCTGTACAGAATCCACATTCTTCTCCAGTATAAGATGTATCAACATATACAAGTCCAGTAACTGGGGCACTTGTTCCTGCAGATGCATACCAACAGAATCCGTTTGTATCTACAAAAGAATCACCTATTGCAATTCCAGGAAGTGATCCTGTAAATGTTTGTTCTGGTGCTTCACAACAAGAAGTGAAGACAATGTTCTGTGGGCATGCATTTTCTGATATACATGCTGCACAAGAAGCATATGTAAGTGCTACTGTTCTAATATAATCTACAGGATCGCCTGTAGCTGCTATAATTTCCCAACAGTTACCTTCAGTATCTGAATAAAAATCTCCAACAGATAATGAACCAGCAGGAATAACTTCTGTTACAATATTTTCACAACAGTTTCGAGCAATTAGATTAGGTGTAGGATTAAAGTCTGGACAATATCTTTCAACATCTAATGTGTATGTAAACTTAATTAATCTATTACATTCTTCTGCTTGATCAAATGATAAACCTACTATAAATAAAGTATCACATTCAGGAAGTGTAAGATTTAAACCTTTAGACACTGAAAAACAAGCTGCTCCAGCTGCGTTAAATGTAACTTGTGTAGATGGAATAATAGTTTGAACAGCTGGTGATGCTGAAGTAATATCTGCACATGAAATTACAGAAACTGTTACATATGCTGTATCTCGATTTGTACATCCACTATTAACATGAATTAATGTCCCGCATAATTTTATAACATCACCACTAAAAAATGTAGTAGGTCCTGGTACTCCTGCAGTAACGTTACTAGGGCGTACAGTAATTAATGATCCTGCAACACCTAATTCAAATTTATCCCATGGAGCAGTATTCCAACCACCATTAATATTAGTAATAAAAATTTGATTAACATTTGTAACACCCTGTAGTGCAATATATCCAGAATTAGATGCAATTTTTATATACTCATAATCACATCCGCATTTAAGAGTAATATCAGCTTGTCCTCCTCCAGCATCTGTTGCAGTTACACAAGCTCCTATAAAGTTTATTGCTGATGCAGTTGCAACAACTGTAGTACCTTCATCTAAGATAGATACAGATCCACCACCGCCACCACCAGAAGGTCCTTGAACACCCTGTACCCCTTGAGTTCCTGTTCCTGTAGTACCTTGCGTACCTTGTATACCTGTCCCAGTAGTACCTTGGAATCCTAAAATGCCTTGAATACCTTGAAGACCAGTAAGACCTTGTATACCCTGAATACCCTGAGTACCAATACCAATAGCACCTTGTACACCTTGTAGACCTGTAAGACCCTGTATACCAAGTACTCCTTGGAATCCTTGGATACCAGTTGAGCCTTGACTACCAGTAGAACCTGTGTTACCTTGAATACCTTGTGCTCCAGTTCCACCCGTAGATCCTGTAAGTCCTTGTATCCCTTGTGTACCTGTTGATCCTTGAAGACCTGTAATACCCTGACTACCCGTAGCACCAATTGATCCTTGTGTACCTACAGTACCTTGAGATCCAGTACTACCCGTAGCACCTTGAGATCCAGTAGTTCCTGTACTACCTTGTGCTCCAATTGCTCCTTGAGATCCTGTAGTACCTGTGGTGCCCTGTGATCCTGTAGCACCAACAGTTCCCTGACTACCAATAGCTCCTTGAGTTCCTGTACTACCAGTAGAACCCTGAGAACCAGTAGCTCCGGTAGAACCTTGTGAACCTGTCAAACCTTGTAATCCAGTAGCTCCAGTAGTTCCCGTAGTTCCCTGGCTACCAGTGGTACCTTGTCTTCCTTGAATACCTTGTACTCCTTGTGAACCAGTAGCACCTATTGTTCCAGTAGTTCCTTGAGCACCAACCGCTCCTTGAGCACCAGTTGCACCGGTAGTTCCAGTAGTTCCTTGAAATCCGGTAGTACCCTGTGCACCCGTAGCTCCAGTTGTCCCAGTTGTTCCCTGAGTTCCGGTGGTACCTTGTGATCCAGTACTTCCTGTTGAACCTTGTGACCCTGTAGCACCAGTGCTTCCTTGAGATCCAGTAGGACCTAATGGACCTGTTATACCTTGAATACCCTGAATACCTTGGCTACCAGTAGCTCCTGTAGTTCCTGTAATACCTTGAGTTCCTTGTGCCCCTGTGGATCCAGTTGCTCCAGTACTTCCTTGAGTACCTATTGTTCCCTGTGATCCAGTAGAACCTGTAGCACCTTGACTACCTGTTGTACCAGTTGTACCTTGAGAACCCACGGCTCCTTGAGAACCTGTAGAACCAATTGCACCCTGAGCTCCAGTAGCACCAGTTATACCCTGAAGACCTGTTAAACCTTGAAGACCTGTTGTTCCTTGAGATCCGGTTGCTCCTGTAGTACCAGTAGAACCTTGTAAGCCAGTAGTACCTTGACTACCAGTCAATCCTTGAGAACCTGTTGCTCCAGTAGATCCAGTGCTTCCCTGTGTTCCAGTAATACCTTGACTTCCTGTAGCTCCCGTAATACCCTGAGAACCAGTGGTACCCTGACTACCAGTTGCTCCTGTAGTTCCTGTTGTACCTTGCGTACCAGTAGTTCCTTGAGATCCTGTACTTCCTGTACTTCCCTGAGAACCTGTTGCACCGGTTGTTCCTTGTGGACCAATAGGTCCTATAATACCTTGTATACCTTGAATTCCAACGAGTCCCTGTAAACCAGTTATTCCTTGAATTCCTTGTATGCCTTGTGTACCTTGTGTCCCTTGACTACCAGTCAAACCAGTAGTTCCCTGTGAACCTGTAGTCCCTTGTGATCCTGTTGATCCTGTACTACCTTGACTTCCGGTTGTTCCTGTGGTTCCCTGAGAACCAACAGCACCCTGGGAACCTGTGGCTCCTGTGGTACCTTGGGCTCCAGTAGATCCTGTAGTTCCTTGAGTCCCGGTAATTCCTTGTAATCCAACGGATCCTTGACTACCAATTGCACCCTGAGTCCCAGTTGTACCTTGTTGTCCAATAGCACCCTGACTTCCTATAGTTCCTTGAGCTCCAGTATTTCCTAAAATACCTTGAATCCCTTGGATACCTTGCAGACCAGTTAAGCCAGTAGTACCTTGAGAGCCAGTTGTACCTTGCGCACCAGTTAAACCTGTGCTACCTTGTGCACCAGTTATACCCGTTGAACCTTGACTTCCTACAGCTCCCTGACTACCGGTAGATCCAGTACTACCTTGAGACCCTGTAGCTCCTACAGTACCTTGAAGTCCAATTACTCCTTGTGTACCCTGGATACCTAATAAACCTTGAGTACCTTGAGTACCAACACTACCTTGAGCTCCTGTATTACCTGTGATTCCTTGTAATCCAGTAAGACCCTGTAAACCGGTTACTCCTTGTATACCTTGAGTCCCTTGAGATCCTGTAGCACCGGTAGATCCAGTTGAACCTTGACTACCTGTATTTCCAGTTGTTCCCTGTGAGCCTACTGCACCTTGGGATCCAGTTGCTCCGGTTGTTCCTTGACTGCCTGTTGCACCAATACTTCCTTGTGCACCAGTAGCACCCACAGATCCTTGAGATCCAGTTACTCCTTGACTTCCAGTTGCTCCAGTAGAACCTTGAGAACCTATGATACCTTGTAATCCTAAAGTACCTTGTGTACCTTGAGCACCAGTAGAACCTTGTAAACCCGTACTACCAACAGAACCTTGAGATCCAGTTGTTCCTTGTGAACCTGTAAGACCTGTTGCTCCTTGTGCTCCAGTAGAACCTACTGAACCCTGGGTTCCTATAGCACCTTGTGAGCCTGTAGAACCAGTAGATCCCTGAGATCCAGTAGCACCTATTGAACCTTGAGTACCAGTAGATCCTTGAACTCCTTGAATACCTAAAAGACCCTGAGTTCCTTGACTACCTGTAATACCTTGAATACCTTGGGAACCAGTAAAGCCTTGAATACCCAATGTTCCTTGAATACCTTGGATTCCAAGTGTACCCTGTACTCCTTGAATTCCTGTAGTTCCTTGCACACCTTGGATACCCGTTGTACCTTGAGCTCCTTGTGGTCCAGTAATGTTACCTACGTCATCCCATTCAGTACCATCCCATACCCATAAGTGTCCTGTATCTAATGTGATATATCCATCACCTATATTTCCAGTATATGAATTTGGCCATCCTGGTAATGCAGTAGATGTAGATACACTACCTAATAATGTTACTGAGTTACCTGATGTTCCTTGAGATCCAAGTAAACCTTGTATACCTTGGATTCCTTGTAAGCCGGTAAGTCCTTGAATCCCTTGAATTCCTTGCAAACCGGTAACTCCTTGAGTACCAGTTACTCCTTGAAAACCTAATGTCCCTTGTGTACCTTGAATACCAAGTAGACCTTGTGTACCTTGCGCTCCTGTGTTACCAGTAATACCCTGCGTACCTTGACTACCATTTAATCCAGCAGTTCCTTGACTTCCAACACTACCTTGGGCACCAGTTGAACCTGTTGTCCCTTGAGATCCTGTATTACCTAATACACCTTGTGTTCCTTGTACACCTTGAATACCTATTGAACCTTGAGTACCAGTGCTGCCTTGAGTTCCTGTTATTCCTTGCAATCCTTGAATTCCAAGTAACCCCTGAATTCCTTGAGTACCTTGTATACCTAATAATCCTTGTATACCCTGAATTCCCTGAGTTCCTTGTGCACCCGTATTTCCTGTAATACCTTGTGCCCCCTGAGTACCATTTAAACCTGCAGTTCCCTGAGTACCTATTGCTCCTTGACTTCCAGTACTTCCGGTAGTTCCTTGTGAACCGGTATCACCTGTAGTTCCTTGTAATCCTAAAAGTCCTTGTGTTCCTTGTGATCCAGTTAATCCTTGTGCACCTGTAGCACCCTGAGTTCCTGTAAGACCTTGACTGCCTGTAGTTCCTTGTGTTCCAACTGTTCCTTGTGAACCTACAGCTCCTTGACTACCTAAAGTTCCTTGACTACCAGTTGTACCTTGAACACCTAATATTCCTTGGGTTCCTTGAGCACCAGTTAAACCAGTTGTACCCTGAGTTCCAACTGCACCCTGTGCACCAGTGGAACCTGTAGTTCCCTGACTTCCTGTTGCACCTGTAGTACCTTGATTTCCTAATGTACCCTGAACACCTTGAGTTCCCTGGCTACCAACAGATCCTTGAGATCCTACTGAACCCTGAGAACCTGTAATACCCTGGATACCTTGTATACCTTGTACACCAATAGGACCAATTTGTCCTTGGATACCTTGTGTACCCTGAGATCCAACACTTCCTTGTGATCCAGTAGCTCCTTGTGTACCAACATTTCCTTGAATACCTTGAGAGCCAGTAGCCCCTTGAGTACCTGTTATACCTTGAGATCCGGTAGAACCAGTTGTTCCTTGGGAACCTGTATCTCCTTTTAAACCTTGAAGACCCACTGTACCCTGTGCTCCGGTACTACCCGTAGATCCTTGTGCACCAGTATTACCTAATGTTCCCTGAGTACCTTGTGCTCCGGTTGACCCTTGAGCTCCTAAAGTTCCTTGGGATCCAATAGATCCTTGGCTTCCTATACTACCTTGAAGACCTAAAATTCCTTGAATTCCTTGGGTTCCTTGACTACCTGTTAGACCTGTACTACCTTGAGTTCCAGTAGTACCTTGGCTACCGGTTGAGCCAGTTGATCCTTGACTTCCCGTATTTCCTGTTGTACCCTGGCTTCCTGTTATACCTTGTAGACCAACACTTCCTTGTGTACCTACTGATCCTTGTGTTCCAGTAGATCCCTGTGTTCCTAAAACACCTTGTATGCCTTGAACACCTTGAAGACCTTGAGCACCTGTATTACCAAGAGTTCCTTGCACACCTTGAGTACCTTGACTTCCTACAGCACCTTGTAAACCTGTGCTACCTTGAGAACCAGTATTACCGGTTGTCCCTTGAGGCCCAGTTGTACCCTGTACTCCTTGTGATCCAGTAATACCTTGTGAACCAGTTGCGCCTGTAGATCCCTGTGTACCAGTGGTTCCCTGTGAACCAGTGCTACCAGTGCTACCCTGGGAACCAGTATTTCCAATTGTTCCCTGAACTCCTTGAATTCCTAATTGTCCTTGTGCGCCTATACTTCCTTGTGTACCTGTAACACCTTGATTACCAATAGTTCCCTGTAATCCAAGAGTACCTTGAGTACCTTGAACGCCTTGAGAACCAGTTAAA
>Ga0102831_1001378_pt1 | contig 10286 bp, 7 predicted proteins | sample ColrivemetaGS747_FD_84508 | JGI IMG/M metagenome (GOLD analysis project Ga0102831, IMG submission 84508) | Estuarine microbial communities from the Columbia River estuary - Freshwater metaG S.747 | ecosystem: Environmental > Aquatic > Marine > Intertidal zone > Estuary | place: USA: Columbia...
CGCAGACCACTACTCGGAAATTGTTGATCACCGGGGAAGCGAACGTGTTGTTGCGGAATTCATTTGGCCGAGGAGAAACAATCGGATTTAATTGGCAGCAGTTGCAGGTTCGTTCGCCTCGTTTGTCGCTGTTGTATCGGCATCCTTATATTTTTCAATCGGACCTGGGATTGGATTTCTCGTTCGACATGTTTCGAAAAGACAGTAGTTTCTTGAATGTGCAGGGGCAACTGGGGATGCAATATTTGACCGGTCGGGGCGAAACGGGTCGGTTGTTTATGCAGTGGCAGCAATCGGTGGTGAGTACCGGGGGATTGAATACGGCCCAGATCATTCAGCAACGGCGTTTGCCGGTGATCAGTGATCTGTCGAATGTGAACCTGGGATTGGAATATGAGTGGGAGCGCACCGATTATCGGTTCAATCCGAGAAGGGGTTGGGACGCGCGTTTGCAAGCAACGGGTGGGCGCAAGCGCATTCGACCCAATAGCGAGATCGTTTCACTGAAAGATCCCAATGATCCGGGCTTTGATTTTGCTCGTTTGTATGATACGGTGCAGTTGAAAACCTATTTGATCCGGTTGCGGATGCAGGGCGCACGTTATTTGCCGATGCGCGGTGGGAGGTCAACGCTCAAATTGGGGGCGCAGGCCGGATATCTGCAAAGTGCATCGATCTTTCGAAACGAACAGTTTCAGCTCGGTGGTTTTCGAACGCTTCGCGGATTTGATGAGGAAAGTCAGTATTTGACGGCCTTCGCGATTGGGACGGTGGAGTTTCGTTTTTTGGCTGGCCCCAATTCCTATTTCTACGCGTTTTCGGATGGCGGTTGGGGGGAGAGCAAAGTAAGTGGCGTGCCGACGTTGCGTTATGGATATTTGGGTGCGGGCCTTGGATTGAATTTCGAGACCAAGGCCGGCTTGATCAATTTGGCTTGGGCCGTGGGGAAGCGCAGCGATGCTGTTTGGAATGCACGGCAATCCAAGATCCACGTGGGGTGGGTGAATTATTTCTAAAGCCTTTCTTCGGTTCGTATTTTTACAAGCAATGGCATTGATCCGTTTTCTTTTTTTGTTTTTGGGTTGGGGCGCGTTTGCCGGTGACTTGTTGGCGCAAGCATCACCGGATTCGATCTTGGTTGATCTTCCAGATTCGATCCGCTCTTCGGCAGGTGATCCTATTTTGCCCAGCATGTCCGCTTCTTCCCAGTGGATCTGGGATTCATTGAAAAGGGTGCCACCGGGTTCGATTGTTGTGGGCCATTCAGATCGTCCGATCGGCGAGCTGCATGAGGCGGAAGGGAAAGATGCGCTGTTCTATGCGTTGTTGGGCATGGTGTTGTTGTTGGCTGTGTTCCGTCGGTTATTTCCGAAATACTGGAAGGATCTGTTTCGCTTGTTCTTTCGCACAACGCTTCGACAACGACAATTGCGGGATCAGTTGCAGTTGGCCTCTTTGCCCTCGTTGGCATTGAATGCTTTTTTTTATTCGTCGCTGGCCTTTTATTTGAGTTTGCTGTTGACCCGTCGGGGATTGGATCTGGCAGGTGGATATTGGTCGTTGTGGGCTTGGTTGTTGATCGGGTTGATGTTGATGTATGGGGTGAAATGGATCGGTTTGCAGGTGTCGGCCTGGATCTTTGGGCAGCGCGAGTTGGGGGAGGATTATGTATTCTTGGTATTTACTGTTAATAAGATGATGGGCTTGTTGTTGTTGCCTTCTGTGATCGCCATGGCCTTTGCGGATGGATGGGTGTACGTGCTGTTGTTTGGAGTTTCGCTTTTGTTGATTGGTGGTCTGCTGTTGTATCGAGGCTACCTGACTTATCGGGTAGTGCGTCGACAGGCAGCCTTGAGTCCGTTTCACTACTTCCTGTACTGGCTCGGTTTCGAAGTTGCCCCGTTGCTGGTCCTCCATCGATTTCTCCTCGGATTTTTTCCCGAAATGACGTAGTTTTGCACCCTAGTTAAGGCGACGAATGAGTAAAACGGGGCCAAAAAAATCAAGTACGGCGCAGCAGCGCATTCTCATAACCCAACCCAGGCCAGAGACGGACAAGTCTCCCTATTTCGAACTGGAGCGTAAGTACCCAGTGAAATTGGATTTTTGTTCCTTCATCAAGTTGGAAGGCATTCCAGCCAAGGATTTCCGCAAACAGAAGATCGAACTCGCTCAATATTCCGGCATCATTTTCACCAGCCGAAACGCCATCGATCATTTCTTTCGTATGGTGGAGGAAATGAAAGCGACCATTTCACCCGACACTAAATACTTCTGCATTACAGAAGCCGTGGCTTTGTATCTCCAAAAATTCATCCTTTACCGGAAGCGGAAAGTCTTTTTTGGGAACGATGGCAGTAACAAGAGTATGCTGGAAGTGATTCAGAAGCAAAAAGCCAATGTAAAGTTCTTGTACGTGTGTTCGGAGAATCAGCAAGACAATGAAATCGTGAACGGGCTGAAGAACATCGGCTGCGATTTTAGCCTGGCCTTTATGTACCGAAGCGTGCCGGCCGATGTCAAGGCCTTGTTGACCGAAACGCCCTACGATCTGATTTGCTTTTTTACACCCAGCGGCGTGCTCAGTCTTTTTGATAATATTCCGAAATTCAAGCAAGATGAGTTGCTCTTGGGAGCCTTTGGCAACAACACCATCAAGGCCATGGAGGAGCGCGGATTGAACGTGCAGATCAAAGCGCCTCAACCCAAAGCACCGAGTATGGTGGCGGCCTTGGATCAGTATTTAGCCTCTAAGAAGCGTTGAGTGTAGGGGGTTGAGTGTTGAGCAATTCAACCAGAAACTTCCATCTTGAAACCTCAACACCCAACATCCTTCTACTCAACCAATTCCCGTAAATGAACCGTCTCTCCCTCGAAACCAGTCCCTACTTGCGTCAGCATGCCGGCAATCCGGTGGATTGGTATCCATGGGGGGAGGAGGCCTTGCAACGCGCAGAAACGGAAAACAAACCATTGCTGGTGAGTATCGGGTACTCGACCTGTCATTGGTGTCATGTGATGGAGCGGGAGAGTTTTGAGGATGGGGAAGTGGCAGCCTTCATGAATGCGCATTTTGTCAACGTCAAAATCGATCGGGAGGAAAGACCCGATCTGGATGCGATTTACATGGATGCGGTGCAGGCCATGACCGGGCAAGGTGGATGGCCATTAAATGTTTTTTTACTTCCGAATGGAAAGCCTTTTTATGGAGGCACGTATTTTCCGCCACGTGCCATACAGGGTAGAGCTTCTTGGCGGGATGTCCTGTCGGGTGTATCAACGGCTTTTCGGGAACGAAGAACCGAGTTGGATGCGCAAGCAGAGAATCTGACCGCCCATCTGGTTCAATCAAATCGATTTGGGGAACAATTGAAACCGGAGATCGCCCTATTGACCGAAGAGACGTTGATGGGGATGGGAAAAACCTTGTTAAAACAAGCCGATGTAGTGCATGGCGGATTCGGTCGCCCGCCTAAATTCCCTCAATCCTTTTCAATCCGCTTTTTATTGCAGGTAGGCGACTTGTTCCAATTGAAAGACGCAATGCAGCATGCTTTGTTTTCAATCGATCGGATGATCGATGGGGGGATTTACGATCAAATCGGAGGTGGATTTGCCCGGTATTCGACGGATGCGGAGTGGTTGGCGCCGCATTTTGAAAAAATGCTCTATGACAACGCGTTGTTGGTCGAGGCGATCGCTGAAGCGTATCAACTGACGGGTCGGGAGAAATATCGAAAGACGCTGGAGGAGATCCGTTGTTTTCTGGAACGAGAGTTGATGCATCCGGATGGTGGATTTTATGCGGCATTGGATGCGGACACGGAAGGAGTGGAAGGGAAATTCTACGTGTGGACACAAGCAGAGATCGAAGCGGCGCTGGGCGAACAGGCATCCATATTCAGTCGGTTTTATGAAGTACTTCCTGCCGGAAATTGGGAGGAGGTGAATATTCTACGTGTGATCGGTGATGTGGAAACGATCGCCGTCGAGTTAGGCAGATCAGCGCAGGAGGTGGCACAGGTCTTGCAGGATTGTCGCGAGACGTTATTGAAGATTCGTTCCGGTCGGGTCCGTCCGGGATTGGACCATAAGATACTCTTGGGTTGGAATGCCTTGATGAATGCGGCTTGCTCCTGTGCCTATCGGGCAACAGGGGAAAAAGCCTGGCGGGATCTGGCTTTGCGAAATATGGATTTTCTCCAGGCGAATTTGTGCGATGGGGATGGTGGTTGGTCGCATGTGCATACCGATGGGAAACGACAAGGCATTGCTTTCTTGGATGACCGAGCCTATATGATCAACGCGTGGATCGAGTTGCATGCGGTTACTGGCGAATGGAAATGGTTGGAAGCTGCGCGTCGGATGATGGAAGAAACGTTCAGTCAGTTTTCGGATGAAGCGTCTTCGTTGTTTTATTTCACGCCCGTTGGCCAGTCCGATCTGATCGTTCGAAAGAAGGAGATCTACGATGGGGCGTTGCCTAGTGCCAATGCCGTGTTGGCGGAGGGGTTGCTTAAGTTGGGGACGATCTTTGATCGATCGGAATGGCGTGAGCAGGCGGAACGAATGGTGGCTTCACTGGGACAGGCGCTGGTTCGATATCCGGGATCGTTTGGTTATTGGTCGCGCGTGTTGATGTACCAGGTATTGGGACTGACGGAGATCACCTTGACGGGACCGGAAGCGCGGGCTTGGGCGGAAGCCGGTCAGCGTTTGTATTTGCCGCAGGCCCTGTTTTTGGTCGTGGATTCACCCCAGCCGGGCCGGTTCAGCAATCCAAACTTGTTTGTACGAACAACCGTTCATATTTGTAGAAAAAATACGTGTTCACCCCCCGTATATTCCCCTAACGAGCTGTTAATCAGGCTTAAAAAACAAGAATTCTCCGACTAATTCCGGAAACTGCACAATAATATTTTCACGGCGCTCGTTCTCGTTCGTTGGAAAGCCTCGACAGGGCTGAATTAAGAAAAATAAAACACCGGGCGCCCCCCGAAAAAAACCGTTGAAAACTTATATTTGTCGTCTATCTCACAAGTGTATGAAAATGAAGAACCTCGGACACATTTTCCTGGCGGTATCTGCCACTGTTCTGATCAGCAGTTGCGGTATCCTGGGCGGTAAAAAATCCAAAGGCGGCAGCGGCGTTCCCAACGATGGGATGGTGCATGGCATCGCCCCGGGCAGTAAGTACGTTATGCCCAAGCCTCCCGGCATGGTCTATGTGCCACAAGGCTATTTCCACATGGGACCCAGCGATGAAGATCCGGCCTATGCATTCAGTGCGCGTAACCGGACCATCTCCATCAGTGGTTTCTGGATGGATCAAACTGAGGTCACCAACAACGAGTATCGTCAATTCGTACAATGGGTACGCGATTCAGTAGTTGCGCGGAAGATGGGATACGTAAAGGCCGGAAAAGATGGAAATGAATACATCGATTGGGCCACGATGAAGACCCTGAAGTGGGGCGATCCCAAGGTGGTGGAGCAACTCGGCAACACCGACATCATCCTGCCTCCGGATGATCGCATCTTTGGCAAAAAGGAAATTGACCCCGCTAAAATCGTCTATCATTCCGAAGTCTTTGACTTGAAAACAGCCGCACGTCGGGAGAATGCCGGCAAGTCTCGTTCCGCCTTCATTGTGAAGAAAGATGTGCCCATTTATCCCGATACGTTGGTTTGGATCCGTGACTTCACGTATTCATACAACGAGCCGATGACCAAACGTTATTTCTCACATCCTGCTTTCGGCAATTATCCGGTGGTGGGGGTGAGTTGGAAACAAGCTACGGCCTTCTGTGAATGGCGCACGCATTTGCTCAATGCGTACCTGAATGATAAAAAGCGTGTGCAGGAGTCGGATTTCCGTTTGCCTACCGAAGCACAATGGGAATATGCCGCACGGGGTGGTCGTTCACAGACCATGTTCCCTTGGGGTAACTACTACCTCCGCAACAAGAAAGGTTGTTTGTTGGCCAACTTCAAGCCTGGACGCGGTAACTATCCGGAAGATGGCGGATTCTATACCGTGCGTGCCGATTCATATTGGCCCAATGATTATGGTCTGTATTGCATGTCGGGTAACGTAGCCGAGTGGACTTCTACCATTTTCTACGAAGGCCGCAACACATTCCAACATGATATGAACCCGGATGTTCGTTGGAACGCCAAGGATGATGATCAGCCGTTGATGAAGCGGAAAGTGATTCGCGGTGGTAGCTGGAAAGACGTGGGTTATTACCTACAGAATGGTACGAGCACCTACGAATACCAGGATACCGCTAAGTCTTACATCGGCTTCCGTGCGGTAATCGATCTGCCCGCTGCTCCCCTCAAAGGCGGACGTCGTTAATCTTTATCAAATTCTTTTTTTCATAAAACCAATCAAGTAAAAATCCAATTATGGCAGCTCAAATTCCTCCTAAAGTCAGTAAATGGGTAGACGTAGGCGTTTCCTTCGGTGCCGCATTAGTTATCTGGGGTGCGCTTCGTAAGATCACGCATGCCGCCGATGCCGACATCTGGCTTTGGATCGGTTTGACCACAGAGGCATTGATCTTCGCCCTGTATGGTGTATTGTACATCAAATATCCCGCTGAGGAAAAAGGCGGTCACGATGAGGAGCAATTCTCTGTCAGCAACTTGGCTAAAGCGGCCGGCGGACAGGATGCCATGAAAGCCCTCCAGGAAAGTTTCACCAAGCTGAATGCTACGGTTTCCGGACTGAAAGACGTAACAGACATGGCGGCTGCTTCCAGCGATTTCGCAAAGAAGACCCGCGAAGTAACCGGACAACTGGAATCCGTGAAAACAGCCTATACCGATGCCGCTTCTTCCGTTGGTGCCTTTGCTAAGGCGACTTCAGGTGCGCAGCAGTTCCACGAGCAGATCCAGTCGCTCACGAAGAACCTCTCTTCGTTGAACACCATTTATGAACTCGAATTGCAGGAGAGCAATAATCACTTAAAAGCACTGAACAGTTTCTACGGCAAACTGGCCGAAGCGTCAAATGCCATGATGAGCAGTGCGGATGATGCCAAAAAAGTACAGGAGCAGATCGGTCATTTGGCCGGCAATCTGGGCCGTTTGAATGGCATCTATGGCAACATGCTGACCGCCATGCAGGGACGTCCCTAATGCGGGCATAGGAAACGTGATTATTCAACAGAAATAAACGAACCGAAACATGGCTTTACCTAAAGAGCCCCGGCAGAAGATGATCAACATCATGTATCTGGTGTTGACCGCACTGCTGGCCATCAACATATCGGCGGAGATCCTGAACGCTTTCAAGACCATCAACAACAGTCTGGAAAAGACGAATGGTACCGTGAAAGCTTCCACTTCACAGGTCTTTGCTTCCCTCACTGAGAAAATGGGTGAGGATGCCACACGTGAAAAGGCGACCATTTGGCAGCCCAAGGCCAAAGCGGTGGTTGACCAATCCGTATTGGCGTTTGATTTCATTGAGAACCTAAAAAAGCAGTTGCTCATCGAAGCGGGTGGCGACCCCGCCGATCCTTCGAAGAAATTCAAGGAAGATGATCAGAACATGGTTACCCGTGTGATGATCAAAGACGGAAAAGGAAAAGAGCTGTTCAAGATCCTCACCGATTATAAGAACAACGTACTGCAAGACTCTGCGATCCGCGCTGAATTCGAAAAATCGCTGCCGGTGACACTGGAAATGCCAATAAGCCAAACCTCCAACAAGAAATCTTGGGAGGAAGCTTATTTCTACATGGCGCCGACCGTAGGGGCACTCAGCATTCTCAGCAAATTCCAAAACGACATCCGCAACGCCGAGAACAAACTCGTAACGTTCTGTCACGAACAAGTAGGTAAAGTAGAACTGCGCTTCGATGCCTTCGAGGCCATCGTGGGGCAAAACTCCAAATACCTGATGCCCGGCCAAGAGATTGAGATCACGGCTGGTTTGGGTGCATACAGCAAATCCAAACTTCCCACCGTAACCATCAATGGTTCCAACGTAGGGTTGGATGAAAAAGGAATTGCCAATTACAAAACAGCAGCCGGTGCTGTCGGTAGTCACACGATCAATGTGACCGTCGCCTTTACCGATCAGGATGGCAAGCCTCAAACACGTACCATTCCGGTCGAGTACACCGTAGGTTCGGCCAATGCATCGATCGCCTTGGATAAAATGAATGTGATGTATATCGGGGTCGACAACCCGGTAACCATTGCTGCCAGTGGTGGTGGAGATGACAAAGTTCGTGCCGAAATCGTAGGTGGAAAAGGTCAGTTGATCGCACAAGGAAAAGGTAAATACATCTGCCGCGTGGGCGAGGTGACCGACAATTGCCTGATCAATGTATACGTGGATGGCAAACTGGCTGGTGCTTCTCAGTTCCGCGTGCGTACCATGCCGGATGCACAAGCTTACGTGGGCGGTCGCCCCAGCGGCGATCAGATCCCAGCCGGTGAGTTCAAGGCACAGGGTGGTGTTGGCGCTGGTATCAAAAACTTTCCTTTTGAGATGCAATACAATGTGGTGAGTTTCACGTTCACCTGCGATACAGATGATGACATCGTTTCGATTCCGGTACAAGGCGCAGCCTTCCAGGGGCCGGTACGCAATGCCATCCAGCAGCATGTGAAGCAAGGCCGCATGGTAACCATCGAAGAGATCAAGGTGAGAGGCCCTGACGGACGTGTGTCCAAGGCGCCTGCACTGGTATACTACATTCAGTAAACGAAGAGATATGAACCGCAATTTGCTTTCGATCGGATTTATGGCCGTAGGCCTGTTGTTGATGGTGGATGCAGCCGAGGCACAGCGTCGTGGACGTGGTGGAAGAACGAATCCAACTACGACCACCCCAACTCCGGATACCACCGGTAATCCGCAGAATAACAACAACAACGTAAAGCCCCCGACTTACGACCCTTACGCCAACTTGCCGATCGAATACGATACGGTATCGGCTGCTGAGGGTGGGAAGAAATCCCTGCGCAACGACAATGCATTTGATAAGAGCAACCTGAATAAGCGCACGCCCTTGGATTATGAGCATTTGCGTTGGGATGATGCCTTCTATGCCGAAAAAGTTTGGCGTGAGCTGGATCTCCGAGAGAAAATGAACAAAGTGTTCACCTATGAAGCGGTGGATGACGAAGGAAGCCAGATGTTTGTAAACATGTTGCTGAAAGTCGTGAATTCCGGTGAAATCACTGCATTCGCCGACGATCGCTTTACCACGCCCATGTCGACCTCCGACATCCAGCAACTTACGGCCGGTTCCAACGACACGGTGAAGAAATACGACATCAACCAGATCGATAAAGTGATCGGACTGGTTGTTACCCGTAAAACCTTTGATCCGAAATCGGTGGTCAAGATGCGTTTGAAAGAAGAGTGGGTGTTCGACCGCGAATCAAGCCGGATGTTCGTTCGCATCCTGGGTATCGGTCTTCTTAAAACCGAGTACATTCCCAATACAACCAAGGAGCGCGGTACGTCTTCGTTGTTCTGGCTCTATTACCCCGATCTACGCCCGATGCTCGCCAAAGCCGAGGTCTATAACCCAAAGAACATGGGCCAAAACCGTATGACCTGGGAAGAACTCTTTGAAAGCCGGATGTTCAGCAGCTACATCGTGAAGTCATCGCTCGACAACCCTTCGAATAAATTTATCCGGAACTACATCAACGATCCCATCCTGCGACTGCTGGAAGGAGATAACATCAAGGAGAAGATCTTCAATTTCGAGCAAGACCTTTGGTCCTATTGATTCTGGCTTTAAAAAATTGAAATCCTGCCTTCGGGCGGGATTTTTTTTGTGTGTTTGGGAAAGGAGGATTGGGGTTGGCGAATGCAATGCAAATGTTCATTCGCTCTGTAAATAAGTATTTGCTTTTCAGTTAGTTACGGGTTAAAAAAAAGAAGCCTCAAATTCGGCCAAGTCAAAAAAATGTGTATTTTCACCACTGTTTTTCATAGGATATTGGATTTTAAACGGGGCTGAATTTCAATTCTGGCCCCTTTTTTATTTCCATACCTGTTGAAATAAATTCAGTCGTTCTTTTTAAAATATTCAACAATCTTTTTTGCTCTTGCGAGGCCGACGATCGAGGCCAATGTGTCTAAATTTTGTTGTTGTACGTTTTTGACCGAACGGAATTGGCGCAATAATTCTTCTGCCGTTTGTTTTCCAATGCCCGGTATGTTTTCCAGTTCATTGTGAATCGCTCCTTTGCTGCGCAATTGTTGGTGAAAGCTCAGTCCGTGCTGATGCACGGCATCACGAATACGC
>Ga0102831_1001384_pt1 | contig 10262 bp, 25 predicted proteins | sample ColrivemetaGS747_FD_84508 | JGI IMG/M metagenome (GOLD analysis project Ga0102831, IMG submission 84508) | Estuarine microbial communities from the Columbia River estuary - Freshwater metaG S.747 | ecosystem: Environmental > Aquatic > Marine > Intertidal zone > Estuary | place: USA: Columbia...
AACGCATGGACATGGGCAGGCACAGGCATGGTCTTGATTACCCTCTCAGGCCCAACACTGCGACAGGCATCCCTCATAACCGGAATAGTCGTTTTGGTACACTCATCACTAACCCTCTCCAAGAAAGACTGAACATGGCAAAGCTTCAAAACATCATCTTCCGTATCTTCGCACTATTCGGATCAAGCGCATTGGCCGCTGTTGCTGGTGGTGCAATCATTGGTGTTCAGTTGTGGAAGTCGGCAGCACTCGCTGGCATCATGGCTTGCGCCCAGGTGATCGAGAAGTTGTTGCGTTTCAGCGTTGACGGTTCACTCACCAAAGAAGAAATCGAGATCGCGTTCTCAGGCGCAGCAGCACCTAAGACAAAGGCTGAGTAGTGCCAAAACCGAACTGGCCTGTCAAACCTATCCGCTGGTGTGAACATCTTAAAGGCAAGAAACCTTCTGAGATTACACCAGCTATGGTCGCCCCCATCACGGTTGGAGGCAAGTTGGAGAAGTGTGCTGCGGCAGCGTGGGAAGAAATGGTTGCAGCAGCGAAAGCAGAAGGCATCGTCCTAAAGCCAACTTCAGCCGGTGACACGCTCCGCTCAATCGCCCAACAAACCGCAGGCTTTATATCGCGTTATCAGAAGGAACCTATTGCTGGTGCATCCACAAAGAAGTGGAACAACGAAACCTGGTATCTCAAAAAAGGTATGGCTATGTTGGCTACACCGTATGATGATCCAGCGAACGACAAAGCGCGTGGCTCACGCCACCTTTACGGTATTGCGGTCGATGTGGCGAACGCTAACGGCAAGGTTCTTACTTGGCTACTGGAGAATGAAGTTAAGTTTGGGTTCTCGCACGAAGTTCTAGGTGACTCTAACGGTAAAGGCGCAGAGCCGTGGCACATCCGTTTCGTAGGGAAGCCTGCTTGATGTGGATAGTGGGATCGCTCTCGTTCTTGCTGCTGCTGTTACTGGTGCTTTTGGTCTGCTAACCGTAGTCATCCAGCGTTTCAAAGCAGAGAACCGTAAAGACCATGACACCGTTATGGCTATGTTGCGTTTGATGCGACGCGCCCAAGACCGTACTGAGGACAAGGTGGATAAGGTTTCTGATCGGTTGACGGAACACATCACCAAGCACTAAGGTGAAGCACCCAAAGAAAGGTGCTTGCAAATGGCAAAAGGATTAACTACCGTTGAGTTAACTTTGGTGCGTGACTGTCTCCTGAAATCTAATCCTGGGAGGGATCAAGCTGACGCGCTGTGGGAAGTTATCGAGAAGATAAACAAACTCATAGAGGGAGCAAGAGTTGAGCAAGCCCGTAAAGCAAAGTCTGCTAAATGAAATACGATCTGAAACGTCAACACCGTCAGGCCGTTATCCCCGCATCTGCCGTGTACTGGACGGAATGGATGAAGCAGATCGCAAAGAACTTATCGAAGCGTTAGACGATTACACGATAACCGCACCAACAATTAGCAAGGTATTGCAGAGGCGTGGCATAGACTTAGATGCAGCGTCAATCAACAAGTATCGTCGAGGAGAGTTCGCTCATGTCATTAAAGGATGAGTTAGAACAGGAATCACAACCGCCTGAGAACCAGCGAGCATGGGCAGAAGTAACACCCGATGGTGGCGAGATATCCACAGGTGTATTGCCTACACCAATCACATCAGACTGGACAGCAATACTTGTCGGGTTCGGTTTAGACCCAACGGTGTTTGAAGTTGTTGATGACACAGTACGAATGTCTAAGTGGCAAACCTCTAAGCGTTTAGAGAACGGTGATCGAGACATCGCATGGTTGTACTCGTATCGTGCGAGGTTTCGTCGCAAAGCAAACAGGGTGCTACCTGATGAAGATATTGAGGCGTTACGACAGAAGGTTTCCAAATGGAAGCAACCTAAACGCCCTGCTAACAAACCATCTGATGAGCCACCATCCACGTTCGTAATCAACTGGGCTGACCTGCAACTAGGTAAATCTGCTGGCGGTGGTGTTGAAGCAACCGTCGAACGGGTGTTGGAATCGTTGGAGAAAACTGTTCAGCAACTCCATGACCTTCGCCGTAAAGGTAGGAACATTGAGGGTGCTGCATTGGTGAACATGGGTGATCCGTTTGAGGGTTGCGATGGGAACTATGCGAGCCAGCTCTTTACCGTGGAACTCACCCAACGTGAACAGTTGCTACTTGGTGCGGACTTGTTCGCTAAAGGGATCAGCACTATCGCGTCACTTGTTGATGTGTTGGATGTTGTTGGTGTGTTGTGTAACCACGGGGAGTGGACACGCCGTAACGGGAAAGCCGTAACATCAGATTCAGATAACGCTGGCGGGTTCCTGATGGATGTCCTGTATCGAATTCTTGATACTCAGATACCGAACCTTGAATGGACTATCCCACACGATGAGATGGTCACAACCAAAGTGTTATCCGATGTCAAGTTGGCGTTCGCTCACGGACACAAGATCACCGGCAACGAAGTCGAATGGTTGAACGCACAGTCAATAATGATTCTGCGTGAACAAGGACGCGAACCTGACCTGTGGATCACCGCCCACAAACATCATTTGCAAGTCACCGATCATGGTGCATACACCCGTATCCAATGCCCGTCAATGGACGGTGGATCAAAATGGTTCGCAGACTCTAAAGGTATTTGGTCAACACCAGGCACACTCACCCTGCTCGTTGGCCGCCACGACAAACGCAACTGGTCAGACCTAGAGGTTTTATAAACAACAAAGGAGAAACAAAAATGAAGGAATATGTGAAAGGATTTGTCGAGAAGGCAGGTCACAGATGGGATGAACACTCACAAGAAATGATGAAAGTTCTTGTAAGTGATGACGCGCAGCGCGAAGGTTTAACCGTGTTACGCACAGAGTTCCACCACTCGGATAGCATCGATTACACAACAGGATGGGCTGTCGCAATCTGCGAGAAACCCAATGACTGACGCACGTTTATGTTTATGCGTATATCGTGGGGTGATCCCCCGCAACCCTGACTGTGGAGAAAAACCCGATGACTTTGATGAGTAGAACCGTCGTCCATATCCGTTGGGCTGACACCCACCTCTCCGAAGGTGGCTGGCTCGATATGCCGTCATACGAAGATGATGGTGAATGTCTCGTAGACACCGTAGGCTTCCTTGTACCAGTTGGGGAACCAGGTTCCAAAGCAGATCATGTCACCGTATGGCAAACGATTTGCAAAGAGGAAGGCATCCACGCTATACATATTCCCGTAGCGATGGTGCGCGACATGAAAGCGATTGACTTGACATTAACCGTGTAACACCCCTAGATTAAAAATACCTGCACAAACCATAGGAGGAAAAATGCAGAACTTATCAGTAATCCCTAAGCCAACACACGGCAGCCAAGAATGGCTGAACCTACGTTGGGCAAACGAAAAAGGTGAACGACGAATCACCGCATCAGTAGCAGCAGCGATCCACGGTGAACACAAATACACCACACCAGCTGACCTTGCTGTTGAACTTTTGGCAGACACACCCCCTGTACCAAAAGAACAAAACGATGCGATGCGTCGAGGCACAATCCTTGAAGGCCCACTCATGGGTTGGGCAAGTGAAATCCTCGGTGACTTCATCGTGGAACCATCAGAGTTGTACTGCTACGAAGAAGCAGGTGTGCGCCTTATGTCCACAATGGACGGACGTTCAACTGTCACCGGCAAGTTTTATGAACTCAAAACATATAACAAGCGTTGGACGGGACAACTTTCCCGAACCTGGTACTGGCAAGGAGTTCAACAAGCGATATGTACAGGTAGTCACGAAATCCACTGGATTATTTTTGACAGCGACCTGCAACTTCAGTTCCATACACAAACCGTGACCAGTGACGAGAAACAACTCCACATTGAGGCAGCCCGCAAATTCTTGGGGTTCATCGACATGGGCATGATGCCTGACATAGCTGATCCCACCTATGACAACGCCGCTTCGCTCTACCCCGAAGGTTATGGAAACACGGTCGTATTGGGGCATGAGGTTTATGCGAGTTTAGAGCGTTTAGCGCAGGCACGTGAACAGAAGAAGCAGGCTGAAGCAGTTGAGGAACTCATCAAGGGTGAGTTGGCGATGCTGTTGCAGGACGCAGAGTATGGTGCGATTGACGGAACCCAGGTCGTATCGTGGAAGAACAGCAAACGCACATCGTTCGATACGAAGAAGTTTGAGGCAGAACACCCGGCACTCGCAGAAAAGTTTAAGAAAACATCAACCTTCCGCACTATGCGGATCATCGCTAAGGAGGCGAAGTAATGAAACTAGAAGAAATCATCAGCAAATATGGCGTACCTGATCCGAAGATCGTAGGCAAACTACCGAAGGGTGGGATGCAACTTGACTTCGTAGGTCACGCTGACGTAACCAAAATGCTTATCGAGATTGACCCTGAGTGGACATGGGAACCAACCGCGTTTGATGCGAACGGTCTACCGGCTTACCGTGTTGAGAACGGCATGGCACACATGGCAGGCTGGCTTACCATCCTCGGTGTACGCCGCTTGGGTATCGGCTCGGTCATGCACAACAAACCTGACCTGCTCAAAGAGTTGATCTCAGACTTTATTCGTAACGCCAGTATGCGCTTCGGTGTTTGCCTGTCGTTGTGGACTAAGCAAGAGTGGGACGATGTTTCATACACCTCATCTACACCTGCACCTAAGCCTGCGCCAGTGGCAAAGGTTGAACCAGCCAAGCCAAGCGATCCGCTGGTGTCAATGGACAACATCAAGCGATTCGTCGAGGCTTGCAAGACAGCAGGACTAAACCATGAACACGTTGCCAAGACAGCCAAGCTTGACCTAGCAGACCTGAAAGAATCACAGATGCCTGCGTTGCGTGAAGCGTTCGCCAAAGCAAAAGAGTTGGCAGCACAGTTCAACGACACCGAACCTGAAGTGATGGACGACTTCAACCCCAACTTCAAGAACACCGAAGAAGCAGTAGCAGCGGTAATCAATATGTTCTCTGCTGAGGAAGTGATCGCAGAATCCAAAGCGAACCATCCTGCTAACGGCTCACCGCAGATCAAGGAACCTGGCGCACCGGCAACAACGAAACAGATCGGTATGTTCAGGGCTTTGGCATCAGGCAAGGGCATCGCAACTAAAGCGGAACAACTATCTATGGCATCAGACTCAACGGGTCGTGTCATCGAATCGTTGGAAGCCCTGACCAAGTCAGAGATTTCTGAACTCATCACCATCCTGAAGGCGTAATGCCAGTCGAACAAAACAGGAAGGATTACTGTGAGGGAAACAGAGACAAATGTACGGTTGACGGATGCCCCAAGTTCGGAACTTTGGGACGTGAAGCTCGTGACGGTAAGCGACGGGTCAAAGGATGTAACGATCCTGTTGCTCGCGGAAAGCGGTCACGAACTAAAGGTGATAGCAAAGCTCGACGTGCTAGGAAGAAGTTGGGTCTTAGTGCGACAGGTAATGCAGGCACTCGCCATGAAGAACATTGGGGTGGCTTCTTTCGTGTCGAAGTCAAAGCCGGTGCGCAGGTGGGTCCGATCGCTACTCGTTTCAACCAGGCTCGTTTACAATCTGAAGCATCGAAGTCGTTGGGTGACATACGACCTTTCGCGATGATTGCTATGCCTGATGGAAGTAGTGACGGTATCGTGTTGATGACATTGGATGAGTTCGCGGAGCTAGTTTCCCTTATCTCATAAGCATTAGGTTAACTTTTGCTAAACTTGGAGGACCGATGAGATCAGTTATACGGCTATTTGCCGTTTCTCTAGTAGGGATTATTGCCTTCGGCAGCATGGTTAAAGCTGCTGAAGCCCCTGCCAACCCTGCGAACCCGTCAGTAACGCCTCTCTCGGAGGCTTACAGAGCGTCTGACAAGGTTCTGATACTGCCTGTTGAGGTGGTTCCTGAGGGTGTTCCGGCAGACAAAACGAAGCGTTGCCCCCAATGGGAAGATGAGTTCGCAGAGTTCGGGCTACCCGTTCAAGCGTTCTCGTACATCGCATATAGGGAAAGCCGATGCAACCCGCTAGCTCACAACAAAACCCTGAACCGTAACGGGTCACAAGACAGGGGCTTGGTCCAAGTGAACTCCAGTTGGGTCACGGTTACAGCAAAAGAATGTGCTTCACAAAGAGGCGATCTGTCGGTACTGTTTAACGTACGGTGCAACCTTGCGGTAGCCCGATACTTGTACAGGAACGGCGGGCTAAGGCATTGGAATCTATAGACGAATATCAAGACGACAACGAGGGAGAAGAAATGTCGGCAGCCGAAGATTATTACAGCCTGGTCAATAAACAGTTTGCTTTTGTGGAGGATGCAGCGTGTCGAGGAGCAGGCCCAGACCTGTTCTTCCTAAACGAAGATGAAAAAGGTGCGAACCATATCAAGCTTGCCGAAGCACGAACGATTTGCTTTAGTTGCAAAGTAAAAAAAGAATGTCTTGACTTTGCTATGGACAACAACATAAAGTCAGGTATCTGGGCAGGAACAACACCACTACAGAGGAAGGCGTTACGACGTGAGTATAGAAACACCAATCGAGTTTGAGTTAGAGCAATACAAGGATCGTGTTGATGCGATGCAGATGGCGAACGAACTGTTGCGTGAGGAACGTGACCGTTACAAAGACGCAGCTGATTCACTTCACACAGAACTGGACGCTTGTCGAGCCACGCTTAAGCAAGCGGAGTCGGTGATCTCCAGGTTGCGAACCCATATCGCGCAAGGTGTGGAGTTGTGACACCAGCGTTAATTGAGTTGTTCGTTGATCGTTTATGCGGGATGTATCCGACAACGAATATCGCACGCAACACGGTGAAGAACGCCTGGGTGAAAGATGAGATGCTGCTCGACGCTTCCGAAGATGACGCGAAAACCGTACTCAAAATGGCTGAATCATTAGGCCACTACCCAAACCAGTATGAAGTGAAATCGTTATTCCAAAAGGTGATGGGTGTACGTCAGGCAGAGGTGGGTTGTGATGAGTGTGATAGCACCGGATTTATTTATACCGATCCCGATTTTGAGAACGACTCAATCAAAACCCGTTACGTCAAATCATGTAAGTGCCGGAGCTTCTGATGAAGGGTGAACATTGGTCTTGCCCACGCTGCCAACAGCGCATGATTATTCACGTCACGGTCAAAGAACCGCCGACGTGTGGCAACAAACATAAACCGATAGAAATGGTGAGGGTGAAATGAGCTTCGACGAATGGATCAAATTTGGTTACGACATGGGTTATTGCAGCCCACCAGTCTGCTCTCAGCATGACGGACCACCAACAACCGCGCTAGAGGACGAGATATGGGATCAAGGCGACGAAACGTGCCTTCATGTTGTCAGGTTGTATAACACGCTCGAAGAAAAGAAAAGCGTCGAAGCAAACTATTCCCCCGCAACATGGAGAGCAACCGAACTCGGTTGGATATAAAATAAAAGGGACCGCCTCAACCTCCCAGGGGTGGGAAGGGAGGCGATCCCAATGGTGGCAACACGGTCACGGGTAGGTACCCCGCAAGCGTTTAGTTGTTGCCTTACCTCTAACGAACCTTCACCACCTCAACCTTGCCTTTGCCGGTGATATGGCCAGGATCGTCTAAACCGCAACCAACGATAGCGGCGTGAGCCGACTGCGCGTTAGCGAAATAATAAATGTATTCAGGAACGTTAGTGAACGTGACCCCCTGCCAACGGTACGGTCCGGCCCATATCATGCCGTCGTCACGTTCGACCACGAACCGAGATGGAGATACCGGCCTGGCTAATAGCTCACTCAGCGATACCTGCCTCATGTTGTGCCACTTACGTCTAACCCACCTCATGAGATACCGGCCAACACTTGTATTCCTTCTGCCGTGATATGGCACACTTGTTGCTCGACACCGGCACTGGAGATGCGTGTCTTGCCGTTCGGCTTGATATATCCGGCCTGGCGTAGCTCGGAACAGCGTTTCCAATAGCAACACTTCGGGAGCAACGCGAGGCCGCTTGCGCGACCCGCCTCCTCGTCAGTGAGATACTGCTCCCTAAAGTACGTGGCTAATAGTTTGGCGCGTTGCGATCCGGCGCGAACCGTCATAGCTTTAGCCCCTCCAGTCGAGGTTGCTCCGTCGTTGCGGCGTACACCTAGCCAACCGTTAGCGTGACCGATAGCGGCCCAATCGTCGTAGTTCACTGAACCTCCTCCAATTCCTCGATCAGTATGTCGTCGAGATCAAAATAACCGTCGTCTAGTTCGTCCTGCACTACACGCAGTACCGCGTCGTAGTTGTCAAGTAAGTAAGAATTGACCTCGAAGCCGTTGCTCAACCAAATAGTCCACCGCTTACTCATTGTGCCTCCTCACACTCAACCTCAACGTCAATGAACACGTCGGTATCGTGTATGCCTAGTTGCTGCACTATCTGCTCCAGGCCCATACGTTCAGCCTGCTCCTCATTATCGGCGTACACGAACGTATTTACTACGCATAGGTTGGATACCGCCGTTACACGGTGCATTAGTGAACTCATGCCGTTACCTCCGTTGGGAACTCCAATTCAGTGACACCAAGCTCACTAATCACATTTAGCGGGTGATAAGCGTCAGTAGGATCATCACCCCATGAGTACCCACCCGATACGACATAATCCTTGCCGTCGATATGAAAAATACAAGTAGCCCGTCGCTCCTCATACACCCAGTCAAGATCAGAGATAGCTTTAGCGACATAATCCGTGTCGTCGTCGTAGTCGATCTCCTCACCATAGTTATATGCTGCACCGATCACGTCGTTGCTAAGTGTTCGTATCCTTGCCTCCGCAACATGGCGATCAACGTGCCAGGCACAAATTGCTACCGTCATATCAGCACCCATTAGCGGCCTGCCTTTAGATCGAGGGAGATAGCGAACAAAATAGCGTCGATATCCTCCGCACTATGATCCCCGAACCGATCACACACCTCACTCCAAGTGTCGTCGTCCATTGGTCCGAAGTGTGTCGCCACGTCCTCCCGAACCCAATAAGAGATAGCGATCTCCTCATTGGGATCACGTCCCTGTAGGTCCTGTAGTAATTGTTGTATTTGCATATTCTCAACCCCTCCCAGAGTTGTGTGTTACCTCACGTTGAGGTAGTCCCCGTTGCGGATCGAACCGCCACGCCCAACGGCGACGGGGGAGCGATCAGTAATCGCTGCTAGTTTCTTGTTGGTATTCCAACGGCCCAACGGACGTGCCTTTACTAGCGATATAGTCCTCGCCGTAGCTACCCCGTTCGCTATCGGTCATGCACTCCCACGCGTCGTTATCCTCCGCACTCCATTCCGTAGTGTCGATCAGAACTAACGTCCTAGCGTCGCCGTACGTGCCGCTATCAGTGTCAAGCCATAACGTGCCAGGATAATAGTCATTCATGGGATCATGGAATTGTGGCAGTACCTTGATCCACTCATTGAGTGTTCTAGCGTCGCTGCTCATGCCGTCACCTCCAATTTGGGGACGATATTACGGATCGCGGTAGCAATATGCGCGTCGTTATATCCACGCAATTCTTCATACGTGATATACCCGTAACTAACGGCCGCCCAAAATAGGTCATGCGCGTAACGCACGTTGATATCCTTGACCGTGTTAGCGCGGGCTATTTTGCGCTCCCGATATTGCTCCCGTAGTGCTGGAGTGTCAAGCGGAGACACCGCCGCCCTCCACTTATCCACCTTTACTTTATCTATTTTCATAATATGACCCCTCCCAGGATCAGTAACCTCGACACCTTGCCGAGATAGCTCCCGCGCCCGTCGTGAACGGGCCGCCGCCAATGCGGAACGGGATACCTACTACAGCTCGATACGCCTCCAAATATCTATGACGCGGCCAATAATGTCAAGACATTCCCCGTCACTGAATAACCCGCCGTCGCTATTTAGTACGTCCTGGATTATCTCCAATGCCCGCCCGTCCAACCCCTCGCCGTTACTGATCCCGTTGCTAAGTACTCCCGTGATCGCCTCGACAATGGCCTTACTTGACGCGCTCGCGAGCTTGTCAATATCTAACGCGCAAAATTGTGTACCCATACACTCCCCTTTATTGTGTCTAGTCACCGTAACTAGATCGCGCCCGCCGTCGCCATGAACGACGCGCCCCCTACGGGGAACGGGCTACCTACTACCAACCGCGTCGCGTAATCTGATCCCGTCGCCGTTGCACTATCTCGCGGGTATGCGCGGCACGTTGCTCCGCCGTTGGCCTACCGT
>Ga0102831_1001387_pt1 | contig 10252 bp, 10 predicted proteins | sample ColrivemetaGS747_FD_84508 | JGI IMG/M metagenome (GOLD analysis project Ga0102831, IMG submission 84508) | Estuarine microbial communities from the Columbia River estuary - Freshwater metaG S.747 | ecosystem: Environmental > Aquatic > Marine > Intertidal zone > Estuary | place: USA: Columbia...
CTACCTGCGCGAACATCTGGATCGTGCGGCGGCGACGCTCGGCAGCGGCCTGCTGCGTTTCGATGCGACGGGCGTGACAGCGACCGGCGATCACAGCCAGGCACGCTTCGACTGGTGCTGCATCGAAACCGTCGAACGCGACCAGCTGAACGTCTATCTCTACCTGGACAGCCTCAAGGCCCTGATCCTGCCGCGCGATCAGCTCAATGACGCCTGCGAGGCCTTCATCCTCGCGCAACTGCCGGCGCCACGCGGGAAACGCTGACCTGAGCAACGGCACCATCCACCCCACGAACCGACCCACTTACACCAAAAGGCACCGAATATCCCCCGGCTGCAAACCCAGGGTGGATGCCGAAGCCATCCACCATTACCTGCCCGCGGTGGATGAAGAAAGCGTCATCCACCCTACGAACCACCCGCGTTGGCGGACGAACCTCGAGCCAGAAGGGAAGCCACGGACGTCCAGATGGCCACTTTCCCGACCACCCCGCGCCCTCGCTAGGGCCTGGCGCGGGCTGTATACTCCCCGGCTTTTCCGTTGACTGCCGATAAGGGTCCGCCGCACATGGACAAGACCTACCAACCCCACGACATCGAATCCCGTTGGTACGCCGAATGGGAGTCGAAGAACTACTTCGCGCCCCAGGGTAGCGGTGAGCCCTACACCATCATGATCCCGCCGCCGAACGTCACCGGCAGCCTGCACATGGGTCATGGCTTCAACAACGCGATCATGGATGCACTGATCCGCTTCCGTCGTATGCAGGGTCGCAACACCCTGTGGCAGCCGGGCACCGACCACGCCGGCATCGCCACCCAGATGGTGGTGGAACGTCAACTCGGCGCCCAGGGCGTCTCCCGGCACGACCTGGGTCGCGACAAGTTCCTGGAAAAGGTCTGGGAGTGGAAGGAGCAGTCCGGCGGCACCATCACCCGGCAGATCCGTCGCCTGGGCAGCTCGGTGGACTGGTCGCGCGAGCGCTTCACCATGGACGACGGCCTCTCCGAAGCGGTCAAGGAAGCCTTCGTCCGTCTGCATGAAGACGGCCTGATCTACCGCGGCAAGCGCCTGGTCAACTGGGACACCAAGCTGCACACCGCCATCTCTGATCTGGAGGTGGAAAACCACGACGAGAAAGGCCACCTCTGGAACCTGCGCTATCCGCTGGCGGACGGCGCGAAGACCGCCGAAGGCCTGGACTACCTGGTGGTCGCCACCACCCGCCCGGAAACCATGCTCGGCGACGCCGCCGTGGCGGTGCATCCGGAGGATGAGCGCTACAAGGCACTGATCGGCCGGCATGTATTGCTGCCGCTGGTGGGCCGCCTGATCCCGATCGTCGCCGACGACTACGTCGACCGCGAGTTCGGCACCGGCTGCGTGAAGATCACCCCGGCCCACGACTTCAACGACTATGAGGTCGGCAAGCGCCACCACCTGCCGCTGATCAACATTTTCGACAAGAACGCTGCTGTTCTGGAGAAGGCCCAGGTCTTCAACCTCGACGGCAGCCTCAACGACCGCGTCGACGCCAACCTGCCGAGCGCCTACGCGCACATGGATCGCTTCGCCGCGCGCAAGGCCATCGTCGCCGACTTCGACGGCATGGGCCTGCTCGAAAGCATCGATGACCACGCGCTCAAGGTGCCCAAGGGCGATCGCTCCGGCACCGTCATCGAGCCCTGGCTGACCGATCAGTGGTACGTCTCGACCAAACCGCTGGCTGAAAAAGCCATTGCCGTGGTCGAGAGCGGCGAGATCCAGTTCGTGCCCAAGCAGTACGAGAACATGTACTTCAGCTGGATGCGCGACATCCAGGACTGGTGCATCAGCCGCCAGCTCTGGTGGGGCCACCGTATTCCCGCCTGGTACGACGAAGCCGGCAACGTCTACGTCGGCCGTGACGAGGCCGAGGTGCGCGGCAAGTACAACATCCGCAACGACGAGCCGCTGCGCCAGGACGAGGACGTGCTCGACACCTGGTTCAGCTCCGGCCTGTGGACCTTCTCCACCCTCGGCTGGCCCGAGCAGACCGACTTCCTCAAGACCTTCCACCCCACCGACGTGCTGGTCACCGGTTTCGACATCATCTTCTTCTGGGTCGCCCGGATGATCATGATGAGCACCCACCTGACCGGGCAGATCCCGTTCAAGACCGTCTACGTCCACGGTCTGGTGCGCGACGGCCAGGGCCAGAAGATGTCCAAGTCCAAGGGCAACGTGCTCGACCCACTGGACATCGTCGACGGCATCACCCTCGACGAACTGCTGGAAAAACGCACCAGCGGCATGATGCAGCCCAAGCTCGCCGAGAAGATCGCCAAGCAGACCCGCGCCGAGTTCGCCGACGGCATCGCCAGCTACGGGACCGACGCCCTGCGCTTCACCTTCTGCTCGCTGGCCTCCACCGGCCGCGACATCAAGTTCGACATGGGCCGCGTCGAGGGCTACCGCAACTTCTGCAACAAGCTGTGGAACGCCACCAACTTCGTACTGGAAAACACCGACGGCAAGGACTGCGGGCAGCATGGCGGCGATAGCGAGCTGTCGCCGGTCGACCGCTGGATCATCTCCGCGCTGCAGCGCGCCGAGCAGGAAGTCACCCGCCAGCTCGACGCCTTCCGCTTCGACCTGGCCGCCCAGGCACTCTATGAGTTCGTCTGGGACGAGTACTGCGCCTGGTACCTGGAGCTGGTCAAACCGCTGCTCTGGGATGAAACCGCCAGTGCCGAACGCCAGCGTGGCACCCGCCGTACCCTGGTGCGCGTGCTGGAGGCCATCCTGCGCCTGGCGCACCCGTTCATGCCCTTCATCACCGAAGAGATCTGGCAGCGCATCAAAGGTCTGGCCGGCAAGGAAGGCGCCACCATCATGCTGCAGCCCTGGCCGCAGGCGGACCTGGAACGCATCGACGGCGAAGCCGAAGACGACATCGCCTGGGTCAAGGAAGTCATGCTCGGCGTCCGCCAGATCCGTGGCGAGATGAAACTGTCGATGGCCAAGCGCATCGACGTGGTCCTGGCCAACGCATCGAGCTCCGACCAGCGCCGTCTGGCCGACTTCGAGCCGCTGCTGGCCAAGCTGGCCAAGCTCGAATCGGTGCGCGTGCTCGCCGCAGGCGAAGAAGCCCCACTGGCCGCAACCGCCCTGGTCGGCGACATGCAGGTCCTGGTGCCGATGGCCGGGCTGATCGACAAGGACGCCGAACTCGCCCGCCTGGACAAGGAAATCCAGCGCCTGCAAGGCGAAGTGGCGCGGGTCGGCGGCAAGCTGGCCAACGAAGGCTTCGTCGCCAAGGCCCCGGCCGAAGTGCTGGACAAGGAACGCGCCAAACTCGCCGAAGCCGAGCAGGCAGTCAGCCAGCTGGCGGAGCAGCGCGCGCGGATCGCCGCGCTGTAATGTCGTAGCAGCCGGCCCCTGTCAGGGTTTTCCCAGCGACCCTGACAGGGGGCCTAGCCAGGGTGATGACCGCTTGGACGCCGCCCGCCTGATCGGGTGATTGCCAAAAGCCATCATTCATCGTTAGGCTCGGCTACCTTCTGCAAAAGGACTTGCGCAGTGTCCCCGCGCCACCACCCACCATGTTTGCCTGAGACGACAGATTCCGCTGCTTGCGAACCGGCGCCACCGGTGGTCGCCGGGGAGCTCGTCTATGCCGACGGCAGCGACCTGTCCGCCACCTGCCTGACCTGTGACGCCCCCGAGATAGTCGAGACCAGGGACGTGCTTCTCGAATGGGCGCCGCTCTGGGCCAGCTACCTCAAGGCGACGGGGGTGCTCGGCTTTTTCTACCGGATGAAAGTCCAACGGGCCCACCTGCGCGTCGCCTACTGCGCAAAGCACCGCACGAGGCCCCTGGCCAGGCGCCTGCTCGCTTACTCCGTGCTACTGCTGGCGGCGGCCCTTCTGGCCATCGGACATGACCTTCAGCACGTGCCCCTGATGCTCTCAGGTGTGGTGCTGTTGTTCGTCTTTCTAGGCCTGGCCAGCTCCGACAGTCGACCTAGGCCCTTACGCATCCAGAACGGCCTCGTCTACCTGGCACCCCGATCACGCCGCGCGCCATCGCCCCCCACTGCACGGAACAGGGACTGACCATGCACCCGACGATCGCTCATTTCATCATGCTCGGCGCCTTCATGCTCGGGGCGAAATTTTTCGGCTTTCTGGCAAAACGTCCGGTCGACGGCGCATTCGGCTATCTGGTCACCACGGGTGCGGTGGTGCTAATCGGCGTCCTCCAGATCTTCAATCCGGACGTAGTACCCAGCAACGAACGAGCCTATGTGCTCGGCGCCCTGACAGCGGCCTTGGCCCTGCCCGTGGGTCTGGCCCTGTATCTGTCCATTCGTCACAACGCGCGGCGCCGTGCAGCGCTCATCAATCCACCATCGCCGCACATCTCCGCCACCTCGCCCGCCGAAGCCCCGCCAGAGCCATCAGCGAGCGTTACCGCGCCCCCGCTGAAAGCGCCCTGGTACTTGCCGCTGCTGATGCTCGGATGGCAACTGCGCGGCTTCTGGAATGGCCGCAAGAGCCTCGCCGCGGCTTTCTGGGGCTTGGGAGTGGTAGGCACTTTGGTGATGTTCCTCATGGTCGTCAGCGCTGCGGACAACGACGTGGCGCTGCTTTTGCTGCTGCCGCTGTTCAGCGCCCACCTTGTGATCACGATAAAAGCCATCTGGGCATGCTCGGCCAATACCAGACACAAGGTGTTCGGTGATATCGCCAAAACCCTACTGGTCCTTTTCCCCGTTGTCGCAGTGCTGCGTTACCTCGGCCTGCTCTGAGCAACCTAGGCAGCAGGATGCAGCGCGCAAACTTCAGTTCCACCCAAGCCAACCCCTACAAGAAGAAAGACCATGACCAGAACCATACCCCTGCTCCTGCTGCTCGCGACCGTGTTGAACCTGACTGGCTGCATCAGCTTCCGCGCCAACGAGTTGCCCACGGCACGTTTCGACAGCAGCCAACCAGCGGCCGCGCAGAAGACCAAGGTGTACAGCCAGTGGTATTCGCAGCACAGTCAGAAGCGCTGGGACAGCAGCAATGCAACGCCCAACCAGTACATCCAGCAGCGCTTCGACCGAGCGCTGGACGAGTCCAATTGCTGCACCCTGGTAAACAACGCGGAGCTGGCTGACGTAGAGCTGAAGGGCATCGCCTACAGCGAGCCCAATCCCGCAGCCGGCATTGCCGCCGTGATCTCCGGCTTCACCTTTGGGGCAATCCCCTGCTGGGCAACCAGCAAGGTGGACCTGAGCGCTACCGCGAGGAATGGCGCCAATGAGCGCACCTACGAGCTGCGCGACTCGGCCACCATGGTGGTCTGGCTGCCGCTGATCGTGGCCATGCCCTTCAGCGAAAACCCGATGAAGGCCGAGGCAGAGATAGATGCCAATGCTTACCGCACTCTGATAGTCAGGATGCAGCAGGACGGCCTGCTCAAGGCTCGTCCCAGCGCCTCGCAGAACGCGCAGAGCGCTCCGATCACAACACCATGAACCCAGCGCGCCTGCTGGCTCAGCCAGCGGATCGTCAGCGGGCGCTGCGCCACGCCAGTCAAGGGGTGCGTAGGCGCGCGGGCGGGGGCGTACCGACAACCGCTCTGCCCGACGATCACCCTTCATTGCTCCATCAGGAATTCATTTTTCGGCAAACGGACAGCCATTCCGGCGTCCGCCCGATGTACTGCGGTAGTTGATCAATCAGGAGCTTGCATGAAAGGAATACACAAAAGGGCGTCAATTATGGCCGCGCTGGGGGCGGCCACGCTGCTGGGAGGCTGCGCCTCCGGTTTTACCACCGTAGCGCCTACACCGCCCGCTGAGCACTCGACTCTCGGTTCGGCACGCGGCTCTGCGTGCGGCAGCCTGGGCGTCATCGCCACGGCGTACAACTTCGTTCCGATGGGCCTCAACTCCCGCGTCGAGCGTGCCTATGCCGACGCACTCGGCAGCGTTCCCGGTGCCACGTCGCTGACCAACGTCACCATGCAGGAAGACTGGTACTGGTGGGTCATCGGCACCGCCCGTTGCGTCACCATCACCGGGGAGGCCGTGAAATGAGAAATGCACTTAAAGCTCTGAGCGTCATCACCGCCACCGCCCTTCTGAGCGCCTGCGCAGGAACGCCCGTGCCTCTGGGCTCGCGTGTCACCGACGTGGTGCCCGCAGGCGAAGCCCGCACCATCTCGGCTGAAGCCTGCGGCTTCCAGCTGTTGCTCTTGCTTCCGCTGGGCGTGAACGATCGTATGGCACGCGCCTATGGCTCCCTGAAAAATCAGGCTGGCGATGCGTTCATTACCGACGTGAAGGTACAGGAGCGCTGGACCTACGGCTTCGTGGGTACCTCCTACTGCACCGCCCTGCAAGCCAAGGCAGTACAGGAGAAGTAAACGACGCAGGTCCGGCCCTGCCAGTCAGGCCGGACCTGCGAAGTCCCTTCAAACGGACGACGGGCAGTTTCGCAGACTGAAGAAGTCGCCACCCAGGCAAAGCGAGGTTTCCACGATGAAAGCCAAGGTCCTGCTACTGGGCATGCTGACAGGCCTGGCCGCCTGCGCACCGCCCGGCGCAAATGTGGTGTACAGCCAGGAAGGCAATGTTTCCAGACAAGGCTACACGCATGTCAGCGGTGTGGCCGAGCGCCGCAGCGCCACCGAAGACGCCATCAGCCTGATAGCCGGCTCCGCGGGCTACGCTTATGGCCACGCGGCCACAGGGGGAACCATGAGTACCCTGAACACATCCGCAGCCATTGAAAGCGCGTCCAGCACGCTGAACCCACCCCAGGAAAAAACTTTGGACGACAAGGCTGAGTGACGATGAATTTCTACCGGAACAAGCTCATCCTGACCCTCAGCGCAGCCATCCTGCTCAGCGGCTGCACCTTCTCCACCCACATCGACAAGAATCGCTACTGGCAAATGCAGGAAAACATCACGCCCCTGCCCAGGGTCAGTGTCGAAGGGAGCGACGGCTACGTGCGCTATCCCGAGATATTTCGCCAGAAACAGCTTTTCCAGGACGTGGTGCCCAAGGAGAACGCGACCATTTCGGTCGACGTCAGGAGCTACTCCAGCGGCGCTCCCAACCTGGTATCGGCCTTTTCATGGCTAATCGTTTCCGGCTGCTCCGGCTATCTGATTCCGTACCGCGGCGACAACGTCCGCCACGCGGACTTCAACCTGTACGTGGACGGGCAACTGACCAAGACCTACAAGTACGACGACATCAAATCCACCTGGATATGGTTCTTCGCCTTCCCGCTCATGAAACCGGAAAACGACGAATACTTTGTCGAAGAGCTGATCGCAGACCAGTTCGTCAATTCGTTCATCATCGATCTGCTGAAAGACCGGGAGATGCTGGAAAAGATACAGCTGTCCCAGACGAACACAGAGGCGGCGACCAAGGCGCGAGAACCGCTTTAGCCGCGCTGAACGACAGCAAGTCAATCCTTTTCCGTACCGGACGCGCCCGGCTCCAGAGCGCTCTGGAGCCCGCCGCGCGCCAAACGTCTCGATAAAATCGCAGCGCGACTGTGAACGGCTGCCAGGTCCGCCGCCGCACCGAGCGCGCGGCTGGAAGCCCTGTCCGGTTGCGCTTCCCGCTGAGGTGCTATGCCCCCATTGACGTGACCTTGAGAGGCCCTCGCACCAGGGAGGATCGATCATGCAACGCATCGACTCATGTGCGCCGAGGCAGACCGTTTCCTTGCCTCATTGCAGGTATACGGCCTGATAGCAGCCGGCGTCTCACTCCGCGCCAACAGCCTCATCGGCAAACCCGACAAACCTCGCCACCTCATTCACCGAACGACGCCTGGACACCACCGCGTTCGCCGGAAACTCGTCGTCCGGATAGCCCATGGCGACGCAGATCATGATGACCTGGTCATCCGGGATCTGCGCATGCTTGCGCACCACCGGCGAGTGCATGATTCCCTGGCTGTTCACCACGCAGCCCAGCCCACGGGACCAGGCCGCGTTCACCAGGCCATTCACCAGGGCGCCGCAGTCGAACTGGGCGATGTCACCGTCACGCAGCGCCTGATCGTAGGTCACCACGACGGACACTGGCGCGTCGAACTGACGGAAGCCGCGCAGAATCCAGTCCTGGCGCTTTTCCTTGTCGTCCCGCGCGATGCCCATGGCCTGGAACAACTGCACGGCGATCTCGACCTGGCGCTGCCGGTGCTCGCCTTCATAGGCATCGGAACCACGAATGTCCCTAACCGGCGGCACCCCGGCGAGCATGCGCTCGGTGTTCTCGGCGCGAATGCGATCCAGCGGCTCACCCGTCAGCACGTGCAGGTGCCAGGGCTGCGTATTCATCGACGAAGGCGCCCGAGTGGCCAGGGCAATCACCTCCTCAAGCACGCTGCGCGGGACCGGCTGCTGCCGAAACGCGCGAATACTGCGACGCCCAAACACGACTTCTGCGTAATCCACTGTCGAACTCCCAAAAAGTGCAGTGAGGCCATAGGGCGCAGCAACAGCCCCAGCCAAAGTCCCGAACTTAACATGCATCCGCCAGCATCAAACCGAGGCTCCTCGGTCGCTATACGGCAGTATCAAGACGGCTTATGAGAGCAGCAGGCAAAGCCATTGCGCCAAATCTGGCGGCGGGCCCCTGCTCAAGAGTTTTTTTGCGACATGGCGGTCGGCTTAGGTGACGGACTTCCACATAAACTGGCTGCCGACCTGAGGGGCTCAAGTTTCGACAGCCCCCAAACATCATCCCAACCGTTCTGGTTTCAGAGCATAAACGGGTGGCAGCGAGTCCAGGGATGGCATTCCCGCAGGCACGAGGACAGCGGAAGATGCGAGCTCTGATGAGCATGACGTTCCTACCTATGGAATTTCGCCCAGACTCCAAAGGAGATCAACATGGCAATTCGATCAATAGCGTTTCTCGCATTCCTGTCAGCCGGGACTTGCTTTGCGGGAGAACTACCACAGAACTATGAAACGGCACACGCAATGTGGCAGAAACACATTACGAGCGTTGATTACGAGCGCTACGCCGAAGAATTCAGCCAGTTCAACAACTATTTTCGTCTGGACGAAAAAGATGGCTGTCATGCCCGTGGCTCTGACCAAGTAAATCTCATGTTGATAATCACACATCCAGCCGACAGCGAGTTTGCCGTCATAGAGCGTGCGTTACCTGACACTCCTACTAACAAGGCAGAGTGTTTTCGTAACTCGTATGAAGGCTTGAAAACCAAAGCCCCCCCCCATTTTTACCATTCGTGCTGAAAATGAATTTTCAGTGAGCCGGCGAATCCACCAATGGAGCGAAAGGTGTTATGCATGGACCGCAAAAAAACTTTATGCATCGCCAATCTCTTGTTAGCGACAGCAGGCGCGATCGCAGTTTTATATATTTTCATTGAGAGCCTTAAACCAACCATCGCCATAGAAAAAGAAAGAACACTCACAATTGACTTACGTCAGATACCTCAAAATAGCCATAGAACGCTCGAATGGAATGGCCGGGCAATTACCATCTTTCGTACTGGACGCGAATCTTCCGAGGAACTCGTCAGAGCAAACGACCTGACTGCCGGTCCGCGCTACACCGCGAATGACGTACCGGAGTTCTTCATCTATGAGTCTACCAGCCCCGTCAAAGGCTGCCCGCTTAGAGAGATACAGGAAAACAATGCTCTGACAATAGAGCATCAAGGATAGTATGACCCATGCCACATGGGGGCGTGGGACTATGCGGGAAGAAATATCTTGGGAGCACTTGTCCCAAGCAATACGATCCTCTCGAACTTAAAGCCGCTCACAAAATATATCAGGCGCAATGGAACTATAGAGCTGCGTCCATGAGCACACCTGCAACACAAGAAAGACCCCAGCAGGAGGGATCGCTTGCGCACTCTGCGACGACGTAAAATTGATCAACTTCTTCATTACCTCCTGAGCCCATTACCAAACAGATCTATCCCTCCAAATTAATCGACCAAGGATTTTTCAGTGAGTATTCAACAGGAAATCGAGCGAATTCTACGCGTCGATCATGCGGGAGAACGCGGCGCCATAAGCATCTATACGACTCAAATAGCCATTGCCAAACGTCTGTGGCCAAGCTGTGTTCCTGCCCTTGAAGAAATGCTTGGTCACGAGAAATCGCACTATCAGATATTCGCAGCGGAACTGGAGCGACGAAAAGTCCGCACCTGCTATGCCCTGCCCCTGTGGAGCGCTGGCGGGGCAGTGCTGGGGGCGATAAC
>Ga0102831_1001389_pt1 | contig 10242 bp, 8 predicted proteins | sample ColrivemetaGS747_FD_84508 | JGI IMG/M metagenome (GOLD analysis project Ga0102831, IMG submission 84508) | Estuarine microbial communities from the Columbia River estuary - Freshwater metaG S.747 | ecosystem: Environmental > Aquatic > Marine > Intertidal zone > Estuary | place: USA: Columbia...
AAAATCATCTAAAAAATTAGTATTAGTTGCTAAAAAATAGTATCTTTGTTTTATGAAAAAAGTTATTGTTTTAGTAGGAACACCTCTTAGTGGTAAATCAACATTTATCCGAGAAAATTATCCAGACGCTTTAGTTATTTGTAGAGATCAACTAGTTTTAGATGTTTTTGGATCCGATGATTATAATAAGGCTTTTAAAGAAGTGGATCACAAGGCTGTTGATAAACTCCTAGATTCAAAATTAAAAGAGGCTAATTCACACAAATTAGTTATTATAGACATGACTAATTTGGTTCCAAGAAGAAGAAGATCTACTTTGAATTATTTTTCTAAGGATTTTATAAAGGAGGCGATTGTATTTCCATTTTTATCAGATGATGAATATTTAAAGAGAAATAATAAACGAAATGAGTTAGAGAATAAGTCCATACCTATGGGAGTTATAAAATCTATGATTGAGTCATATGTAGCTCCTACTTTAGATGAAGGATTTGATAAGATCACACTTTTGTAATAAAATATTTTAATAAAAAGTCCACTATTTATTTGGTGGACTTAAACTAATGCTGTATATTTGTTATATAAATAATAAGAGATATGACGACAATTCAAAATGTAGACCTTTCTAAAATGACTTATGTTGATGGTGACTTTATCAAAGTTAGTGACTATAGTGATTATATTGAAGATGATATGAGATATGTATCTGAGGAAAGTTCTTTATGGTTTGAAACAGATGATGAAGTTTGTATTGAAGTTAAGTTTGAACAATCTTTTACTGGTTTTATCACTGGTTGTCCTGGTGATGATTGGACACCAGCTTCATATGAAACACATATTGAGGATAAGAATATTTCAGTATTTGATTTATTAATTGATGGTGTTTCTTATGAAATGACTGAGGAAATTGAAAACTTTTTAGCTGAGTTAGTAGAAAAAGAAATTACTAAGAAATAATGATATCGGATTTAATTAAAAGGGAATATTTTTTAGAATTGTGTCAAAAACATGAGGAATTGGAAAATCCTTATTTAGATGTAAATAATTTAAATATAAATAAATACTTTTTAAGTGATGGTGACAAAAAATATTTTGAGATAAAATATAGTTTTGACTTAACATCTAGGATTGATAAAGGAGTATCTATGAATTGTTCTAAGACAAAAATATTTATGTATGATAAGATTATTTCTGATTTAAGGAATAAAAGGATAGAGGAATTATTAGATTAAAAAAACCCACTCAAATTGAGTGGGTTTTTATTTTTAAACTTGTCTTCCAAGTGTTGTTTGATATGTTTGTATTATATTGTAGAGAGCGGTCGTCTCGACATCTGTTAGACCATCACCTATTGATGCGAAACCACAAGTCTTTCTAGATAAAGTATAAGTTTCAGCACCTGCCACGTTATATGCTCTACCAAATATAGATAAAGGTGTAGGAACTGCTATGTATGATTGAGATGTTTGACCATAATATGACCCATTCCAAAATGCTTTAACTGTGTTAATATCCGTTCTTGATAAAATACCAAAACCTCTAGTATCCGCAATTGGAGTTAATCCAAAAGATCCATATCCACCTCCTGAAAGTCTAGCTAGAAAGTAATTTGGTGTTCCTGAGTTCCATGAAGTTGAGTTGAAACCCATTGAAACTCCTGGTATTCCAGTTCCCGAGTTAACTGCTCCTATTTCAATTTCACCCGAAGTATTTGTAATAGAAGTTCCTTGGTTTGTCATTGAGTAAAAACTTACATGTTGGCTACTTGTTAATGCAGTGCTTGGTGTAAGAGATGTTTTCGCATAGGCATTTGATCCGTTAGGAACCGCACCTGATGATGTGTGAGTCATACCACCAACAAATGCTAGTCTATAAGCAGCATCTATATTTCTAGGATCTTTTAGATTGAATTGGTGTGTGTATGCTGTTCCACCTACAAATGGATAAATTGCTTTCATTTTACTCCAAAGGCTTTGAGTTGATCCTACTGAAATAGAAGATTTAAGTGATGTAACTAATGTTGTTATTGCACTTTGATGTGTTGAATTTGTCAGCCCCGCCATAGATATAAATGCCATTGCATCAGAATCTGATGAAATTGGTGTGTATATTGAATAGAAAGAGTTTATATTACTTTCTATATCAGCTCTTGTCGATAGTGATTTTTCTGAGTTATATAAAACAATTTCTTGAATATCTCCGGTATAGTAATAGTCAACTCCAAAATATCCAAAAGCATTGTTTATATACAAACCATTTAAATTACCTAAGCTTGTAATAGAACCAGAGAAGTTACTACCAGTGTTTGCGCCATTATGTCCAACAACTGATGATCCACCATTTGCTAATGAATAAAATAAATTCCTGTTTGTGTTCGCAGTATTTGTAGCACCATATACATAACTATTACTTTGGTTTTGAACAAAGGTAGCTGTTCCAACAAGAGTTGATGCAGCTAATATGTGAAGAGATCCACTTGTTGCATAATTACTAGGGCCTAATCTGATTGCTGCTCTTGTGACATCAATTCTATCAAATTTAGCAACTGAGAATAGAGTGACTGCTCCAGCTGAACTCATAGTCCCAGTATAAGACATTTGGTGAAGATATATATCATTAGTTCTAACTGGTAAACAAGCTTTTCCACCTAATTTATTAATAACTCTACCAACAACAAGTGGTGGTTGGTTTGCTGCAGTTACTTGAGTAAGATGTTTACCATTTCCACTCTGATCATACCATCTTGTCACCCATGCAGATCCACCATATCCACCAACAACATCTGTATAGTCTTGTACAATTTTACCAGTAACGTCACCAGTTTTATATGTGAATTGAGATCCCCATATATAATATTGAGCACCTGTTTGACCTGCTATGTAAGCCTGTGTTGGATTAGCTAAATTACCATTCACATCATAATAAGCTCTGTTTAATAAAACTGGAATATAACTATTATAAGCAGCAGTTGTTCTACCCCACATTTGTAATCTAAACCAACCATTACCTACACTACTCATAGTAGCCCCTTCTAATCCTAGTGTTGATACATCTCTTGTAATTACACTACCAGTATCTAAGTTAAAGATGGCTTTATCACCACCCCAATATCCACCTCCTAAATTGGCGAAATCTCTACCTAAGATGATGTTATTATTACTAACTGTGTTTCCATCTGCTTTTTTAATGTAAATACTACTATTCCAACTTGTATTATTTGCTAACGATATTGATCCATTTTTTTGTATATTATGAATTGTCACTTGTGTAGTTTCTGCGAATAAATCTGCAGTTAACGTACCATCTGGAGCAATTGCTGCATTTGGTGTAATTGAAATACCACTTTTTGTCCAAGATGTATGATCATATTGAGATGAATATGATACAACATTTATATTACCAACAAATGATAATAAAGCTGTTTCATCTAATTCTCCTTGTGAATTAAATGATATGTCCGTTTCTAATCCATCCGTACTTCTTCTAACTCTTATAGCTGATCCTGTATAAGAACTTCTTAACTTTCTAAATGAGTAAGAAGCGGTCGCACCTGGATAAAGATCTAATAAAGGAGTAAATGTTGGTAACACTATACCAGGTCTAACACCTACTCTTACTTGATTTAATAAATTTGTGTAAGCCATTATTTAAATTTTTTCTTTTATATATTAAAAATGAAAATATACTTTTAATATATAATCTATGAAAATTAGAAAAATAGGGGATATAAAATGGAAAGTAGTACTTTTTCAAGGTTCGCCCAGAGATAAATATTCTTGTCCTAATATGGAATCTAAAACTAGCGTTGTTGTAGAACATATTATACAAAAATGGTCACCATTTATTAATTTTAAAGTTATCGATTTATCAGTTGATAATGGCAATAAACCAATTATACAACCGTGTAAAGGATGTGTTTCTACAGCAGGTGGATATCATTGTCACTTCCCTTGTTCTTGCTTTAGTAAAGGTATGAAACAACCAGACCTTCTTTCAGAATTAGATGTTTATGAACACTTAAAAGAATGTGATGCCTTTCTTATATTTTCACCAATTCACTGGCATTCACTTTCATCTCAAATTAAAACTCTTTTTGATAGATTAGTTTCAGTTAATCAAACACTTTCTGTTGAAGATGCTAAAAAATTAATGGGTGATGATATTAAAAATGGTAAAATAACTGGTAAATTTTCAAAGTCAGGTAAATATAATAATCTATTAAGAAATCACCTTGAAGGAAAAGTTGCTGGTTTCTGGGCACAGGGTGATGATGGTGCGAATGATTATGCTGGTAAAGAATTACCCCTTTCTTATTCGGATGTTTTTGATGATGGATTTGGTAAAAATCCTAAAAATGTCTTAATGCCATTTGTTATGCAATTAAAATATTCTGGAGTTTTTGTTCCGGATGAATTGATAGAAGCTTTTTATACAAATAAGGGATTAGATTACTATAGTGCTAATAAAACAAAAAATAGTGAATTTATAGATAGAGCCAATAATTTAATAGAAAATTTATTGGACTATTTAGAAAAAAATAATAATGATTATGATAAAGAAATTTAATGAATTATATGATACGGACGATTTAAAAAATAAGTTTGAAATTCCACATCTTAGAGGTGAGATGGATCCTACTTCTTTTTCAAGAATTCCTCTTTTAAAAGATATTGATGAGTCAACTGAATTGGCTTATGAACGATTGGCTATTGAATATCCAGTTTTATCTTTATTTAAAGTTGGGACTAAAAATATTGGTGGTTCTACGAATATGGTAGCAATTTCACAAGAATCTGTCATACCGATTGATTTAGGAGATGGTCATAAATGTAAATATTTTGCACAATTTTCATTTTATTATTCGGATGATATTTATGGTATTTGTATTATTATGAGGGATAGTGATGAAGAGGATGATAGATATTGGCAGGTACATGAGTATCAAGTAGATAATATGGCGGAATTTTATTCTATATTTGATTCATTTATGCAAGCATGTGTAAAATTAAATATAGTTAGTAAAGATAAAATTTTCAATCCAAGAAGGAATTAAGATCCTTTAATTAAGTGCCAAACATTAACTAAAATAACACCACTATTCAAAATGATTAGTGGTGTTCTCCCATGATAGAAGGCGTATATTAAAAATATAATACATCCTACGTTATTTAATATTCTTAGCCATTTTATATTTTTTACAAGAAAAGAAATAAAAATAATGATTGATCCACAATATGCTAAAATTTCCATTAGTTATATATAAAATATAAATTTCAATTTTTATATATAAAATAAAAATTCAAAAAAATTATGGCATACGTTAATTCACAAGGACAAGTAAGAGTATTTGTCCGAGATGGTAATTTGATTGGATTGGGAGTTCCTTATGTTTATGTTCCACCAACCATATTAAATTTAAATTCTTCAACGGTTATAATAGCATATTCAATGAGAAAATTAAATACTTCTTATTCTGGTAATGTTGTTAGAGTTAGGAGATCTTATGATAATGCTGAAACTGATATTCCATTTGCTAGTAATGGTATTATCGATTCTACAACATTAAAAAACTTTGTTGATGCTGGTAAAGCACTTGGTGATCAAGATTTAACAAATTGGAATTCAATATCATATAATAATCAACAATTAATATCTAATGGACTTATATTTAATTTAGATGCTACAAACGCGTCATCCTTTTCATCTTTAAGTGTTGACTCTAATAATTTACTAACTAACTCATCAACAATAAATTCTGGAACAGTAAGTAATATATCTTACGAAACGTCAAATGGTGGTACTTTAGGATTTAATGGATCAAATTCAGTTATAAATTATAGTAATCAACTAGTTCAAACATCTCAATTTACTATAACATCTTGGGTATATATAAATGAGCTTCCAACAACTGTTAGAAATATATTTAGTTTATCGAATGATTTATATTTAAATATAGGAACTTCATCAATATCAAGTACTTATTCATCATCATATGGTTGGATTACTTCATATAATACATATAAATTAAATTTTGGAGCATCATTTTCTATAAATATTTCTGATAAATATTTGAACAGGTGGACAGAAGTTACCTTAGTTAAAGGTTTAACTAATTCGTCTATTTATATTGATGGGTCTAAATATTCGGATTCAAATACATCTCTAAATTTCACATCAAATTATTTAAATATTGGTAGTTCAACTCAATCATTTAATGGTAGATTATCAACTGTTAAAATATGGAATAGAGAATTAACCAATTCGGAAGTTTATCAAAACTATATATCTATTACTAATAATATCTATAATCAAGACCATGATGCATTATCTTTTATAAATGCCTCAGGATTATCTCAGTCAGTTCATATAAATTCTATAACTAGATTAGTAAAAGATTTAAAATTAAATGGATTGTGGCCTAAATTGAAGGTTGTATATCCATTTGTTGGTGGGACAGAATATTCTCATAAATTTAATTTAAAAGATCCTAGAGATACTAATAGTGCCTATAGAATTAATTTCTATGGTGGATGGACTCACAGTTTAACTGGTATATTACCAAATGGTACCAATGCTTGGGCTAATACATTTTATGCACCAGGCAACGACTCTAGTTATAATGGTTTGAATTCAAATTTTCTACATATGTCTGTCTATAGTAGAACAAATAATGATAATACTGGTATTGAGATAGGTACACAAAATAACTCATCATCACCATGGTATTTACAATTAAAAAATGGTGGATACACATACTATGCGCCGGGTAAAATACCAACAACATCATACAATCCATCTGGTCAACTTAGATACTTAAATTCGACAAGTACTGGATTTTATTATATGCATAGATATTTTAGTTATTCGGATAATTATACAACTTCTAATTTTTTTAAAGATGGAACATATCTTCACTGGGGTGGTACATTTGAGATATTATCATCTGGCGCACCTACTCAAAGTGTCTATATAGGAGCTTTAAATAATGGTGTTACTGCTAGTAACTTTTCAAACAGAGAGATATCATTTGCAACAGTTGGTGATTCTCTTACAGATGGTGAGGTTTCTAAACTAAATGTAATTATACAAACATATCAATCATCATTAGGTAGACAAATAGGAGCTACCTATTCAAGTTTAAATCATAAAGATTTAGACATAGATATGTTTATAAACATCGCAAAATTAAATCAAAGTCAATCAAATGCAATTGAAAGATTAGTATCTGCTTTAAAGATAGAGGGTATTTGGCATAGAACAATGGCTGTTTATCCTATGATTGGTGGTAATTCCACATCACATAGATTTAACTTAAAAAGTCCACACTTTAATATAATATTTGGAGGTGGTTGGACTCATAGTTCAACTGGTGCATTTCCAAATGGTACAAATGCATATGGGTCAACTGGTATAATACCTAGAATTATGCTTTCTAAAACAAATTCACACCTCGGATTTTATACATCTACTGATTTATTAAGTAGTAATTATGATATTACATCTCTTATGTCATCATATCAAAGTAATTCAAGTACTGATGACTTTTATGCATTATCTGCCAGAAATAACACAAGTTCAAATGGTAATAGATGTATAGTTGGTGGTTTAAATACATCTCCAATGACAACTATAAATGTATTTAGTGCTGTTGGATTTAGTTTTACTATGAGAGGTGTTACAAATCAACAAGATCCTACTAATGGAGCTTATTTCATGAAAAATGATAGCATTGACTTCTTTCAACAATCTACAGAAGGTTATGTTAAATTTTCAACAGATTCTATTAGAAGTATAACTCTTTCTAATAATATGAGAACAACAAATTTTGATATGCCTTGTAACAGAGAACACCAATTTACTGTTATTGGGGATAGAGATATGACTACTTTACAAGCTCAAAAATTTGGTAGAATTGTAGAAAGATATCAACAAGATTTAAATAGAAGTTCAAATCATAATAATTTTCATAAATATACTACTGGTAGTGGATATGTGAGATATTGGTATGATCAATCAGGAAACTCAAAACATTTAAGAATGGATACTGTTGGATCACAGCCATTGATATATGAAAATGGTGATTTGGTGAGAGAAAATTCAAAAGTATCTATTCAGTTTGATGGTTGGGATGATGGTATGATAACACCATCTGATATAAATTTTTCAAATACTAGATCCGTTTATTTCGTAACAAGTGGAACTAGTAGCGGTTATAGATGGAATAATTCATTGGGTCTTATACAACAGACAACACCATCTTTATCACCATCACCTATAACTTGGACATCTAATTCTAGATTATCTAACTGGAGAATGTCTGGTAAAGACAATCCTAATAACTCTGGTGGATTTGCTCAAATGTCTTTATGGGCCAATGGTAGTGATATTATAGAATTATATTGGGGTAATGGTTTAAAAAATGCATCTACTTTAAGAAGAGAAAGTGGTATAAATGTTTTGAACATGTATTTAAGATCAACTGGTGATATATTTCAAAACATGGAATTTAGTTCTAATTTTAGAACAGATGAAACTAGAACTGGATATGGTACTGGTATTTCTAATGCAGCATCTTTAGCTGTTGGATTTCAAAATTATTATAATGCTGGTAATACGGCTTATTCAAATATAAAAGTACAAGAGATAATTTATTATGGGCCTACATTCTCACTTAGTAATAAATTAAATCTTGATAAAAATATATATGATTTTTATAAAGGATTTACATATCAAACAGTGGACGATTCGGATGCCGATTTATATTCATTAATGTTAAGATTAAACTCTACACAAGCAAACGCTATAAATAATTTAGTTAAAGGTTTAAAACAATATAATCTATGGAATAAAATGAAGGCGATTTATCCGATGGTAGGTGGTAATATATATGCACATTCAATAAATTTAAAGTCACCATCTTACGTTGATTTATCTTATAGCACTAGTAGTGAATGGAGAATAAATTATGGATATCCATCAAATTCAAATTTAACTACAAATGTGGTTTTTGATAATACAGGTACTCTTTACAAATCAACTAGCTCATCTATTAATATCTATAATACATTAAAGGATAATTTTAGAAATAATGACTTTCATACTTCTTATTATGTAGTTAGTGGACCATATACTGGTCCTTGGTGGTTAGGTTCCGCAATGGCTTGGAGAGCACCGGGATCATCACCGAATGTTACAAACGGACTATATGTTTCACCAACAGGTGTTACTTATCAAATGGATACCGCATATACATCAGCAACTACATCACCAACAGCTAGTTATTTTATAGGTAATTCAACAAATATGAACCAATTATATAAAAATGGAATTTTGTTGGCAACATCATCAATAGCTGGTACAACAATGTCTAATAGTTCGATAGCTATATCAAATGAAACTAGTATTAAAAATTCATTTATGACTTTTGGATATGGACTTAGTTCAACTGATGCTCAAAATTTGAATACATTAGTTCAAGCTTATCAAACAGCATTAGGTAGATAATTTTAATTAGAATTGATAATAAAAAAAATCTCAAAATTTAATTTTGGGATTTTTTTATTATTATAATTTAATATATAAAAGAAAATTAATTTTTAATTATGGCTTGGACAAATTTATTAGGTCAGGTTAGGGTTGGTATTAGAGGTTCAGTTTCTCAAAATCAAACTCAATCACTTCTATTAGGTACCTATAGTGGGGCAGTTGTTGCCTATTCACTTAGAAAAATAAACTCTACTTATACTGGATCTGCAATTAGAGTTAGGAGATCATCTGATAATACTGAACAAAACATTGGATTCAATGCTGATGGGACATTAAATACATTATCTCTATTAGCATTCGTTGGTTCTGGAAATGGATTTGTTACTACTTGGTATGATCAATCAGCAAATTCTAGAAACGCATATCAAACAACTGCAGCATATCAACCATTTATAGTTAATGCTGGATCTATTGTAACAAATGGTGGTAAACCAGCTATTAGAAATACCTCAAATGGAGGATTTTTTATAGACAATGTAAGTATTGGTGCAACTAATAGTATGTATGCTCTTATAGATTTTGGAGCATCGGCAAGAGAATATTTTGGAACATTTGGGAATTCATGGGCATTCTATCAACCAAATGGTGAATATAAAGCTAGTGGTTCAGCAGCAGGATCTACTAATGCTGCGTTTTCATTAAATAGATTTATTGGATCATTACAGAGATATAGTGGTAAAATGCAATATTATTCAA
>Ga0102831_1001391_pt1 | contig 10235 bp, 27 predicted proteins | sample ColrivemetaGS747_FD_84508 | JGI IMG/M metagenome (GOLD analysis project Ga0102831, IMG submission 84508) | Estuarine microbial communities from the Columbia River estuary - Freshwater metaG S.747 | ecosystem: Environmental > Aquatic > Marine > Intertidal zone > Estuary | place: USA: Columbia...
CCAAGTTATCTTTTATATAGTTGAACACCTCTGTGTTCTTTGCATCCATATCAATATCTGCTGCTGCGCCATTGAGTGCACAATGCTGAGACGTACCACTACCCCCAACAGCTTTATTCAGCTCAGGTACCCTCAGGCCACTGGTAATAAGAATAGGACCAAGCTCATCACGAAGAGGTTGTAGAACATTTGCACATAACTCACGCAAGTATTCTATTTGCTGTTCATTGGGGGTATTGTCAATACCAAGACGCTTAGCCGTCACCGACTTAGTCATCTCCGATAGAGAAAAGTTTTTACTCAGTTGCATAAGGCAAAGATAAATCTTATTGCAATAGGGGATAGTCCCATACAAGAGTTCTGGGTCATCCCATACTGTTTATTGGGATCATCTCATATAACCCTGTGAGGAGCTCACAACTTTAAAAAGCGTGTTATAACATCATTTGGAAATGTCATTTTTTTGCTGTAACTTCGCATAGCTGATGAGCGGAAAGCAATCACAAAAGAACTCCAAAGCTCTAAAGACTCTAACAAGAAGCGGGGCTCCCCCTTCCGCCCCGCGCCGATAACAAGACGATTATAAGTCTGGAGCAGGGGTCCTAAAAACCCCAAGCGACAGACACACAGCAACACTCAGTTACTTAGTGAATACAGGCGCATTGTATTCGCTATTTGCTGTTGCCCAGCTCAGCGCTTCTTTACAACAGCTAACTCATTACCAGTACTTTAGCTCATTTGCTTAAAGCTTTAGTTTAAGTGAAAAATGCATTGAGTTATGAATGGGTGGGGTATAATATACATATATGAGCGCTACGCCACAGAATCCCAAACGCATTCCACAACCCAACCCCCCCAATCCACCGCCAAAATCGCCCATACTTTCAGCGTTTTCAGTATCATATAACACCATCAACTACTGCGACTACTGACAGCATCTATCTTGTTGTGGATCATTGATTTAGGTTGTTCTTGTTAAAGTAATTGTTTAATGTTTGTGGTGTAAGTGATTGGAAAAGAGGAACAATCTCCCCCACCTTTCTTTACCTATCCTCCACTACGCCCCACTATCCTCCACCACAGATGCACTATCCTTAAAAAAACTTTTGATGCTAACTTGCTGATTTGCAGGGAGTATTATTTAGAATCGTTCTAAATTTCAATTTGGACTTGTGTATGTCAAATCCTTTTGGAAACATTTGTGCTGTTCAACAATCAAAAACCATTTAAATCTTACTTATTATGAAAAATCCAACATTGAAAATTGAAACCTATCAAGAACTTGATGCCTTTCTAAAATTGATTATCAAATCAATAAACGATGGCTTCTTTGATTGTCAGAGTAAAGAAACTGGACTTGGATTTGTTGACCTGTTTGTCAACCTATCCTGTGACGACCAACCACCTGTGTTCTTGGATATGTTCTACAATGGATTGTGCACCAATTATTTCAATTCTTACGATGTTCAACTTGTAACGATACAGGAGGATTATGATTCGGCGCGAGGATATGTTGATACCAAGAAACCAAATCCCTGTTTTGAGGATGTCCTGTTGCAAGTATTATCTGACGGAAACATCGTCTTTGAAGACCATTATCAGGGAATTCGTATTGAACTTGGCTTGAACGATGTAGCAGAAAACTTCCTTAAGGCATTCAATAGTAACCCAAGTTATTTTATAAAACTTGTTATGGAACACGCTAACGGAAACTCCGATGGAATCACATACGATGCTTGGTTGCAGATGGCTACATACGGAGAAGTAATCTACGGATAAAGGTTAACTGACGAGTCCTAAATGGACGAAACCTGCTTCGGCAGGTCTTAACCAACACACTTAAATCTTATTTGTTATGAGAAATTATGCTGAAGAAATTAAACTATTCTACGAGTATGTTTGGCTGTTCTACAATCTTGAAAGTGGATTGTATCCAATTGCTACGGACAAAAGAATTCAAGAAGCAGTAAACCAATACCTTGAATCAAAGCCATTAGGCCAAATCTATTTTGATTCCCTTGATAGAGAATCAGTACGGCAAATCATTCAACCCGAATACCAAATCTTTTAATCTTTAAACCAACATTGCTATGAAAACTTTAACCACAATCGGAGAAAACGAAATGATTAAGATGAGCATCATCTCTACCATTTCAATGCTACAGCAGAGCATTAAAAAGCCCTATATGAAGTTCTACTTTGAGGATCTTTGGAACTGCGAAATTGAGAATCTTGAGAGCATTCGTGATACTATGTTGCGAGAATACAACAGCCAATTCTAAAGGCATACTGAAGAGCATTTATGATGCGAAACGAGGAGCAATCCTCGTCTATGTCAAACTTAACAAACAACACGACAATGGAAACTTTTGCAAGAAAATGTTCAGTTACCAATGAACTGATGAACGAAGGTTGGGTGTGGGGTGATGGAGCATTCTACACAAAATACCTTGAGGATACCTTAAAAGAATGCAGAAAGGATAGAAAATATATCATTGAGGATATCTGCAGTTTATCTGCTGAATCAGTTAACGACTATTCCCAATGGAAAGAAACAGCAGATGCGATTGAGCGCATCAAGGCCAATGCAGATACCGATGAAGATTTGCTGTTGGTGGGATTCCAAACGGACTACCTGTACTTTACTGAATGGGATGCGTCAGAGCATCAATACGGCATTGAAGACGGACTGATTCACGAACTTGACTAAAAAACGATATAAACTGACTGAAACTGATTTTTTTATTCCAAATCCATTTGCAAACATTTGCATATCCAACAACAACAAACAACACAACCTATGAAAACTACAATCTCTATCTACGATTTCAAAGATGCGTTTGAATCACTTCGTCCTGACGACTTCTCATCTAAAGGTCTTGAATCCTTGTTTGAATACTTTGAGCAATGCGAAGAAGAAGATGGTATTGAAATGGAATTTAGCGTTAAAGATATCTGCTGTGAGTATACCGAATGGTCAAACTACGAGGAATACGCAGAAAGTTATCCAAGCATACCATACGACAAAATCAATGAGCATACCATATTCATTGATGTAGATGGTACACGATTCATCACTACAAATCATTAACATCCGTACAATGTAAGTAAGGTTGGACATAGGGGATTGGTACGGCGATCCCCAATCCAACAAAACAACAACAGCACTATGGATATATACGAATTAGAAGAACTATACGCAAAAGAGAGTAAAAGACACTACTATTCTTTGATTTGTGGTCTTATTGAAAATATGGAGATAAAGAAAGAAATAGTTTATTCAATCTCATATGCGCTATCAAAATCAAACATATCTGTGAAAGATAAATGTGAAATACTTATGAGCATATATATCTCTATGCACAGGAACAAAAAACAACAACACTATGAAAACATTTGAAATCATCATCCGAATTGAAAACTCAACTATCGTTGAAATCCAAGCAGAAGATTATGCTACTGCAGAAGTAAAGGCATACGACTATGCATACGATACAGGAGTGGTACACGACCTGTGCAATCCATCCGATGTAATGGTAACAACTGAAAAACCATAACTATGACAGCAACATTGAAGTTTGAAACTAACGATGGTCGTTATTGGACTATCAAAAAGGAATTCTCGGATCTTCAGCATATGAAAAACTTCATTGCGTATATCTGCAGAACAAAGAACTACCTGTTGGACGAAACATTTATTAACGATGGAAAAAAATGAAAACTGAAACTGACAAACTGATTGAACTATACCATAGGATGCCTGTGGATCAACTTGAAACTGCCCTACAGCAGATAAAGAAACAGCAGATGGTAATGGATGGAGACAATATGGAAGGCCATCAACGCCTATATGCTATGAGAAAAGCAATTGAAAAACTATTGAACCTATGAAAAAGATAGCACACAAGTTAATGACAGCATTATTCCTGATGATATCCTTATTGGGAATGGTATTCGGCGTACTACACGGACAAGAAGGTAGTAACGGAGGACTAATTGTGGCTGTAGTATCAGGACTGCTGTTCTATGCTGTACTGATCGCCAAAGATGAAGATTAAAAACAACGATAAACTGACTAAAAAAGATTTGCATAAGTCAAAAACTCTCGCAAACTTGCACCCAACAAACAACACTACTTATGAAAAACAATAACCTTGAAAGAGGACACGCAAGTATCTTCATTGAAATGAAAGATGGTAAAATCATCGTAAGACACGGAGAAGAAACGAACTGCATCTTACTTGAACGAGATGCCCCTGTTGGAATATGGGATCATATGTGGACTGCATTACGAGAACACGAAGACCTATTCTCACCAACTAATTAACGAGTGCCTTCGGGATTGGGCAAAATCCAGACGCACGGGGGGTGGCCCGACACGCCCCCGTTTATTAACCAACAACTAAAACAACACAACTATGTCCAAACTACTAAAGAACAGCAAAGGTGAGTACAACTACCATTTCAATTGGATAGATGAGGATGGTATTGTGTGCGGATTCAATAATGTATGGGCTACTAACAAGCGTGATGCCGTAAAGAAGGCAAAAAAGATGGAAACTCCTGCAGGAGATCATTCTTGGGGACATTATGCGGGTATGTACCTTGATGTTAGTTCAATGTACAAAGCAACGCCTAAACAGGCCAGTAATATGGATCGCATTGGATGGTTACTTACAATTTAAACAACTAAAACAACACTACTATGCCTAATTGGTGCAACAACACACTACGAGTAATCGGTAGCAAGGAGAACATCGCGAAGTATCGTCATCTGTTCCTCCTTCCCGAAAAGAATGAACACGGACAGCAATTCAGTTTTGCCTGTGCCGTACCACAGCCCGAAAATCTATACACAGAATCATTGAGTATGGAAAAGGAAGTAGAATTAAAAAAGCGGGGTATACCTGATTGGTACAATTGGAGCATCAACAATTGGGGTACTAAATGGAACGCTGACTGCTATGATATTGAGGAGAACTACGGAGGGGAGACCGACCATATGATCTTCTACTTCAATACGGCTTGGTCGACACCTACGCAATGGTTCTACCAACTATGCAATCAGATAGAAGCAGGTGACCTTATGCTTGAAATGTTCTTCTCCGAGATTGGAGTGAGTTTCGCAGGTACACTTGTCTATGATCAAGATGGTAACATTGTTGAGTACGAAGGTCGCATCATTGATGTCATCTGCGATACCGATATACAGATTAAGTACAACAAGCATAAAGGCGGTTGGGAAGATCCTGACGGCAACGATGTTGACGATGACTATATCGGTTATGAATTTGATTACGGATACGAATACTACTCACTATGAACCAGAACAAACCAGAATGGTCGCACTTCCACGAAGCGTGTGAACTGCTGTCCTATTGCAAGGATGATAATGTCTTTACCATTGTCTTTCGCAATGAGGTAGATGACAACATCATCATTGACTTCCCCCTACACGAGGACTTTTTAGATGCCTTCCTCCTGTATAAAAATGCATACAAAGAACACATAAACAAACGACTAAATGAATGACCTATTTAAAGACATTTTTGAACCAATTCCTACGGATATTATCAGTAGTTTCACAACCAAAACAACACGCTATGAACGAATACTCAAAGAAAAAGGAAGCAGTACGGCTGGAGATAGAAGAATATCTGAATTCTCTATGGAGTTACCGCTTGGAGATGACCCTGAAGTATGTCAAGCAGATGTACGAAGAACAAGAGGCGGGATTTAAAGCCGCTGACGACCTTGACTCCTATGGTAATGGAGGATACTCAATGCTAAATGGAAACTTTACTAACGAATGATTGACGAAAAACCAAGAAAAGATAAATACATTATCTCGTTCAGCACCAAGACAAATAGGTGGAACATTAAAAACAAAATAAACAAGACGATCCTATTCTCTTTTGAAACAGAAGAACGAGCAAAAAACTTTATTGATAAACTATTTAATTTTCCTTTTACAAACAACAACAACGATGAGAAATAAAACACAAAAGCAACTTGTAGTTCTTGAAGCAATGGACTACAACAATGAGTACATCGCAAAGCGACTTGGATATTGTTCAGGTTATATTGCTGGCCTCAAATCTTCAAACAAGATCTCAAACAAATTCCGCAAGAAGTTTGAGCAAGAGTTTAGTTTTGAACTGCAGAGCATTTCCAATATGCGCAAGGAGAACCAAGAACTCAAGCGACAGGTACAAGAGTACAAGAATCGCCTGATCCAAATCACGCAGGTTGCTGTAGGATAATGGATAACAACAAGAAAGGTACACGCAGGGCATTGAAGGAGAAAGACACAAGTTATAATGCCCGATTTGTCCTGCGCTACCAAAAATACTTTGAAGATTTACCCAAAGAAAATGAAGAAGAACAAGGACTTTTTTGATAACATCATTGACCGAGCATTAAATGTGATTAAAGTGATTATATTTACCAATATCATCGTAATGATTATATCACAGATAATACAGGCAATGAACTAAAACCCTACCCACTATGCGTATCAGTCGTAACACATTCATCACCTCCAACTTTATTGTTGAGTTTGCTGTCGGGGACACCGACTATGTAGCCACCTTTAAGCCAGTAGTTGATGAGGACTGGTACTTGGGGGATCGCTACGATGTTCGTCTATTCCTATCGGGGTATGACAACTATGACATTGGAAGCATATCTGTAGAGATATACGAAAAGATATGGGATGAAAAATTGAAGTGCTATCTGTTTGATTCAGAAAGAGTTATCAACTCCGAGTTAAAGGATAGCATTAAGATAAACATAACCAAGCAGTAGAAATAGTTCCATATGATACTGTTTATTACTTGACTTTATGGTGGAAACACCTGTAACTTTGCAAACACACAAACACTATGAACGACACTACAAGAGAACTTATTACCTACTATCAAGAGAGAGTCGCTGCTCTTGAGGCGGCCCTTAAAGCCGCCCAAGACGAGCGCGACTCCGCCAAAGCGGAACTCAACGATATGATAGAACGATCCACATTTCTCTACCACCAGACACAAAGAGAATTGTTCATTTGACAAAGGAGGTTTTGGGGATGCTGTACCCAAACCAAAACAAACTTAAAGCAACACTTTAACCAACAGCAATAAAACTCTGAATATCAATCGCTTACGCTTTGAAAGATCGCAAGTTATTGTTATTTAGAATGATTCTAAAATAAATAAATCGTATATTTACTAACAATTAAATTCAAAGTATGACACATCATTTTAAAACAACCAACATCAAAGGGAAGCAGTACGTTGAGGTAAACGAGCGTATCAAGTACTTCCGTAGCGCAAAGGAGTTTACTGGGTGGACACTCACCTCTGAACTCATCTCATTAGAGCCTGACTCTTGTGTAGTCCGTGCTGAAATCCGCAACGCTGAAGGTACGCTTATCGCTACTGGTTTCGCTCAAGAGGATCGCACATCTTCGCATATCAACAAGACCTCCTATGTGGAGAACTGCGAAACATCTGCTTGGGGACGAGCATTGGCTAATCTTGCTATCGGTATTGATACATCTATCGCATCTTCGGATGAGGTTGCTATCGCTATTGCTAAGCAGGAGTCATCACCCAAACAGCAAGATGGTGATGTATACCAACAGGCCATTGAATACATAAAGGGTGCATCCGATAAGGCGAAAGCCTATGAGGCTGTCATCACCAAGTATGGTACGCAATTTACAGAGAACCAAAAGAAGGGACTCAATAAGTTCGTCAAGTAATGCAGTTCGCTGTTGACCTGCAGAACAAGACAGGTAAGTCCTATCTATCGTATTCATCCATCAAGATTGCGATGGAGGATATGGTATCCTTTGAGGCTTACTGCAGAGGTACTTACTACAAGGACTCTGATGCCCTGACGTTTGGATCGGCATACGACTGCCTATTGTTTGAACCAGAGAAGTTTGATAGCCGCTTTGCTGTTATGGATGACAGCAAGATTATTGCTGAGATTGGTGGAGGCAACCCACGAGTCACTAAAGCATATAAGGAGTGGAAAAGCAACTTTAAAGAAACGCTTGGAGATAAACGTCTTCTATCGGTAGATGATAATAAGATGGCCATTGATATGATTACTCGTTTGATGAGTACCAATGCTTACGATATCTATCTTTCTGATGCCGACTACCAAGTGGAAGCAACTGGTTTCATTGGTGACGTCCCCGCTCACGGCTTTTTGGATGCAAAGGGAACAGCATCATTTGGTGACTACATCGTAGATGTGAAGACAACACGAAGCGTAAAAGGATTCCGCAGAGATGTCTTCTCCTTCGGCTACGATCTACAAGCATATATCTACACACAACTCACTGGGATAAGCAACTATGTGTGGATTGTACAACAGACGTCTTATCCCTTTACTATCGGTCTATACGTATGCTCTGAGCGCACGTTAGAGTCGGGCAAACGAAAGTTTGATACAGGAGTGGAAATCATCCGCTCATTCCTTGAGGGCGATATGTCCACGCAAGAGTACTACATCTTTGAAGAAATTTAATTAACCCTTCCTAATCTAAACTATGGAAAATAACACCCCACGTTACGGCTTTGTAGAGGAGCCGTACATCCCTGAGGGCGGCAAGGTCGCTCGCAAGTACAAAATCTCCTTTAAGGTAGAGCAACTTGAGGCTCTCAAGCAATTTGCTACTGCAAAAGGAAATGTGTACGTAGAGGTCGTTGAACTTCGCGAGGGTAAGCCTTTCTTGAGCGTTTGGGATCCCGCATCTGCCCCACAAAAGGGTAGCGGTAAAACCTACGCACCACGTCAGGCACAGCCCCAAGCCGCTAACGACCTGCCCTTCTAATGAACAGGGCAGTCGCCTACCTGATGGCTATGGAATGGAGTCGGTCGCTCATTTATTTGGACGATCACTCCTTCCACCTTCAGGGTAAGAGCGGCGAAGAATACTCCTTCCAAGTACTGGAGTGCGACATAGATGGTATGGATATCATACTACCTAAAGTAAAACTTCAAACGGATTACGTTATCTTACTGATTGCTAATAAGTTAAATGATAACTGTGTAACCACGCATTACTTTCCAATGACAGAATACTTTGCTGTTGGTAGGATAAGTGCTACGGATTTAGTTCCTTTGATTATCTTTAAAATCCGAATGGAAGTTGAAACCGATATATCACCTGATCGCTACAGTATCTTACAGCAAGGGTAAGAACAAGCACAAGACCACGCAATGGATTGTTACGACCTATGAGTCGGCATCTGCAATAATGTTGCACGATAATAAGACTATGCGTAGTCTATCAGATAGGATATACGGGAAGGCTTACAAAGGAGAAAGGAAAATAATCATAGTCGCTATCAAGGAAAGAAAGGTAGTGGGCTATACAAACTACAGCGATGAGTGAATTTCGTTTTTTGTACTGGGACGATCTTGGTGACAGCCAAGAGGAAGTAGACAATCAAAAGAGAGAACTACCTGCAAAGGCTTTCTGCGCCAATCATCAAAGAGAAGTTGATGATAGTGAAAAAGAAGAAGAGCAGGAGCGCAGGATGATGATTATTATGCGCAACGGAAATTCTGGTGAGCATTACGACATTTATGATGACGGTGAAATGGAAGACGTAGAATGAACGCAAGAGAAAAAGCAATCTTTATGCGCCAGTGTCACGGAGAAACTGCGCTTATTCAAGCAAAGCAATGCTTGGCCTTTAATGACTTTTCAGACTACTGGAATAAAGTAGTAGAAATCCTATCAAAAAAATGAATACAACACACGACGAAAAACTTGAGTATACGCTTGTCAAACTGGTTGCCTGTATGCAGGTATCACTTGAACTCTTTGATGAGTTGAAAGAAACCAAAATCTACAGGCACGACATCAAGAGCGGGATAAATAATCTTTCAAAGAAGCTTGAAGACCACTTGGGTATGGTATATCATCATATTGATGGCGATCAGGAGAAGGAAGAAGCCTTTATGGCTATACAGCGTGCGGTCCAGCAGATGGTCGCTACGCCCATTGAGGAGATGTATGCTATGGGTGAGATAGGCTCATAATGAGTCATAAAAAGAACAAATACGGCTCAAAGTGTAAAACGAAACGAACGCAAAGTGTCAAATAGAAACCTTTAACACCAAAGAGAAATGAAAAACAAAATGGCAAAATTTAAGAAAGGCGACCGAGTTCGCTACATTAGAGAAGTTGGAGATGATGGTGTCGTGTCTGGAAGTTTGGGTAC
>Ga0102831_1001393_pt1 | contig 10232 bp, 10 predicted proteins | sample ColrivemetaGS747_FD_84508 | JGI IMG/M metagenome (GOLD analysis project Ga0102831, IMG submission 84508) | Estuarine microbial communities from the Columbia River estuary - Freshwater metaG S.747 | ecosystem: Environmental > Aquatic > Marine > Intertidal zone > Estuary | place: USA: Columbia...
CGAAGTTGAAGCCAACGCATTGATGGAATATTCATTCATGAGGGCCCTTTATGAAAATTGCGGGTACAGAGATTATATCATAGAATTAAGTCCTGCTAGGGCTTATTATTTGCAGAAATACATCACTGAAGACGATGTTTATGCGTTGCAAGCATTACAGGGAATTTCTTCGCCTGCCTACATGAAGTTATTCTATTCACTGCATGATTGGAACATGAAGTTGCCGGTAGAAGACCGGATTCGTATTCACGGAATAGATGTGGAGCGTTTTCAAGATCTATCTGTTTTGAGGATGAGTGATTTCTTACAAAACATGGAACAGAAACACGGTTTACCTTTGGTTTTGGCATCTAAAGTTTATGCATTCAGAAATATTGTGACACGAAATTTCACCAATAGCCTGCAAGAATATCAAAAGGAGGTTTTGGTAGATACCGTCGTAACAATTGAAAAGGACGAGGAGTCAGGCGGGTTTTCATATTCGAGCAGTGACTTTACCTCGTTAATTACCGATGATTCTATTTTTAGTAATCTGAGCATATATAAAGATTGGTTGAAAGAAGATTACGCAGAATTTTTAATCATTAAAGAAGGAATTGACGAAGTTTTTAAATGGAATGATTTGCGCAGAACGGCTCACCAAGCTCATTGGCGTGAGAGTAAAATGTACTCGCGGATGAAAAACTTGTTGGATAAATATCCTGAATCTAAGTTCTTCGGACAATTTGGTCGTTGTCATATTTCAAATGTTCCAAGCGATGTGGATTGTGGCTGGTATAATTTTAACAGCGTGATGAATAGATTGAAATCTCAAGATTCCACGCTTAAAACGGTGAGCATGGGTATTTTTTACTGGGATAGAAGCGAGCAACTTTACGGTGCTACAGCTGAAGATGAAATCCATAAAATGAAATTGGCCTTCACCCCAGGAATAGTGATTTATGATCTCAATGATAAGGAAGGTCAGCTCAATTCATTAAAATCAAAGTATGATTTTGCGGTGGTGAATTTTGAGCGGAATTCTAAACTTCAGAAAGATTTGAATGAGGAGTTGGAATCTGCGAATGAAGTAGAAAAAGCCACACAATCAGAGTGGGGCGTTCATTTGGGCCTTACAGGATGGGGAGTTTTGAATATGCAACTAGACCAGGTTTCGGGTTGGTTTAGCAATGAAGGAAGGGAATTTGATATTAAGCCCAGACAATTTTTTTACCATGAAATCATGGCTACCAATGGTTTTTGGAAATTTGGACTTGCCGGCAATTACACCTTGACTGAACAAGGTAAAAACGGCAGGTTAAATCAAAGCAGCGATGCTTTCGCCAATTTTTATTACAACAATTGGAATCTTTTATTTCAGGGCGGTTTTGAAAAGAAGTTTGGCCGATTTTCCTTTGATTTGGTCGGATTTTCGGGTTATAATGAAAATCGCTTGAAAATGGAGTCACAATCTAAAAGTATTTTATTGTTAAACAATGAATTGAAAGATGCAATAATTGTGGATCCCGGTTTTCTGGTTGGTGGTGCTGTTGGATTCAACTTTTATATAGATAATATGACAAGTTTGGGTATTAGAGCTCAATATCAGAGTGATTTATCGCCCACAAATTGGTACTATCAAGGAACTAAAATTCCGTTTGATCAAACCAAAACCGCCAACAGGTGGAATGCATGGGGAGTATCTGTAAACTACGTTCAGCATATTTTTGACTAATTTTGCAGCATGAAGCAGTCCATTCCTAATTTAATCACCTTAGGCAACTTGGCCTGCGGATTGTTGGCTATCACCTTTGTTATGCAGAATCAACCAGGGATTGCTTTTGCGTTGATGGTTTTAGCTTCTATTTTGGATTTTTTTGATGGCATGGCAGCCCGCGCCTTAGGCGTTGACGGTGAATTGGGAAAACAATTGGATAGTTTAGCCGATGTGGTATCTTTTGGAGTTGTTCCTGGTTTAATTTGGAGATACTTCATGATGATGCGTGGAGCTTGTCCGCCAACGGGTTTTTGCATCAATTCTTATGTTTGGATGTTGATTCCGCTGGCAGCTGCTTATCGTTTGGCCGTGTTTAACGTAAGCGAAAATCAAAAAACGAACTTTATGGGAATTCCCACCCCTTTGACCGGTTTGGTTTTGGGCTCTTGGGCCATGTTTAACGATGTTTCTGGTCTCGCTGAATTTCGTTTTGGCTTCATTGAGTTGGAATGGTTGAATCACTTTTACGTATGGTTGTATATGCCTTTGATTGCGGGATACATGATGGTGAGTGATTATCCAATGTTGTCGTTGAAATTCAATAAAACAGACGGATTGAATCTTTTTAGATACTTAGTATTGGCTTTTGCAGTGGTTTTCTTAATTGTTTTTGGAAATTACGGCTTTGCTTTGTTCTATTTTGCATACATAGCTATTTCATTTTTAGGTTTTAAGTTACATCCAACAGAATAATAATATGATAAGAGTAGGCATAATCATGGGCTCAGATAGCGACCTTCCGGTCATGAAGGAAGCCACCACTATTTTAAATCAATTGGGAGTGGAGACAGAAACTACCATTGTTTCGGCACACAGAACTCCTGAACGCTTATTCGAATACGCTGAACATGCGGCTGATCGAGGCATTTGTGTTATTATAGCAGGTGCTGGTGGTGCTGCGCATCTACCCGGTATGGTAGCTTCTATGACCCATCTGCCAGTGATTGGTGTGCCTATTCAATCAAAGACCATGAGCGGCATTGATAGTTTATACTCCATTGTTCAGATGCCTCCTGGAGTGCCTGTAGCAACGGTAGCTATCAATGGGGCAAAAAATGCAGGTATTTTGGCAGCTCAAATCTTGGGCATTTACGATGAGGAAATCTCAGATAAAGTGATTGCTTTCAAGAAAGAAATGGAGTCAGAAGTACTCGAGAAAGCCAAGCGCTTAGAAGATTTGGGTCCTGAAAAGTACTTAAATCCCAATACATGATCATTGTAGGCGATGCCATTTTATCTGAAGATATTCTTGATAAACGGTTTGTTTGTCAGTTAGATCAGTGTAAAGGCGCATGTTGCATTGAAGGCGATGCTGGCGCTCCTTTATTGCACTCTGAATTGGAGATCATTGAGAAGGTCTTGCCTACTGTTAAGAAATACATGCGTGCAGATGCATTAGAGTATCTTACTGAAAAAGGTTTTCACACTCGGGACCCAGATGGTGAATTGGTTACTGAATGCCAAAAATCTGGAGAATGCGTATTTGTACAGTACGATGGGAGTGGCATTGCAAAATGCAGCTTTGAGATGGCCTATGAAGCTGGTGAAACGGAATTTAAGAAACCTATTAGTTGTCATTTGTATCCAATAAGAGCCAAGCGTTATGGAACTTACACAGCACTGAATTATCATAAGTGGGATATTTGCAATCCAGCGTGCAAGGCAGGATCTGAGTTGAATGTTCGGGTATTTGAGTTTTTAAAGGAACCTTTGATTCGAAAGATGGGTGCCGAATGGTATACAGAATTGGAAGAGGTGAGTAAGGCTTGGGAAGAATCAAAGGGGGAGAATTCTGTTTTAACTGACTAAGCTGGCCAATAGGCCAATGAACATGGCGTATTTTAGCCATTTTGAAATATGGCTGTAGTGTTTTTTCTCTGAGGACATGTAAATCTTCCAAAGCAAATAAAGGTGTAAAGGCCCAAGGATTAGGCCTGTAAATACCCAATATTCTAATTCGTTTCCTGTAAGGCCAATCAATATGAGTAACCCCATGCTGCATGCTATAAAAAAACTTGAGAGGATTTTGGTTTTTAATCGACCACTACTGATGGCAAAAGTTTCATAGCCTTGTTCTTTATCGCCGTCATAATCTTCTAAATCCTTTATTAGTTCTCGGGCAAATGTAATGAAGAATGCAATGCTTGAAAACTCTGCAAAATATGCTTTGTTAACAAGGTAAACTCCTCTTGAAGCGATGTAAACGACCATCCCTGCCATTAAGGAAATGAGCAAATTTCCCATCAAGAATTCGGCCTTAAAATCGCTTGAATAGAAAAAAAGTAGAATAGCTATAACTGAGGATAGTATTCCCATACCTGGACCTGTAATGAAGCCCAAGACAATTCCAGATAAGGTTAAAGAAGCATAATAGATTCTCATAGACCTAACTGATGTACTTTCAACGGCTATGCGTTTACCTGGTCTATTGATTTTGTCGGTTTCGATATCAAAAATATCATTAATTACATATCCGCCAGCGGCAACAAAAACACAAGCTAATGTTGCGGTGATACTTTCTGGGAATCTTAAATTGGAAAGGTCAAAAGTACTTATTCCAGAGTTGATTCTGGATGCAGATAGATAAAACAACCATTGTGTAAGAACGGTTAAAAGTAAGTTGATGGGTCTAATGATTCTCAGATAATGAATCATTTGCGCAATTTAGCGTTTATAAAACTTCATTTTATAATCAGCCCGTGTAATTCCGCGAGAAATACCATCCATTTTTCTTTTAAGCATGGATCTTTTAAGTGGGCTGATTCTGTCAGTGAAAAGTATACCCTCAATATGGTCATACTCATGTTGGATAATTCTTGCGGCCATTCCGTCAAAAGATTTTGTGTGCTCTTGGAAATTGGCATCCCAATAATGAATTTTTAGTTCGCCTTTTCGTTTAACATTGGCACGTACATCAGGAATGCTCAAGCAACCTTCTTCAAATTCCCATTCTTCGCCGAACTCTTCTAGAATGGTGGGATTGATGAATACTTCTTTAAATCCTTCGGGATTGATGTCTTCAATTTCTGAACCGTCAACGATGAAAAGTCTGATTGATTTTCCTATTTGAGGAGCCGCTAAACCAATGCCGTTTGAGTCGTACATGGTTTCAAACATGTCAGCAATGAGTTTGGTTAATTCAGGATCATTAAAATCAATTTCTTCGGCCTTTTTTCTCAAAACAGGTTGTCCGTAGGCGTATATTGGAAGTATCATGATATTCTTTGAAGATGGGTTTGTAAAATGATTGTAGCTGAAACAGTGTCGATCAAGCCTTTGTCTTTTCGGTCTTTTTTTGATTTCCCCATGGCGATGATTTGATTTTGAGCTTCATGGCTGCTAAATCGTTCATCGATTGTTTCAACTTTTAATTCAGGATAATTTTCTTTGAGCCATTGCAAGAAATCGCGAACTGTTTGAGTAGAATGAGTGTCTTCTCCAGTGAGTCTGATGGGCATTCCAACCACTATACAATCAACGGGTTCATGTTGCAGATAATTTTTGAACCAAACAGGAAAATCAGATGTTCTGATGGTTGTGAGTGGTTGAGCAAATAGATTGAGGGGATCGGTTATTGCGATTCCCGTTCTTTTTAACCCGAAGTCAATTCCCATGGTTCTTGGCACGCGGCAAAGATAGGTTCAAATTGTGGTTAAACGAAAAGAGGCCGCCCTTTTGAGGCAGCCTCTTTGAAATGTTAGATTGGAGATGATTACATCATACCGCCCATACCGCCCATTCCGTCCATTCCACCATGTGAATGTCCTTTTTCTTCTTCTGGGATTTCGCTCAACACACATTCTGTAGTTAAGATCATTCCACCAATTGAAGCGGCGTTTTCAAGAGCTACACGAGATACTTTCTTTGGGTCAATTACACCTGCACTGATCAAGTTTTCATAAACATCAGTACGAGCGTTGTATCCGAAGTCGTCTTTGCCTTCCAACACTTTTTGAACCACGATGCTACCTTCACCACCTGCATTGGCAATGATTTGACGCAAAGGCTCTTCCAAAGCACGACGAACAATCTGAATACCTGTAGTTTCGTCTTCGTTGGCACCGGTCAATCCATCAAGAGCAGAAATAGCTCTGATGAAGCTCACTCCACCACCTGGTACGATACCTTCTTCAACCGCAGCGCGAGTTGCGTGTAGCGCATCGTCAACGCGGTCTTTCTTTTCTTTCATTTCAACCTCAGTTGCAGCACCAATGTAAAGAACTGCTACACCGCCTGACAATTTCGCCAAACGCTCTTGCAATTTTTCACGATCGTAATCGCTGGTAGTATTTTCAATTTGAACCTTGATTTGGTTGATGCGTGCTTGAATTGCCTCTTTCTGACCAGCACCATTTACAATGGTAGTATTGTCTTTATCAATGGTAATTTTTTCAGCAGTACCCAAATCAGCTAAAGTTGCATCATCGAGTTTGCGTCCTTGCTCTTCAGAAATTACAGTGCCACCGGTTAATACAGCGATATCTTGCAACATTTCTTTTCTGCGATCTCCAAAACCAGGAGCTTTTACAGCAGCAATTTTGAGTGAACCACGAATCTTGTTAACTACCAATGTAGCTAGTGCTTCACCTTCAATATCTTCAGCAATGATCACCAAAGGACGACCTGTTTGAACTACTTTTTCCAATACTGGAAGCAAGTCTTTCATGGTACTTACTTTTTTGTCGTAGATCAAAATGAACGCATTTTCAAGTTCTGCTTCCATTTTTTCAGTATTGGTAGTGAAATATGCGCTCAAATACCCACGGTCAAACTGCATACCTTCAACTACTTCAACTGTAGTTTCAAGTCCTTTAGCTTCTTCAACAGTGATAACACCATCTTTGCCTACTTTTTTCATGGCTTCTGCAATCAAAGAACCAATAGTTGGATCATTGTTAGCAGAGATAGATGCTACTTGCTCAATTTTGGTATTGTCATCACCTACTGGGTGTGCCAACTGATTTAATCTTTCTACCGCAGCTTTAGTCGCTTTTTCAATACCGCGCTTTAAGTCCATCGGATTAGCACCTGCAGCTACGTTTTTCAAACCAGCAGTAACAATTGCTTGAGCCAAAACAGTTGCAGTAGTAGTACCATCACCTGCAATATCAGCAGTTTTGCTAGCTACTTCCTTCAACATTTGAGCACCCATGTTCTCAACTGGGTCTTTTAATTCGATTTCTTTAGCAACACTTACACCGTCTTTGGTTACATGTGGAGCACCGAATTTTTTATCGATAACTACATTACGACCTTTGGGCCCTAAAGTAACTTTAACTGCATTAGCCAATGCATCCACTCCGCGCTTTAATCCGTCGCGAGCGGTAAGATTGAAATCTATTTTCTTTGCCATAATTGTTTAATGATTGAATTAAATGATTGCTAAAATGTCGCTTTCTCTCATGATTAAATAATCATTTCCTTCCACGTTAATTTCAGTACCTGCATATTTGCCGTATAACACAGTGTCACCAACTTTAACCGTCATAGGTTCATCAGGTTTTCCTACACCAACAGCAATTACCTTACCTCTTTGTGGTTTTTCTTTAGCGGTATCAGGAATAATGATACCAGACGCAGTAGTTTGCTCAGCGGCAACCGGCTCTATCAGAACGCGGTCTGCCAATGGTTTAATGTTAACTGACATATTTTATATTTACGATTTGTTTCTTGTCGCAGAAATATCCAAATCTGTGCCAATCAAAAAAATCGGAAATTTTAGCAGTTTGACTTGTCAGTTTGTCAGTATATAGTTGCAGATTTCATTTTTAGCCTGACTTATAGGCTTGATTTTTTGGTTAAAATATTGATTTACTTGACCCCTTAATTCATGGAAATCATCCCTATTCAGAGTATTAGCTAGCTTTTCTGACAAATCTAGAATGTTATTGCCTTGTGCTGCTACGTCTGCATTAATGGTATCAATGGCTTCAGGAAATTTATCTGTTTCTGGTCCGAATAGCACAAAACAACCCGCGGCTAGTGGCTCAATTATATTATGTAATCCTTTTCCGAATCCTCCACCTACCAAAGCAATATCACCCCAATGATAAGTTCTAGATAACCAACCTATTGAATCTAATATACCAATGTTTATTTTTTCTTTTCGGGGGACATTAACCTCCGAAGGGTCTGAAATTTGAGAAAATCTAAATACATGACTGTCAGGATTTGAAAGTGTTTTTTGAATTTTTTGGATGCGTGCTTCACTTAAATCATGTGGTGCGACAATGTACCTGTATGATTCAGGGAATTTCAATTTTGATAACGTATCTCGAAGAACTTCCACTTCTTCATCCCAACAAGATCCGAGTATGAGTACATCAGAATGCTGACAAAATTCAATTATCGATGGGGGAACGTCTTTGGCTGACTCGCGAAGTTGAGCAGCTCTTAAATAACGCGCATCGCCTAATACTTCAACGTTTGATTTAGGTGAAATCCATTTTTTTAATAATTGTTCAGTTTCTAAATTTTGAGCAAAGAATTTTTTGCACTGATTGAGTTCTGATCGCCATTTTTGTCCCCAAAAAGAACCTAAAAAATGGTTTTTTCTAAGGAGAATATTCCAATAAACAAAGGGTATTTGGCGTGAATTCAATTCGTGAAGGTGATTGATCCAAAATTCATATTTAACAAAAATCGCAATTTGAGGGTCTAAGAATTTTATCCATTGCTTTGCCTTTGAAATGCTATCATTCTGTAAGTAATACTTACTGCAATTTTGAGGTAATTGTGCATTTTCAAATCCGGATGGGGAGAAAAAAGTAATACAACAATGATATTGTTGGTTTAATTCAAGAATTAGCGGAATCGCCATTTCAAATTCACCTAGAGATGCAGTATGAATCCAAATTTTTGGGAGTGAGGAATTTAAATTTTGAATATCAACTAGGCTGTTTTTGCGGCCAAAAAGAATTTTAGAGATCTTATTTTTTTGATTGAATTTTGATACAATCGTTAAGATTCCATTTGTGAAAATTGCGATAAGATTATAAATCCACCGTGTCATTTAATCAATATAGTATTCTTCGGTAGACGAAGTTTGACCCAATCGAATAGGTATTATTACTCCTAAAAATGCCCCAAAGCCAAGGTCAAAATAACCTTGATTTGGGATACTACGAGTAGTAAAATCATAAGCTCTTTGTTGTTTTGTGAAGCCCTGTAGAAATTCAAAGCCTGCAGTTAATGAAACAGCAGAATTGTCTAAATATTGAAATCGAATTTGTTCAAATAGTTGTGTGCCTGCGCTCAGTCTGTCGTATCCCCCTAAGTAAGCACCTTCCAATTGGGGAACCATGTCTAGATCAAAATTGAACTTAGTATAATGACGTGTATATCCTAACCCTCCACCCAATTGAAGTGACCATCGAGCTTCTTTGGATGGCGAATAAAATAAAGGGATAATTTTTAGCGCATATGCACGGCTTGACCAACCTCTCATGTAAGTTCGAACAACTGCAGGGTATCCGTTATTGTCTCTTAGGGATCCATCATCGTCAGTCATATCTGGAAACATTCCCGTTATATTTACTTGCGATCCAAGATAAAAGCTGTAGTCAATGCCGACAGTATATTTGTTTTTGTGGTAGTATTCCAATCTTAGTGGAAGGGCTGTATAAGCGGGATATCTATCGGCCCAATCTCCTGAGTTTACGCTATATGTTCCGGCAACATGCATGAGAATCCAGCTTTTTTCTTCATTTTTCTTGCCAAAAGAATCAGAAACAGAACCTAATTGGGCCTTCACGTTTATGAAGCCCGACAAAAGCAGAATAATGACCCACTTATTTCTCATGAAAGGCGAAGTTAGTCAATAATTTCTTTTACGACTTGCAGAAATTCCAATGGGTTATCGGCATGAACCCAATGTCCGGCTTTACTAATAGTATGGTATTGAGAATTAGGAAAATGTTTTTCAATATAGGGTTTGTCGGATTCTTTCAGATAACCACTTTTTTCACCCAAAATGAAGTGTGTTTCACCGCTGAATACATTCTGAAAATTCAATCCGCCAATGATATCGTAATAATGATTCTCAATGGCATTGATGTTTATTTTGAGTTGATATCCCCCAGAAGGATTTACTTCGAGGTTTTTCAATAGAAACTGCCGTACACCCAAGATGGGGGCAAAGGGGAGGAAAGCATCATCTGCTTCTTTTCTGGATTGAATTTTGCTAAAATCAATGCTTTTAAATGCCTGAATGTACTCAAGATGTCCTGCGTGATAAGCTTTAGGTGCAATATCAACGGGTATCAATTTTATGACTTTTTGGGGATGTTGATCTGCAAAAAGCATGGCGGTTTTCCCACCCATTGAATGCGCTAAAATGTAGGCATTTTCAATGTTCAGGTCCTGCATTAGGTTCAGCAAGGCATTTGACATTGATGTATAGGAGCAATCATCGTCATGAAATGATTTCCCGTGATTTCGGGCATCATAAGTAATTACCCTATGAGTTTCGGATAAC
>Ga0102831_1001396_pt1 | contig 10220 bp, 7 predicted proteins | sample ColrivemetaGS747_FD_84508 | JGI IMG/M metagenome (GOLD analysis project Ga0102831, IMG submission 84508) | Estuarine microbial communities from the Columbia River estuary - Freshwater metaG S.747 | ecosystem: Environmental > Aquatic > Marine > Intertidal zone > Estuary | place: USA: Columbia...
CCGCCTCCTCCACCACCACCTCCATAAAGCCCCCCGTTGCCCCCTCTGCCAGCATTAACAGCTACACCACCAGCACCACCACCAGCACCGCCACCAGCGTGAATATATGATCCCATTGTGCTTCCATTTGCCCCAACCGCGCCTTCGGTTTGTCCGCCTAATGCTTGTCCGCCAGATGTCAGAGGATTGTTCCCTAGAACCCATTGACCATTCCCGCCGATAAACCATGATCCGGCAGTATTGCATCCACCGCCAGATCCTCCACCAGCGGCAGAAATTGCAGTAGTCCCACCAGCACCGCCAGCACTTGCTATTGAGCCAGTTCCTCCAGCACCTCCGGGGTTTACATTTCGTCCATTTGATCCTCCTCCGGTTCCAGAAGACCCAGAGCCAGTTCCCCCTCCACCTCCACCTGCGTAGACCCACGGATAAAACGCACTCCCGCCAATTGCTCCAAAACTTGAATCTCCGCCAGCGTTTCCAGAAAGTCCTTGAGCGTTAGGGCCAGTAACAGCATTCCCTCCAGTCCCGCCAGCACCAACTGTGACAGCTTCAGTTGCTAACAAAGAAGAAGCTGGGATTTGTGTTCTAAAAGTTAAGCCACCACCAGCACCACCACCTCCACCGATTTGTCCCGCGTTGACTCGTCCAGATGCACCTCCACCACCACCTGCGATAACAAGAACATCTACTGACCTTGCTCCTGCTGGCTTCGTCCAAGTTCCAGACGATGTGAAGATTTGAACATCGGTAGGTGTGGATGTTCCAGCAGGGCCAGTTGCACCTGTGGCTCCAACTCCTGTTGCTCCTGTCGCGCCATTATTGCCAGCAACGCCAGTTGCGCCTTGAGGCCCAAGCTGGTTATACATCACTTGCATTACTGTGATGATTACTGATGGAATCGCTGGAGCAGGCGAGACTGCTGTATTATGGTCGATGCCGATGTTTGTATTGTCAGTTGACCACATCAACTGGAAATTATCTCCAGCAACAAAGTTGTCCATGAAGTCCCACGCCGCTACTACATAAGGATTATTCGTTGGAACAGATATACGGGTAGCGGAATCTGGAAGATCGGTTCCATTTTTACGGAACCAGATTTGGACAGTATTACCAGAACCTCCACCACCATTGTTATGAAATTGAGCGGAGAACTGGATGTCGTATGTTCCCGGCGAAGGAAAAGTAATTTGTGATCCGCTAACTACCGAAATGCCATTTTGTCCAATGACATTATTTACTGTCATTGCGTAGGCGGTATTAGCCACAACAGCAGTTTGGTCAACATTGCTGAAATACGATCCGTAAAAACCAGATGCACCACCAGCACCAGCAGGGCCAGTCGCGCCAGTTGCGCCAATACCAGTAGCTCCAGTTGCTCCTTCACCAGTAGCCCCTGTGGCTCCAGTCGATCCAGTTGCTCCATCAATTCCGTTGGTTCCTGCAACGCCTGTAGCTCCAGTTGATCCTGTTGCGCCAGCACTACCAGCGGTTCCTGTGGCTCCCGTAGAACCAGTAGCTCCATTACTGCCAGTTAACCCAGTGGCTCCGGTTGAACCAGTCGATCCAGATAGTCCAGTTGCGCCATCCAAACCAGTTGCTCCTGTCGCTCCGCTTGCTCCAATTCCTGTAGCACCAGCTCCACCAGTTGCCCCCGTAGCTCCAGTGGGGCCACCACTTGGGCCTGTAGCACCTGTTGCTCCGATTGCAGCGGCTGCTGAACTTCCGGTAAAATCCAATTTACCAGTAAATGGATTGAATGTGAGTGCCATACTTTTATGGGTAAGCTATAGACACAGTTGTAAGATTAGCATCATTCGTAACTGGAGGCTGAATAGCGTAGGTAAGAGTTAGCGTTGCAACTGGGTTCCCGTCTTTCAGATACTGCACTGTGGCAATATTGTTAGTCGAGCCATAGTAAGTAATATCAATCTGATCGTATTCAGGAATATCAAATCCTGCGATCTGTTTTAGAGACTCGTAGATATTAAAGTTCTGCTGATCTGGAGTTAAATCAACAAAGCAGGTCTGTGATAGTGCTGGAGTAGCCATAAGATTGTTATCGTTTACGATAATTATGAAAGAGCCGCAGCAAGAGCCTCATTAGTGAGGTAGTATTGCTGGTCTTCAGTTTTTTGCACAAAGCAGTTTTCAGTAACTGGGGTGAGGCCACCAATGGTTGCGAGTCCAACATAGAATTGGTAGAGTTTAGCGGCATCGCTAGATGCATCATAGCAACCATAAGAGACTGGAGTAATACCAGCGGCATCAGCAATTGTTTGAACGAAAGGATATGATTTATTGCGGTAATCGAGAGCGGTAAAGCAAGCCATAGTTTTAAAAGGGTTAGGGTGAGGGAGAATGTAACTCCCCCACCCAAGGTTTAGGTTTAGTAGTAGATACCAACAACGTAGGCATTCACATAGAGTGCGCCAACACGTCCAGCGGTATCCGCGCCCGAAGCGACATCAGCACCAGCGTTTGCGTAGGTGAAGGTAGTCGAGTTAACGACAGTAACTTCAGCCTGCACATCGTTGAACGAAGTGTCGGTCATGCTGGCAATCGTGATGACATCGCCCGTGGCAAAGCCATGAGCAGCACCAGTAACGATGGTAGCAACGCCCGAAGTGCGAGCGCGGGTAGCGGTAGCTTGACCAGCACCCACAGTGCTTTTCAGCAAGCGGAGTTTGCCGGGGCCAGTGATAACAAAAGGATTGGCGGCAATCGCAAGAGGATTGTAGCGGCCTTGGTTGTCAAGAGCGTCCGTGATGGTCAGCGAACCAGTGATGTTGTTTCCCGTGGTTCCGTTGTCAACGATCACAACTGGATCGGTGGCAGTGGTTCCGCGAGCGTAGGCAGTCTCCAGAACGATGCTGGTTGGGAAGAACTTAGTGTCTTGGTCGTTGAGAACCAAGAGGTCAGCGTCTCCAGCAGCGAGGAGGTTAACGGCAATCGGGCCAAACAGGTTGACACGATCATAAGCGAGTGGTCGAGAATTAGACATATATTTTATTTTGTTTAAGGTTATGGGGAGAGGCTTTAATAGCCCCTCCCCTTATTTAACTTTAGGAAGGCACAACGATGTCGCCCACGCCAGCGCAGCTATAGCAGTCCTGATTGTTCTCAGGGACGATATAGTTCTGCACTTCGCAGCAGGAGCCGTAGAGGTTTTTGCTCTTAGGCATACGATGCAAGAAGGTGTGCATGATGGTTGGGTCTTTGACCTGTGCGGCCAGACGGAACTGGGCTTGATAGAAGCCCGTTTTGCGCCAGCGGTTGCACTCCCAATCTGGGTTCTTCCATTCCCAATCGCCAGCGTAGTTCTGGGTCATTTGTTGGGCTTGGCCGTAACCAGTCGAGGAAGGCATCGTCCACTTGCACATGGCTTTATTGACCATAGCAACCGAGATACCGAAGTCGGCATTGCGGTAGGCTTTGTTCGGGATATAAGCACATCCGTTTTCAAGGACAGTCTTGATGTAGCGAGGAACGCGAACCAGACGCGCCCAAGTAGCAGGATCAGCTTCGTTGAACGGAGCGAGACCAGCGTTGAAGGCGGTGTCAGAGTTGAAGCGAGCGGAGTTGATGTCGTAACCGAAGGCGTAGTCGCCGATGATACGATTGATGCCGAGCTTCAGACGGGTAAGACGCTCATCGAAGTCCGTGTTAGCATCCCAGTAACCATTGTTGCGCTTGGCTTGGAAGTAAAGCGCACGGCCAACTTGAGGATCAGGGATAACGATGTCGAGCAAAGGCTGACCAGTCGCGTCTTGGAGATCAAGGCGGAAAGCGTCATCTTCGTCTTGGAGGTCAACGAGTGCGTCATCAAGCATATCAAGCGAGAGGTAAGCAATCTTGTTGAGGTCGGCAGGAGCGAGCTTAACGCGAATGGCGCAAAGGTCGTAACCAGCTTCGTTGTTGACAGTATGTTCGGGAACGAACCATGCTTGGTCATCGACCAGTCCGCAGTAGGTTCCGTCATCCGTAGTGATACCCATCCATTTGTGACCAGCACCACCGATGTAGTTGCTACGAAGGAACTCTTCGTGAACGTTCTTGGTGATACGGGCATTGGACTCCTCAAACTGAAGAATCTCTTCAGCAGGGAAAAGGCGGTAGAGAAGGCTCTCAACGCAAATCCAGTCAGTGGTCATCTCTTTACGGAGAAGCTCAAAGGTGTAGGACTCAGTGCCGGGGCGTTGAATCACTTCTGGTTTGCTATCGCAAGAATCAGTCTCGCAGTAGGTGTCGTTGATCGCACGGAAAGGGGTGCAAGGATCGTGGAATCCACGGCCAAAGCGGAACGCTTTCTGTTCGGTTGTGTGGTTCAAGGGCCAAGATTGCTCCTCGAAACGGGTGAAGTATGCAGAGTTAGTGACGAGCTTCTTCACATAGAGGTCGTTGAAATATTCGCGGCCCTCGCGGAAGAAACTGTCAATCTCAGCACAACTATTGAAGTAGAGTTGATCGCTCATTGATTTATTTGATTTTTGTTTAGTTTAGTTTTGCACCGCTAAACTATGCCACAGAGGAATAGCAAGCGAGTGCTTGGTTTCCTCTGCTGGACTCAACCCAGAGTTTCTTCTGTCCAGAAATCGTTTTTCATGCGAGATCGAAAACTCGCCAGCCAGAGTGCGGCTGAATCCCTAATTTTATCGTAAACGATAATTTCGGCTATCTCTTGTGCGGGACAATGCAATCACTTGATTTGAGTGTCAAGAGATATTTTAAAAAAAGTTAGGGGGAGGTAGCCAAATTCTACCTCCCCCTTGTTCAAACCAGAACTAGGAATGGTGGGCTATGCAGTTACTCGATTTTGCGGCGAGAATCTTGCGATCTTCGCGGCCAGTCCCTCCGTCATACTCATTCTTGGCTTCTGGGAATCCGTTGAACTTGGAGATGAAGAGATGCGTGACGATCCTTTCAGTTGTGAAATATAATCGTCTTTCTCTTTAACCATCTCTTGGTATGCTTTGAGTTGAGCTTGTAGCTTCTGATATGCGCGGCCTTGGTTGATAAGGCGGTTCATGTCTTCTACCGATGCTTGCTCATTACTCTGCTGAGTAGCTGCTAATGCGATAGCCTCATCGCGGGACAAGTCATACTTGATTCCCTTTTCTTTCATGTAATCAGCAACCGCATCTGGGATCGCAGTAGCGTTATCAATTTCCTGCTGGGTATTCTTATACCCTTCTTTCCATTGATTCAGATACTTGTTGCGCCCGTCTTGCTCGCGTTGCTTTGATGTTTGAAGGATGTTTTGTTTAGTTTCCTCGAAGTTAACGAGGGCAGAATGGTGGTTGTTAGTTGCTTTGATGAAGCTGTTGACTTGCTCCGCGAACTGGTATTGCTTGAATTGCGAGAGCGAGTTCGTGATTTCTTCAAACGCTTGGTCTCGGTCAATCTCTGCTGCCCGACGATCTTCTTCGGATGCCGCATTGAAGATGGAGGAGTTTGCATTGACAGCACGGGAGAATGTTGAAAGAAGCGTTGGATCATTCGCCAGCAACTGCCTCGCACCATCATAAGTATTCTTGATGGGATCGAGGTAATTCTTTTTAAAGTCAGGATTGCTTGTGATATCGTGAAAATCCAGTTTTCCTCGTAGGTCTTTGATCTGCTCGGATAGTTGTTGCTCAACTTCCAGCTTCTCTTGGTTGGCTTTGTTGAGTTGTTCTTGGTAGTGGTTGGCTTCTTTAGTCGATGTTGACTCGGACACCATTCGCTCAAGTTCTTGGATTTTTGTTTCAAACTTGGGGACTTCTTCTTTCCTGTATTTCTCCAGTTCTTCTTTGAGCTTGCGGTTCTCTTCGATTTGTCGTTCAACGAATCCTTTTTTCTTCCCTGTTCGGTCAGACGTGATTTCAGCTTCGGTAACTCCAGTTGGTTCTTCGGGCGGTTCTTCTTCATTGTATTTAGGTATTCCAAGATTCGGGTCTCCGACATTGGTAGCACTAGGCTTGCCATCGTCAGCTTGTTGTTTGCTGAACTTCTTGAGGAAGTCAGATGTATTGCCCTTAATCGGAACTTGAGGTTTAGCCTTCAGTTCCTTGATTACTTCTGCTGTGTCGTTTGTGTCTGCCATAAATTAGATTTCGTCGAGGTCTGGGTCAATCGTGCCGTCTTTAGGTTCTTTATTTCTTGAAGAAGACTTGGTTTTTTTGAATTCTCCTTGTTCTTCTGTTCCAATAGCATCAATAGTTTTGATTGCATGGATAAGCGTGGTTACTCCTTCTGGTGGGTTTACGTTAAGCAACAAGTAAGCCTGTAGCTTGTTCCAATCTTCGTGTGTTGTTATTGCCGCGCATAGGGATTTTACTTTTTCGGTTGTCATTGTGGTTGTATTGGTGTCGGTGTGGTTTCCATCTCAACTACTTCTGTTGCCTCTGGAGTTTCTACCTCTTCGGTTTCCATCTCCTCTGGCTCTTCCATCTCTACCTCTTCTTCCATTGGCTCTCCTTGCTCTGCCGCCATCTTTGCTTTCGCCTTCTGAATCTCGGCGCGAGCCTTGGCTTTCTGGAGTGCGAGTTGAGTGATACCTTGTTCCTTGCGCTGCTCGGTGCGTTGAGCGTGGCTGATGGATGCCTTGCCAATCGAAATGTCGGCGAGCTTCTTCTTGGTGTCGATTTCGATACCAGACTTGGCGGCGAGGTATTGAAGTTTGATGTCTTCCTCGGAGTTTGGTTGACCACCTTTTTGAGCTTCGGCTTGCGCCATCTCCACATATACAGACTGAAGTTCGTCGGCGATCTTCTGCGCCTCGTTCATTCCCTGCATGAATTGTTTCAAGAAGTCCTGCTTGCCTTGGTCTTTCGCAATATACTCCACGTGCGCCATGATGTGACCACCCTTGAACTTGATGGAGCGAACGGCCAGAGAAAGATCAGCCATGTCTGGTTGACCTTGCTGGATAGACTGCATATTCATCTGCAACTGCATCACCAAGTCTTGGAAGTGACCTTGAGCGTGTTCGATGTGTGGATCGGTTGGCAGCACAGGGAAGTTGGCTGGGTTAACGAACGCATCAGTCATACCAGCATTCTCAAATCCGATAACGCGAGTCGTATCATCAATCTTGCTGATCTTGGTATTCCGGTAGCGAGCTACATTGTCTCGCCCAGAAAGTGCCGCGATTGCGTCTTTAACTGCGTTCTCTTGGCCCTCGTTCGCTGGGGTGATTGCTGTGATCTGCAATAGCTTCTCAGCGGTGATGAGTTTGAACGATGGGCTACCTGCACCATTGATCAAGTTAGAACGGATGCTGGTGATGTTCTTCCATTGCGCGGCTTCCCTTGGAGTTTTAAGTTCCTCAAGAATCTCGTAGAACTTCTTCACATACTCATATCCATCATCGCTGGACTTGGCGTTTACGAAGCGTTTGTAGAGTTGTTTGAAGTAAAGAGTCTGGCACTCATTGAATCGGCGAATCTGTGTTCCAGAGAGTTTAGCGGATTCAGCCGCATCTAACTCTGCCTCGCCTTTGGTGCGTTGCTTTCCTCCAGCAGTCGGAGCGTTGATGCGATACTGCCCCATGCCCCTATACATATCTCCCATGAAGAACTGCATGAATCCCATGCTTTCTGCTACTGGGAGTTGGAAGCGGTTCTGGATGAACTTCGCCCCGTCTGGCATGACGCTGATTGGCAACCATTCCATCTGCTTCAACATCTTGGTTGAGTCTGGGCCTTGGCCTTCGATCATCAACATAGAATTGAGTCGCACTGCATCTACCAGCGAGTTCATTGTGAAGTCATACTGACGGCAGGCAACGAACGCAGATTCTGCTTGGCTCTTGATGTCTTGGAAGAGTCCGCTACCAACCGAGTCGGTCAGCATATACATGATCTCATCCCAAGAATCGAAGAGTCCAATCTTCAGCATCATAAACCCATGCTGAGTTCTGACATCATCATCGCTGATCTTTCCTGCGCCCTTTACATTGGAGTTGATGTAGTCAGCGATTGGTTGGTAGTCTTGAAGGATGATCGCCTTACTGATCTTTCCGTCGAACTCCCTCCAGTATACTTCGTAGAGGTCGATCTTCTGGTTCACAGAGAGTGACCAGTTGAATCCCGCTTCGCTGATAGTGCGGAAGAAATCCTCGCGGGTCTTGCGGTGGTTTGTAAATGCGCGGTGGAATCGGATAGCATCAATAGCCGCATCGACATTCCAGCCCATCGCTTCTGCCGCCGCACGATTCTCAATCTTCTTGTAGAGTTCGTATGGGGTTAGACGGACACGGCGGACAAACTCCTCAAGGTTGCAGAAGTCGATCCTAATGTCGTCTGGAAAGAGAAGGTCAGAGAGGAAGACGTGTTCTGGCATCCATCCAAGTGGGCTATCCCACATTCCGATTCCCTTTCCATACAGAAGCATCTCTTCAAGGTCTTGCTCTGTGTTGTAGAGGTATCCGGGCCATTCGCGGATTGCTTGGTCAAAGGCGATTCCGATATTCTCTGAGTTAACGAGTCGTTCTTTTTCATTGCCGAATTTACTTTTAATTGTGCAACACGCCTGCCGTTCTGTAATGACATCGTAGTAGCTGGACTTCTGGTTGTCTACGATAAACCCAAGCTGTCCATAGTTAACATCAGATTGCCAAGGAAGTCGTTTCTCCGCGAGCTTGCTGTATCCTGTCGGCGGGAACATTTTGTAAGCCTTATAGATACGGATACGTTTGTTCTCGCGCCCGATGTTTGCAAGGCGCAGATTATTTGCAATATTCCAAGCGTGAGACGCATTGGAGATTCGTGTTTCTGGTGGCTTGCCGTCTTGGTCTAAAGTAGCAAGGGAAAAGTTGTCTTGGCCGATGGAGAGCATAGGATTATACTTTTATCGTTTACGATAATGAATTCAAGGCATTTCTTCGTTTGTTACATGAACTACATCCGCGAGCTTTATGCTCTAGTTTAGTTCCTAAAACCTTGTCTGCGGTTGCAGCCACAGTATGGATAGCCTGCGCGATCTTGTCTCCGAGACCATCGCTATACCAGCAACGATCACTCGGTTGACGCTGGCAGGTTTGATCTTCGACCATCTGCTCAATATTGGCAGGAACTTCGATTCCATTCGATGTATAGTCCTTTCGGATGTTTTGAATCAAGCTATTGAATGTGCTTCCGTAAACAATCGCAGGAAACGTGAGCTTGTCACGCTTGATCTCATACTTCCAATACCAGCCCCCGACAGGTGCGAGATTTTTGTTTTTCAGTTTCATCTTGCCTTTGCACGGAAAATATATTTTCTTATTGATATGTCAAGAGCTTTTTCTTCAAACAAAGGTATTCGTCGCTACGGAATGCAGTTTCCAGAGAACCTAGACGATCTTGGTGTTGAATTGTTTTGTTACGCTATGACTAGGGGGCAATATGGCAGAAGTTATTGCACTAGGCATAACATAAGTCTTTCTGAATTTAAATTACTATCCCCGCACGAACACTTCATCAATGCCGTGAAACTCCAATGGCCGACTGAGGTTTCTATCTACAATCGTGGCTATACCAATACTCAATTATTGAGGACACTTGAGGAGCTTTGTAACAATACAGATATTTGTTTAGCGGGGGCTGCTTCGATGGGGAAAAGTTTTCCAGTTGGTCTTTGGATTTATCTTGATTGGTGTTCTGCTCCGCATTGCACTTCGTCATGGGTAGCTACTACTACTCTCGGTGCGTCCGAGGATCGTATCTGGGGTATCATCTCTAAACTCTGGAAGTGCGCTCGCGTTCAAATAGGTAAGCTCATTGACTATCGCCACATGATTGTTTGGGGTGGCGCGTCCAACGATGAGGATAAGGACTATCGAAATGCTATCAAGGCTCTAGCTTTCCAGTCTGGTAACGAGGGTCAGAAGGCTATTGATACTACCCGTGGTCGTAAGAATGATAGGGTTAGGTTAGCCTTGGATGAGTTGCCAGAAATGGAACTTGGCGCAATTACTGCAAGAACCAACTTGGCATCAAACAATGACAAGACATTCATTGGTATTGGCAACCCATCCGCTGGAGATAATCCTCACACTCGATGGGCCTTGCCTAAAGACTGTTCTAACTTTGATTCAGTTAGTCCAGACATGGATAAGTGGGAGACTGGAACTGGCGTTTGCTTGTTCTACAATGGTATGCGTTCTCCTAACTTCGCCGCGCATCCTGATGAGCCATCCCCATTTCCATTCTTAATGGATCGTGAGAAGCAACAGGATATGCTTAAGTTGTGTTACG
>Ga0102831_1001403_pt1 | contig 10181 bp, 9 predicted proteins | sample ColrivemetaGS747_FD_84508 | JGI IMG/M metagenome (GOLD analysis project Ga0102831, IMG submission 84508) | Estuarine microbial communities from the Columbia River estuary - Freshwater metaG S.747 | ecosystem: Environmental > Aquatic > Marine > Intertidal zone > Estuary | place: USA: Columbia...
AAAAACTTGCTTTCAAACCATTGAATAGTTTCTGCCAAACCTACACCGATACTTACTTGTGGCTGATAACCCAATAGATCTTGCGCCTTAGAAATATCGGCTAAAGAATCTTTAACATCACCCACTCGAGGAGCTACAAAAGTAGGTTCAAGCGTAGAATTTACCGATGTTTTAAGCATTTTAAATAAATCTAAAATAGACGTTGCTTCACCATATCCTACGTTGAACATTTCTCCAAAAGCATCTTCTTTTTCGGTAAATAAAGCGCGAATATTAGCTTGAACAACATTGTCTATGTATGTGAAATCACGCGACTGGTCTCCTTCACCGTGAATCACTGGAGATTGGTTAGAAAGTAGCGCATTCATGAACATTGGAATAACGGCAGCATATGGTCCGTTCGGACTTTGATGTGGGCCGAACACATTAAAGTATCTCAAGCCCATTACTGGGAATTTGTATACTCTATAAAAAACCTTCGCATACAACTCATCAACCTGCTTTGAAACCGCATATGGCGACAAAGGATTACCTGTGTGTTTCTCCGTTCTAGGCATCACGTCGCTATCACCATAAACAGAGGAAGAACTGGCAAAAACCATTCTTTTAACCTTAGCATCTTTTGCTGCGGTAAGTAAATTTAAAAAAGCACTAACATTTGCTTCGTTCGTTGCTATCGGATTATTAATAGAACGAGGAACAGAACCCAAAGCAGCTTGATGAATAACAAAGTCAACATCTTTCACCACCTTTTCGCAAACCATCATATCTACCAAAGATTCTTCGTAGAATACAACATTAGGAAGAGATAAAAACTCTTCTATATTTTCTAAATATCCATTTGATAAATTATCTACAATTCGAATTTCTCCGGCATTGTGTTTTACCAAATATTTAATAATGTTTGAGCCAATAAATCCGGCACCACCAGTTACTAAAAAGCTGTTCTTGCTGATATCTGTATTGTGAAAATTCATATTGTTATATATTTATCTAGATTCGTATTGTGTAGCATAATATTTTTTGTAATCTCCTGAAATCACTCCGTCTACCCATTTTTGATTGCTTAAGTACCAATCTACCGTTTTCTCCAAGCCACTTTCAAACTGTGCTTTAGGTTTCCAGTTCAATTCATTGTTTAATTTTGTGAAATCGATGGCATAACGCATATCGTGTCCCTGCCGGTCTTTCACGTAAGTGATTAATTTCTCTGAAGTTCCTACTGCTCTGTTTAATTTTTTGTCCATGATAGTACAAAGCGCTTTCACTAAAGTGATATTCTGCCATTCGTTGTCGCCGCCGATATTATATGTTTCTCCCTTTTTTCCTTGATGAAAAATCAAATCAATGGCCTCTATATGATCTTGAACATACAACCAATCACGCACATTTTCTCCCTTTCCATAAATGGGTAATGGTTTATCATTGATAATATTTTGAATACACAGCGGAATTAATTTTTCGGGAAACTGATAAGGGCCGTAGTTGTTAGAGCAGTTACTCAACACCACTGGTAGATGAAAAGTTTCGTGATAAGCGCGCACAAAATGATCTGACGAAGCCTTGCTAGCTGAATAAGGAGAGCGCGGATCATAAGAAGTAGATTCTAAAAATTTTCCTGTTTCGCCTAAAGACCCATACACCTCATCGGTAGAGATATGGTAAAACAAATGCTCTGCTTCATCATTCCATTTGCTTTTAGCAACATTAAGCATGGTTACAGTGCCAATAACATTGGTTTGCACAAACTCTAAAGGATTTAAAATAGAGCGATCAACATGCGATTCTGCGGCGCAATGAATTACATGAGTTATTTGATAAGTATCGAAAATTTGTTGAATGCCTTTTTCATCGCAAATATCTGCTTTTACAAATGCATAATTTGCAGCCTCCTTAATATCATCTAAAGAACTTAAATTGCCTGCATAAGTAAGCTTATCAGCGTTAACAACAAAATACTGAGGGTATTTCTGAACAAAATGACGCACCAAGTGACTGCCAATAAATCCAGCACCACCAGTAATCAATATATTTTTTTGCATATTCATATTATTTCACATTTTTTATCTCGTTCCCACGCCGATGAAAGCATATCTTCTAAGGAATACTTAATTTTCCAATCCAATTTATTTTTAGCTAAAGTAGAATCTGAATAAATTTGAGAAACATCACCCTCTCTTCTGCCTACTATCTGATAATTAACCTTCACCGAATTCACTTTTTCAAAAGTTTGCAGCAACTCTAAAACAGTATAACCATTCTCAGAACCTAAGTTGTAAAATTCCAAAGCGCTTTCCATTTTACCTGCCAACATTCTATCTAATGCTTTAACATGAGCAGAAGCTATGTCCATTACATGAACATAATCTCTAACACATGAACCATCCCTTGTATTGTAATCATCGCCATATACATTCAAGTGAGACAATTCACCTTTGGCCACTTTAATAATCAAGGGCATCACGTTATCGGCATTAACAGGATGATCACCTAAAATAGCTGACGAATGCGCACCAATAGGATTAAAATAGCGCAAAGCAATACTATTTAAAGCACCAACATTAACACAATCTTCAATTATTTCCTCACAAATCTTTTTGGTATTCCCATAAGGAGAAAAGGGTTTTTGAATAGGAAAGTGTTCATCCACAGGAACTTTATCTACTTCTCCATACACCGTGCAAGAAGAAGAAAAAATGAGCTGCTTGCAAGCACATTCTTTCATTAGATACAAAATATTCACTAAGCCTAATATATTATTCTCGTAGTACTTTAGTGGATTCTCCTTTGATTCTTTAACCGCCTTAAAGGCCGCAAAATGAATCACACTGGTGATTTCGTATTTACTGGCCAAAGCCAAAAGTGCGCTTTTATCTCTTAAATCTATTTTTTCAAATGCCACTCTAACACCACTTACCTTCTCGATAGCATCTAGTACCGAAATATCTGAATTGTACAAGCTATCTACAATGAGTACTTCATAACCATTACTGATTAATTCTACAACTGTATGAGAACCTATGTATCCTGCACCTCCAGTAACTAAAATCATAACTTAAAAACTAATGTAATCGGCAACTGTTATTTTATTTCTGTAAATACCTTTAACATCCACCAAAACACCTCTATTATTAAAATGTTTACCGAAGAAATCATCACCCAAACCAACATATTCACGGTGATTTACAGCAACAATGATAGCGTCGTATTTACCAGTAATTTCAGGCACCAAATCATAGCCATATTCCTCTAAAATTTCATGTGCATCTGCATGAGGGTCATGTACTTCTAAATTTACCGCAAACGATTTCAATTCATTTACCACATCGGCTACTTTAGAATTTCTAGTATCGGTAACGTTCTCTTTAAAAGTAGTACCCATAATAAGCACTCGAGCCTTTGCCAAATCTTTGCCATTGGCCACCATTTTCTTAACTGCTAAACGAGCCAAATGCGCACCCATAGCATCGTTGATAGCTCTACCAGAAGTAATTATTTTAGCGTGAATACCTAATTCTTCTGCTTTGTAAGTAAGATAATAAGGATCTACACCAATACAGTGGCCGCCAACCAACCCTGGAGAAAACTTCAAGAAGTTCCATTTTGTGCCTGCAGCCTCTAATACTTCATAAGTGTTGATGTTCATTTTAGAGAAAATCAACGACAATTCATTCATTAATGCAATATTTACATCACGTTGTGTATTTTCAATAATCTTAGCAGCTTCAGCTACCTTAATAGAAGAAGCCTGATGAATACCTGCAGTAATCACCATGCCGTAAACCTTAGCGATTTCTGCTGCCGATTCTTTATCAGAACCTGAAACCACTTTCACTATTTTAGCCAATGTATGTTCTTTATCACCCGGATTGATTCTTTCTGGAGAATAACCCACTTTAAAATCAACGCCAAATTTCAATCCCGATTCTTGCTCTAAAACAGGCACACAATCTTCCTCGGTGCAACCAGGATATACGGTAGATTCAAACACCACATAATCTCCTTTTTTCAATACTTTACCTACTGTTTTTGAAGCAGAAAGCAAAGGCTTTAAATCGGGTAAATTGTGCTGATCAATAGGGGTTGGTACTGCTACGATGAAAAAATTAACATCTTTCAAATCGTTTAAATCGGCCGAAAAATGAATGTCGCAACCTTCAAAATCTTTCGCTTCTAACTCATTACTAGGATCGATATTCTTTCTCATCATATCAACTCTAGCTTGATTGATATCAAAGCCTACAACTTTTGCTTTACGTGCAAACTCCAAGGCAATTGGTAAGCCTACATAACCTAAACCAATCAATGCCATTTTCGCCTCTTTTTTGGCAATTTTTTCTGCAATCATAACCTACTTTTTATTCTGTTTTAATTCGTATATTCTTTCAATAATCTCCACTACTTTTAAGCCTTCCAAAGCATTCGTAGTAACATAATCACCACGTTTAATGGTGTTCACTACATTTTCAATCACATAATGATGATTGGCAGCCGACCCTTTATAATCACCGTAATCATTTGGTGCGTTTACCGGCGCCAGCTCGGGCATTGCATAATCTTGAATATTACAATATTCTACTTTATCCATGTATTGTCCGCCCACCTTTATACTTCCTTTAGAACCAATAATGGTAATACTACTTTCTAAGTTTGAATTGTAGACCGCAGTAGAGTAATTAATAGAACCTACACCGCCATTTACAAACTTGAAGTTTACGATTCCTGTGTCTTCAAAATCAGTTGATTCTTGGTGACAAAAATCTTCAAAACGAGCATTGATATCTGTAATGTCACCAAACAACCAATACATAATATCTATAAAGTGAGAAAACTGTGTAAACAAAGTTCCTCCATCCATGTCTTTTGTTCCCTTCCAGGCACTTTTTTTGTAATATCTATCGTCTCTGTTCCAGTAACAATTCAATTGAACCAAATAAATATCACCTAATCGGTTATTGTGCAGCACATCTTTCAACCATACTGAAGGCGGAGAATAACGATTTTGCATTACGCAAAACACCTTTTTAGAATAGTTTAAAGCTTTCTCTATCACCTTCTCGCACTCACTCTTCGTTAGGCCCATTGGCTTTTCACACACCACATGTTTTCTGTTGCTTAAAGCAGTAATGCTTTGCTCGGCATGTAAACCATTGGGTGTACAAATATTTACCACATCAATCTCCTTTACAGATGATAGCATCTCCTGCACATCTGTAAAATAAGGCTGATTGAATTTAGGGTCGATATTTAATTTCTCTTTCTCTAGTACATCACAAAAAGCTACCAGTTCAGCTTCTGGATTTCTTTCTATCATCTCCATGTGACGCTTGCCAATATGGCCGCATCCCACAACAGCAAATTTTACTTTATCAGCCATTTGATACTTTTTTTACGGTATTATTATTAAGTACATATTGATCTCCCGACAAAGAACAAGTTGCCTTGCCCTCATTATCGAATTTTAATTTCTCTCCTTGTTCACTCATCCAACCTATTTGGCGGGCCGGATTTCCTACCAACATCGCGTAAGGCTTAACTTCACGAATCACCACAGTACCCGCACCAACAAAGGCGTATTCACCTATGTTTATTCCACAAACTATGGTTGCATTCGCTCCAATCGTCGCCCCTTTTTTCACTATAGTTTTTTTGTATTCGTTCTTTCTATTTACGGCAGAACGAGGATTCATTACATTGGTAAAAACCATTGATTGCCCTAAAAAAACACCGTCTTCACAAACCACTCCTGTATACACCGACACATTGTTCTGCACCTTCACATTATTGCCAAAAACGACATCAGGTGAGATCACCACGTTTTGTCCGAGATTACAATTCTCCCCCATCACTACCTTCCCCATAACATGACTGAAATGCCATATTTTAGTGCCTTTTCCAATAACAGCACCTTCATCTACATAAGACGATTCATGAACAAAATATTCTTTAGTTTCCAAAATTCAATTCCTTTTTAAAGAGTTCGTCTTGCGGCAAAGATTTAAAGTATTCTAAGGTTTTTTTCAAACCTTCAGAACGACTCACCTTAGGCTGCCAGCCTAGAATTTCTTTAGCTTTTGTAATATCGGGCTGACGCTGTTTAGGGTCGTCAACTGGCAAATCGGTATAAATAACTTTAGATGCTGTACCCGTTAATTTCACTACTTCTTCGGCAAAATCACGAATGGTGATTTCATCGGGATTTCCAATATTAACAGGTTGAGCGTAATCGCTTAAAAGCAAACGATAAATACCTTCAATTAAATCATCAACATAACAGAATGAACGTGTTTGAGATCCATCACCAAAAACGGTGATGTCTTCGCCGCGTAAGGCTTGGCCCACAAAAGCAGGCAATGCTCTACCATCGTTCAAGCGCATCTTAGGACCATAAGTATTAAATATCCTTACGATTCTGGTTTCTAATCCGTGGAAAGTATGATAGGCCATAGTCATTGCTTCTTGAAAACGCTTGGCTTCATCGTACACGCCGCGCGGACCAATAGGATTTACATTACCCCAATAGGTTTCGGGCTGTGGATGAACATCTGGATCACCATATACTTCAGAGGTAGAAGCAATCAACATTCTGGCGTTTTTCGCTTTAGCTAAGCCCAACAAATTGTGCGTACCTAAAGAACCTACTTTTAAGGTTTGAATAGGGATTTTAAGATAGTCAATCGGACTAGCAGGCGAAGCGAAATGCAAAATATAGTGCAGTTCACCTGGCACGAAAACAAACTTACTTACATCATGGTGGTAAAACTCAAAATCTTCGAGTTTGAAAAACTCCTCAATATTTCTAAGATTTCCTGTAATTAGGTTATCCATTGCAATAACGTGATAGCCTTCTTTTAAAAATCGTGCACAAAGATGCGAACCTAAAAAGCCAGCTGCCCCAGTAATTAAAACTCTTTTTTTCATTGCGCCAAAACTTACTTGTTGATTAACACTTGTTTTCTTCCTATGCTGATGTAATCGAAACCTTTGGCTTCAATACTTTCCAAATCGAATAAATTTCTTCCGTCGAAAATAACTTTTCTCTTCATCAACTTCGCGATTTGCTCAAAATCGGGTGCTCTAAACACCGACCATTCTGTAGCTATCACCAAAGCATCGGCACCAGAAACAGCCTCGTATTGATTCTCACAAAACTCAATTTCATTTTTGAAAACACCTTTCATGTTTTCCATACCCTCTGGGTCAAAAGCTTTAACGCTCGCTCCTCTTTTCAACAATTCCTTAATCACATAAATAGCTGGAGCTTCACGAATATCATCGGTATTTGGTTTGAAAGACAAGCCCCAAACACCAAAGGTTTTCCCTTTTAAATCACCCTTAAAGTACGCATCAATTTTAGGCACTATAATGGTTTTTTGCACTGCATTAACCTCTTCAACAGCAGTTAAAATCTTGAAATCGTAATTTACTTCTTCAGAAGATTTTATCAAAGCCTGCACATCTTTAGGGAAACAACTTCCACCGTATCCAATACCTGGAAACAAAAATCTTTTTCCAATTCTAGTGTCAGAGCCCATTCCAATGCGAACCATATCCACATCGGCTCCCAACAATTCGCACAAATTAGCTACCTCATTCATAAATGAAATTTTGGCTGCCAAGAATGAATTTGCTGCATATTTGGTAAGTTCGGCCGAACGCTCATCCATGAAATAAACAGGATTGCCTTGACGAACAAAAGGCTTATACAATTCATCCATTTGTTTGCGTGCACGAGCACTTGAAGTACCCACCACCACTCTATCGGGTTTCATGAAATCATCAACCGCATAACCTTCTCTCAAAAATTCGGGATTAGAAACCACATCGAATTCTACTTTCGCATTTTTAGCTATAGCGGCAGTTACCTTTTCTGCTGTGCCCACTGGAACCGTACTCTTATCGACAATGATTTTATACTCCTCCATGATTTCGCCCAACTGATTGGCTACACCTAAAATGTACGACAAATCGGCCGAACCATCTTCACCTGGAGGTGTTGGCAGTGCCAAGAAAATCATAGATGACCTCTTCACCGCATCTTTCAAATCGGTAGTAAACTTTAAACGCCCTTGTTTGGTGTTTCTCTCAAACAAAACATCCAATTCTGGCTCGTAAATAGGCACTATGCCCTCTTTTAATTTTTGTACTTTTTGTTCGTTAATATCAACACAAATCACATTGTTTCCGCTTTCTGCAAAACATGTTCCTGTAACTAAACCAACATAACCAGTACCAATAACAGCAATATTCATAATTTCTTAATTAAAAAACTCTGCAACAGATGCACAAATATAATTGAGTTGCTCTTCACTTAATTCGGTATGCATAGGCAACGATAAAACCTGCTGAGCCAAAAGCTCAGTAACAGGTAACTTCACCTCATCCATCACCCCTTTAAACACATTTTGTTGATGCAAAGGCAAAGGATAATACACCATGGCAGGTATGCCTTTTTTCTCTAAAAAAGCCTTCAATTCATCTCTTTTTCCATTCAACACTTTTAAAGTATATTGATGGAAAACATGAGTAGAATTCTTTGCTCTTCCAGGGATTTCAAGGGCAGAAACAGTTTTCAAAGCATGATCATAAAAGCCAGCTGCTTTATTTCTACGCGCACTAAAATCTTCTAAATGTTTTAATTTTTCATTCAATACCGCAGCTTGCAAAGAGTCTAAACGAGAGTTAATACCCACTACATCATGGTAGTAGCGAACTCTAGAGCCATGGTTAGAAATTTGGTTGCTCAATTCAGCCAAAGCTTTATCGTTGGTCATTAAAGCACCACCATCACCAAAACAACCTAAATTTTTAGAAGGAAAGAAACTCGTGGTACCTATAGACCCCATGGTTCCTGCTCTTTTTACACTTCCATTGCTAAACGTATATTGAGCACCAATGGCCTGAGCAGTATCTTCTACCACATATAAATTCTTCTTAGCAGCCAAGGCTAAAATCGCCTCCATATCAGAACATTGTCCGAACAAATGAACCGGCATAATCACCTTCGTTCGAGGCGTGATTGCTTTCTCCACTTCATCAACATTGATGGTAAAATCATCAGCATGAACATCAACAAACACAGGTTTTAAACCCAACAAAACAATCCCTTCAGCAGTAGCTATAAAGGTAAAAGCCGATGTAATCACCTCGTCACCAGGCTTTAAACCCAAGGCCATCAAGGCAATTTGCAAGGCATCTGTTCCATTGGCGCAAGGTATCACATGATTTACACCGCAATAGGTGGCCAAATCTGTAGCAAAACTCTTTACTGCCGGACCACTAATAAACGATGTTTCGTCGAGTACTTTTTGCATGGCCGAATCTATCTGTGGCTTCAGTCTTTGGTACTGTGTAGCCAAATCAACCATCTTAATATCTTTCACTTGATTTTCTGTCATAAAAAACATTTGCTGCGAAGATAATAATTTAAGCCTAACTTTAAACTCAATTTTTAGCCAATGAATAGAGTTTTTACAAGTTGTTTTCTACTCATTCTTTTTCATCTTTTTGCGAAAGGGCAAAATGCCCTTCCTCAGCATCTTTTTTGCATAACGTACAGCGGCAGTATTGGCAACAAAGAAATAAGCAGCAAAGCCAATTACATCAATAGAATTGGAGCGGCATACCAGTTTCAAAAAAAGAACTACACTTTAGGTCTAGATTATCAGTTTATGTTTAGCGCATATTCAGGGGATGATTTATTTGTGGCACTTAGAACTAGTGAAGGATTGATTATTTCCGATAATGGCTCTTTGATCGACATTCAAACGCTGTTTAGAGGAAACAGTGGCTACGTTACTTTCGGCAAAATCATACCCATTTCTACTGTTAATAGCTTTCAATTTAATATTGGGGTCGGACTTCTTGAGCATCACTTATCCATCAAAACATTCGATGAAACGAGTGCCTACTTCACCAAAAACAACCTAAAAGGCTATGATCAGCTTTCTATTGGGCCGGCCATTAAACAACAATTTCGATTCAATCATTTTGGACCCAAAAAGAGAATCAACTGCTACCTTGAACTTTTTTGTGAAGAAGCTTTTTTACAAAACACCAGAAAATATAACTACTACAGCAATAGCACCGACACGAAAAATCATTTTAACTTTACCGCCGGAATTCAATTTGGGTGGATGATTCCATTTTTAAACAACAACACCGACGAAGATTTTTAACAT
>Ga0102831_1001404_pt1 | contig 10177 bp, 15 predicted proteins | sample ColrivemetaGS747_FD_84508 | JGI IMG/M metagenome (GOLD analysis project Ga0102831, IMG submission 84508) | Estuarine microbial communities from the Columbia River estuary - Freshwater metaG S.747 | ecosystem: Environmental > Aquatic > Marine > Intertidal zone > Estuary | place: USA: Columbia...
AAAGTGCAATTCTTGTCATAGCATCTGCATAAACTAATTCATGATATAAAGAATCGTTACATGATATCCATGGTCCATTAACTAATTGTACCATGAATTTCCATTCTTTTATTAATGATTTTAATTCGATAAATCTAATATATCCTATCCATAATTCATATGATTTCATTAATGATAAAGAATCTAATAAACTAAATTCTAATGAAAACAATTTATAAAAAATATACAGAGGTTGAATAATCATATCAATTAATAACATTGTTTGATTCATAAAATCATCTACTAAAAACACTTGTTTTAATTCAATATATTCAAATGTTAATTTAAAATAATCTTTTTTATCTAAATCAAATAATAATTTTAATTTCTTAGCTTGTTTTCTTAGAATTTTCGTTGAAGGAATCATCTTCCTTTATTTGTATTCCACTAATAGGAAAATCTTGTAATTCTAACGTTGATGGACAAAGATATTTAAATCCCATAATTGAAGGGAATAAATCATTTAGTAATTCTAAAGTTATAATATTACCTACGACCATAAATTCATCTAATCTAGATGAAACTTCTTCATCTTCATTTGAACCTATCCATAACCATGGAATCAAGGGTTTTTTATTTAGTAATTTTATAGCTTGTTCATGAGTAGTTCTTGTAAATAATTGATTGGGATACCACACTCTATATCTTTTTTTAGAATTCAAAAATATTTCTTCAACAAATAAAGTTTTAAGTGGAACAGATGCAAACCATTTAACATGATTACTATTTCCTGTTGGACTATAAATAATTAATGTATTTGAATATTGATTGTTAGGAATAAAAAAATCAAATAAAAGAGATTTGATTTTTTTATTGATTCTTATAAAACATCCAAGAACTTCCATAGTTTTATTTTTTAATACACAGAGTTTGTTGAAATGGGTGCTTCACCACCTTCTAAACTTTCAACATTTTTATCTTTTTGGCCAGTAAAATGTTCTTTTGCTAATGTTTGTAAACCTCTATCTAAATTTAAGCCCATTGCAATAGATGTTGCCAAAGCTGTAATAATAAAAGGTGTAGCAATTACTACCCATGAAACTATTCCTAAATTCACATCACAGAATGAATCTAAAATTATAACAGCAACTAATCCACCAACTAATTTAACTCCAGATGTAATGTATAGACCTAAAGATAAATCTAACGCTATATGAACAACAATATAAATTAAGTATAGGATAGCAGGAGGACATAAATCTTCAATAAATCTCATATTAACGTTATTATATTTAATTTAGTAAAAAATATAAGGATGGATAAAAATAAAATTTTGAAAGTTATGGATCTTGGATGTTGTGATGAAAATGAAGCAATTGAATTACTTAAGAAATCTAATAATGATATTATTGAAGCTGTAGCTTTGAAATTTAATGTTCCTCAACCAAAGAAAAAAGTTCAAGATTCAACTCAAACTTTTTTTTCGAAAGTTAGAAAAGACATGGCTGAAGTTGAAAGATTATGTACAAAAAGATTAGCTATTTCAAGTCAAGACGAACTTTTGGAATATTCCGAGAAGCAAGACCACCTCTCAAAAACTTCTCAATAAAATGATTACTTTCATATATATCTTCTTGTTTTTCTTGAATTAAAGGTATAAATACAGGCCATTGTTTATCTGATGTTGTTTGAATACTTTTACGATTTGCTGTTGAATATCCATATTTAACTCTATTTTCGGCAGGTACAGCATCAGGATCACCCATACCTAAAAATGGAGTTGTAGGAAAAGGTCTTTGAAATAATTGTTTAGGACCTTTAAATCTTAAAGCTGCAGGATCACCCCATAATAATGCTGAATGTGTATCTATAGCACATCCGCCTTCGGGTGAATTACCATAATTACCTTTAGGTACTAATCCAACAAATTCAGATGCTGCATTCCATGCTGAAGCATTACCGCATGATGAAGGATTATTAGCATAATAAGTTGCTTTATTATTACGTTCAACTGCATCTCTTTCTCTTATTCCTCCTCTTGTACCAGCATGAAAAAAAGGATAATCGTTCATTCTCTATTATTTAAGCATTTAGAAATAAATCTTTTATAATAGTATAAACTAATGTATTGGGGTTATCATTTAATTTTAGATTCTGCCAAATGTATTCCTAAAACTATTAGATGTAAACAAAACATTTATAATTTCACAACAGATTTAGTAAAAAAAATTGATATGGTTCCTTATGGTCAACCTCAAATTCAGCATTTTGGTTCAGGAAATAAAGCTGGATATACGCTAGTGCAATTGATTGAAACTTCAAATATATGCGCACATTTTGTTGAAGAAACAGATGATATGTATCTAGATGTTTTTAGTTGTAAACCATTTGAACCTAAAGATGTAGAGCATATGGTAGAAAAATATTTCCAACCTAAAAATAAAACTTCTACATTTTTAACTAGAAACGCATCAAATCCCAACATGTTAAAGTTAACAAATAATAAAGATACAGATGTTAATGGATATTTTGAATTAGAATAAAAATATATGCCTATACTTTTATCAAAATTTATAAGACAGCTAATCTTATAAACTTCTAAGTTTTTACGTTTACCTTAAACGACATTTTTATTGTTATGTTCAAATCAACTCTCCCATATACTAGTTGATATATCGTTCTCTCCGACCTGTGTGATTTTACTGGTTTTACACTTCCAGATATTTGCCCCTCCTTCGCAAATACTATTATAATCTTCATTATACCCTATTCATCAGTTATTAAAGGTTAACCTAACCTATCTAATGCCCCATCATTTCCTTCCGCATTAAATTGTGTTGTACATTTTTAGAGTTCTCATGCTCTAAGTTCTACAACCCCTCTATTCTCTTGAGAAGAGAATATTACCTTGAAAACTTCAAAGATTTACTTAATTTTAATAAACTATTTATTTATCAGAACCTTCTTTTTAAAGATTCTGATAAACTATCAATTTATTTTAAATTAGGTATTTCAGTGAAATTCCCAATAAACAATATTTCTTATAAAAATAAAATCCGTTTTTATAAGAAAAAAATTATTATTAATTTTACAGAATAGTATTTTGCCCATCCTTCAAGATGCCATGGGCCTTGCGATACCATAAAGGTACTTGCATACGCTCAGACCACGTTGCTACATGCTCATCTCGCATGTCTTTAAGTTCAGAATCCAAATTTCTCAAAAGATAAAGGCATTTAGTACGCAGGTCTACCCTCTTAGATTCAAGGGACTTTTTATGCGTATTAAATGTAGGCCCCTGAATTGCAGGATCCTCAATCTTTTTTACTAGAATTTGGTACATGGGAATATTTAGGCCAAGTTGAGTTACAAAGGTGTTAATCTCCGTAGTGTCAGGCATGGTTTCTAGTTTTTACTAATTAGATTAAATTCAAGTTAAAAAATTATCCGTTTTTACAAGAAAAAAAGATTTGGTCTAGCCGGGGCTTGAACCCGGGACTTTGGCGTTGCCGAAATCATACTCTATTAGTATAAGCACCACGCTCTACCAACTGAGCTACTAGACCTAACCCTACTAAGAATTATTATAAAACTCAAATAAATCCGTTTTTAATAAATTTTTTGAAAAACGGATTTATATTTTTATTAATTTATTTAAATAGTGTGCGTGAGTGGCCTAATGGATAAGGCGTCTGCCTTCTATATATACTTGATATAAGCAGAAGATTGTGGGTTCGATTCCCACCTCGCGTATTTTTTTATTTTAAATATTTCATAAAATTTCTTAAAAACGGATTGTTTTAAAATCTAAAATAATTATTAGTGTGCGAGGATGTCCGAGTGGTTAAGGAGAGGGACTTAAGACCCCTTGGAGAAATCCGCGTGGGTTCAAATCCCACTCCTCGCAACAATTTTTTATTGTTATAAAACATATTGATTTATTTCTTTTCCAGCAGCATCATAAATTCCAAACTTAAATCCATATCCTGTAACTTTAGTTGCTGCAGAAGGATCTGTTGCGGCAGTACATGAAGTTCCTTGACCAAAAAACGTTTGAGCATCAGAAGGAACTAACATGCGTGGATAATGATAAAATGAACATAAATATCCTGAAAATCCACCATTTTTATTTAGAACAATATCTCCACTAGCAGGTTTGGGTACACCAGAAAGGAAACAAGATTTTACTAATTTTCCATTTAAGTAAACATCTAAATTACGAGAAAATACTGTTAATGAAACTGATGTCCATGCTTGTAAAGGAATATCAGGAATTTCGCATATAAATACATCATCTGTAGCACCTGAATGTCCAGCAGGAGCAGGTTCAGTTTTAGATGCATTATTGGATTCAGGAAATATAGATATTGATATTTTTAAAGTATTATCTGTAGGATGTAACGAAACTTCAGGATTATTAATATTTGAATTTGTTGAATCATTTCTTGAAACAATAAATTTATCTTTACCAAAATTATGATTCCAATCTTTAATATACATCCAAAATTGCATACCATAAGCACCTTCACTTCCTGAACTTAATGGAGCTGAAGATGCAGGTATAGTAGCTATAGATGTAGCATCTTTGGGATAAGGTAATAAATCTGCTGAACTACCTGAATAATTAAATGCATTTTTTAGGCGACCTAATAAAGAAGGACCAGTTTTATTTGGTGTTGATGATGGAGCTTTTTTATTTGTGAAATGTTCTTGTTGATTAGCTAATGAAATATCAATTAATTGATCTACAGGAAAAGGGGCTGGAGTTTTTACAGATGTATCTAATCCAGGTTTATTTCCTTCAAAATGGTAAGATATTTGGGCATTTCCAACAACACTTTGACAAGGAGTTTGTACATTTTTTGTAGGATTAGTATAACACATTCTATTACTAATATTTAATTTTGATAAGCCATTTTCTAAATAAATTGAATCTCCATTCACATAAGCTTGAACATCACTAGTAACATCTAGACCACCTGTAATTCCATAAGATGGATCTAATAATTTAACAGAATCAAATTTCAATAAAACTTGCTCATCTACTCTTTCAAAAAACCAATACCATACACCTGTACCAATTACTCCTAGAACAAGTAATATACCAAGAATCCAGAATATAATTTTAGCATATCCCCAAGTACTTGTTTGTGCTTTTTCTACGTTAGAAGCTAATTGTCTTTGTATATCTGCAGCACTAAATTGTGCTGCTGTATAATCTACTTTTGGCACTGAAGATGTAGCTCCCATTTATTTATTCATTTGAAAGTAAAAAATGGATACTTACATACAATTAACTAATTTATAGTAGAAAGAGAATGCATTGCAATAATTGTGGTGAAAAAGGTCATGTGTTCAGAGAATGTCCAAATCCAATAACATCATGTGGAATAATTTTATTGAATGTGAAATGTTTACCTACCGATAATACACAAGTTAAAGTTTTAATGGTACAAAGAAAACATTCGATGGCCTTTACAGAATTTGTTAGAGGAAAATATGATATTGTAAATATAGAATATATTAAAAAATTAATTTCAAATATGACAATTGATGAACATGAAATCTTACGCAAATATGACTTTTCTAATATATGGACAATACATTGGGGAATAGGAAGAGATCATCATTCATCAGAATATGAAACTTCTCTTGTAAAATTTAATACATTAAATAAAGATGAATATTTTCCTAAAGGTTTAAATGGATATAAAGAATCAGAATGGGGATTTCCTAAAGGAAGAAGACATAATAGAGAAAATGATATTTCATGTGCATTAAGAGAATTTAGTGAAGAAACGAATATATCAAGAGAATCATTTGTAATATGTAAAAATTTGAAATTAGATGAAACTTTTCATGGAACGAATAATATTGAATATAGACATGTATATTTCATAGGATTATTGAATACAGAAATTAATTTAGATACTAAATTTACTAATGAACAAGAACGTGAAATATGTTCAATTAAATGGAAATCTATTGATGAATGTTTGGAAATTACAAGACCACATTATATTAAACGTAAAGATCTATTAAAAAATTTAAGAACTATTGTTAAAACGTTTCATACATAATATAAATTTTATAAGAGATTATTAATAAGATGAATATTTATTTAGGAACATTTTTTGTTTTAGCTGGATTATATTTAGCTGGATTTATATTATCTTTATTAATTTCATATTTAAAATGTTCCAAGTTATCATTTAGCATTTCATCTTTAGAAGCTTTGTGGTGGACATTAGGCCCTTCATTAGCATATTTTATTGGAAATTATTTCACTACGTTTAATTCTTTTTATTCTGACCCTATAAAAGGATGGTTAAATATAGTAGATGATGAAAAAGCTAGATTATATGGAACAATATATTTAATGATCTTAGCTTCATGGATAATGACTACACGCATGCTACATACAACTGAATCACAAGTATGTAAACCTGATTCAGCTGAATTAAAGAAATTCGAAGATGATTTAGAGAAAGAATTAAAAGAAAAAGAAGGTAAGAAGAATAATGGAGGAGGAGATACCGTACAGAAAACAGAAACTAAAAGTTAAAACTATTCCTAAAAATACTTTGTTATTTAGATTATCTAAATCTACTGAAAATGATTTAAGAGGTGTACCTATCGAAAATTCAGAAAATAGATGTATTATACCTAATTTCAATGTATTTTTTCATCCTAATCCTTTTATAGGATATTATATGTACAAAGATTATTTGAATGATATTGGAACAATTGTTAATATATACATTTTGGAAAAAGATATTAAAGTTATAATGTTAATTGAACCTTCGAAACATACAAGATTATCAAACAAAACTAAAAGAAATTTCATAAAACAATGTTCTGATGTACCTAAAGGATGTATGCCCCGTAAAGGAAATTCTTATGATCCATGTTTTTCACAAACATTAATTAAAAAGTTTCCTGATATTGTTGGTATGATAACTTTGGCACCCGGTGATAATAAATTAATTAAAAAAGCTAAAAAAAGAGGTATACCTAAAAAAACTATGCGCATTTTAGATACACAAAAAGCTCAAGATTCATTCGGCATAAATGAGATTCCTGAATTAATTCTGTATCCACTTATAAAACGATCATCAAAACAAATTATTGTTCATTCTGAAGATAAATTAGAAAACAATTATAAATTATTAAAAAAAATGAAGTTTGATGATGATGAATTACATAAGTTTATGAAAAAGTATACGAAATATAATCCTAGTACTTATTTTTATACTTATAATGCATCAACATCTACATCAGGTTCATTAGAAAATACTATATCATCTTGAAGATTTTCAGCTTTATAATCTATTAATTTATCTGCATCAGTTTCAACTGATAAAATTGCCGGATGTAAATTTAATCCGACCATATCTTTTCTCTCGTATACGCCATAAATTTCATGTTTATCTTTTCCAAATGAATCTAATGAAATTAATACAAATGAATTTGTATCAACTCTTAAAACTCTCTTCGCTTTTTTAGATGTGAATTTTCCTTTCAGTTTTGCTACACTAACTATAATTTTATTTTTAAGTTCGTATGCAACTGCAAACATTGCATTACCTAAAGATTTGATTACACGACCCATAACTAAATTATCATATTTCATTAATATAAAGTCATGTAAAGTTTCATCAGAATCTTTAGATGCCATTATATTGTTATTTAAGAAAACGAATTCTTAATTTAAAATTCGTTTTCTTAATAAAAAGGAAAAATGACATTTCAAATTATTGTATTTGAATATCAATCTTTATATGATGGTACTAGTGAAATTCAAGATGAAAAGGAAGCAGTAAAAAAGTTTCTTGATTATTGTGAAGAATATTTACAATATTCAAAAGAATATCCACATTTATCAATTGGAGAATTATATGTTTCATATGCGGATAATTCAGGTAGAGATAAACCTTTAAATATTCTTTTAATAGGTAAACTAACACAAGAATCTAAAGATCATATTAAAACTGAGCTAGTAGTTTCTTCTTCTCCGCACGTTTGTTCAATTTGTCAGGATTCAATTTCTTCGGAGGGATGTCAATTTATTTGTTGTGGTCACACATACCATACGAATTGTATTCGGACATGGTTTTCAACAAGTGTTCGTTGTCCTGTATGTCATACAAAAATTCGAGAGGATCAAGATGTTCTTTTAATAGGTAAACTAACACAAGAATCTAAAGATCATATTAAAACTGAGCTTTCTTAGCTATATCTGAATCAGTAGTATAATAAGTTTTTCCTTTTAATAAAAATGAATGGACGCGAGCATAACCCCATTGTTGTTCTGTAGCACCAGGTCTATGTCCTGTTCTCCATGCTGCCATACCACGATTATAAACTTCTTTAATATATTTTAATGGTACTCCTGAAGCTTCAGATTTTTCTTTTAATGATTTAGCATTAGGATGTTTTTTATACCATCTTAAAGTATATTTTGACGATTTTGTTTTAATATTTTCATCAGTTTTAAATCCTACATAAGCTTTAGCATTTTTCCATGATAATGATCCAAATTTTTTAATTTCTTTTTTTCGACGCGTTTTCATTAATGAATTTAATCCTGAAAAATATCTTTTAGGATAAAATTTATTTCGTAATGTTTTATTCATCTTATATATTTAAAATGAAAATTTACATAAATATGCTACACCTAAATATGAAAGTACTGCCATCATAAACATCCACCACCATACAGGAAAAACAGTTGATCCTTTTTTCTTTGTTCCAAATGGTTTAATTGAACCATTTTGTCCAAATGCTAATGCAGGTTTGAAATGTAAGAATAATGCGACCATGAATAAATATATACTAACCATCCATAATTTTGGATTCTTACGAATTATCTCTTCCATTATCATTTCCCTCCTAAAATAATAAGTGGAAAAATGTATGTCCTTCCAAATAGAAAAGCTTTTTCTGATGCTATTACACGCATATTCCTAAACAAGAAATATAGAAAAGATCCTACTGATGATGAAGATAAAGATATTGATCTTTGTCAACAAAATTCTTCAGGAACAAAAGAATTATTTCCTTATCAAAAATTAGTTAGAGATTATTTAGCTACTGAAACTCCTTATCGTGGTTTATTATTATATCATGGTCTTGGTTCAGGAAAAACTTGTTCTTCAATTGCTGTTGCTGAATCTGTTTTGTCACCTAAGAAAATCTTTGTTTTAGCTAAAAAAGCATTAATTGTTAATTTTAAACAACAATTAAGAGAATGTGGAGATCCTATATATCAACAAGAACAACATTGGGAAACTAAAAATATTTCATCAGAAGAAGATCGTGAAAAAGCTCTTTCATTGGGCATAACAGAAGAATTTATCGATAATAAAGGTAGATATTTCATAACTGTTCCTAATAAACCTTCAAATTTCAAAGAACAAGCTTTAAATATTCAAAAAGAAATATCTGAACAAATTGATACGATTATAAATAAAAGATTTGAATTTATTTCATATGATGGTATTTCAAAATTAAATATTGATAAATTTTTTCCTCCCGATCAACCTACAAAATTTGATGATTCTGTTATAATTATTGATGAAGCTCATAATTTCATAGGGTCAGTTTTAAATGAAAGTACAATAAAATCTAAAATTTATGATATGATTTATCATGCTAAAAATACTAAGGTTGTTTTGTTATCAGGCACACCCGTTATAAATTATCCAAATGAAATTGCTTATTTAATGAATCTTTTAAGAGGACCTATTGAAAGAGTTCTTATTAACACTTCAAGTGTTATTTCATGGGATGAAGGTATGATGACTTCATTTTTCAGAACTTTGAAAGATATTGATACAATTGAATACGATTCAATAAAAAGATTAATTAAATTAACAAGAAATCCTCCTTATTTTGAAACTATCTTGAACGAAAAAGGTGAAAGAATAGCAGTAAAATATAATAAAGATTTTCCACAAGAACCTGATATTCTAAAATGGGTTGATACATGGCGCTCAAAATTCCAAGAAAAAGTTTCAGGTATTGAATTAAATCCTCTGGAAAAACTTCAAAAAGAAGAATTAGAATGTTTACCTACAAAATTTGAAGATTTTGCTAATTTATTTCTTGATGGCCTTAATATTAAAAACGCTCTTTTATTTCAAAGACGTATTCAAGGTCTTGTTTCATATTATAAAGGCGCAGATGAAAGATTAGT
>Ga0102831_1001405_pt1 | contig 10176 bp, 6 predicted proteins | sample ColrivemetaGS747_FD_84508 | JGI IMG/M metagenome (GOLD analysis project Ga0102831, IMG submission 84508) | Estuarine microbial communities from the Columbia River estuary - Freshwater metaG S.747 | ecosystem: Environmental > Aquatic > Marine > Intertidal zone > Estuary | place: USA: Columbia...
CCAACGCTGTGAGCTTCTTGCGTCAGGAAGACGTCGAGGCCCACGAGTCGCGGGTCTGCATTGGCGAGGGCCGCACCCTGGATGATCCGCGCCGGCCGCGAACCTATTCCGATCAGCAATACCTGAAGACCCCGGCCGAGATGGCCGAGCTGTTCAGCGATCTGCCCGAGGCGCTTGCCAACAGCGTGGAGATCGCCCGGCGCTGCAACATCGAAGTGCAGCTGGGCACCCACTTCCTGCCCAACTTCCCGATCCCCGAGGGCATGACCATCAACGACTACCTGCGCCAGGTGTCGTTCGAGGGCCTCGAGGAGCGCCTGGCGGTGCTGCTGCCGCCGGACACCCCAGACTACGCAGCGAAGAAGCAGGTCTACATCGACCGGCTGGAGTTCGAACTCGGCACCATCATCCAGATGGGCTTCCCCGGCTACTTCCTGATCGTCATGGACTTCATCAAGTGGGCCAAGAACAACGGCGTACCGGTCGGCCCGGGCCGTGGTTCGGGTGCCGGCAGCCTGGTCGCCTACGTGCTGAAGATCACCGACCTCGATCCGCTGGCCTATGACCTGCTGTTTGAACGCTTCCTCAACCCCGAGCGGGTCTCGATGCCCGACTTCGACGTCGACTTCTGCATGGACGGTCGCGACCGGGTGATCGACTACGTTGCCGAAGCCTACGGGCGCAACGCGGTGAGCCAGATCATCACCTTCGGCACCATGGCTGCCAAGGCGGTGGTGCGCGACGTGGCGCGGGTTCAGGGCAAGTCCTACGGCCTGGCCGACCGGCTGTCGAAGATGATCCCCTTCGAGGTCGGCATGACCCTGGAGAAGGCTTACGAGATGGAGGAGCCGCTGCGCGATTTCCTCAAGGTCGACGAGGAGGCGGCGGAGATCTGGGACATGGCCCTGAAGCTCGAGGGCATCTGCCGCGGCACCGGCAAGCACGCCGGTGGCGTGGTGATCGCGCCGACCAAGCTCACCGACTTTGCGCCGATCGCCTGTGACGAGGAAGGCGGCGGTCTGGTGACCCAGTTCGACAAGGACGACGTAGAGGCTGCCGGCCTGGTGAAGTTCGACTTCCTCGGCCTGCGCACCCTGACCATCATCAAGTGGGCGCTGGAGACGATCAATCGCGAGCAGGCGAAGAAGGGCCTGGAACCGATCAACATCGACTTCATTCCGCTGGATGACAAGAAGACCTACGAGCTGCTGCAGAAGGCCGAGACCACCGCGGTGTTCCAGCTCGAATCACGCGGCATGAAGGAGCTGATCAAGAAGCTCAAGCCGGACTGCCTGGAAGACCTCATTGCACTGGTGGCGTTGTTCCGCCCGGGGCCGCTGCAGTCGGGCATGGTCGACGACTTCATCAACCGCAAGCACGGGCGCGAGGAGATTTCCTACCCGCACCCGAACTACCAGTACGCGGGCCTTGAGCCGGTGCTCAAGCCCACCTACGGCATCATCCTGTACCAGGAACAGGTGATGCAGATCGCCCAGGTCATGGCGGGCTATACCCTCGGTGGTGCCGACATGCTGCGTCGAGCCATGGGCAAGAAGAAGCCGGAGGAGATGGCCAAGCAGCGCGGAGGCTTCATCGAGGGCTGTGCCAACAACGGCATCGATGGGGATCTGGCGGGCAACATCTTCGACCTGGTGGAAAAGTTTGCCGGCTACGGCTTCAACAAGTCGCACTCGGCCGCCTACGGCCTGGTCTCCTACCAGACCGCCTGGCTCAAGGCGCACCACGCCGCGCCCTTCATGGCCGCGGTGCTGTCGGCGGACATGCACAACACCGACAAGGTGGTCACGCTGATCGAGGAATGCCGCAGCATGAAGCTGCGCATCGTCGCGCCTGACGTGAACAACTCCGAGTTCAAGTTCACCGTCGACGAGGAAGGTCGGATTGTCTATGGCCTCGGCGCGATCAAGGGCGTCGGTGAGGGTCCGGTGGAAACCATCGCCGAATGCCGTAGCGAGGGCGGGCCGTTCAAGGACCTGTTCGATTTCTGCGCCCGTGTCGATCTCAAGCGGATCAACAAGCGCACCCTGGAAGCACTGATCCGTGGCGGCGCGCTGGATCGTCTGGGGCCGTTCTTCTCCGACGAGGCCAAGGCCTATCAGGCCGGCATCGACCGCAACCGCGCGGTGCTGCTGGCTTCGCTGGAGGAGGCGGTGCAGGCGGCCGAACAGACCGCGCGCAGCCATGACAGCGGCCACATGGACCTGTTCGGCGGCCTCTTCGCCGAGCCCGAGGCGGATGTCTACGCCAACCATCGGCATGCCCGCGAGCTGTCGCTCAAGGAGCGCCTGCGCGGTGAGAAGGAGACCCTTGGGCTGTACCTGACCGGGCACCCGATTGACGAGTACGAAGGCGAAATCCGTCGCTTCGCCCGCCAGCGCATCGTCGAACTCAAGCCGGCACGCGATACCCAGACGGTGGCCGGGATGATCGTCAACCTGCGGGTGATGAAGAACAAGAAGGGCGACAAGATGGGCTTCATCACCCTGGATGACCGCTCCGGGCGCATCGAGGCTTCGCTGTTCGCCGATGCCTTCGCCAGCAATCAGGCGTTGCTGCAGAACGACGCGCTGGTGGTGGTCGAGGGTGAAGTCAGCAATGACGACTTCTCCGGTGGCCTGCGCCTGCGCGCCAAGCGCGTGATGAGTCTGGAGGAGGCCCGCACCGGCCTGGCCGAGAGCCTGCGGGTGACAGTGGTCAGCACGGCGCTGGATGCCACCCGGCTGAACTGGCTGGCCGAGCTGTGTGGTCGCCATCGCGGCTCCTGTCCGATCACGCTGGATTACAGCGGCAGTCAGGCACGGGCCTTGCTGCAGTTCGGCGAGCAGTGGCGGATCGACCCGGCGGACAACTTGATTCAGGCATTGCGTGACCAGTTCGGGCGCGACAACGTCTTCCTGCACTATCGTTAGGGTCTTCCTGACGTTCGGGCACTGTTCACGCGACTGAGGGTCAGTGAACAGCGTGCCGGAGAGTGCGAGCCGGTCTCGCCTTTGCGTAATTTCTGATCGACCCGGCGGCGCCTGATCCCTTAAGGTATCGCGCCACACGGAACTAGCCGCCCGGCCACCTGGCCGCCGATGCATGACGGATGCCTATGAACCCGAACTTCCTCGATTTCGAACAGCCGATCGCCGACCTGCAAGCCAAGATCGAAGAGCTGCGCCTGGTAGGCAATGACAACTCGCTGAACATCAGCGAAGAGATCGCCCGCCTGCAGGACAAGAGCAGCGCGCTGACCGAGAGCATCTTCAGTGACCTGTCCAGCTGGCAGATCGCCAAGCTGGCGCGTCATCCGCGCCGCCCCTATACCCTGGACTACCTCAGCCATATCTTCACCGAGTTCGAAGAGCTGCACGGTGACCGGCATTTCTCCGATGACGCCGCCATCGTCGGTGGCACCGCGCGCCTGAACGGCGAGCCGGTAATGGTCATCGGTCACCAGAAGGGTCGTGAAGTCCGCGAGAAGGTGCGCCGCAACTTCGGCATGCCGCGCCCGGAGGGTTACCGCAAGGCCTGTCGCCTGATGGAAATGGCCGAGCGCTTCAAGCTGCCGATCATCACCTTCATCGATACCCCGGGTGCCTATCCCGGCATTGATGCCGAGGAGCGCAACCAGAGCGAGGCCATCGCCTGGAACCTGCGCGTGATGGCGCGCCTGAAAACCCCGATCATCTCCACCGTGATCGGTGAGGGTGGCTCCGGCGGAGCACTGGCGATCGGCGTCTGCGACCAGTTGAACATGCTGCAGTACTCGACCTACGCGGTGATTTCGCCGGAAGGCTGCGCCTCGATTCTCTGGCGCACCGCGGACAAGGCGCCAGAAGCTGCTGAAGCGATGGGTATCACAGCGGCACGACTGCGCGATCTGGGGATCGTCGATCAGGTCATCGAAGAGCCGCTGGGTGGCGCACACAGCGATCCGGCAGCGGCGGCCGAGTCGGTGCGTCTGCAACTGACCGAGCAGCTGCAGAAACTTCGTGCCTTCTCCACCGAGGAGCTGCTGGAGCGTCGTTACAAGCGTCTGATGAGCTACGGCATCGCCTGATTCGCCTTCTGCCCGTGGCGGCTGGACGACCTGGCTTGTAGGCTTGGCGTCCAGCCTGCGGTTTGCCTCCCATGTCCCTTGAAACACGCCTGTTGTCCTGCGTACAACCCTGGATCGATGCGCCGGCCTGGCGGGTCGCTCTTTCCGGCGGGCTCGACTCCAGTGTGCTGCTGCATCTGCTGGCGCGTCTGAGTCATGTCCAGCAGTTACCGCCACTCTCCGCGATTCATATCCATCACGGGCTCCAGGCTCAGGCAGATGCCTGGGCCGAGCATTGCCAGCAGCTTTGCGCTGGGCTGGGTGTGCCACTGGAGATCGTTCGCGTCAGGGTTGAAGGTGGCGCCAGTCTGGAGCGTGCCGCGCGCGAAGCCCGCTACGCAGCCTTCCGCGAGCGACTAGGGGTGGATGAGCTGCTGCTGACGGCCCAGCATCTCGACGATCAGGCGGAGACACTGCTGTTCCGTCTGCTGCGCGGTGCAGGGGTGCGTGGTCTGGCAGGCATGCCGCCGGTTCGGGCGCTGGGTGCTGGCAAGCTGGCGCGGCCGCTGCTCGGCGTTACCCGCCAGGAACTGCACAGCTACGCATCAGTACATCAACTGAGCTGGGTCGAGGATCCTTCCAACGAGAACCTGCATTACTCGCGCAACTATTTGCGCCGGCGCGTCATGCCGGTTCTGACTGAGCGCTGGCAGCAGAGCGCGAGTGCGCTGGGGCGGACGGCCATGCATCTGCGCGAAGCGCAGCTGCTGCTGGATGAGCGCGCGGACGAGGACCTGGCGCAGGCCGCCAGCACAGCTCCTTTCTCGTGGCTGACTTGTCCTTCGTTGGACATGACTGTGCTGAGCGCGCTTTCGCCAGCGCGGCAACGCAACACGTTGCGGCGCTGGCTGGACTTGCTCGGCACGGCCATGCCGGACAGCGATCATTGGGCAGGTTGGGATGCTCTGCGTGATGCCGCTGTCGATGCCCAGCCGGTCTGGCGACTGGCCGGGAGCGAGCTGCGTCGGTCGGGTGCGCGAGTCTACTGGCTGTCCGGCGACTGGTGCGCGGATCCGCCGCAGCCGGCTGCGTGGGATCTTGCTGGCGGTGCACAGCAGTTGCCCGGCAACGGTAGCTTGACTCTGCAAGGGCGGGGCGAACTGCCGGGTCTGCTGCAGGTACGTTATCGGCAGGGCGGTGAACGCCTTGTGCTTGCCGGGCGCCGGCAGCGCGATCTGAAGCGGCTGCTCAACGAGAGCGGGCTGCCGGCATTCGTGCGTGCACGCCTGCCATTGCTCTGGCGTGGCGACGAGTTGCTCGCGGTGGCCAATCTGCCGTTGTTGTCCGACTTGACCGGATCGGGGTTGCGGCTGATCTGGACTCCGCCGGGTGCTGCGCATGACCAGGCGGTTTTGCCGCCGTCGCAGGTTTGAGCTGAAAGGGGCTTTCCAGTAGACTACGCTCCCGTCCTGTTACAGCTTTTCCGCAACTCCTTCGGAGGCTGCGGAAAGTCGGCCATTGTGCATCTGCATCGTGGCTCCTTCGCTTTCCCCGGTGGCGCCAGAGCCGCTTAAACGCTGACTTCTAGGGTTCTTATGACGCGCTACATATTCGTCACGGGTGGTGTTGTTTCTTCATTGGGGAAAGGCATCGCTTCGGCTTCATTGGCGGCCATCCTGGAGGCGCGGGGCCTGAAGGTCACCCTGCTCAAGCTGGATCCGTACATCAACGTCGATCCGGGCACCATGAGTCCGTTCCAGCATGGCGAAGTCTTCGTCACCCAGGACGGCGCCGAGACCGATCTGGATCTGGGGCATTACGAGCGCTTCGTGCGCACGACCATGACCCGTGGCAACAACTTCACCACCGGCCGCGTCTACGAAGACGTGCTGCGCAAGGAGCGCCGCGGCGACTACCTGGGTGCAACCATTCAGGTCATTCCGCACATCACCGACGAGATCAAGCGCCGCATCATCAAGGGTGCCGGTGATGCCGACGTGGCGATGGTCGAGATCGGCGGTACCGTGGGCGACATCGAGTCGCAGCCGTTCCTCGAGGCGATCCGCCAGTTGCGCGTCGAAGTCGGCGCCAAGCGCGCGATGCTGATGCACCTGACGCTGGTGCCCTATATCGCCACCGCCGGCGAGACCAAGACCAAGCCTACCCAGCACTCGGTCAAGGAATTGCGCTCCATCGGCCTGCAGCCGGATGTGCTGATCTGCCGCTCGGACCACCCGATCGACATTTCCTCGCGACGCAAGATCGCGCTCTTCACCAACGTCGAGGAGCGTGCGGTCATCGCCCTGGAAGACGTCGACACCATCTACCGGATTCCCGGCGTGCTGCATGCCCAGGGCCTGGACGACATCGTCGTCGAGCGTTTCGGTCTGGAGTGCGGCCAGGCCGACCTTTCCGAATGGGAGCGGGTGGTCGACGCCAAGCTCCACCCGGAGAAGGAAGTCACCATCGCCATGGTCGGCAAGTACATGGAACTTCTCGATGCCTACAAATCTCTGATCGAGGCCATGAGCCACGCTGGCATCCAGAACCGGACCAAAGTGAACCTTCGCTATATCGACTCCGAAGACATCGAGAACCAGGGCACCGGCCTGCTGGAAGGCGTCGATGCCATCCTGGTGCCGGGTGGTTTTGGCCTGCGCGGCGTCGAAGGCAAGATCACCACGGTCAAATACGCCCGCGAGAACAAGATTCCCTACCTGGGCATCTGCCTCGGCATGCAGGTTGCGGTCATCGAGTTCGCCCGCAACGTGCTGGGCTGGAGCGATGCCAACTCCAGCGAGTTCGACGCCGCCTCCAAGCATCCGGTGGTCGGCCTGATCACCGAATGGCAGGACGCCACCGGCAGCACCGAAACCCGCAGCGAAGGCTCCGATCTGGGCGGCACCATGCGCCTGGGTGCGCAGGACTGCCAGCTGCAGGCCGGCTCGCAGGTGCACCAGTGCTATGGCAAGGACGTGATCGTCGAGCGCCACCGCCATCGCTATGAAGTGAACAACAACCTGCTGCCGGAGCTGGTCGCCGCCGGCCTCAAGGTCACCGGTCGCTCCGGCGACGGTGCGCTGGTCGAGGTCATCGAGTCGGCCGACCACCCGTGGTTCGTTGCCTGCCAGTTCCACCCCGAGTTCACCTCCACGCCGCGCGACGGCCACCCGCTGTTCAGCGGCTTCGTCAACGCCGCGTTGGCGCAGAAGGCACGCAAGGCATGAGCCAGAAGACCATTCGCGTCGGCAACATCGAGATCGCCAACGACAAGCCGTTCGTGCTGTTCGGCGGCATCAACGTCATGGAGTCCCGTGACCTGGCGATGCAGGCGTGCGAGGAATATGTGCGGGTAACCGAGAAGCTCGGCATCCCCTACGTGTTCAAGGCCAGCTTCGACAAGGCCAATCGCTCCTCGATGAACTCGTTCCGTGGCCCCGGCCTGGACGAGGGCATGAAGATCTTCGAGGAAGTGAAGAAGACCTTCGGCGTGCCGGTGATCACCGACGTTCACGAACCCTGGCAGGCCGCCCCGGTCGCCGAGGTCTGCGACATCATCCAGCTGCCGGCCTTCCTTTCCCGGCAGACCGATCTGGTGGTGGCGATGGCGCGCACCGGCGCGGTCATCAACATCAAGAAGGCGCAGTTCCTCGCGCCGCAGGAAATGAAGCACATCCTCGCCAAGTGCGAGGAGGCCGGTAACGACCAGTTGATCCTTTGCGAGCGCGGCAGCTCCTTCGGCTACAACAACCTGGTTGTCGACATGCTCGGCTTCGGCATCATGAAGTCCTTCGAATACCCGGTGTTCTTCGACGTCACCCACGCCCTGCAGATGCCCGGCGGACGGGCTGACTCTGCCGGCGGACGCCGCGCCCAGGTCACCGACCTGGCCAAGGCCGGCATGAGCCAGGGCCTCGCCGGTCTGTTTCTCGAGGCGCATCCGGACCCGGACAACGCCAAGTGCGACGGGCCCTGTGCCCTGCGCCTGAACAAGCTGGAAGCCTTCCTCACCCAGCTCAAGCAGCTGGATGATCTGATCAAGAGTTTTTCCCCCATCGAAACCGCTTAAGTCTGCAGCGTCAGGCCACGCAGCTACCAAACGGAGTGTTGAGCACAATGGCAAAGATCGTCGACATCAAGGGTCGTGAGGTTCTCGATTCCCGCGGCAACCCCACCGTGGAAGCCGATGTCATCCTCGAAGGCGGCATCATCGGCAGCGCCTGCGCGCCGTCCGGTGCCTCCACCGGCTCGCGCGAAGCGCTGGAACTGCGTGATGGCGACAAGAGCCGTTACCTGGGCAAGGGTGTGCTCAAGGCCGTGGCCAACATCAACGGTCCGATCCGCGAGTTGCTGCTGGGCAAGGATGCGGCTGACCAGAAGGCTCTCGACCGCGCGATGATCGAGCTCGACGGCACCGAAAACAAGGCCACGCTGGGTGCCAACGCCATCCTCGCGGTGTCCCTGGCTGCCGCCAAGGCCGCTGCCCAGGCCAAGGGCGTGCCGCTCTATGCACACATTGCCGACCTGAACGGCACCCCAGGCGTCTACTCGATGCCGGTGCCGATGATGAACATCATCAATGGCGGCGAGCATGCCGACAACAACGTCGACATCCAGGAGTTCATGGTCCAGCCGGTTGGCGCCAAGACCTTCGCCGATGCCCTGCGCATGGGCGCCGAGATCTTCCATCACCTCAAGGCCGTACTGAAGGCGCGTGGCCTGAGCACCGCAGTCGGTGACGAGGGCGGCTTCGCGCCGAACCTGGCGTCCAACGAAGACGCGCTGGCGGCCATCGCTGAAGCCGTGGCCAACGCCGGTTACACGCTCGGTGACGACATCACCCTGGCGCTGGACTGCGCTTCGAGCGAGTTCTTCAAGGATGGCCAGTACGATCTGGCCGGTGAAGGCAAGGTGTTCAGCGCCGAAGGTTTCGCCGACTACCTGGCCGGTCTGACCCAGCGCTACCCGATCATCTCCATCGAAGACGGCATGGACGAGTCCGACTGGGCCGGCTGGAAAGTGCTGACCGACAAGATCGGTGCCAAGGTGCAGCTGGTCGGTGACGACCTGTTCGTGACCAACACCAAGATCCTCAAGCGCGGCATCGACGAGAAGATCGGCAACTCGATCCTGATCAAGTTCAACCAGATCGGCTCGCTGACCGAGACCCTGGAAGCCATCCAGATGGCCAAGGCCGCCGGCTTCACCGCGGTGATCTCGCACCGCTCCGGTGAGACCGAAGACAGCACCATCGCCGATCTCGCCGTCGGCACCGCCGCGGGCCAGATCAAGACCGGCTCGCTGTGCCGCTCCGACCGCGTCTCCAAGTACAACCAGCTGCTGCGCATCGAAGAGCAGCTCGGCGGCAAGGCGCCCTACAAGGGTCGTGCCGAGTTCCGTGGCTGAGTGGTGACGTGTTAAAAGAGGGCGGCGCAAGCCGCCCTTTTTCATAGAAGCGCTGCGCTTTGTCCGCGTCCTGCGCGCCCTGAACGAGAAGAATCGCCTTTTCATGGTCAAGACTCCCTACTGGCTGTTCGCCGTGCTGATCCTGATTCTGGGCGGATTGCAATATCGCCTGTGGATCGGTGACGGCAGTCTTGCCCAGGTCAGCGATCTGCAGAGGCAGATTGCCGAGCAGCAGAGCGAGAACGAACGACTGCTGGAGCGCAATCGCATTCTCGAGGCCGAGGTGATGGAGCTCAAGGAAGGCATGGAGACGGTCGAGGAGCGCGCGCGCCAGGAACTGGGCATGCTCAAAGAGGGTGAAACCCTCTATCTGTTGACCGAATGAGCAGCGAGCTTCCGGCCTTCTGGCTGGTAATCCCGGCCGCCGGGATCGGTTCGCGGATGCGCGCCGACCGGCCCAAGCAGTATCTGCATCTCGCTGGCCGCAGCCTGCTGGAACAGAGTCTCGCGGTTTTTCTCGAACATCCCCGTCTGCTCGGTTGCATGGTCGCCCTGGCTGCGGACGATCCCTGGTGGCCGCAGCTGGCCTGTGCCACTGATCCTCGGGTGCGACGCTGCACTGGCGGCGGCGAGCGCGCCGATTCGGTGCTGGCGGCGCTGCGCGCGCTGCGCGCTCAGGGTGCCGGGGCACAAGACTGGGTGCTGGTGCATGACGCCGCGCGGCC
>Ga0102831_1001417_pt1 | contig 10136 bp, 5 predicted proteins | sample ColrivemetaGS747_FD_84508 | JGI IMG/M metagenome (GOLD analysis project Ga0102831, IMG submission 84508) | Estuarine microbial communities from the Columbia River estuary - Freshwater metaG S.747 | ecosystem: Environmental > Aquatic > Marine > Intertidal zone > Estuary | place: USA: Columbia...
GGGCTTTTTCATTTGTGCTGATAATATGTATATGTTATAATAATTAAGACTAGATCCTAGGAGGATTAAATTGGCAACAACAGTATATAGCGTAGAAGAAGTAACGCTTCAGAATGGCTCAACAGTTAAGTTGAAGCCCCTAAGCATCAAAGAGCTAAGGAAATTCATGATCGTTCTGCAAGGCGCAGGTGAGTCAACTACAGAGGCACAAACACTCAATGTATTAATTGACGCAGTTGCAGTAGCACTTGAAAAACAACTACCAGAGTTGGTAGCAGATAGAGATGCACTAGAAGATGCACTTGACGTCCCCACAATTAATCGCATACTTGAGGTATGTGGTGGGATTAAGATGGACGACCCAAACCTTCTAGCGGCAGCGGTTCTGGCTGGTCAGAACTAGATTTAGCCGCTTTAGAGGGTGAAGTATTTCTTCTGGGTCACTGGAAGAATTACGAAGAACTAGAAGAAAGTCTTTCAATGCCAGAACTTATTCAAACATTGAAATCTTTTAAGAAACAAAAGTCGGAAGACAGAAAGTTTACGGCAAGTCTTAAAGGAATAGATCTAGATGTAGACGAGGAAGACTCAGCACCACAAGGAAAAACCTTTGACGATATACAAAGACAAGCTCTTGGTATAAATGCTTCTGGTGATGATATAGTTTCCCTACAAGGAAATCTTGCAGCACAGGCAGGGTTTGGAATTGGAGCAGGTCTAGGCTATACAAAGGAGTAATATAAAGATAAATGGCTGATGAAAATATTGTAACTAATATAGTTGCTAATGCAGATTTCTCAGGTCTTATTGCAGATGTCAATAAGGTTGCAGCCTCTTTATCTAAACTTCAGGCACAAATAATTCAGTCGGACGCAAGGCTTGCAAGTCAAGTTGCTACGATGAACAGATCCTTTGGCGAAAACCTAAGAAGAACTGGACAATTTTCATCACACTTTGTTACCTTAACATCTGATGTTGAAAAGTTTGGTACCAACTTAGACAGAGGCCAGCTAAAGCTAAAGCAGTACTTTCAGACATTTCAGCAACATACAAAAAGTCAAGGTGGATTAATAAGAGAACTTGCTAAGCAGCAAGTAGCTTTACAAAATGCAATCATACAGCCCATGGGCAAAAACGCTCAGGGGCTTATGCAGTATAGCGTACACATTCCACAGGGACTTGATGCTGTAAAAAATAAAACTGCAATAGCTAGACAAGAACTTCAAATCATGAATAAGGTTATTCAAGACGGCGGAGTTCAACTTATTAATTGGGGTAAAAATACTCAGTGGGCAGGACGTCAGTTAACAGTAGGTTTAACCGTACCGCTAGCAGCCTTTGGTAAAGCGGCAGCAGATGCATTTAGAATGGCAGATGCTGAATTAGTAAGACTTACAAAGGTCTATGGTGGTGTAGCAGCAACATCATCGGCAGAGCTATCTAAGATAAGAAATGAAGTTACGGCAACGGCTAAAGAAATTTCAAAGGCATACGGAGTTTCATTTAAAGACACAATTACTCTTGCAGCAGATATTGCAGCAACAGGTAAGCAAGGCAACGAGCTTCTTTCCTCTGTTAAAGAAACAAGCAGACTTGCAGTACTTGGTGAAGTAGATAGACAAGACGCAATGAAGGCTACCCTGGCAATTCAAACTACATTTAAACAAAACACTGATCAGCTTTCTGAATCTATTAACTTTTTAAACTCTGTTGAAAACCAAACATCAACAAGCCTTGCAGATTTAATTGAAGCAATTCCAAAGGCTGGCCCAGTTATTCAAGGAATGGGCGGAAGCGTAAAAGATCTAGCGTTGTATCTAACTGCAATGAAAGAAGGTGGAATTAATGCTTCAGAAGGAGCAAACGCTCTTAAGTCAGCGCTTGCATCTTTAATTAACCCTACAAAAGTAGCACAAGAAAAGTTTCAGGCAATGGGGATTGACCTTGGCGGAATTGTAACAAAAAATGCAGGAAACCTTACGGGCACAATTATGGAATTGCAGAACGCATTAGATAGCTTAGACCCACTACAAAAACAACAGGCAATTGAGCAGTTATTTGGAAAGTTCCAGTTTGCTCGTATGAATGCATTGTTCTCAAACCTAGGCAAACAAGGAAGCCAGACACTTCAGGTTATGGATTTAATGAAAGCAAGCTCTCAAGAGCTAGCAGGAGTAGCAGGTCGAGAATTATCAATGGTAACAGAGTCCGCCTCTGGTAAATACAGAAGAGCGCTAGAAGGACTTAAAGCAGACCTTGCTGGCATGGGAGAAGAGTTTTTAAAGATACAGACATTCTTCATAAATGTTACTGACGGAATTATAAAGTTTGTAGGCAAACTGCCACAGCCAATTAAAACAATTCTAACATTTGTTACAGGACTGACAGCAATCATTGGACCAGTAATTATGTTGACTGGTGTGCTTGCTAACTTCTTTGGATATATTATTAAGGGCGCATCACACTTTAGATCTTTATTTAAAGGCGGAGAAGGCTGGAAGATGCTTACGCCAGAAATCATGGCGGCACAAAAAGCTGGATCATTAGTTGAAGCAACTTTCTACAGTGATGCAAAAGCAGCTACAGTATTAAAGACAGCAATTGCAGGACTTGTAACAGAATTTGAACTGCTACAGTCTAAAGCAATGACAGGTGCAGTATCGGTTGCCCCAACTCTTTCAACAATGGCAGGAAATGTTGTAGCAACAGGTGGCGGAAGAGTTGTTAATCCAAATCATCCTTTAATTAGCCCTGAAGATACACGCTCAATGTCACACCTCAATCCCGTTGCTGGAATGACACTGGATCAAAAATCACAGCAAACAATTTTCGGAGTAGTACCTGGCGCTCCAAAAGTAAATCAAAAGATTGGAAACAATCCCCAGATGTACATGGACGGAGATCTTCCAAAGATTCCAGGCTTGACATCAATTGGTGGAGCATCAACAGGTATTGTTGCAGCAGAAGCAGCAAAATGGCATGCAATGACAGGCGCACTTGCAATGCAATCAGAAGCAGAAATTACATTACTTAAAAAAGAAGTAGCGTCTACAGGCTTAATAACATCATCTTTATCTGATTCATATCAGGCATTACTTCCTACAATGACAGAGCTTACTGCAAATGCTGCAAAACAATCAGCAGCAATTGTTGCACAGCTACAGGCTGGTACAATACAGGTTGACCAAGCAAGAGCTAAAATTATTCAATTAAATGCACAGGTAGAATCTATGATTGCACAAGCATCAATAGATATTGCGGGGCAACAAGGAAGAACAATTGGGCTAACAACAGTTCCTCTACTGAATCAGCCAGTTGTAAATGCGGCTGGAAAGTCTAATATGAAAGAGCTTCTTAGACCAGGAAGAACCAGAAGCCTTCTCAATAAGATTGCTGGCGGGCTAGGAGTAAAAACATTTGGTGCTGGCTATAGCACAGAAACAACAATGCCAAAAAGATTTGCTACTGGAGTTGTGGGCCTAGGAAAACTTTTACCTAAATTTACTAATTTAAAGCATGCTCTTGCTGCTTCAAAATCTTTAAGAGAGATGTCAGCAAGCTCTGCAAAATTTAGTGGGTGGAGAACTCCAAATTTAAGACCTCGCACAATTGATCCAAAAACTGGAAAACCTAAAAAGAAAAGTGGATCTTCTACAAATAAAACTGGCGAAGAAGGAATAGATATTACTTATGGAGATGTTTCAGATAGAAACAGTAAAATATTTGATGACCCATGGTTAAAGGCAGCAGGCGTAACTCCAACAGTAAAGGGTCAAGTTCAGGTTCATGCCCGCACACCAGCTTATATTGCCAGAACCAGAGACCTTGAAAAAACAGAAAATGGTGTTGCAAAACTTCCTTCAGATAGGCTAGACGAGTTTGGTATGGGGCATATAAAAACAAAAGCTCCATATATTGAAGTGCTTCCAGCAGATTACGTAAAACAAAGTCAACGCTTTAATGATACCTTAAATACAGGAGCGTCAGCTCGTGACGCATGGACACGAGTCACTGGTGCGGACATGACAAGCTTTTTGCTACATTTAAAATCAAAAGGAGTAAAACCAACCACAGCAAGAAAAATAGCAGATAGAGCTGCAGAAGTTTTAAATAAAAAAGTTTTAGGTCATACAGGCCCTATGACAGAAGAGCAATTTGGAGCTATGGTAAATCAAGCTCACGCCAGAGGATTAAGATCTGGCTATCATCCAGATATGAGACCAGTTGTAGATCCTTTGGGATACGACTTGCATACAAGAAACCGTGGCCTAGAAAGAACTCCCTTTGCAGATGGCACAGTTTCAGCGGTACCTGGGTATGGTGGGGGAGATACTGTTCCCGCACTTATTGAACGAGGTGAATCTGTTGTTACAAAAGATGGCACACGTGGCAATCAAGGCGCCCTAACGTTAATAAATGCTGGATACAGCGTAGATGAAATAATGGGCTTTGAAAAAGGTATAGTTGGTTCCGCCATGGCTGGTGCAAGAAGAGAAGGCTTTATAGGACAGGGAGCATTTAATAAAGCAAGAGCGGGAGGAATGTCTTCACCAATGGCTGGGATGGGCATCGGAATGGGAATGCAAGGCGCTGGAGCCCTGTTAGGCGGTCAAGCTGGAACCCTACTGCAGGTTGCATCAATACTTCCAATGATCAGCATGACACCAATCACAAAATTAACTCAAGCTATTCTTGGAATGGGCGGTGCTTTAACAAAAGCTGGTGGAGCTGGCAAGGCGTTAGAAGTAATTTTAAAGAGCGTATTTAAAGCGGGTCCATTATTAATAGTAAGTGGGATCATTGCTGGAATAGTTGTAGGTGTAAAAAAATGGACAACAGAACTTGCAGAAAATAAAAGAGAACAAACACTTTTAAATGGCATAACAAAAAAGGGTGCAGCGGAAGCTGGAATTGCTTACAATAATTTATCTGATTCAATAAAAGGAGTAAGAGACCAGTTAGAGCTAGCAAGAGCTGGACAACTAGATACATTTAATTCACAGAACATGACTGGGATAAAGGGCGTAACTTTGTCTATTAAAGCTCTTCAAGAAAAAATTGCAGAAGCAAAAACAAGCATGCCAGAATTTGTAGGAGCATTAAACGGATTAAGTAAATCACAAGAAGATAATAAAAAGACAACCATAGACATGGCTCAAAATTGGAAAGCTCAATTTATTGCAGGAGGTATGTCTGTTTCAGAAGCAACCAATGAAATCTATGCAATAGTTAAAGCATCTGATATGGCAAATCTTGCGTTTGAAACAATTTCCAATAAAGGATTCCAAGAAATACAGGACAAAGCATCAGCTGCATCATTCATGTTTAAAGAGTTGAGCAAGAACATGAACAACTTGGTTGGAGAAGATTTGGGTAACGCCCTAGGAAATGTTGTAATTGGAGTAGACTCAGCAGTAAAGTCTTTGGTTGGAACAACAGATATAAATGGTGAAGTTATAACTCAGCAAAAGGCTATAGAAAAAGTTATGAGTAGTCTAAACGTTAAGGGACAAGAAAACAAAGCCCTGCTTTGGAATCAAATTGAAAGTCTTAAAAATACTCACCCAGAGCTATATAAGATATTAAATACAACAGATACAATTAAATCTACAATTGCTAAATGGAAAATTTTAGTTGCAGATGTTAATATTAATTTAAAAAATCTTACTGCTACAGAAGCTGAAGCTCTTGCTAAATTCCTTGAACTACAAGATGCTGCAATTGCTGCGGCTGAGCGTGGAAAAGTTGGAGCAAAAGATGGAGTGGATTCTCTTGCAAAGAGCGGCGGACTTATTAGAAAATTAAACAAAGACATACTTGCTGGTGGCAAAGACGCAGAAAAAGTTGCAACAAGAACAAAAGACCAGATAACCGCTGAGATTAAATTAATTGATAAAAGAATTAAAAAGATTCAAGAAGAAGCCGATGCTAGAATTAAAGCTATTCAAAAAACTCAAGGAGCAGAATCATACGCTATTGAATTAAAGCAGGCACAGCTTGACCTTCAGGCTGCAATTGCTTCGGGAGATAAAGAAGCGCAAGTAAGGGCACAGCTTAATCTAACGCAATTACAAAAAAGACATGAATCAGAAATGGCTATATCTTCTATTGAGGATGATGCGGCTGCAAAAACTAAGGCACTTGAAGAAGAAAAAGAAAGAAAGCAAAATGAGATTGATGCTTTAAATAAAAAGCTTGTTGCTGCACAAACAAGATCTGCAGATGTGACTGTTATCAGAGATAAAGTTCAAGGATATCAATCTTCTTACGAGGCGTTAATAAAACGACAGGGAGTTAATTCAGAAAAGCTAGCTAAAACTCCTAATGATAAAGCTGCCCTAGAAGAGCAATCAGCTATTTCCAAAGCGTTTACAAATCTTGCAAATGCTGCTGCTACAGATATTAAAGGAAAAGATAAAGATCTTGCAAAAGCAATAAAGGATGCATTTACTGGAACCCTAGTTAAAGAAAATGGTTCTAGTATGGGCGGAAAATGGATGCCAGCAACACATCCAAAAGGATCTGCAACATTTAAAGGGCCAGACCTTTCTGTATTAAATTCTGATGCCGCTAAGATATCAAGCATAATTGGAAAATCTAATACGATACTAGAAGAGATTAGAAATATTTTGGCTAACCAATCAGGTGGAAAAAGAAATATATCGGTAAAGGCCACGGACATAGACACCCTTAGAAAACAAGGATTTACTGAAAAGCAACTATTTAAAAGTAACGGTGATTTAACTGACGGAGCCAGAACTCAAATCATTGCCAAAAATTCTTTAAAAAAGAATGATACCTTTGATTATAATGGTGTAACTTACAGAGTAACTGGTTCTGGATTCTTAGATACGGGAGCAGTTAGAGTAACGCCAAGATGGGGCGGAGGTCCAGTAGTTGCTGGACGAACCTATGCAGTAAATGATAGAATTAATCCATTGGGTATTCAGCAAGAAGGATTTACTCCATTTAAACCAACGGTAAGTGACATGGTACACGCAAATGCCGCAACAATGCCTAAGTATGATATTCCATCAGGCGGATACAGCGGATACAGAAATAAATCTTCTGGTGAGCCTAGCGGATCTTCTCCAGTAATTAATAATTACATTACAGCAACTCCAAATATGGATATTAAGCAGCTTGCAAGAGAAGTTGGAATGGTTACAGCAAAGGCTGTATCTAGAGGCGGAAACAATAGGGGATATAGCAATGGAACTCAACAGGTGGTAAACGTATGACAACAGTATTCTTGCCAGTAGGCTCACTATTATATTTTGATACAGGAACAGATCCCGTTACTCCAACATGGACTAAACTAACTGAGCATAATAGGCAACCAGCATCTATTCAGATAAATAGAATTGAAAAGACGCAGAGAACCTCAAATGGAACAATGAGAAAGTTTTTTATTGCTGACAAAAAGAGCATATCCATTTCTTGGAATATGATACCAACATATTCAACAATGACGGTAGATGGCGGCTACGGCGCAAACGACATTCAAACATTTTATAATAGCGCAAAGGGTCAAGGATCTTTTAAGATAAAAATATCTTATTCCCCTACAAGAGAAGAGACCATGGAAGTTATATTTAGTTCTTGCAGCTTTGATGTAATTAAAAGAAATGTAAAAGCTAAATCTTCTGATCCCGCACAAGAGTTTTGGGATGTAAGTATTTCTCTAGAGCAGGTATAAATGGCAGTCACGGTAGATACAAAAGTTAAAGACATCTTTGAGAAGAGCACAAGCATCTCTATGAATGTTGGGGCGACCCTGGATATTAATTTAAATACAATGATAGACTGGGACAAAGTAACAACCCCAGTAACAGGAAATGCCGATACAATAATTAATGGAAGATCTCCATTCAAAAAACTATTTCCAATTGATACTGTTATTAAGCCAAACAGACCTTTACTGGCAGGAGTAAAGTATGCTATTAGCGGAGATGTCACAGGAGGAACCTTTAAAAATCCAACGACAACTCCGTACCAGCTAAACTACAGAACATACTATGCGTCTAAGGATTCATATTACAAGTATTGGGTATCTACAAAAGATGCTAATGCTAACCTAACCATTGTTTATCCAAAAACAATACCCGTAAACAAGGTCGTTGTTAAATTTGAAACATCTCACGCAACCCCATCTTCTTGGACAATTTCCGCAAATGGAGGAACTGTACTAAAGACTGGTACAGCAGTAAAACCATTTACTACAACAGTAGGTCTAGTTACAACTAAAAACTATGATGCGGGAACAGTTACCATTTACTATACAGGAACAACATGGAGCTTGCTAGAGTCAGAACTTAACTACAATGCCTTTGTAAACGTAACATCGCTTGGCCTTACAGCAGTAAATCCTGGCGGATGGATTGGGGTAATAGAAGTAGCTCCACATATGGTAAAAGACTTATCAAATGATATTGTGTCCTTTGATATTGTCAAAGAGCAAAATGCAAGCACAGAAGAGCTTCTACCAGTTGGGTACTGTACTGCCAACTCATTAGACCTTAACATTGTAAAATATAATCAAACATCTCTTCAGTTTAAGGGATTTAATAAATACAATATAACTGAAACATTTGATACGTCAAAAGTATATTTGGTAAGGGATGCTGAAATAACTGCATACATAAAGGTCTACCATGCCGATGGAACATTTACAGATTCAACGGGAAAATACTACAAGATCCCACAGGGCTTATTCTATATAGATACATGGAACATATCTGATGTAGGAGACGTAAACATATTTGCCCTAGACTCTGCAAAAATACTGCAACAAGCTATTTGCCCAGATATGGTATGTAATAACTATTCAGCCATTGCAATCATTAGAAGAATGCTAGATTCAGTAGGGTATACAAATTATAATTTTAACTACACAGACACAGACGGATCAGTTATAGTTCCAACCTATTGGTGGAGCTCTTCCTCAAATACTGGCGGTAATGGATCCGTAACCGTATGGGATAACCTTCAAGACTTGTGTAGAGATTCTCAAATTACAGCTTTAGTTGATGAGTACAACGTGCTTCAGTTTTATACAAGAGACTATCTGTTTAATTCATCTAACCCTACATCTTGGCAATTTAGACACACTGCATCTGGAGAGCTGTTGCCAAACATCATAGATCTATCTAAGAAAGAAATGCCTTCAATTAATCAGATTAATATTAGATACAAGACTGTATCAGAAGCAACGTACGATAAGTCTTCCCACGAGATACTTGAATACACTGACGACGCAATAATGGCGGCAGCAATCAAAACAAATATATTGGAATCAGCAGATCCAAAGATAACCCCTCATGTGCCACATGTTAATCACTATATGGGTCTTCAAATTATTGAGGTTAAGGCTAATGAAATACTTGACCCAAATACACCAACGTTTGTTCCTTTTAACGGATACGTTTTAATTGATTCAGAAATAATTGAATATGATGCAATTGAATATGTTTATCAAGACGCCATAACAGGAGTTTATAAGTATATAGATGTTAGCTCAAAGTCAGATTTGTCTAGGTACTTAGGGCTTGGAAAAGTTATAACAGATTCAAATATTACAACATACAAAACCACAGTAGCCCCTACACATAGATATAGAATTAAAACAAGAGGAGCCTTTGGGACAAAGAAGGCAAACCACTATGCCAACCCAGCAGCAGAAGCAGCTGGTTGGACTCCATATAAGGCGGTGGTCTGGAAATAATGGGAGCCTGGGACGATTATAGAAGTGAAACCATATCAGCAGCTCAAGCTCTTTTGCTTTTGTCTAATCCGCTATTTGAGGTAGATACTACTAACTTTACCGCCTCTTCTACATCTGTCGGAGGTACACTAACGTTTAATGCCCCATTAACTGTTTTAAGCATTAGAGGTCAAGTTTATACAGATTATATATTTTCAACAATAAAAGATAATATTATTATTAATTCGCTTTCAAACGGCATAGGGCAATTTACAATTAGCGGGCTAACCCCAGGAAAAACATACTACGCTAGGTCAATAGGATACGCAGCATCCGCAGGCACTGGTCAGTCTGGCTCATATAATTATTTTAGCTTTGTAGTTCCAGCCTACTCTTCAGATCTTTTTGGCAAAACAGAAACCCCAGAAGATAC
>Ga0102831_1001454_pt1 | contig 9986 bp, 8 predicted proteins | sample ColrivemetaGS747_FD_84508 | JGI IMG/M metagenome (GOLD analysis project Ga0102831, IMG submission 84508) | Estuarine microbial communities from the Columbia River estuary - Freshwater metaG S.747 | ecosystem: Environmental > Aquatic > Marine > Intertidal zone > Estuary | place: USA: Columbia River...
GGTCACGTCGATTAACTGACTCACCATGAATGCAATAATGCTTCCAATAATGATCCACATCCCCTGTCCAAAAATGGCTTCAAATGCCAATTGCATACTTGGAACACCATTTTGCATTTTTGATTCCACCCAGAAACCAGCAGGTGCAGTTGACATGGCTAAATAAAACATAACAAAGGCATAACTGATTAAAGCCACCGCGATTAAACTTATTCGTCTTACTGCCTTCGGTCCATAATACTCATTCACAATATCGGTGATGACAAATTCCAAAGGCCACAATAAGACGCCACAGGTTAAATTAAAAGCCAATCCTGATTCTCCAAATAAGGTTAAGTTCATTGGTTTAAAACCAAACACAGCTTCTAGTGAAAAAATCTTCCCCCCAATGCACTCTGCAATAAGCGCATTCGCAACAAAGAATGCAGTGATGCCTAAAAATAATTTGGTGGGTTTATCCTTTAAAATTTGATGAATCATAATTGAATTTATATAAATAATAGGCCTGCTTGAACCATTAACATACTAAGGTTGAAAATAGTTTGCCAAGTAGGTAAAGTAATCACTTTTTTTTGAAGGAACTGAATTAAAAGGATGAACGCAAAAACGAGGTTGATAATTGGGGCCAACTCCAAACCTGTGACAGCAATAAATTGAGCAATATCTCTTGGGATCTTCATCCAAGTGATGAATAAAAATAGAGTCGAAACTAGGTAAACTAGGTTAGAAATGACTGCTACTTTTGAAAAAAAAGCCAATGGGGAGCTTGAGCGCATTTGTTGATATTTACAATTGATTAAAAGTACAAAAAAGCCTATTTAGTTGTAGGTTTGTTCCTATAAATTAATGAATATGTTCAAGTCTCTTTTTAAGTCTGCACTACCTCATCTTATTGCCGTGGCCATTTTTGCTATTGTTGCGATTGTATATTGTAAACCAGCTTTAGAGGGCAAAGTATTGCAACAGTCTGATATTACACAATGGAAAGGGATGGCTCAAGACGCTATGAACTATAAAGACCAATATGGTACAACCCCTTTATGGACCAACAATATGTTTGGTGGTATGCCAGCCTATCAAATTACAGGCATTCCTGGAACTACATTTACAATTGGGATTTTAGACCAATTATTCACCCTGAATTTACCTGAACCTATTGGCTTATTCTTTTTAGCAAGTATCTGTTTTTATTTTTTATCACAAATACTTGGCTTCTCCACCGTCATTGGTATTATTGGTGGATTGGCTTATAGCTATGCAACCTATAATCCTATTATCGTAGTGGTTGGTCATATCACTAAAATGCACGCCATTGCTTATTTGCCTTTCTTTATTGGATCTATCCTTTTAATTTTTCAAAAGAAATATTACCTGGGTGCCATTTGTACCGCCATCGCAACCACTTTATTTGTGCAATCGAACCACCTTCAGATCAACTATTATGGTTTAATCATCGTATTGGTGATGTCTGTCTTTTATTTAGTAAAATGGATTCAAGCAAAAGATTTCATACATATCTATAAAACCATTGGATTTAGTTTAGTAGCTGGATTAATGGGCTTGGCTGTGAATGCAGTGATGCTTATTGGAACAGCTGAATTTGGAAAATCAACTATAAGAGGTGGTAGTGCATTGGCCACTAAGGATAGCAAAATCACCAATACTGGATTGAATAAAGATTATGCATTAAGTTATAGCATGTTTTTATCAGAGCCATTGGTAATGATGTTCCCTCATATTTATGGTGCTTCAAGTGATCCAAATATAGTAGACCCTACTACATCAAAAGCGATTGAAGTATTACAACAAATGCAACCAGAAGTTGGTCAACAATTACAATCCTTCCTCCAATTTTATTGGGGCGGTATTGGTTTTACAGCAGGCCCTCCTTATGTAGGTATTATCATTTGCTTCTTTGCATTTATTGGATTTGGAAGTAACAAGAATCCGAACCGTTGGTGGATTGGGGTAGTGGTCGTTCTATCCATCCTACTTGCAGCAGGTGCTTATTTTGAGTCTTTCAACTTAGTAATCTTAAAATACTTGCCGCTTTACAATAAATTCCGCGCACCAAGTATGATCATTGTGGTGCCAACACTTTTAATTGGCATCTTAGCCATGTATGGTTTGAATGCAGTAACAAAAGCAACTAATTTTAAAAACTTCCTACAAGAACATAAAATTGGATGGATCAGTTTAGGTCTCGTATTTTTTGCAGTAATGGCATTGTATTTTTCATCTGATTTTAAATCTGAAAGCGAAAAACAATTAATGAGTCAGATTATGCAAATACAAGACCCAAATCAAAAAGCAGTATTTGAAGCCCCTGCGCGAGATTTGGTAAATGCCATTGTAGAAGACCGTAAAAGTTTTATTGAATCAGATTTAACAAGAACTTTCATTTTTATTGGGATTTCCTTCTTGTTGATCTTTTTATACATTAAGCGTTCTATACAAGAGACTGTATTTATTATTGCGATTGGTATTTTATCATTGGTGGACTTGTTTCAGATCAATGTGCAATACCTAAAATCAAGTCAATTCGTAGAAGCTGCAGAAAATGATAACGCATTTGCATTAACAGCATTAGATAATACATTATTTAAAGATAAAACTCATTACAGAATCATTGACTTGAGACGCGGTGTACAAAACTCATTCAATGAGGGCGCCATCCTAGCCTATCATCATAAATTAGTAGGCGGATACAATCCTGCTAAATTGAGTATCTATCAAGATCTAATCGAAAATCAATGGTATAATTTTCCTAAATGTTTGCCGACATTAAACATGATGAATACCAAATACATCATCACAGGCAATATGGCATCCGATACCATTCCTAATCCAGATGCGTTAGGTAACGCGTGGTTTGTAAAAGGGATTGAATTTAAAAAAGGCCCTAGAGCGGTGATGGATCATCTTAGCTTTTTCAATCCAAAAGATACTGCTGTAATGGATGAGCAAGATAAAATAGAGGACTTAGCTGGATTACAGGTGGATTCTAATGCAAGTATTCAGTTAGTTGAAAATAAAAATGACGAGATCACTTATAAAGCAAAAACGAATGCGAAACAATTAGCCGTATTCAGTGAGATCTTCTATAAAGATGGATGGAAAGCATATATAAACGATAAAGAGGCCCCAATTGTAAAAGTGAACTATGTTTTAAGAGGATTGGTTGTGCCTGCTGGAGACCATACCATCAAATTTGAATTCAAGCCTGCTTCCATCACTACTGCGAGACAAATTGCGGGCGTTGCATCTATTCTTCTTTGGTTGGCTTTGGTAACAATGATTGCATTGGCAGTTAAAAACATGAACAAAAAAGAAAACAGGGCTAAATAATGCAATTATCCATTGTTATATGCAGTTACAATAGAGCAAGCTATATCAGTGATGCTTTGGATAGTTTGTATACGCAGACAGCTGGATTAAATGCGTTCGAAGCGATTATTGTTGATAATAATTCAACTGACAATACAGCTGAAGTTTTTAGCCAATGGCGCACAGCGCATCCCAATGGAAGTTTCACTTATATCACTGAAACAAAACAAGGTGCTTCCTTTGCTCGTAATACAGGTGCTGCTGTAGCAAAGGGACAATGGCTATGTTTTATGGACGATGATGCAGTGGCCACGCCAAATTATGTTGAAAACATCCTTAAGCATATTGAAACCAAACCTGATGCTGTTGGATTTGGAGGTCGCATTATACCAAAATATATCCCCGCAGAACCAACATGGATGAGCTACTATGTTTCCTCGCTAGTTGGCAATTTTGACTACGCGCCTACTGCCTGTGCATTTGAACATGGAAAGTATCCTTTAGAGTCCAATATGATTGTTCGAAAGGATGTGTATGACACAATTGGTGGATTTAATACCGCATTACCTGGTGTAGTGGGCACATTAAGAATTGGTGGAGAAGGCAAAGAACTATTCTATAAAATACTAGCTCTAGGACATACCATTTATTATGACCCTGCAATTTGCGTGCACCATGTGGTGGAAGTGAAAAAGTTGACATCGGAATATATGTACCGAGTAGCAAGTGGTATTGGCAGAGGCGAGAAAACCCGAACAAAAGCCATCTCTAATGGAGCATATATCAATAAAATCATTGAATATATTTTCAAGTTAGGGGCAGCGGTTATATTAGGAATTAAATATTGCTTGCAAGCAAACCCAGCAAAAGCATGGCCTGTAATACAATTTAGAATTGACGCCTTGAGGGGATTACTTGGTTAATTTTTAGTAGCATAAATCATCCCGCTATTTTCACTCACATTATGTACATGCTTTAGTGTGAATTGATTGTCCAATAAAACATTTTCAATTGCTGCAGGTCCTTTTTCATGCCATTCAATAATGGCAATATCTACATTGTTTAAATAAGTAGACCCTTTTAACATATCAAAAATCGCATACTCCTCTCCCTGGCAATCAACCTTCAATAAAATTTTAGTAATTGGCTTTACAGCTACTACTAATTCAAATACTTTTTCTATAGATACTAATTGAACCTCAATCACTTGACCTATTTTTTTTCCATAATCATTGTTCTGTTCAATGGTAGATGCGGATAATAAACCACTTTCAAATAAAGTTATAGCTCTTTTTTCATTGACATTACTCACACCCTGATTGAATAAGATTAATTTACTTTTGTATTTTGGGTTAGCTGACACATTTAAGCTTGCTTCTGCGAAAGTTGCTGGGAAGGGCTCGTATCCGTATACTTTTTTGACATAAGATTGACATGCAAAATACAAGGAAGCAACACCTACATTCATCCCTATATCAATCACTACTAAGTCTTTTTGAGCAGTATCTATTGAATAAATTTTTTCAATAAAAATTTCATACAAAACAGCCATATTAGAAAGGGACGCAACCTTAAATAACAGACCCTCTACTTCTACAATGAAATAAGTATTGTTTGATTCCTTTACCTTGAAAATTGGGTTAGACAATAATTCAATTAAAAAATGCATGCTGAACCCAAATTGATCTAATTGAGCTAAAGAAATAGCATTACCTGTATTTGTAAAAATCAAATTCCCGTGATGTAATTGCAAATGAGATGCCCAGTGCTTTGGAAGTTTATAAAATGCAAATAAATAAGCAAGCTTTAAATGCTTTAACTTAAAAAGGAAAAAACAAAACGAAACAAATTTATGAAGGATTCTATTGAAGTTCATTATACTTTATTTTTTACCCATCCTATTAATTAGGAAAGCGTATATACCTGCAAACACATTTTTATACACCGAAAATAGTTGTGGGTTGTAGATTAAATCGTTTTTGATAATTTTAATGCACCTGATAACATCTTTTTTCATGATTGGCGTTAAGCCTTTAGTTTTGAACATAAGATACAAGCCATTTCGTACAATATAAAACACCCGAATAGGGGCATGAATTATTCGCATAGACTTTTTGAAATTACCTAGGCCCCTCCCTTCTACCAATGTTCCAAGGGCGTGATTTAAAACAATATTTGAAAACATTAGATTCAAATATCCTTGCTGTATCACTCGATAAGAAAATTCAGCATCCACAAAATCAATAAATAATGCTTCGTTAAAAGGTCCTACATTTTGGGTCAAGGATAAATTCAATACAGATCCAGAAGTAATTAATGTAAGTGCTTCCTCGGGCTGTTCATTTGGTTGTGTAAAATATGGTTGACAATTGACGCCAAATTGAGCCACTTTATTAAAGGCAGATGACTGGATCAAAGTCTTATATTTATCGAAATCGCTTTCTTTGAAGGAAGAATCCTGGTCCATGGTTAATAAATAATCATATTGATTGATCATAGCTTGATCTATCGCCTGATTTAATCTTTTAGCAATGCCCTCGTTTACATTAAAATATTTGTATTGAATAGTAGGACTTATTTTTATTAAAGCCTCCTCTATACCAGGAATTTTAGTTTCACTATTATCATATACATACAATTGCTTTAAACCCGAAACATAGGTTTGTATGTTTGCTGACAAAAGCTCCAAATTAGGATGATATAATATAACAACACCAGCAATGTTCATCCTTTGAATAATTTAGTCGTTCAAATTTAAGCGATTAAGATAAAACCACCTTCATTTGTGCTGTAATTATTGATTATGCTTAATTTTAACCATAAATATTTATCTTGTTCAGGCTATGAGTGGTAAAACAAATCATTTTTCGATTATTATTCCTTTTAAATCGGGCAAGAGCTATCTTTTAGATTGTTTGCACTCGGTTATCGAACAAGATTACCCTCATTTTAACATTATTATTTTAGCAGACAATACAAGTAATATTGATGATGCCTTGGACGCAGTGCATGCGCTTCAAAATAGTAAAATTAGCATACAAGCTTCTGATCTTAATTTAGACATCCTTCAAAACTGGGGACGCATAAAGGACCTAAATAAAAATGAATACATGACCATTTTGGGTTATGACGATGTGTTAGAAAAGACATTTCTTTCCACCATCAATGATTTAATCAATCATCACCCAAAAGCCAGTTTATACCATACGCATTTTAATTATATCGATAGTAAGAGTGCATTTATAAAAGTATGTCAGCCCCTACCTATTCGTTTAAATGCAAGTACCTACCTTGATTACGCTTTGAACGAAAAGATAGATATTATGGCAACAGGCTATGTTTTTAAATCGAGCGATTATAATGCATTAGGAGGTATCCCTACCCATTATCCAAACTTGATTTATGCCGATTTGCAATTATGGCTTGATCTTACACAAAAATCTTATTTAGCAATAGACCCTAGTACACAATTTTCGTTTAGGATTCACGCATCAACCACTAAAACCTCAAAGGATACAATTTTATTGGATGCATTTATCATTTTCTTAGACTACTTGAATCAACTTAAAAGAGCATCATCCTCTTTAGGAGAGGTCATTCAAGCAAACGCACAAAAGTTCTGTGAAAGTACGACCAAGGCCATTGCGCATAGATTATTAAGAACCCCAAGAGACTTTAGGAAAGGCTTATCTATTGACCTTATGATTGAAAAAATTGCTGCAAAATCTGAGACCTTGGGGATTGCATACGAGCCTCTGAAGATCAATTCAATCCGCTTAGCCCGCACAATCGAGACCTACCCTATTCTCAATGATTTATTTTTGTTATTTAAGAAGATATACAGAAAGCCTGTTTTGTAAAGGATCACTAAAGTTGCACTCTAAAAAAGATTTTACTACTTTAAACTTCTTGCCTTGAAGGCATATAAAAATTTCCCAAACTTAGATTGTAATAGATAAAATAAAAGACTTAATCGGAACTGCCAAATACGAGCAGCAATTGAAAATCCAAAATAGGACTCATATACTTTCACATTCTCTTTAAGCGATTTTAGATATTGATTGGTACTTACGCCACTATCATCAAATTTTACAATGGTTTCATCCATAAAACCATAAGTTTCATTTTTAAGCCTACACATTAAATCATAATCCATCGCAATTTTAATGTCAAGAGAAAAATGACCTAATTTTTGATACAGTTCTTTTTTTAGAAACCATGTTGGATGTGATACCGACCTCATCCCCTTATAAAGTTGTCCTGCATCAAATGGTACTCCTATATTCACCCAAATGCCACCACGCTTCATACATATTTTTCCACTCGCCCATTGAACTGTTTGATTTGAATTAAAATACTTTAATACATTTTCAATCACCGTTTTTGAAAAATAAATATCAGCTGAATTTAAAATATGAATTAAACTTCCTGTAGAAAGTTGGATGCCTTTATTGAATGCATCTGAAATCCCTTTGTCCCTTTCGCAAAGCCATTTGCGATAAGCAGGTTGTGGGGTATTTTGAAGCCAATCTGCAATGGCTGTATTCGTGGATCCATCAATAATATAATGTTCATAGGGTTTAACCGACTGCTCGTCCACCGAATCACAAGTACGCTGCAAATCGCTTAAATTGTTAAAACAGATTGTAATGACCGACAATTGATCCATAATGTAAAAATAAGCCCATTTCATTACATATTTACTTTTACCACAATTACAATATATTTGTAGCATGGGTATTATCCAAAAGCAAGGTATCAAGTCGTCTATCTTTATCATGATTGGTTTTGTGATAGGTGCAGTGAATTTGCTGGTACTATTCCCCATGTTCTTCTCAAAAAATGACCAAGGTCTTGTCAGAGCCATGATTGATATTGGCGCTACCCTTTCTGTTTTTTGCACTTTAGGTACGCTTCCTGTGGTATATAAATTCTTTCCATTCTATAACCATTACTTAGGGCCAAAGAAAAACGAATTACCTTTTTTGACTTTAATCATTAATCTAATTGGATTTGCTTTATTGATTTGGATTGGATGGGAGAATAAAAACTTCATCATCCGAAAATTGGGTAAATCTCCTAGCCTTGCTTCTTACTTTAATTATGTCTATCCTTATACTTTCTTTTTAATGATTTTTTATTGGCTGGAAGCGTTTGCTTGGGGATTACAAAAAGGAGTCTTCACCAATTTTTTAAGAGAAACCGCCGTTAGGATTTTGACTACTATTCTGATTCTTGGTGTTGGATTAAACTGGCTTAATTTAGATCAATTCATTTTACTTTTTAGTGGCATCTACGTCATCCCTACTTTATTATTGATTTACAACTTATCGACATCGCATGAATGGTCGTTTAGAAGTTTTAAAATAAGTAGTGTAACAAAACGTCTAAAGTGGAAGATGCTCAATTTCGCATTATTTGTTTTTGCTGGACAGTTTTTTAATTTACTAGCAAGGACCAATGATACTTTTATGATCGTTGGCCTAAGAGGATTAAGTGATGCAGGAATATTCGCTATCGCCACTTATGTAGCTGCGATCATGGAAATCCCTCAGAGAAGTTTGAATGCGATCAGCATTCCAGTATTGGCTAAGTCATGGAAGGATAAAGACTTTGCCAATATCAAGCACGTGTATCATAAGAGTGTTTCTAATCTATTAGCAATTGGATTATTGTTATTTGGATTGATCTGGTTGAATATCGAAAATCTTGTGGCATTTTTAAATTGGATTAGCCATAAAGAAGGCGGAGGTTATGAAGCTTTAGCGCCAATTGTTTTTATTATGGGTTTAGCAAAATTAATTGATCTTGCTACAGGCGTGAATGGACAAATTATTGGCACTTCTAACTATTGGAGATTCGATTTCTTTACCAACCTGTTTTATATTGTTTTATCTATCCCTTTGAACTTTTATTTAATTAGTAACTATTCATTAATTGGCTTGGCTTATTCCAATTTAGCTGCATTGACTTTATACAATAGTGTTCGATTTTTATTCTTGTATAAGAAGTTCAAATTGCAGCCCTATACCTTACAACATGGCTTATTCTTAATCATCAGCATTGCCTTGATGTTCATAATCTACATCATCCCATCTACCTCCAATTTTGTAATAAATATTGCTATTAAGTCTAGCCTCTATTTACTTGGCTTCTACACACTGATTATATGGGTTAATCCAGCTCCAGAACTAAAAGAATTAGTTCAAGGATTTTTGAAAAATAAATTACTCGGATTTTTAAGGCGCTAATTGCTTCACTTTTTCTAAAAATAATTGCATCCCCTGTTGCATTGTATCTGTCAATCGATACTCAATATTCTTAGTGTAATAAGTCTCCATATCATAACTATGTGTTCTGTCAGGAAGTTGATCTAATACTTCCCCAATATGCGCTACACCGTAAGCATTGGCGTTATTAAATAGGGTTTTGAAATCATCAGGTATTGGTTGATTCGACATCCAAGCTGCAAATACAAAAGGTAAGCCAGTATGAGCAATCCAGGCTTCGCCTAAATCATATACATATTCAAACTCTGTTAAATTAGCCAGTGCCCTGTCCCCAATAATGACACCAGCAGTTGTTCCCTCTATTGCCTGGATATAATCCTCTTGAGCATTTAAAAATTGAATGTCCTTTTTCCAATACTCTTTTAATAA
>Ga0102831_1001457_pt1 | contig 9974 bp, 6 predicted proteins | sample ColrivemetaGS747_FD_84508 | JGI IMG/M metagenome (GOLD analysis project Ga0102831, IMG submission 84508) | Estuarine microbial communities from the Columbia River estuary - Freshwater metaG S.747 | ecosystem: Environmental > Aquatic > Marine > Intertidal zone > Estuary | place: USA: Columbia River...
AACATTTTTTAGGTAGCTGTAATAATGCGTGGCATTGGTTGGATTACCCATATCTGTCATGTCGTTGCGGTAATACATGAAATTCGACATGATGATTTGTTCGCCCACTTCATCGGTAGTGCCATCGCGGTCGTTGTCGATACCGTCGTTGGCATCGGCTTTAGGGCCTTGAAAAAAATCAACACCTACAGCAGGTGGCGATTGGCCGTAACCATTGCTTCCCATATCTGCCGCATCGTTGTCGTCGGCATTGTAACAGTAGCCCAAACCACGCGCAACATCACAACCTATATAATCATCTCTAGGCCCTCCTAAATCGGGGTCAACCCATTGTCCGAAATACGTTTCATTCATCGCGAAACTTGATTTATTCTCAATCACATAATTGTAAAAAGTCATGTTGTTTACTTCGTCATCGGTGCTAAAAGCAAAAGCTTGCGCTTTAATTTGAAGTCCAATTGGCTGACCCTTGGTTTCGGTATGAATATTACCTACATCGTTAATCACCCACCAAATAGATTCATCTCCATATAAAACATTGTTAGAGTTGCCTTGAGTTCCTGATAAATCGAAGTTAGGATAATCGCCCTTTGCCGGATTGTAAATATTGTCGTTATCGGCATCGTGAAATGGCGCTAAAAAGTAATCTTGATTGTAAGCGGTATTGCCGTGAGCAGGCCAACTTAACATCGATTCGGGAACGGCAGGACTTAAGCCAGCGTTGAAATCGGCCACATAGTTTTCTACTTCTTTTCTATTCACTTTATAATGTTTGTCATATTGCAAACAGGCCGATTTATCTGTGCTTGCTGTTGCGTTACTCACCGGGCCCGGCCAAAAGTCATTTCCATTTTGGCGATAGGTCATGGCTGCCACTTTCAAATTACCATTGATGTCTTTTCCGCCAATCCAAAGTGCACCAGAGAAAAGAGAACTAACACCACCTCCTTTAGGAATTTCATATTCGGGCGATTTGTTTAAATCCCACCACATATCACCTCCGCCTAAAATCCGCACTCTAACGTTGTTCAAACTTAAGTCGATTTCACTGGTGGCAGGGTCACAATCGGCAGCTTTATAGTCACCAGTGTTTTGGTTGTTTTGAGCAACAAATCCAACGTTTTCGCGCGCCAATAGGGCGAACGATATTATCGTTGCGAAAACGGTAAGCGTATATTTTATTTTTTGTAAGTCCATATTTAAAAATTGTAAATAACACCCAAGCGCAAAGTGCGAGGCATGCTGTAGTTGTTCGGACTATTAATTAAAATCGAATATAAATCGATGAAAGACTGAGCGTTTACTTTGGAATTTATTTCTTGTTGAGAGACTGAGGCCGTAAGGAAACCATCATCATTGGCATTGCCTGTATAGCGATACACGTGTAAAATATTTCGAGTATTGAAAAGATTGTTTACTGTAAAATAGGCATTCAATACCGTTATTTTTTGCTTCTCATCTTTATCACCAAATTTGAATATAAAATTTTTATCGATGCGTGTATCCACTCTAAAATTCCATGGTAAGCGAGAGCCATTGGGTTGGCCACTTAAGGTGTGGCTCTGACTCTTTGTTAGCGCTGCATCTTGAGTGATGTTTGATTGGCGAGAATATGGAGCTCCAGAACCCGCTCTAAACATAAAATTTGCACCCAATGCGGCTAAAATTTTTCTACCCCAACTAGGGCCTAGGTAATTTTTCCCTCTACCATACCGGTAATCAACCTCAAGATTAATGTTGTGCCTTCTGTCGAAATCTAAAGGAACAATAGTTCGTAAATTAGGAGAGCCTGAGTTTAGAAGATTTATGCTACTAACAGAGTTAGAACCTGTTCCTTCTGCAAATTGCAGGGTGTAGTTGGCGTTTAATTTTAGGTTATTTATTCTTCGTTGTTCGAAAATAAACGATATTCCTTTTACCGTACCAAAATCAATATTTCCAAAAGTGAGATAATTCACTGGGTAGGCATATTGAATAGGCATTAGCTGCACCATGTCTTTAATTTCGCGATAGAAAGCAGAAATGGTGATGGCCGATAAGCTGCTAATACTTTGTGCAAATCCCAATTCGTAATCGGTGGTTTTTTGAGGCTTAAGATTAGGATTGTTTAAGACAGCCCCCACAGAGTTTTCCATGAATAGGTAATTCATGGGGTTGTTTCGTGAGCTAAAGGCATCCGGTCTTTGTGCCAATATATCATAATGTGCAAAGAAAATAGCCTCTGCAGAGATGGGGAAAGAAAAAGAAATACGTGGCATTAAAACATATTGCGCTTCATATTTTTTGAAAGAACCATCAACATTAAAATTAGATGATTTTACGTTTTCCTTAGGGTTAACAAGGTAAGGAGTAATGCTCCCGCTTTTGGTAGAAGAGGCAATGATGGCTGGGTCGCTAACAGCTGTACCCACGCTATTGTACCATTTGTTATTTTCATCGCGAAAGCCCACCGCTGTTTTGTTGGTGGCATCCATGTCGTCAATATACACTTTGTAATCATCGCCAATAGAAGAGGGAATTACAATACCTTCGGCTCTGGCTTCGGCAGCAGTTTTAATAGGATACAACGAGTACAAATCGCGAGGCACCATTTGGTTGGCATCGTATCGGTCGATACGCAAACCAACATTGAAAATCATGTCTTTGAATGTGAACTTATCTTGAATATAACCAGCGATGTAGGTAGGCATAAAGCCAGCAATATTTCTTTGCATGGCATTTCTATCGTCACTTTGGTTAAAGAAATCTTTAAACGAAGTGCTTGAATTTAGGGGATTACCTTGGTAGTCGTAACCGTAGTTGTAGCCTAAAACACCGTTGTTTCCGTTTTGCATAAGTTCGTCGGGAGTGAACATGTTTAAAGATAAATCGTTTGGTGTTAAGTTGTCGATATCTACAAACTCGGTATTGCTTTTCCCCAGAGCTGTTCTCAAGTTTTCAAAGAAACCCGAAACTATTTTGCCGCTTGCAGCATCTTTAATGGGTACGTACAGTTGTTTGTAATTTACGGTATCTCCATTAACAATAGGATTGCTTTTGTCGAGTTCTGTATTTTTAGAATTTCCAAGCTGGCGAGCTAATGTCCAAAGGTTCATTGGACTTATAAGGTAGGAACGTTCAAACCTTTGTTCAAACTCAAATCCAGCGTTGATTTCATGATGTTTTATGTCGGCAAATAGAGATCCGGCTAATCTAAATTGATTGCTTTGTGAGGTTCCGTAGCCATTGTATTGTCGGCCAGTGTTGTACCAAATATCATAAACATGCTGTGGTCGATCACCATTAAGTAAGCCTCCACCTTTTTGCACCTGGTCGTAGCTTTCGTAATTACCCGTAACATAACCATTGAACATTCTATAGTATTCTTGAGTGTAGTTAGAAGCGGTGGTGTTATTGCCTGTATTGAGCAGCACAAACTCTTTGTCTTTCCATCCTTGTGTATAGTATTTAGCGCCACTTACGCCATTAGAATCGAAGGCATAGGTTTGTTCTCTAGTGGTTTTGAACTGTCCGATATAACCGTATTCAAAAAGATTCTTTCCATGAGAATCATCCATTGTCGAGCTATTCACACTTTGGTAATCGGCTTGAAGAGTATAGTAAGCATTTTTAATCAATGGTTTTTTATCTCCTTCTTTGATGTCGGCATCTTGAATGCCTATTTTATGAACCATTTTAGTAAAAGTCCTCCAGGTATAATTTTGAGCATAGGGGTTATTTTCACTGTTAAATAAAGCATATTCGTTAATTAAAGAATGGGCATTTCCAGCGATGAAGTTTCCGCCAGTATATACTGAAATACGTTTATTTACTCTAAACTCTAATTGAGCATTCACAATTATTTGTTTGGAAGCTGCATTTTGGTGGTATGGCAAATATTCTAAAGAATCTTTAGTGAGAAACTCTGCGCTTCTAACGGTGCCAATACCACTTGATGAGATTTGTAAAGGATTTTTTTGAATACGTTGCATCACGTCGTCTTTTATTTTCCACGAGCCTACAGCCGAAGGGCTAGCGTCTTTACTGTAGTTTAATTTTCCTGTTACAGAATATCCTATAAAGCGATTGTTGCTTTGTTGTTTGTAGAGTGGGCCCATGAAAAAGAATTCCATGTTGTTATAGCCGTAAGGATCGAGAAATTGAGAACTTTCTAAATTAATTCCTTGTTTGTGTTTGGTGGTGGGAATGCGCGAGGTAATCAAAACCAAGCCACCTGTTGCGTCTCCGTACTTAGCAGGTATACCTCCTGTAATTACGGTAATTTGTTCCATACTTAATTTAGGAACGGTGGCATTGTCGCCTATTTTCATTCCATCGAGATAAATGAGTGTTCCGTTGCTTCTCGAGCCCCTAATATAGAGATCGCTGGAGCCATCGTCTTCGCTGTATACTCCTGCGGTTGTAGAAGCAATGGAAGATACCGAGTTCAATGGTGAGTTTACAATATCCTCAAAAGTCTTGGTACTTCCCGATTTAAAATCGGGGTCAATCAATGGTAATTTGTATTTCTTAATGTTAATGGTTTTACTAACGGTATTGTTCACCAGTTTGAAATCTAGAAATGTAATTTTCTCTATGGCGATTTGCACTGCTTCTACTTTTTCGGTGGCATAACCAATGTAGCTTACAAGAACATCGTATTGGCCGGGATTCAACGCTTTAAATGTATATACCCCATTAACATCGGTTTGCGTGCCGTTGATTTCAGTGCCCTCTTTTTGAATCATTACAGTAGCAAAAGGCAAGGTAATACCATTGGTATCTTTAACAATACCTCTTAGTGTTCCGGTTTGAGCAAACGCAGAAAGAGAGATAAATAACAATAAAAATAAATGAAGTAATCTTTTTGTCATGGGTACTCAAACTTAAAATATTCAAAAGAAATATCAAAAACATCTTTTGAACGCTTTTGGCATGAAAATGGAAAATGTTTTTATACTTCCTTTTCCCCTCTTTATAAGTAAGTTCAAATCCCTTGAAATAAAGCCCTGTCCCCCGGGGCTTTTTTCATTTATTTAATTCTTCCAGGATACTGACTCAATGCTATTTTTAAGCATTCCATCGCTTTTTTCAAAGATTCCAATTTAAGCACATAGGCAATGCTAATTTCTTGTTCACCCATGCCCTTGGTCAAGTAGAATCCATTTCCTGGCGCAAACATCACTGTTTCGCCATTGTGTTGAAATTCTTTCAAAAGCCAGATACAAAAATTTTCTGCGCTATCTACAGGCAATTTAGCCATGATGTAAAAAGCACCTTGTGGCTTAGAAAATACTACACCTTTCATTTTAGAAAGGGCATCAGACACTAAATCTCTTCTTTGGATATATTCTGCTTTAACTTCGTCGAAATAAGATTGAGGGGTATCAACAGCAGCTTCACCAGCGATTTGGCCGTAGGTAGGCGGACTCAATCTCGCCTGAGCGAATTTCAATGCTGTATCAATTACCGATTTGTTTCGCGAGATTAACGTGCCTATCCTAGAACCGCACATGCTGTATCTTTTAGAAATAGAGTCAATTAGAATTACATTCTCTTCTATCCCTTCTAATTGCATTACAGATAGAGGCGTTTTTTGCTCGTAGCAAAATTCGCGGTAAACCTCATCGGCAAATAAAAATAGATTGTGTTTTTTTACTATCTCTTTGATTTGTTCTAATTCTTGTCGAGAATATATTTTACCCGTGGGATTACCCGGATTACAAATCATAATCGCCTTGGTCTTTTCGGTAATGTAATTCTCAAAAGTAGAGATAGGAGGCAAGGCAAAACCTTCCTCTATAGTTGTTGGAATCGTTTTAATAGAAGCACTTGCTGCCTTAGCAAAACTAATGTAGTTGGCATAAAATGGCTCAGGAACCAATACTTCGTCTCCCGGATTTAAACAAACCAAAAATCCAATCAATATCGCTTCAGAACCACCTGTAGTGATGATGATATCTTCAGTTCCTAAATTGATGCTAAACTTGCTGTAGTACTCCACCAATTTGGTGCGAAAACTTTTGTTTCCGGCAGAGTGACTGTATTCTATAACTTTAATATTGGCTTTTTTAACGGCCTGTAAGGCTATTTCAGGAGTAGGAATGTCGGGCTGCCCGATATTTAAATAATGCACATGCACTCCTCTTCTTTGAGCTGCTTCCGCATAGGGAACCAGTTTTCTAATAGGTGATTGCGTAATCTCTTTTCCTCTTTCTGAAATTTTAACCATGAAAAGTTTTTAAAAGTGAACAAATATAAATTAAAAATCCCTCTGAGGGAGGGATTTTAAAGAGAGTTTTCAAAAATACAATGATAAATCAATTTGCTGCAGCATTCTTTTCTACGACTTACAGTGCCCTTCACATTCATAATTATATTGTTTCCATTACTGGCTTTGATCTAATAGTGACATTCTTGTTGAAAGACCCTAAGCGACTCCTGTCGCATGAAATTTTAAGTTCTCGTGTTTCTCCCAGACCAATCGCAATATTTTGAGGGCATCTAGGTGCGGTGCATCCGCATGAGCCTAAACAGGTGTCGATCAACAAATTTGATTTTCCTGTGTTGGTAAATTTAACGCACCTAATTTTATTGGAACCTTCTTCAATAGTGCCAAAATCCAATTCGCTTTTTTCTAAAGTTAAAACTGCCCCATTGGTATCACTCAGTATTTGGGCTTGTTGGCTGCTTGTCATTCCTAGCAGAAATAAAAGCGAAAAGAGTAATTGCTTTATGTTTTTATTTTAAAGATACTTTTAACGTAAGTTGTTCATTGTTAATGTGTTGCTAAGGCATGAAATAAAAATCCCCCCGATTTTCATCGGGGGGATTCATATGTGTAAGTGTAAGTTTAAACTGGAAAAATGAAGCTGAAAGATTTTTATTTGGCAGTTGGACCAACATTGTTTTCTGGTAATCCACTAGGAGCTGGTTCAACAACACCTTTGATAGTGATAACCATTGTTCCGTTGCCTGCATTTGATTTTACTGTTACTGTTTTATTGAATGCACCCAAACGATCGGTGGCATACCTAACTTGTATTTCACCTTTTTCGCCTGGCATGATTGGTTCGCTCGGACAAGTTGGAACTGTGCAACCACAAGAACCATCACATTGCGCAATGATTAATGGAGATTTTCCAGTGTTGGTGAATTTAATGGTTCTAAATGGATCTGAATTATGCTTGATAGTGCCGTAATCTAAAGTAGTAGTTTCAAAAGTGATAATTGCTGCGTTAGGATCTGGAGCAGCGGCTGGTGTAGTGGTTTGAGCGAAACTAGTAAAGCTTGCTCCTAAAATTACAACTAGTGATAAAATTAACTTTTTCATTTTTATTATTTTTATAAGGTTTGTTGTTTCGGTTTTCAAACCTTGTACCAAGATAGGCATCAAAAAAGAGAAATGCTGTTAATGACTTGTTAACGTTTTACTATTCAACCACAGTGCCGCTTACATGAAGGGTGTAAATTCCATCGCGGTGGTTGGAGTATATAGAAATACTTTTGGAAAAGTGTCCTGTTAAGTCGGTATTGTATTGTATCGTTAGCTCTGCGTTTTTTCCTGCTTGAATAGCGTATTTAGGCCATTCAACAGCCGTACATGAGCATTCTCCTTCACATTTTATAATGATTAAAGGTGCGCCTCCTTGGTTGCTGAAACTCACTTTTTTGGAGCCATTGCTTCCTTTTTTAATAATTCCAAAATCAATTTTTGACGATGTGAATTGTAAAACAGGAGTGTTAGGTTCGCCATCGCCAAAGGAGCTTAGCATAAACCAACTTAAAATAAAGATGAAATAGCTAAATGAGGAGATTCTAAAAATCATTATTTCTTGGTCGTTTTCTTAGGTGTTGCAAGCGTTCTTATAATACCTTTCACGCTCAGTACTGCGTTCTTTTTGGCGTTGCTGTGCACAGTTACGGTTTTATTAAAAGTACCAATTAGCTTTGTATTATACTTCAATTGAATTTCTCCGCTTCCGCCTGGAGGCACTGGCTCTGTGGAGGCTGAGGCAATTAAACAGCTGCAAGGGCTTTCACAATGTGTTATTACTAATGGAGTTTTTCCTTTGTTGGTGAATTTTACTGTTCTGTAAGGATTCGATCCTTGGGCTACAGAACCATAGCTTACTACTGTGTTTTCAAAAGCAAGAATTGGTGCATTGCTGGTATCTATAAACACTTTAACAGTGTCCTTCTTTATTAATTCCACATTTTTTTGCGCCATTATTGCCGCACTAAGAGGAATAAAAAAAATAGTAGATAAAAGTCTCATTTCTGAAATTTAATGCAAGCTAATAAACTCTTCTTAAAAATGCTACTCAATTCTTAAACTTTAAAACTAAAACTTAAAAACTCTTTCACTATTTTTGTCCTTCAATTTTTTCAGCATGGCAATTTTAGACACAAAATACGATCCTTCGGGAATTGAAAACAAATGGTATCAATACTGGTTAGATAAAGGTTTCTTTAAATCTATACCCGATGATAGAGAAGCATTTACTATTGTGATGCCTCCACCAAATGTTACCGGACAATTGCACCTTGGCCACACCTTAAACAACACCATTCAAGATATTTTAATTCGTCGCGCCCGTTTACAAGGTAAAAATGCTTGCTGGGTGCCAGGTACCGACCACGCTTCTATCGCCACTGAAAATAAAGTGATTGAAATGTTGGCTGCTCAAGGCATCAACAAAAAAGATTTGAGCAGAGAGGAATTTTTGAAACATGCTTGGGATTGGACCGACAAATACGGTGGGATTATTTTGAGTCAGCTCAAAAGGTTGGGCGCTTCTTGTGATTGGGATCGCACAGCTTTCACCATGGACAAAAATCTATACGATTCGGTAATTAAAGTTTTCGTTGATTTATATAACAAAGGATACATATATAGGGGAGTAAGAATGGTGAATTGGGATCCTATGCGCCAAACTGCTCTTTCCGATGAAGAAGTAAATTACAAAGAAGTTCAATCGAAATTGTATTATGTGCAATATGCCATTGAAGGTACTTCTGAATTTATTACCATAGCTACTACTCGGCCGGAAACAATTTTAGGTGATACTGCTATTTGCGTTAATCCAACCGACGAAAGATATGCTCATTTGAAAGGGAAAAAAGCGATTGTTCCATTGGTGAATCGTTCTATTCCTATCATTTTCGATGAATACGTAGATAAAGAATTTGGTACAGGTGCTTTGAAAGTTACGCCTGCGCATGATGAAAATGACTATAAATTGGGTATCAAACACAATTTGGAAATTATCGATATTTTAAATCCCGATGGAACAATAAGCGAAAAAGGTTTGTTCTTCATCGGTCAAGATCGCTTCCACGCGCGCAAGGCTATTGCTAAGCAAATGGAAGAAGAAGGTCAGTTGGTGAAAGTTGAAGAAATTAAAAATAAAGTTTCTGTTTCCGAGCGTTCTGGAGCAGTTGTAGAACCTAAGTTGTCTTTGCAATGGTTCTGCAAAATGAAACATATGGCCGATAAGGCATTGAATGTAGTGTTGGAAGATAAATTGCTTTTTCATCCTAAAAATGCTGTGAACACCTACAAGCATTGGATGGAAAATATCAATGATTGGTGTATTTCACGTCAGTTGTATTGGGGACAACAAATTCCGGCTTACTACTATGGTAATGGCGTAAATGATTTTGTGGTGGCTGAAACGGTGGAAAAAGCTTTGGAGTTGGCTAAGCAAAGAACTGGTAATAATAGCCTGTCCGGCTCGGACCTAAAACAAGATGAAGATACTGTTGATACATGGTTCTCTTCTTGGTTGTGGCCTAGTTCTGTTTTTAATGGAATTGTTGAGCCTGGCAACAAAGACATCTCTTATTATTATCCAACAAATGTATTGGTAACCGGACAAGATATCATCTTCTTTTGGGTGGCTAGAATGATTATGGCGGGCTTGGAATATGAAAAAGAAATTCCTTTCAAAGATGTTTATTTTACTGGAATGGTGCGAGATAAGCAAGGTAGA
>Ga0102831_1001468_pt1 | contig 9933 bp, 8 predicted proteins | sample ColrivemetaGS747_FD_84508 | JGI IMG/M metagenome (GOLD analysis project Ga0102831, IMG submission 84508) | Estuarine microbial communities from the Columbia River estuary - Freshwater metaG S.747 | ecosystem: Environmental > Aquatic > Marine > Intertidal zone > Estuary | place: USA: Columbia River...
CACCTTTATTTTTCGGGTACTTATTTCAAACCGATCGCCATTGGATAAGACGTGGGTGATCATATTGGTCAAGGTCATGGCGCACCCCTCCTGAAGGATTGATTCGTTATTATGCTCTAATTTTCGACCATCAAAAAGAATAACCATCCCTGATCCAATTACCTGAAACTCATCGTCGTTTCTGATTATTAGTCCCGTGTCTTCTGCTAAGCCCACCCCAACCAAATCGGGAAAACGGGCTACGGCTTCCGTTAGTCGTCCAAAACGACCTCTTTGAATAAAATGGGAATCTATGATCAATTTTGGCGTTAACGCCAAGCCTTTCCCCATCCCCACTACGCCTTTCCTAAAGGCTTCGGTTGTGTTTCCTCCGGTAATCATCTCATTGGACATGCACATAGCGCCCGCACTCGTTCCCGCAATCACCAATGCCTCATGATGGTAGCGATTGACCATTATACGATGCAGGGAAGTACCACCAATTTTCGAGGTAATTTTCGACTGATCCCCACCAGAAAACATTACGGCTTTCGCCTTAGACATTAGCGAAAGGTATTCGGGATCCTCCGATTGTGACCGGTCTTGAATATCCAAAGGCACTACATTCGTGCACCCAAGACGGCTGAAGGCTTCCATGTAGGAGGTAATTACTTCGGACGGAATGCTTGAAGCCGTTGGCACAATTAAAATAAGAGAAGCGGTCCCTCCTGCCTCACGTACCACATGGCTTAATATCCCTTCATCGATAAATTCTAAGGTATACATTTCATTGTCACCCACTCCTTTATCCTCATTTCCCCCAATGGGTATTAACACCCCTCTTGCCTCTGAATTCAACATAATTTAATGTTTCTGCTAGGTAAAATTAATTTTTATTGCCGTATATTGCCTAAACTTTTTATCCTAAATCATAATTCAACCCTAACGCTCAGTAATTCATGAAGATAAGAGAAATCAATGCCATGCGAGGACCAAATTACTGGTCCATACGTCGCCATAACTTAATTGTCATGGTCCTTGACCTTGAGGAAATGGAAGAACGTCCATCCAACCAAGTGGAAGGATTCCTCGATCGTTTAAAGTCCCTTTTCCCTTCCATGCAATCACACCGATGTTCAATCGGTGAACCAGGCGGTTTTTTTCAACGAGTAGCGGAAGGAACTTGGATGGGTCATATCATTGAACATATCGCACTGGAAATTCAGTCCCTTGCAGGAATGGACGTAGGATTTGGTCGAACCCGAAGTTACGGAGAACATGGCGTTTATAACGTTGTCTTCGATTACCAAGAAGAGGCGGTAGGTAGATTTGCCGCGAAAGCGGCCGTTGCAATTTGTCAAGCATTGATTGACGGAACCACCTATCCGTTGGAGGCCGACGTTCAACACATGCGGGAGTTAAGAGAAGCGGTACGCCTTGGACCTTCCACGGGGTCCATCATTGAAGAAGCCGCGTTGAGAGGAATTCCATGGATTCGATTAAATAAGCACTCGTTGTGCCAACTGGGATATGGTGAAAATCAAAAACGAATTCAAGCGACCGTAACCAGTGAAACCAGCAGCATCGGTGTTGAATTAGCCTGTGACAAAGAGGACACCAAGTTTATGTTGGAGCAGGCAGAAGTCCCTGTACCCAAAGGTGAAATTATCCGAAGAGAGAGCAGCCTAGCCGAAACTTGTGCCTATGTCGGCTTTCCGTTAGTTGTCAAACCCGTAGATGGAAATCACGGAAGAGGAATTACCGTAAACATTCAAACGCTTGAGGAGGCACAAACGGCCTTTGATGCGGCTAAAAAGATATCCAATGCGGTTATAGTTGAAAAATACATCACGGGTGTGGATTATCGATTGCTTGTAATTAACAACCGCTTCGTAGCAGCCGCTTTGAGAACCCCTGCCCATGTCGTTGGAGACGGTACATCGAGCATACAATCGCTAATTGATCAGGTGAACGCCGATCCGAGAAGAGGCTACGGTCACGAAAAAATATTAACCCAAATTACGGTAAATGATTTAACGGTTGGCTTAATCACCGCCAAAGGGTACACCTTATCAAGCATTCTACCTCAAGGTGAAACCTTGATCTTAAAGGATACTGCAAACCTTTCCACGGGTGGAACCGCTGAAGACGTTACCGACTTTGTACACCCCGCAAACATTGCCATGGCAGAGCGAATATCAAGAATAATTGACTTGGATATTTGTGGCATTGACATCATGACAACGGATATATCCAAACCCCTAAAAGAAACCGGTGGGGCAGTTTTAGAAGTGAATGCTGGACCAGGGTTTCGCATGCACCTTGCTCCGGCCAAAGGCTTACCAAGAAATGTAGCGGCCCCTGTTATTGATAAATTATTCCCAAAAGGCAAAAACGGAAGAATTCCCATTGTTGCAGTAACCGGTACTAATGGAAAAACTACCACAACCCGCCTCATTGCACACATAATGAAACTGGACGGCTATCGCGTTGGCTATACCACCACGGATGGTGTATACATTCAAAACCGCTTGCTTATGGAGGGCGATTGTACCGGTCCAAGCAGCGCTGAATTTGTTCTGAAGGATCCTACCGTGAACTTTGCTGTGCTTGAATGTGCTCGCGGAGGTCTTTTGCGCGCTGGACTGGGATTCAAACAGTGTGATATTGGAATTGTAACGAATGTCGCCGCTGACCACCTTGGATTAAAAGGAATTCACACCATTGAACAGCTGGCAAAAGTGAAAGGCGTTATTCCTGAGACGGTCTTACCTGATGGGTATGCCATTCTTAATGCCGATGACGATTTAGTTTATGAAATGCGAAGAGGGTTGAATTGTAAAGTTGCTTTGTTTTCCCTCAACGAAGAAAATCCCCGGATTAAAGCGCTACAACGAAAAGGTGGAATAACCGCAGTCTATGAAAATGGGTATGTAACTATTTGTCGGGGAGAATGGAAAAGGAGGGTCATGCGGGCAGAGGAGATTCCATTAACGTACGGTGGAAAAGCAGAATTTATGATTCAGAACATCCTTCCGGCCTTGTTAACCGCAAATATTCAGGGAGCGAGCATTGAGGATATGAAAGCTGGGTTGTCTACCTTTATTCCATCTCCTTCTCAAACACCCGGTCGATTGAATCTATTTGAATTCAAAAATTTCTCTGTTTTGCTGGACTATGCACACAATCCTGCGGGAATGAGGGCTTTAAAAAAATTCACCGATAGCCTGAATGCTTCGGTTAAAGTTGGAATTATTGCAGGAATCGGTGACCGTAGGCGAGAAGACAATAATGAGATTGGTGCAGTAGCCGCTACCATGTTTGATGAAATCATCATTCGACAGGATAAACACCTTAGAGGTAAAACGGAAGGTGAGTTAATTCAAATGTTGGAGGATGGCATCAAACAAGTAGATCCTACCAAACCCATTAGAATCATACCTTCAGAAAAAGAAGCCATTCAATTTGCCATTGAGAATGCAAAAGAAGGATCTTTAATTGTTCTCAGCAGTGATGTAATTCCTGAGGCGCTAAACTTGGTTAAAGAATATAAAGAAAAGGAATCAAATCGCTTGCGTTGATTCAGTTTGATTTTCAATAGCATCAACTTCCTCGTTTGTAGGTCCCTCGCCCTCTGGGCTTCCTTCCCATTCATGACTAACGCTGTGATACCCATAAACCCAAGCAATCGCGGCTATAAATTCTAGAAACATGACCCCAGAATTCCACATCAGCATCGGTCCCCCTTTTCCGTAATCGGCTGCGTAAGGACTTAAGACCAACCATACAATCAACAGTCCGATAAGGTGGAATCCGCTGCCAAACAGGTAGCCTACATACCCCTTATTATTTCGTTTAAACATTCTCACCGCACCCACAAAACACACTAAATTCCCGATAACCGTAAGCGCCAAGCCTACAAAAACCATGAAACCTTTCGACATTAAATAGTGAAACCAATACGCAGCGGCTCCACCTGAAGCAATAGCGTGCAGTAAAGAGGCAACGAAGGTGAGAACACAAAGGGTTGTTAATCGAGAAGAACGTTCAGTCATATCGGCAAGAATTATAATTCTACAACGAAGGTAAATAAAAATCACTTGGCCCATTGAATTTGATTATATTTGCCCTGTTCTTTGGTTCTCGATTTTTCGAGATTAAAAAGGAATCCGGTGAAATTCCGGAGCTGTATCTGCAGCTGTAAGCACTGTAAGCGATTCATTAACCACTGCATTTGCGGGAAGGGAATCAGCGTTGGTGTAAGCCAGAAGACTTGCCTTAGAACAGAGAGAAGACTTCAGATTAAAGTCGGACTCGCGATAGCCACTATTGTGCCTATACGATTCCTTCTTTTTCGTCTGGTTTTTAGTAAGTAACCGTATAAAAACACAACGAATGAAAAAGGTATTATTAAGTTTTTGTTTTGGCTTAGGCATTTTAGTTCAAGCCCAACAGTATGTGCATCAAGTACTTGTGCTAAACGAAGGATATTACGACTACCAAACGTCCACCCAAGGCGTGCCTGTAACGGTAGGATCGTACAATCCCTCAACGCAACTCTATCAGGAAGTATCAACCATTAATGGAATGCGTTTCGCTTCCGATTTAATCATTGACGGCAATCATTACTACGTTGCTGCCGACACTAAAATTCTCAAGTATGATCTCAATACCCACGCGCTTGTTGCAGAAGTAACGTGCCCCGGGGTTCGAAATTTAGCCATAAGCCAAGGAAAATTAATTGCAACACGGGGTGAATATTTAATGACGTTTGACTCCTATTTGCATGTTTATGATGCCAATTCCCTTCAATTAATACAAGCGATAGACACCATCCAAGGTCCAAAATGGGCTACACAAAATATTGTCATTCAAGGAAATACCGCTTTCGTTGCGGTAAATAACGGATACGAATGGGGTAACGAAAAAGGATTAATTGGACGCTTGGACCTTCAGAACCTAAGCTATGGAAACGAAATAGACTTAGGTCCCGATGGTAAAAACCCAGACAATTTATTTGCTTACAACGGCATGCTTTACACGGTTAATAATAAAGACTGGAGTGGATCCTCTGTTTCAAAAGTTAATGTGCTTGCAGGTTCAGTTCAAACCGACAACATTGCAAACGCTGGTACGGGATGCGGTACCTCTGCCCTTTTCAACGATAAGTTAATCTACCAACTTTCCATGGCTACCTCATTAGAGGCGTATGACCTCAATTTATTCAACTATACGGGTCCAGTCAACGGACATTCTTTATCCTACTATGAGCTTGCACAAAACCCAGTGAACCAACAACTTTACACTACAGAGACGGACTACTTTAGTTACGGTACGGTACACATTTTTGATCCTTCCCACCAAGAACTTTCTCAATTTCAAGTCGGTGTTTCCCCAGGAACCGTGACTTTTGACCTTCGTTCCTCCGCGCAATTGTTCGAAATGTCTGATTCAGAGGGACTGGCCTATCCAAATCCAGCAAATGGGACGTTCCACATTGCGGGATATGAAGCCGGGAACATCTCCGTTTATTCTTTGGATGGAAAACACATTAAGACGATGGCAGCCATGGACTTAACCACGGAGGGTATTCCATCGGGATTTTATGTATTGACTTGTGATGGGAATCGTATTTCCTCGTTGATGGTGAAATAAAGTGTTCCGTTTCGGAAGGACTTATACTAAGTTATAGCCAAACCTTAGATCCCTCAGAACAATTCGTACAAATTTCTATGTCGTTTCTAGCCGTCAAAATGGACTGCCGAAAGGCATTGTATGCATCTGATTTCCAAATCGTTCGGAAGGAACCTTCGGATAAGGCTCCTAATGCATTTTGGGCATCCTTATCAAAACAGCAAGGAACAATTTTTCCGTCCCACGTAATAACAGACCCTGACCACATGCGCCAACACGAATTACCACCGGGATTTTTAAGTACGTATTTACCGTTCGCTTTTTTCACGTAACGGCTATAGTTTGGATTGTCGGGCATCAAAGGGTGTCCATTCTCGTAATCGTATAATTGTGCGCTTTTGATGCGTACCTCATCGACTCCAAAGGTCTTTGCTCTTTCAAAAAGCAAAGGAATTTCATGTTCATTTGGCTTTACTGCCAAGCACTGAAAGATTAATCGTGGCGTATGCCGTTTGCGAGCCTTCTTTGCCGCTACCAGGTATTCTGTCGCTTGCCATACCTTTTCAAGGGTTCCTTGTACACGGTATTGCTCATAAACTTCCTGACTGATACCGTCCACCGATATAATTAACTGATCTAAACCACTATCAACGATTTCATAGGCTTTTTGGGCGTCAATAAAATGCGCATTGGTGGAAGTTGCTGTAAACATCCGAAACGAGTGTGCGAGCTGAATTAACGATAAAAATTGAGGATGCAGAAAGGGTTCACCTTGAAAATAATACGTAGTGTAAAATACGCTACCACGAATTTGTTCAAGCCAAGTGCGATGAGCCTCAAGGTCCAATTTTCCCGTTGCACGATTGAAACGCTTTAATCCGCTGGGACACTCGGGGCAGGCAAGGTTACACGCCGTAGTCGGTTCTATGCTCACATGCATGGGCATTCCAAAATGCAGATTTTTCTTAAAAAAGCGAGAAAGGAGGAAACTTAGGCCTAGGTACAGGGCATTTAAGCCGCGTTGAATCGTAAGGTAGCGCAACAGGGTTAGGTTTGTTTTCATCCGTTGCACGAAGGTACATATTGTAAGAAGAAATTGTCAAATTTTAATCCCAACGGAGGGATAAAGATATATCTTTGTACTACATTGTGCCATGCAAGTTATTTTACAACACGCAGAAATCCATCAGAAAATCACCCGGTTAGCCTACCAGTTGATGGAGCAATGCACGGATCAAACCCATATTTTTATTGGTGGAATTCAAGGTAATGGATACACCCTTGCCGATGAATTGAAACAAATAATCGATGCCAACGGATGGCTAACGTCAACCCTTTTTGAAATCGATTTAGATAAAGAAGAACCGTGGGGTAGACCTATTACATTATCCATTCCTGAAGAGAACTTAAAGCATGGGTATATCATACTGGTGGACGATGTGATCAATTCCGGAAAAACCATGCAGTATGCGTTAATGAATTTTCTTAAACAAGCAACGAACTCTATTAAAACCTTGGTCCTTGTCGATCGAATGCATCGCCGCTTTCCAATCAAAGCAGATTTTGTAGGCATGTCGCTTTCTACCACCCTTAAAAATCGGGTTGAGGTTGACTTTTCCGCGAACGAACACCTGGCATACTTAATATGAAAAGAACTACCGAAAGTGACTCGTTGTACGATCATCTTGAAAACATGGATGTTCGGTCTTTGTTGGAAAATATAAACCGAGAAGATGCCAAGGTGGCCCTTGCCGTTCAATCGGTCTTACCGTCATTGGAACACTTTATTGAAGCTTGTTATCTTCGAATGAAGCAAGGAGGGCGGCTGTTTTATATCGGAGCCGGCACTAGTGGGAGACTGGGAATTGTTGATGCCAGTGAATGCCCACCTACCTTCGGTGTTCCCCATGGTTTGGTAATCGGCATTATTGCCGGTGGGGATTCCGCCATTCGGAAAGCCGTAGAATTTGCAGAAGACGACACCGAGCAAGGATGGGCTGATCTTATGGAGCATCAAATCAACGCAAACGATACGCTGGTCGGAATTGCAGCATCAGGAACTACCCCCTATGTCCTTGGTGCCATAAATATGGCGAGAAAGGAAGGAATTCTTACTGCAGGCATTACATGCAATCCTGGCGCCCCTCTAGCAGGAGCTGCAGAACATTCCTTGGTCGTTGAAGTAGGCCCTGAATTTGTCACGGGTAGTACCCGTATGAAGTCGGGTACCGCACAAAAATTGGTGTTGAATATGATTTCTACCGCACTTATGATCAAATTAGGCCATGTGAAAGGAAATAAAATGGTCGATATGCAATTAAGCAACGAAAAGTTAATTGATCGCGCAATTCGAATGATTCAAAACGAAATTCCTGTAAGTCCTGAAGAGGCTAAATCCCTCCTTGAGCAAAAGGGTTCCGTGCGCAAAGCCATTACCTTTTATTTTTCTACGAAGGCATGAGTTTCGATCCAAACGGCGTGGGCGTTGCAAACGGGAATATTTTTGGATTCCCCGTAGAGGAAGCGTCCGCAGATATCGTAATAATACCTATTCCTTGGGATGTAACTGCCTCCTATAAAAAAGGAACGAGTGCAGGCCCCAAGGCGATTTTAAATGCTTCAACCCAATTGGATTTTTTTCATCCAAAGGTTTCCAAAGCGTTTGAAACCAAAGTTTTCATGACGCCCATTTCGGAAGAATGGATGGCGATTAACGATCGCTTAAATTTGGAGGCTGCTCCGTATTTTTCTGCCTTAGAAACGGAGGGTGAAGAAAAGGCTTCAGCAGATTATATTCAAGTCATTAATGCCATTAATGATGCACAACATGCCTTGTCTAGTAACCTTGAAGAGCGCACGCTTTCTTTGATACATTCAGGGAAAATCTGTGGCGTTCTTGGTGGGGAACATTCTACGCCTCTCGGTTTAATCAAGGCCCTTGATAAAACCTACGGTTCCTTCTCCGTTTTACAAATTGATGCCCATGCCGATTTGAGAAACGCGTATGAGGGTTTCACTCAATCCCATGCCAGCATCATGTACAATGTTTTGCATGAATGCCCCGGAGTTGAGCATTTGGTTCAAGTCGGAATCAGAGACTTGTCGGATGAAGAATTTCAATTAACTCAGCACGACGCGAGAATAAAATCATTTTTTGACTGGGAATTAAATGAGGCTCGGTTTTTAGGTAAATCGTGGGACGATCAATGCCAAGAGATAATAAATGCGCTAACTGAAAACGTTTACATTTCTTTCGATATCGATGGTTTGCGTCCAGAACTTTGCCCTAATACAGGCACCCCAGTTCCCGGTGGTTTTAGCCTCGAGGAAGTGGCGTATTTGCTTTTCAAGGTTGTGGATTCAGGCAAAAAAATTATTGGATTTGATTTGAATGAAGTGGCTCCAGGACCCTCTGGCGATTGGGATGCTAATGTGGGGGCACGAGCCCTATGGGAGTTAATTAATGCTGCAGAACTAAGTAGACGTTAACATGCTGGATAGGTTGAAATATAACTTTTGGCTCATTGTATTTATCGGGAACACCTTGGTGTTTTTATATTTTTTATACTTATCGTTCTCCTTTACAAGCGTGTATTCATTTCGATGGGTCTTTTTTATGTCGGTCCCCTTTTTCACGAGTGGAATTCATTTGCTCATAAAAGCACGTTCGGCTGCAGCAGAATGGTTATCCATTATTAATTTTCTACTCACAGCAACGTTGGCTATCTACTACAACGCCAATCCAAACTTATTGGAAGCGACCTGGATTTTCTATACCACTCCTATCTTTAATCAACTTTTCATCAATGCGTTCGATGTCATTTGGAGCAATAAATACCGTTTCCGCATCCTAGGTGTTAGCCTTACTAGCCTGCTGTACGTTTTTACGATGGTATCCATTTTCAGCCATTTTCAAGCCTTTGACTCGTGGATATTACCCTTGACAGGAGCATGCGCTATAGGTCTAACGATTCTAATTCTTTTGCCTCAAAAAAAGCAGGTGACGTTTGAAATCAATATCGACCAAAACCCATCAGACGAGGACGAAAATAATCCGAATCCTCAATCCAATCCGTCGTAATTCCTCTACTTGAGCTCGCATGGATCATTTGAAGGGGCTTTCCTCGCTCATTGATGAGTATTCCAACGTGGGAAACCACACCTTCCGTCCCGAAGAAGACTAAATCCCCAATTTGTGCATCCGTTCTTTCAATGCGCGTTGATTGATTAAACTGATCTATGGAACGGCGTGGTAGCTTTTTGTTCGAAGCCTTCAAAAACACATAGGAAGTAAATCCACTGCAATCGAAGCCATCTGGC
>Ga0102831_1001469_pt1 | contig 9926 bp, 8 predicted proteins | sample ColrivemetaGS747_FD_84508 | JGI IMG/M metagenome (GOLD analysis project Ga0102831, IMG submission 84508) | Estuarine microbial communities from the Columbia River estuary - Freshwater metaG S.747 | ecosystem: Environmental > Aquatic > Marine > Intertidal zone > Estuary | place: USA: Columbia River...
AGTTGCCGAGAGAAAGGAATATATTAAACATCACCTCTTAGACAACCACGATTTTCATATTGTGGGTAACATTAGTTTACCACTTCCGGTGATGTTTTGGGACAAAGGTGCGCATATGGCGATGTCATCAGTTTTCGAACATGGCGAGAAAGTAGCTGAGATTGACGGTAATTTTTATAAAATCGAACATTCTAAAATTATTCCTACAGATGCAAGTGGTAAACCATTAGCAATGCATGGTGAACACCCCGTTGAAGTGGCGATTGATTACTCTGTTACTAAAAACGTAGTGGTGATCATGTTAGTTTGTGCCTTGATGTTCTGGTTGTTCAGATCAATGGCGAAGAACTACTCACAAAGCATGGTTCCTAAAGGTCCGGCTAAATTATTAGAGCCATTAATTCTTTTTGTTCGTGACGAAATCGCTATACCAAACATTGGTGAAAAACATTACAACAAGTACATGGGCTTCCTATTATCGGTATTCTTCTTCGTATGGATTGTCAACTTAATTGGTTTAACTCCACTTGGAATTAACGTTACTGGTAACATTGCCATTACAGTTGCATTATCATTAATGACATTGTTCATTACCTTATATACTTCAAAATCTACTTACTGGGCACACATCTTTTGGATGCCAGGTGTACCAGTTCCAATGAAAATTTTATTGGCGCCTATCGAGTTGTTAGGTGTAATTATTAAGCCTTTCGCCTTGTTAATTCGTTTGTACGCGAATATCAAAGCGGGTCATATTGTATTGATGAGCTTAATTGCAGTAATGTATTTGTTCGACAATTGGGGAGCAAAAGGAGCCTTTTTAGGCTTGTCTTTCTTCTTGAATTTAATAGAATTATTAGTCGCGTTTTTACAGGCGTATATCTTCACTATGCTTTCAGCACTTTATTTTGGTGCAGCAAGCGAAGAGCATCACCATGAAGAAGCACACCACTAGTAAGTAAATAAGTAGTTTAATTTTAATTATATATTTTATGGCAGCAGAAGCAACACAATTGATTCCAGACATCGTAGGAGCAGGATTAATCGTAATCGGCGCAGGATTAGGTATCGGACAAATCGGAGGTAAAGCAATGGAAGGTATCGCAAGACAACCAGAAGCGGCTAACAAAATCCAAACAGCTATGTTAATTGCAGCAGCGTTAATCGAAGGTATCGGTTTCGCAGCTCTTTTCGCAGCTTAATTTATCCTATTATTCCCAAATCGAAACGGTTGGTTTCGATTTGGGCAATAATTAAATGAAAGTATTTTAAAGAAAGATATATGGAAACATTATTAGGAGAATTTTCAACTGGCTTGTTCATCTGGCAAACCATTTTGTTTTTAGGATTGTTAATCTTGTTAAGAAGATTTGCTTGGAAACCCATTCTTACTGCTGTTAACGAAAGAGAACAAAAAATTGAAGGTGCTTTAGAAGGTGCGAAAGCAGCTGAAGCTAAAATGGCCGAGTTAAAAGCAGAAAACGAGACCTTGTTCAAAGCAGCTCGTGAAGAAAGAGACAATATGCTTAAAGAAGCTCGTGCAGCGAAAGAAGCTATTGTTTTGGAAGCTCATGATAAAGCCAAGAAAGAAGGTACTAGAATGATTGAAGATGCTAAAAAAAGCATTGAAGCAGAGAAAATGAGAGCTGTTACTGAATTGAAAAACCAAGTAGCAACACTTTCTATTGAAATCGCAGAGAAAATTTTGAAATCTGAGTTATCTGACAAAAACAAGCAACAAGCTTTGGTAGATAATCTTGTAGAAGACGTTAACCTTAATTAATTTATGCAATCTAGAGCAGCATCAAGATACGCTAAATCTTTAATCGAGCTTTCTTTGGAAAAAGGAGAGTTGGATAAAGTGTTTGCCGATATGCAATTGATTCAATCGGTGTGCAAAGATTCTCGTGATTTCGTCACTCTATTGCAGAGTCCGGTTGTTAAAGCCGACGCAAAAGAAAAAATTCTTAAAGCAATTTTTGCTGATAAAGTAAGCTCTATCACCATCAATTTCTTGATTGTTATCGCTCACAAAAGAAGAGAAGCAATTTTGAAAGACATTGCTACTTCATTTGTTGATCAATATTACGCTCACAAAAACATTTTAAGAACCATTATTCGTTCGGTAAATGGAGTTGGAGAAAGCGTTAAGAAAAAAGTAAGTGAAATCGTTAAGAACACTTACAACAGTGAAGTAGAAATTATTGAAGAGCACGACGCTAAGTTGATAGGTGGCTTTGTTTTGAAAGTAGGCGACAAGCAATTGGATGCCAGCATCAAAACTAAATTGGAGAAGCTTAGAAAAGATTTCAGCGATAACCCATACGTAGCAAATTTTTAATTAAACCTTTTTATAAAAAAAGAGCAAAATGGCAGAAGTTAAACCAGCAGAAGTATCCGCAATTTTAAGACAACAGTTGTCGGGACTTAAATCTCAAGCTGACCTTGACGAGGTAGGAACAGTATTGCAAATCGGTGACGGTATTGCACGTGTTTACGGCCTTAACAACGTTCAAGCAGGGGAATTAGTAGAATTTGAAAATGGCTTGCAATCCATCGTATTAAACCTTGAAGAAGACAACGTAGGTTTGGTATTGTTAGGTTCAGCTAAAGGCATAAAAGAAGGTGCTACGGTAAAACGTACCAACAAAATCGCATCTGTTCAAACAGGTGAAGGTATTATTGGTAGAGTAGTAAACACATTGGGCGAACCAATCGATGGTAAAGGTCCGATTACAGGTCAACTTTACGAAATGCCATTGGAAAGAAAAGCTCCAGGTGTTATCAACCGTCAGCCAGTTAACGAACCAATGCAAACGGGTATCAAAGCAATCGACGCGATGATTCCAATTGGTAGAGGTCAGCGTGAGTTGATCATTGGTGACCGTCAAACAGGTAAAACAACTGTTGCTATTGACACCATCATCAATCAAAAAGAATTTTTTGAAGCAGGACAACCTGTATTCTGTATATATGTAGCCATTGGACAAAAAGGTTCTACGGTTGCCAATACCTTAAAAACATTAGAAGACGCAGGCGCAATGGCTTACACAGTGATTGTTGCAGCAACAGCTTCAGATCCTGCAGCAATGCAGTTTTACGCCCCATTTACAGGTGCTGCCATCGGAGAATATTTCCGCGACACAGGTAGACCAGCATTGATTGTATTTGATGACTTATCAAAACAAGCAGTTGCTTACCGTGAGGTATCTTTATTATTAAGAAGACCACCGGGCCGTGAGGCTTACCCTGGAGATGTATTCTACTTGCACTCAAGATTACTGGAAAGAGCTGCTAAAGTAAACGCATCTGATTCTATTGCTGCTAGCATGAATGACCTTCCTGCTTCTATCAAAGGAATCGTTAAAGGTGGTGGTTCATTAACAGCATTGCCAATCATTGAAACACAAGCGGGTGACGTTTCTGCTTATATCCCTACGAACGTAATTTCTATTACCGACGGACAGATATTCTTGGAATCGAACTTATTTAATGCGGGTGTTAGACCAGCGATCAACGTAGGTATCTCTGTATCTCGTGTAGGTGGTAACGCGCAAATTAAATCAATGAAGAAAATTTCTGGTACATTAAAATTAGACCAAGCTCAATACCGCGAGTTAGAAGCGTTTGCGAAATTTGGTTCTGACTTAGATGCTACTACTAAAGGAGTTATCGACAAAGGTGCACGTAACGTGGAAATTTTGAAACAAGCGCAAAACTCTCCAATGACAGTGGAAAAACAAGCTGCTATCATCTTCGCGGGAACTAACGGTTTGTTATCAAAAGTACCTATCAACAAAGTGAAAGAATTTGAAGTAGAGTACTTAGGTATTTTAGATGCAACACATAAAGATGTTTTGGCTGCTATCAAAGCAGGTAAACTTACTGATGAAGTAGTTGAAACATTGACTACAGTTGCTAAACAATTGGCAGACAGATACGCATAATATAAAAAGAGTTGAATGTTCAAGGTTTATGTTGAATGTTAGCATTGCACAAAACCTTGAACTTTGAACCTTGAACTTTGAACATGTTATATGGCTAATTTAAAGGAAACAAGAAGCAGAATTACATCGGTAAAATCTACGATGCAGATTACCAGCGCCATGAAAATGGTGTCGGCTGCAAAGTTGAAAAGAGCTCAAGATGCTATTACGCAAATGAGACCCTATGCTGAGAAGTTGCAAGAAATCTTGGCTAACGTTACTTCTGATGTTGAAGAGATTGAAGGTGCTGTTTTTTCGAAAGCTAGAGCAGTAAAAAAAGTGTTATTGATTCCGGTAACTTCTAACCGTGGATTGTGCGGTGGTTTCAATTCAAATATTTTGAAACTTACTGTAAATCTTTTAAAAACCGATTACGCCGAATTGAATGCTCAAGGCAATGTTGAAGTATTGGCCATTGGTAAAAAAGCTGCTGAGTACTTTAAAACTCGCGCTTCAGTAGTTTCAGCTCATACTGATATTTTCAATGCATTGAATTTTGACAATTCTGCTGCAATTGCCGAAGAAGTAATGGCTTACTTCGCAGATGGAAAATACGATGAAGTTCGTTTGATTTACAACAGCTTTAAAAATGCTGCAACGCAAATAGTAAACAACGAATTGTTCTTGCCAATCATACCAAGTGCAAACGCATCTGATAAAACAAACAACACCGATTATCTTTTCGATCCAAATAAAGAAGAAATCATCATCAATTTAATTCCTAAAGCTTTAAAAACACAATTTTACAAAGCTTTATTAGATTCAATGGCTGGCGAACATGGTGCGCGTATGACGGCAATGCATAAAGCTACCGACAACGCAAAATCTATGGCTCGCGATCTTACCTTACAATACAACAAAGCCCGTCAGGCTGCAATTACCAATGAAATTTTGGAAATCGTAGGTGGTGCCGAAGCATTGAAAAACTAAGAAAATAAAACACAAAGAAAAGCCTCGAGTAAAATTTACCCGAGGCTTTTTTATGCTCAAACCTCACTCCCACACACACTCTCTTCCTTCTAAAAACTCATATGTGATGAGGGATTGAGCGGTGTTCCATTCAGCCACAACTCAAAATGCAAATGCGGACCAGAAGAATCTTCTCCTGTATTACCAATGATGGCTATCACCTCACCAGCTTTGCAAAACTGTCCCTCTTTCTTTAGCATCGCCGAACAATGTTTGTACACTGAAATCAAATTATTTGAATGCTGTAAAACCAAAGTATTTCCTGTTTCTGCCGACCAAGTCGATAAAATAATTCTACCATTTAAAGTGGCTTTAACGGCCTCATTCTTTTGCGAAACAATGTCTACACCGTAATGCTTCTCTTGGTAATTAAAATGTTTAGAGACTAAACCGCGAAGCGGAGCATAAAAATAAAAGTTTTTGATCGCCTTCATTTGCTCTTCGGCAGGCATCAATACCGAAATATTTGCCGCATTCACTTCACCCCTAAGCGTATCATTCTTAGGAATCCACTCCTCTATTAATGAATCTAAGTGCGTATAATATACTTCCTTACCCTTGAGTTCTTCTTCTAAAGCATCTGTTTTGCGCGCATCATCCAATAAAATTTCTTTTTGGTGATCGCTTAAAAAACCAGGCACATATTGCTGCACAGGAGTATAGGCTAAAATAACAAAAGCCAAAGCAAAAATAACTAAGAAAATACCCAAAGAAACCAAAACAATACTTATCAACCGCGACTTAAAAAAAAGCACAGCACTTCCTGTTTGAGATTCTTCATGAACCAGCAAAACATGCTGTTTCTTAATTATCCCCAGTATTTTCTTACTTTTAACGCTTACCGGTTTTTTCAATTGCTGATTTATTTATCTTCAATAATAGAGAAATTTAAAATATTTTTACTCGTTTTTAGTTTATACCTCATTGAAAAGCACAAAATTTTATAGTATTCTATTGATTCTATTTTTGGCAAGTTGCAGCAAAGAACGCAATTCTCTAGTGAACCGAGGATACCATGCACTAACTGCTCGCTACAATGTTTATTTCAACGGCAACGAGAAACTTAAACAATCTGAACAAACACTATACACAGGCACTGTAGACGACTACCAGCAAATCATTTCTATTTTTCCCGATGGTAATGAAAGTTCGGCCAAAGAAGTGGCGTCTCTGTTAGATGTTAGTATTCAAAAAGCATCAAAAGGTATTGACCGCCATAGCATGCGCTTTAAATTAAAAAACAAGAAAGATGGAAAAACAGAGGAGAGAGAAGTAAATCCCTTCATCGACGATTGTTACCTTCTTTTAGGCAAATCATATTTCTACAAAAGAGAATTTAACAACGCCGCGAATACCTTTGAATATATTGCCAAAGAATACGACAAGAAAAAAATAAAATACGATGCCTTGATTTGGCTAACACGCGCCTGCATCGCAGATGAAAAATACGAAGAAGCACGAAAAATAATTGATAAACTCGACAACGACGCCGAAATACCAAAAAAAAAGAAGGGCTATTATTTAGCCACCAAAGCACAATACTTTATTAAAACCAACGACAACAAAGAAGCAATTAAAGCTTTGAATGAAGCACTTACTTTTAAAGCCAAAAAGAAATTAAAAACCAGGTGGTTTTATGTTTTGGCTCAATTGCAAAGCAAAGAAGGCAACAAAACAGAAGCTATAGCAGCGTATAAAAAGGTAGTGAGCGGTATTTGCACCTACGACATGCAGTTTAGCGCTGTAATAGAAATGACTAAGGCGCAAAGTGAAGGCAACAAATCAGATGATTTTACACGTTCATTACTTAAAATGGCTAAAGAAGAAAAAAACAAAGAATACCTCGATCAAATTTACTACACCGTTGCTCAAATTCATCATCAAAATGGCGATGTAACTAAAGCCACCGAATACTACCTCTTGGCCGCTAACAAAAGTGTAAAAAACAAAAAACAAAAAGCATTGGCTTTCTTAGCGGTTGCCGACATCAACTTTACAAAAGCAAACTATCTCAATGCCGCCTCTTACTTTGATAGCTCGCTTACTGCTATGCCAGCAGATGATGCGCTTTATGAACCCACAGAAATCAAAAAAAACAACCTAAAAGATTTAGTTGTTCAAATAGAAATCATCAATACCCAAGATAGTTTGCTCACTTTGGCTAAAATGCCTGAAGAAGCACGCTTGAAAAAAATAGACAAAACAATCGCCCAATTCATACAGGAAGAAGACCGATTGAAAGAACAAGAATTATTAAGTGCTGATGCAGCGACCAAACAAAATACTATCAACCAAAGCGACCAAAGTGGCAAATGGTATTTTTACAACCCATCGCTAATAAGTGCTGGAAAGGCGAAGTTTGCTGCTTCTTGGGGACAAAGAAAATTAGAAGATAACTGGAGAAGGAAAAACAAAAACAGCGCTGCCTTTGGTTCAGAAGACGAAAGTGCAAGTGGCTCAAATACGCCTGAGGCAAGTGCAGATGTTAAAAAAACCAGAGAATATTACTTAAAAGATATTCCTAAAACAGAACAAGAAATTGCGGCATCAGAAGAAAAACTTGGCGATGCCTATTTTGCCTTAGGCACCTTGTACAAAGACAAGATGGACGACAGTAAATCATCTATTGTTACTTTTGAGGAAATGAATAGTAAGCTGCCTGGCAACAAAAACGAGTTGAAATCATACTATTTATTATATCGCATGAACTTGGCGGCAAAGAATGCTACAAGAGCCAATTATTACAAAAATTTAATTGAAACAAAATATCCGTCAAGCGAATACTTGCGACTCATCAACAACCCCAACGCTGCAAAAGAAGATGAAGCGAAAGAGAAAGCGTTGAGTGCGCAATACGAGCAATTGTTTAATGAATATAAAAAAGGAAATTATGCTTTAGTGAAAGAGCAAAGTGCATCTTTAATAAATGATAATCCCAAAGGAATCATCACACCACAGCTTGCACTACTAAATGCATTTAGCGTAGGTAAAACCGATGGAGCTGCAGCATTTACAGAGGCTTTAACAAAAGTGAAAACAAGCTATGCTGGCTCTGATGCTGCTACCGCTGCCCAAGAAATTTTGAGCAAAGACGATAAAAAACCTGCACTACCTTCTGTAGAAAAAGACAGTGCAAAAGAAGAAGCATTTGAGGTGAAAGAAGAGTCTTTCTATTTTGTGCTTATCGCTAATGAAAAAGACAACAATATACCTGCTTTGCAAAAAGCTGTATCCGATTTTTCCACCAAATACTACAGTGCTGAAAATCTTCAAATGCAAACAGTAATATGGAGCGAAAATGAAAAAGTAATTATCGTAAAATCCTTTGCCAAAGCTGATAAAGCCATCGACTACTACTCTACCATTCCCGAAAAGGTATTGACTAAATTTCCTAAAGCAGGCAACAACTACTTCCCCATTTCTATAAGTAATTACGCCAAGTTGTTTAAGAATAAAAATGTGGAGGAGTATAAAGCGTTTTTTGAGAGTTCGTATTAATTTCAAGGCCATTACTGTCTTCGTAGAGACAGCTTGAAGCTGTCTTAAAAAGATTACTTTCCTTTGCCAAAACCCAGTTCTTCATTGCGAAATCCGTCAGCTGACGGATTTCGCAATGAAGAACTGGGTAAGGAGTCGAAATTTTTTCTGTTTTAAGTCAGCTTCAAGCTGCCTCTACGAAGACAATTATTATTTCTTTTTAGTCTTAAATCTCTCCTCGTTCAACATCATTGCCTCCTGCAAAATTTCCATCAATATTTGTTGGTCAATGTCTTCCACTTTTTGGTACACCAAGGAACGCACAATTTTTCTTTCATCATTGGTTAAAGCGCCTTGTTCGTTTGATAATTCGTTGCCACGCCAAAAGCCAACTTCTACTCCGCGCTTGCCGTGGGCGATATAACACAACATACCAAAATGCTTGAAAAAAGGGATGGTGTAAGCAATTTTCTCTTCAATAAATGGTGAAGAATTCAAAATGATTTCGCGCAAAACAGATAATGTTTCACGATACTTTTCGGGTGCATCTTCAATGTATTTTTCAGATGCGGTCATGCTAAATCAGTTTCCCTAAAGCCAATAATATTTCTTTGTATCGAGCTGGTGCCTTTTGCAATTCATCCACAAAAATATATTCGTCGGCCATGTGCGAGCGGGCGCTATCTCCCGGACCGATTTTCACACTAATGCAAGGCATTAAAGATTGATCGCTGGTGGTAGGTGAACCGTAAGTTGGAATATTTAATTGCTCGGCGACTTTAAACAATGGATGTCCGCTAGGCAAGCCCGATGAATTCAATCGGGTAGAACGGGCAGTAACTTCACACAACACGCTTTCTTTAATAAGTTGAAGCAGTTCCTCATTGCTATAAGTATCGGGCACACGAACATCTACCACGAATTTACATTCAGCTGGAACAACATTGTGCTGACTCCCCGCTTCAATAACAGTAACACTCATTTTCACTGGTCCGAGAACCTCACTCACCTTTGGAAACTGATGTGTTTTAAACCATTTGATATCTTTCAATGCTTCGTAAATAGCGTTGATTCCTTCGTTGCGCGCAGCATGGCCGGCCTTACCTTTCGCCACACAATCCAACACCATCAATCCACGCTCGGCAACCGCTAACTCCATTTTAGTAGGTTCACCAACAATGGCCAAATCAATTTTTGGCAACGATGGCCATAAAGCAGCAATTCCATTTTTACCAGATATCTCCTCTTCGGCAGTGGCAGCAAAAACCAAATTGAAAGGTAAGTTTTCAGCATACAGTTCGCAGAATACAGTCATGAGAGAGATAAGCGGACCGCCAGCATCATTGCTACCCAAACCAAATAACTTTCCATCTATCACCTCAGCCACATGCGGTTCACGCGTGTAGCCCTTATTAGGCTTAACAGTGTCGGTATGCGAATTCAACAAAATGGTGAATTTACCTTCACTAAAATGTTGATTCACACACCACAAAT
>Ga0102831_1001472_pt1 | contig 9920 bp, 10 predicted proteins | sample ColrivemetaGS747_FD_84508 | JGI IMG/M metagenome (GOLD analysis project Ga0102831, IMG submission 84508) | Estuarine microbial communities from the Columbia River estuary - Freshwater metaG S.747 | ecosystem: Environmental > Aquatic > Marine > Intertidal zone > Estuary | place: USA: Columbia...
AACGTGATTTTTATCTACTGCTACTTTAGTACGAACTGCAAATTCAACTTCCTTACCATCTTTAGTTGCTTTCATCTTACTTGTACCACTATTAGTAATATTACCAAATGTAATTACAACTGAAGCATCTAAAAACATTGTTTCACCATTTTTCATTTTCATTTTAGGTTGAGCAAACATATTTTCAGCTGGTGCTATCCATATTTTGTTAACTGCTACCATTGAATTTGTGTATGGTGATGATTCTTTTCTTGATAATGGGAAACGTTGATTAATAAAATTACCAAACTGTTGTGATACTGCACCTGCATTCCACATCGGATTGTTTTTATTCTGTTCAACACTCATTTTACAAGGTATAGAACCAATTGAATCCCAGAAGAAACATAAGTCATAAGGTAAATTACCTTTCTTTTGTTCGTCTAACAAGTCAGCTATAAACTCTGCTACATCTTCAATAGTTCCTAATGAACTTCTGTCAGTGTATAGGAAAAATCCTTTATAGTCTATAATTTCACCTGTTGCTTCATCAACAATATCATCAACTTGGAAACCCATTTGTTTAGCATGTTCCCAAGACCATTTCATCTCTGTAATAATGAACACAGGCAAAATGCCCATTTTCTGGGCATTAATTGCTAGTTCTAATAACGCAGTTGTTTTACCTGTATTACTGTGTCCTCTTAAAAGATTAATATGTCCTATTGCTGCACCGGGAAGTGAAGTTGAATCTTGTAATGCTTCAGAGAATGGAATCCATCTCTGTTCTTTAAACTTAACAGTTGTGTTAAGTAGTTTTTTCTCTTTAAATTTATCTAAGTTAAAACTAGATTTCATTTCAGCAGAGACCGCTGTCATTAAAGATTCTTTCTTTTTGGCCATATAAGTTTTTATTTATTTAGAATGGTGAGCCTTCGCCTTCGCTTTCTTCTTCGTCATCAAACAAAGCGTCAAACTTATCTGCTTTAGATACTTTAGCTACTGGTGCTGCTTTCAAACTATAGTTTGTTTTAGGAGCTTCTTGTGCTTTAGCAATGATCGGATCCTCATCTTCATCTACTACTACTACTACTGTCTCTTCCTCTTCTGGGTTTAAGAAATTAGCTAAAATAGTTTTAAGATCATCAAATGCTGTTTTGCGTTGTAACTCAAGAACATTTGGTTGATCAGTTAACCACATTTTGATAGTTTCTTTATCAGAACCTAATGGTGATGTTTTAGGTTTAACACGAATTGATGATTTCAATCCTTGACGACCACCAATATCACCTGTTACTACGTCAACTGTGAAATCACGACCCTCACTAATGTCAGTGAAATCCCCATAATCCTCATCCTCAGCAATACCTAATAATTGCATATAGATTTCTTTTCCGAACTCCCAAAGGCGAACACCTTTTTCTTCTTCACCACGAACAACTACAGGAGCAAAAACTCTCATTTTTGGATCTAATTTCTTAGCCAACTGCCAGTTTTCTTTTTCTGATGTAGTACGAAGTGATTTTGCAAACTCAACTATTGGATCTTTTTCACCCCAGTTAGTTAGAGCATAAATTGGGAATTTTGAGAACCCATAGTGTACAAACACTTCTTGGAATGGGTTACTCTTGTTTAATACTGAAGGTACCACTCGGATTTGATACTTACCTTCGGCTTTAGGCTTCCAATAATACTTGGAATAGTCAACCTTTTCTTTCTTGGCGCCTGATGATTGTAGAGAGCTTAATCTCTGTTTAATCGCATTGATGTCCATTTTTATTTGGTTTTAAATTGTTACTATTTAATATACTACATTTTTCTTAATAGGCCAAATTAGCTAATACAAGCTCTTAAAATGCCTTTTCTCGTAGTGTTTTCTTTAACGTTACGTACCTTATAATTCAATGATCTTGAATACCTTTGTATTCAATTGTTTTAACTCGTTATGTTGGGTTAATAATATGCTATTTCTATAATGAGGCCAATTTACTCTATAAGCCATATCAACTACTCCATCATTTAACTTTTTAATAAGTTCATTTAGAGCGTTTATAGTATAAAGTGTATTGGTTTCTTTTTTACGATGAACTAGAATTGTGTTCTCGGGGATTGTATTTACATTACCTTGATCGACATTGTAAGTGACAACATATTCATTTGTGCTTTTTACAAACAACACAAACATTTTATTGTACATAATGGTGTATACAGTAGATAATTCACTTACCAACTCATCTAATTCCTCACCACTTGTGAATGTGCAAAATAACTTATTGTTCAAATCCTTAATATTAGCGTTGTTCGCGTCATACATATCATAGTTTGATTTAAAAGTCATAATTCTTCCCTCCATTAATTTTTATTGATAACTTCATTTCCTTAAATATATTTTTGATCTGTTCTAATTCTTGCTCTTCATCTTCATCCCAATCAAGTAGAAATGAGTCATACGTGTATAGAACTATTTTAGTATTTTTACCTGTTAATATCTTATGAATCTTAAGTAATATACTTATGTTTGTAGATGTTTCTAGGTTTTGTAAGATATAATTGAATAATTTTTGTGGATTCATATTTTCTAATGAATCCTTTTTAAACATATAACCTGATATAGGGGTGTTAATAAATCCTTGTTCATTAAACAATTTCCATTGTTCTTGAACATATGTTTGGATTTTTTGGAAGAATGGGAGTGATTTGTATTCTTCAAATACTCCTCCATATAACTGTTTAAATGTTAATTCTTTTGCTTTAGCGTAGTCTACGCCATACATGCTAGCAAAATCAGCATGAATATCAGGGTTGTCAAATTCATGAGCAACCAGTTGTCCAGCCAAAGTCGGATGGTATGCAGAAATATCGATTTCAAGAAATTCATTGTTTTGTGGTATAAAGCTTGACCTTGAGTGGTTGTCTTTCTTTAGAGCAGCGAAGTTAATGCTATTAAAGGCATTAGATGGGCGTCTTGTTGTAGTATTGAGGTTATATTGAGTAAACACCCTACTATCGCGTACTGAGTATAAGCTATTATTTGGTTCATAGTATTTATAAAACTTGTCTTCATTAATTTTAATTCCGTTCTTTTCAATTCCAAAAAATGCTAAAGCACCTTTGTTGTAAAATTTAACATATTCTGGTTTAGGTGTTTTTAAAACATCTTCGAGTTGAGTATAAATATTCTCACAAACCTCATAATGCTTAACTATTGGAATTATTTTATTAATATCCGTTTTATTAGGATGTTTTCTATAAAAGATATCAAATACAGGTTCGAATGGTGTTTCTATATGTTTAATAGAAGAAATATCTGTTACTTTATTTAATTGAAAGTAGTATAGAAATGATTTTTTATCCCTAACATAAACTGTGTCTGTATGTTTTAATAATTTTTCAAGATATGTTTTTCCAAGTGACATTGTTTCACTGTGATCAATACAAAACATATACCCTTTAGAATCATAAATTGGTCTAATATAGACTAAACATACATCATTTAAAGCAGGATGAATTTGATTATGATAGGGAATAATCTCAACAAAGACTTCTTTATAGTCTTGATTAAAAAATTCTCTTAATTGATCTTTAGTTTCTACTAACCAATACATAACCTTTATTTTCTAATAATATAGTAATAAAGATTTTTTAAGCCAAGTTATTATAAATAGAAAATGCAGTTGTATAGTCTTGAAGTATTAATGATATAAAATAATCTAATTTAGAATCATCTAAATAAAAATCTCTAATCATTTGATCAAATTCATCAATTCTATTTTCTATAGATACTATTTTTTGAGATAAATCAGATGGGTTATTAAATAAAGTAATACGTACTTTAGCATCCATAGTATCAAGTAATTCTAAGATATAATTTGTACTTAGTTGTGTAAATCTATTTTGTATCATATTTTATACTTATGTGTTAAATATTCCAAAACTATATTGGTTAACTGTAGGTCCATTAGCTATACTAGTACTCACTTGAAGTGAAATTTCATCTCCTAATACTACAGATGCACTGTCAATTATATTAGAATATAAACCTGCTGCTTGTCCTCCAGAAATATTTATTTTAACATTAGTAGCTACACCATTAACTCTAATAGTGAATGTAGTAAAACTAGTAGCAACAGCAGCACCATTAGTTCTTATATAAATATTTTTTAATGTACCAGCCTGTGGTGTTACTATTTGACGTTGTGTTTCAGTACCAGATACAGTTGTAGTTCCAAATGGTAAATAAGTAACTATGGGGTTGGTAAAACCAGAACCCGCCGCATAGTTACCAAATATAATCAAAGCAGCATTTGGGGCTTTAGAGGCTGTTAAAGCAAATGATGCTGAAAGAGCTTGATTGGTGTTTGTAAAGATTGACCCAGTTACATATGATGCTGTACTAGCGAGTGAACTACTTATAGCTTGTAAAACATATGAAGCAGTTTGTGCTGTTACAACATATGATGCCGTATTAGCAGTTTGTGCTAATGTAGAAAATGAAGCACTTACTGCTTGTAAAACGTATGATGCTGTTTGAGCTGTTACTACGTACGAAGCAGTGTTTGCTGTTTGCGCAAGTGTTGCAAATGAGCTACTAACAGCATTTAAAACATAAGAAGCGGTTTGAGCATATGATGATGATACAGCTTGAGATGCACTTGTAGCAAAGGATGCTGTTAAAGCATATGATGCTGATGTTGCTCTAGATGATGTTAATGCTTGTGATGAACTTTGAGCCCAACTACTAGTACCTATTAATAAACCTACTCCACTACTCCAGTCTAATACTGTTGTTGAGCCTGAGTTTAAGGTTCTGGAGTTATAGTTAACACTTAAACTTTGACTATTGTCTAGTAATTGTCTAGCATCCCAAACTATTGATCTGACGTTTTTATTATCAAATAAATATTTGACACCGTATGCTATACTAGCTGTACCATTTGTTGATATTGTTGCTGATTGTAAGTCGATGGTAGTATTATATGTACTACCTGATCCTACAATAGAACTACTTACAAGTAATGAACCAGATATTGTAACGTTTTGGTTTAATGGATTAACAAAGGATGCTGTTAAAGCCTGTGTTGCATATGATGCTGTTCCAAATAATGAACCTGTAAACCCAAGAGTAGAAGTTGTTGAACCAGTTACTATTAAAGAACCAGTTATAATTGCAGAACCAGTATATGGAAATGCTGCTCCTCCACCTCCGTTTAAAGCAAATGATGCTGTTAAAGCATAAGATGCACTTTCTGCATTTATTAAATACCCATTTATTTCGCTTATATTAGCCATATATTATATTTTTATCCAAGTATTGTCAGGTCTAAATTTCATAATCCATTGGTGAGTATCTCCAGCATTATTATAATAAGCATGTCCTAAAAGTCTTACATAATTAGTTGTAGGAGCAATAGTTGACATAGATGCTAGACTTCCACTTTCTATATAAATAGGTAAACCATGGTCTACACCAGGAACATATGGTCCTACTCCAGTATCAACATCATTTACAGTAACATGACCTTCTAATAATACAGATCCATTTCCTGGTTTACCCACAATGACACATATTCCTAACATCTTAGTGCTAGTTGATGTTGTTTGGTCTACTTGGTACCATTTACCATCAGTAGATTCTAAGTATACTAAATCTGATACTTTAACAGTAGTATATAAATTAGCCTCAATTATATCTCCAGCAAAACTAGAAGAATCAGATGAAAATCCTTCTTGAGCTAATGCTTTTGTTTTTAAACTAGCATGATAAAAGTCAGAATAAGTAAATATCTCATTATCAAATACAAAAGCATTATTTCCAGCTGCTGAATATAAGTACCTACTTTCCCAATCCATAGAATAATTACCAGCAGTGTCAAGTAAAATTTTATTTCCCCAATCTATAGAAACATTAGTAGAAGAGTCAATCGCATATCTACTTAACCAATCTACACTAGTAATAGCAGTACTATCAATTAAAGTTCGATTAGTAGTATCAATTTTATTAGTTACTGATAAATCACCATTTATAGTTACAAGAGCTGAAGCTGAGGCGTATTTAAAATTAGAATCACCTCCAAAAGAACCTAATTGATTAAATTGAATATTAGTGTTAGCACCACCTGGTGTTCCTCCACCCCCACCTCCTGGTGCATAAGCCGCTGAAATGGCGTAACTTGCAGTACCATATAGATATCCATAAAAATTACCGTAATAATCCCCAGTACCATTAACATCTATAGGAAAATATTCTGCCATTTATTTTGGTATAAATATTAAAAGAATGTTAATTGCCTCCAGAGTGGAGTATCATTATGTCTTGCTACATAAAGATATTTTAAATTATCTTCTGTTCTTACCATCCACATTCTTCTACCTTGACGAGCTGTAGACATACCTGCTGGTATTTGACCTGCGTTGTGGGTTACATCTAAATCAACATCTAAATAATATATACGAGCGTTAGCGTTAGTTTGGATATATAATCTACTTTCTCCATCATAAGCAAACATTGTACCTGTTGATAATGCTTCACCAATTTGTACACCTAATAAAGATGCTCTTGGATATTCAAGTTGCATAGTATTAATATTGTACTTAGTATATCTTGCGGTAGTATTACCTTCAAATAAGTAAATATATTTTCCTCTATTAGCAACAGAACCTGATGGTCCATATCCATAAATCCATTTTAATTCTCCTCCTGATGTTCTTACAGCATTAGGCATAATACTATAAACACTTGTTGTGTCAAAAGTAGTTGTTGTTGCTACAGTAAGAGTATTACTAGTATTAGCAGTAATAATATATTCATTACCTACGTTTGTTCCAGCTAAAATTCTTAAACGAGCACCCGCCCAAAAGTTAGAAGGCCAGTTTTTAGTACCATCAGTTAATGTTGTAGTTGTACCAGAAGTACATACACCATGTCCCCAAGTTGCAGCCATACTTGATGTAGTCCAAATGTTAGCAGTAGCTGTAGCATTTTGGCTTATGGACATTGATACGAATTGAGGATTTGAAGGTGTTATTTCAAATGATCTATAAAACGTACCCGCAGGAATACCAGATCCTGTAATTGGAGCTCCTAATGGAATTGCTAAGATACTTGCTGATAGGCTGGCTGTTACATATATCAGCGGTACTCCACTGACTGTACTCCCAGATACAAAATAAGTACTACCAGTATAAGGAGCTGGGTCTAATCCATAACTCGCCTGGAATGAGGCGGATGAAATAATATTATATCCCCAAATTGCTCCTGCTATTGTAGCAGGAAGGACTGAGTTTAATGTTAATGATTGGGATGTATTACTAGCTATTAAGCGATAATAAGTAGTAGGACTTTGAGCTGTGTTATTCCATATTTGTAGTACTTTACCAACATGCTCATTTGTTATCCAGTTTTTAGACACATCAAAAATTGGAGAAGTAGTATGAGAGTTTAATGTAGCATTAGCTGAAGGTGTACCACTCATGCCATAAGTAAACTGAGTAGGGCCTGTACCTGCTGTTAATGCAGTAGATAAAGGATATGAACTTGTTACTACAAAATTTCCATTATAAAAAGATGAATCTGCTCCTAAAGCTCCAGATATAAAGATTCTATCTCCATCTTTAAAAGGATGGTTAGCAATTGTTGTAACAGTTGCTACCGTCCCTGTTCTAGTAATAGCAGAAACAGGAAATTTCATTTCAGTACTAGAAGAATATTGAGCATATGCTATATTAGTAGTACCCCAATCAAATACTTGAGAAGGAGACCATGAATTACTTTCATCTGAGTATTGAGCTAATGTAGCATTAACTGCTCCCATCATATAGTACTTATCATCATCAGGTACTATATCATATAAATTACTAGCACTTAATGGAAAATCCCAGTCATGACCTATAGTGATAGTATCATTAGTATTTCTAATAATAGTATGTTCTTGACCATTAGTTAAATTTCTAACTTTATAGTTATTAAATTGTCCTGGGGTCCAAGTTTTAGTATTATCTGTAAATGATCGAGTTGTAGCAGATGTTATAGAACCTGTGTCATATTTTTCTACAATTGAGCTATCAATTCCTTCAATATATAATTCAGAACCACCAGTATATGAAGGTATAACTCCGGTTTGACTATGAGTTGAAAACCAGTTACCTCTAAGTGGTTCCCACCAATAATGAGTAAAAAATGAACCTGCTGTTGTATTAGTAATGTAATGTAATGTACCACATTTAACTACACATTCACTTGTAATATCTAAAGCTGTAGTTAAAGGTGAGTCTAGAGTTATAATACTAGATTCAATAACTGCTCTTGAGGCATAAGAAGTACCAGGTGACAAAAAGCTAGAATCCCATCCATGATTGTAAGCATTATGAGTATCTATAGCATGCCAGTTAGCATCAGTAAAATATAAAGTATCATTATTATTGTAAAGAATAGTTCTTACAAAATATTGTTGTGAAGTACCTAAATAAACTCGAATTTGATAATTTCTCCATTGATTTGGTCTCCATTTTTTAGATGAGTCAGATATATAACCAAAACCAGTTCCGGTATTTACAAAGTTAGTTACTGTAAGGTAATCAAGTGTTGTAGGATTAGATACGTCAGTTATAGTTCGTTCTTGTCCTGCTCCTAATCCATGTATAACTTTTATTTTATATCCTTTAACTGTTTCACCAGCTAAAAATGCACCAGTAATAGTAGAACCACTTCCACTTATAGCATAAGTATGGTATCCATCATCTACTTTCCAAGTACCAGTACATGTGCTAGTTACACCAACCGGTACACCACCGTTTATATAAGACCATGAGTCTGAGTATGTGTCGTATCTCCAAAAGTCAGTACTATTAATAGCATAGATATATTGGTTACCACTACCTGTTAATGGAGGTAATATAAATGTGTTTGATGCTGCTGTAGTGAAAGGAATGTATCTCATCCACTCCCATACTGGTTGGTCTACTTGTTTTCTAAGTCTGTTTACTAATGCCATATTAACTAAATGTTAAATTATTTCTTAATGCTGTATAAGCTATTCTTGATTGTAAATTAAAAGTTGATTCCGCAGTTATAATAGTACTGGTTTGATTTCCAAAATATGAAAAGTACTGTTGATTTAAAACAGCTGGGACTATTGATGTGACTTCTACTCTTTGATACCCAGCTGAGTTTTGGTTAGCGCTTGGTTCCATTAACTTAACCATACGTCTCATTAACTCAGTTTGCTCATTAACTAATTGTAATGTTTCATCAGAGGCAGGTGTAAGAATATTATCAATGAATATTTGTAGTTTATCACTACTTGACATTGATGTAGTATTAAAGTCTAATGTTAAAACATTGTTGACTATAGTACCACCGGAATTTGGGTCTGCAAAATTGTAGATAATCTTGTTAGTAGTTACATTAGTAATAATCAACAGTTGCTCTAATGTTAGAACATCTGTTGTATTAAATGTAACAGTTTTAGCGGCGGCGTTAAAACTATAATTTTCAAATAGTATTTTCATTGGATATTAATCTATATTGTTCCCCAGATGTGCTTTTATTTTGCAATTCAATCATAACTCGCTCAGATTGATATTGATCATAGCAACTAAAGACTGTAGTCCATATTCTTTCTTGTAATAACTGTACTTCGTATGTTGTCATATTGTATATGATAATAAATATATTACTATTAGCCAAGCGCTACTGCATAAGCTATCATTAAGGAGTTTAAGTCTACTCCATTTAAATTAATAGAACCAGATGTATTTAATGATCCTGTTATTTCTACATTTTGGTTAAGAGGGCTAACATATGAAGCGGTAATAGGAACAAGTGATCCTGTTCCATCATAGACACTAGAACCACTAATTTGAAGAACTCGTTGGTAACTATCTTCTATCTTTTGACCTGTGAAATCTAAAGGTCCACTCATAACTTATTTTATTTAGGTAGT
>Ga0102831_1001473_pt1 | contig 9918 bp, 9 predicted proteins | sample ColrivemetaGS747_FD_84508 | JGI IMG/M metagenome (GOLD analysis project Ga0102831, IMG submission 84508) | Estuarine microbial communities from the Columbia River estuary - Freshwater metaG S.747 | ecosystem: Environmental > Aquatic > Marine > Intertidal zone > Estuary | place: USA: Columbia River...
CCAACTAAAATCACATATTCCTTCTATACTGCCCGCCAACTTCAAACATGGATTCTGTGAGTTGACCTAAAGTGCAGAATTTCGCAGCATCCATGAGTTGAGCAAACATGTTTTCATTCTTGATTGCCGCCAATTGAAGGTTTTTCAATTTTTGTTCTGCCTGTTCGCCGTACATCGACTTAACCAATGAAACCGTGTTGATCTGCTGTTGCTTTTCATCTTCAGTACTGCGAATAACTTCTCCTGGACGAACCGTTGGCGAACCTTTGCTGCTCAAGAAGGTGTTTACACCAATAATAGGGTATTCGCCCGTGTGCTTTAAAGTTTCATAGTAAAGGCTCTCTTCTTGAATTTTACCGCGTTGGTACATGGTTTCCATGGCACCTAGAACGCCACCTCGTTCTGTGATGCGATCAAATTCTGACAACACCGCTTCCTCTACCAAATCAGTCAATTCTTCAATGATGAATGAGCCTTGAATTGGATTCTCATTCTTTGCCAAGCCCAATTCTTTGTTGATGATCAACTGAATCGCCATTGCACGACGAACGCTTTCCTCTGTTGGAGTGGTAATAGCTTCATCGTATGCATTGGTATGCAGAGAATTACAGTTATCGTAAATGGCGTATAATGCTTGCAAGGTAGTACGAATGTCGTTGAAGTCAATTTCCTGCGCGTGTAAACTTCTTCCCGATGTTTGAATGTGGTATTTCAACATCTGTGAACGAGCGTTTCCACCGTATTTGTTCTTCATGGCTTTAGCCCAAATTCTTCGGGCAACACGACCAATTACTGCGTATTCAGGATCTACGCCGTTACTGAAGAAGAAACTCAAATTTGGCGCAAAATCATCAATATGCATGCCCCGACTCAAGTAGTATTCTACATAAGTAAATCCGTTTGCCAAGGTAAATGCCAATTGAGAAATAGGATTTGCACCCGCTTCAGCGATATGATATCCACTAATACTCACTGAATAAAAATTCCGAACCTTATTGTGGATGAAATATTCCTGAACATCACCCATCAATCGCAACGCGAATTCAGTGGAGAAAATACAAGTATTTTGAGCCTGATCTTCCTTTAAAATATCGGCTTGAACAGTACCTCTAACTTGAGACAAGGTCCAGTTTTTAATTTCATTATAGACATCCGCCGGAAGAACTTGATCACCAGTTACACCCAAAAGCATCAATCCAAGTCCGTCGTTACCGTGCGGCAAATCACCGTGATAAACCGGTCTCGGAAGACCCTTGGCTGCGTAAATAGCATCAATTTTAGCATTAACCTCAGATTCTAATCCGTTCTTTTTGATGTACAATTCACATTGTTGGTCAATGGCGGCATTCATGAAATAGCCCAGCAACATTGGCGCCGGACCGTTAATGGTCATCGATACCGATGTCATAGGATCCGCCAAATTGAATCCGCTGTAAAGCTTCTTGGCATCATCCAAACAGCAAATGCTTACCCCTGAATTTCCAATTTTACCGTAAATATCTGGGCGCACATCTGGATTTCGACCGTACAAAGTCACCGAATCAAATGCCGTACTCAAACGTTTTGCAGGCATATCCTGACTTACGTAGTGAAAACGACGATTGGTTCTTTCCGGACTTCCTTCCCCAGCAAACATTCGAGTGGGATCCTCGCCCTCACGTTTGAACGGATATATCCCCGCTGTGTAAGGAAACTGTCCAGGCAAATTCTCCTGCAATCGCCATTGTAAAATATCACCCCATGCTTCGTATCTCGGTGTCGAAACCTTGGGAATTTGCGAATGACTCAAACTCTCGGTATGCGTCTTGATCCGCAATTCCTTGTCACGAACTTTGAAAATATATTCATCGTTGCGGTACTTTTGAGCTTCTTCGGCCCAATCAGAAATGAGTTTTCTGTTTTCGGGGGATAATTGATCGTTTAATTGTTCGTACAACTTGTTTAACTCTTCAGTCAGAGCATCTGACGAAGTTCCACTCTCAGAAATCTGCTTCAAAGTTTCGTTGATGGCATACATTCTTTGAGCAATCCTTTGTTGTGCTTTACCAGTAGCGTTGTATGATCTATTGTTTTCTGAAATCTCAGACAAATAACGATTTCTAGCAGGAGGAATAATGAATATCTTCTCACTCAATTCATTGTCTGACTTCCAGTTACTTCCAATATCAGCACCGGTCTTTGCAGAAATAGTATCCATCAAACAACGATACAAACTATTCATACCCGGATCATTGAATTGAGAGGCAATGGTTCCGAAAACCGGCATGGTATCTACGTCTACCTCAAACAATTTATGATTGCGTTGAAATTGCTTGCGCACGTCTCTAAGTGCGTCTAAAGCACCACGCTTGTCGAATTTATTCAAGGCAACAACGTCTGCATAATCCAACATGTCAATTTTCTCTAACTGTGTTGCCGCTCCGTATTCAGGAGTCATCACATAAAGTGCCACATCACAATGCTCAGTTATTTGGGTATCGCTTTGTCCAATACCACTGGTTTCAACTATGATCAAATCATATCCAGCAACCTTTAAAATATCAACGGCATCATCAATATGAGAACTCATGGCCAAATTCGCTTGACGCGTAGCCATAGAACGCATATATACTCGAGGGTGATTGATGGAATTCATTCGAATTCTATCGCCTAGCAAGGCACCACCGGTTTTTCTTTTAGACGGGTCAATGGAAATGATGGCCATCTTCTTGTCCGAAAAATCCAACAAGAATCTGCGCACCACCTCATCGATCAAACTACTTTTACCAGCTCCACCGGTACCGGTAATTCCTAAAACTGGAACTTTAATATCAGCAGCTCTCTCCCGCATATCGGCCAAAATCGAAGCGTGCAACTCCGAATAATTTTCAGCCGCCGTAATGATTCTAGCAATTGACATTGAATCATTTGCACGATCGGTTACTTTCTTAACTTCTCCATTTAGCTTATGTCCAGTTGGAAAATCACTTTTTTGAACCAAATCGTTGATCATGCCTTGAAGACCCATTTCACGTCCGTCATCGGGTGAATAAATACGGGTAATTCCATAATCCATGAGTTCCTTGATCTCTTCCGGAAGGATTACTCCCCCTCCGCCACCAAAGATTTTAATGTGCGCTGCACCTCTCTCCTTGAGTAGATCATACATATACTTGAAGTATTCAATATGACCACCTTGGTAACTGGTCATGGCAATGGCATTTGCATCTTCTTGAATAGCAGTATCAACTACTTCTAAAACGCTTCTATCATGACCTAAATGAATGACTTCACATCCTGTTGACTGGATGATTCTACGCATCACGTTAATCGCTGCGTCGTGTCCGTCGAATAAACTAGCCGCTGTTACAATGCGCACTTTGTTTACCGGAACATAGACTTGTTGCTCCAACATAGCCGCAAATTTAACCCAAAATGACCTTTTTCAATCTTTTTTTGGGGGATATTAACCCTTTTTGTGTTTTAGAAATATAGCTTGTTCTTTAATTAATGTCATTTACCGATTGTGACTCAACTATGACGCATACTCGGAAAACATTATCCCAGAATAAGCGTCTTGTAGTTGTTATTTTTTATTGGTTTAGTTTGGTTAACGAGGATCCCGCAATAGCGGGATTTTCGTTATATAGTGAATTCCGAGAACTACTAAACCTGCAATAAAGAAAGGTTGAGCAACTCCGCGGGTTGTATCATCGAGATAAAACTCTCCAAACATCCAAATCACATTGGCACAAATCCAAAACAAAACTGCCAAATTATGAGCGAATTCTGTTCGATCGACTCTAGAATACCAAGTCAAATATATTGCCAATAAAACCGTTGGAGCGGCCATTGTTAGTCCCAAAATTTTAAAATCCATTATCCAAGCAAAATCCTTCACAAGCCACAAAACAATATGAAAGTTTTCTTTCTTCCTCAAAGAGTGCATATCAACAAAAATAGGACTAATTTGCAAGCGTGAAACTGTTTTTCATGGGTTCATGCTTTTCAACAGAAATGCATCAGAGAGCAACTGAGTTCGGCATCTCTTCGTTCTCAAATCCTTTCGGTACTATTTTTTCACCCATGGCTTTGGGCGAAACAATAGAGTACATTTACAATTTGAAAATTCCGCCATTCTTTAATTACAATGAAACATTTCACTGTTTGTTATTTGCCAACAGATTTCAAAATTCTTCCGATATAAATCTTTCGGAGCAAATAAAACAACATCTCCTTGAAGCGAGGTTACACATTGAATCTTCTACACATATATTTATAACCTTGGGAACCGCAACAATTTACGAACACATTGAATATCCGCAGTGGGTTGGAAATTGTCAAAAACTCCCCCAAAATCAATTCACAAAAAGACAATTGACTTTTTCTGAAATCTCAAATTCCCTAGAGAAAATCAAATTCTTTATCCCAAAAATAAACCCTAATGTAAAATTAATTTTTACGGTTTCACCAGTTCGGCATCTTAGAGACGGACTGATAACTTCCACAGTAAGTAAATCACTTTTACGTGCCGCTTTGTATGAATTTTGTGAAAAGAATAAGGAGGACTCACAATATGGTCCTGAATATTTCCCGAGTTATGAAATGATTTCAGAAGAGTTGAAAGATCATCATTTTTATAAGGATGACAAAGCACACCCCACTGAAGAGGCAATTGATTTTGTATTTGAAAGATTCAAACAAACTTACTTGCTTTCAGGAACCAATTGATCCAACAATTGGTCAACATGCTCACTAACTCTTTGATAAGTTGGCTCCACGGTATCTAAACGCTCTGTAATTTCAAGTGTTTTTAGTTGACAGTCGTCGAGGTCTTTTTGAAGACCAATCATCTCCTCTTTAAATCCGCTCAAATCTTCGTCAAAATCACCATTTTTAACTCGCGTCTCTACGCCCTTTAGATTATAAAAGGCATTTTCTGCCATTAATACTGCATTTTTATATTGATTGGCTGCCGTTTTATAAAGTCTAAAGGTTTCATTATAAATGTTGAATTGAAGCTTATCGTCTTCTGTGAGTTTATCTCCTTGAATAAAATTAGCTCGTATTCTTTGAGCACTCATATATGTTTTACGCTCTTCGAATTCATCAATTTCAAAATGAAAATGTGTCCTAATATTGTTTAATTGCGACCATGCCGAATCCAATTTAATTTGCATAGCTTTTCGAACTCCAGTTTTTGAATCAGAAGTACCCCCGCCATTTCCTGTACAAGAAATCAATGATATTGTTAAAATAAATGAGAAAAAACCCAATAAAAACCAAGTGTTTCTTGATTTTTGCTCTATTTTAGTGTCGAGAAAATGCATGGTTCCACAAACATACAAAAAGGTAGGCAATTTCAATTCTTGAAAACAGTTCTATGGCTTGGTTTAACTGCGTTTGGTGGACCGCAAATGCATCTTCCTTATTTCAAAAAAAGTTTAATTGACCGTAAACGGTTTATTAACCAAGAAGACCTCGTAGAAATCAATGCTTTTTGCAATCTTCTTCCTGGTCCCACCACAACTCAAACGATTACAACCATTGGACTTAAATTAGGCGGGCCCAAATTGGCTATCCTCACTGTTCTATTTTGGGCTTTGCCAGGTGCAGCCATCATGCTCATTTTGGCATTGTCCCCCACATTTTTATCAGCCCATCAATTACAATATATTTCTGCCACCGTTGTGGGATTCATGGTATACGGATTTCTCAGCATGAGTCAATGGATGGATAAAACACCCCTCAATTGGGGCATTTTACTCATTTCTGGACTACTAGGGTATTCCATTCACACTCCGTTAATTTTCCCATTGGGTGTTATTTTTGCCGCACTAATTAGTGCAAAATTCGGGAAACATCTCGGCCCAAAAACTAAATTACCGAGCTCCCAAATAAAATGGCGAAACCTAACTGTTTTCTTTTTAATTTTTACCATTGTTGGCGCCGGTGGCCTCCTGTTAAGCAAGTATAAAACAACTTCTAAGTGGCTGCAACCCGTAGTTTATTTTGAAAATACTTACAGAATGGGTGCTTTATCATTTGGAGGAGGAAATGTTCTCGCTGCAATGACCATGGAACAATATGTGCACCATAAAAAAAGAATGACACTCGATGAGCTGAACACCGGAATCGGTGCTATCCAAGCAACTCCAGGTCCTAATTTCAATCTTGCTGTGTATACTAACGCAGTTGCTATGAGAAATTCCAACTATACCCAATCAGGGCAAATCATGGGTGGTGTCATTGGATTAGTCGCCGTGTTTCTTCCGGGAATTTTATTGGTGTTGTTTGCCTACCCAATTTGGACAACCCTTCAGAATTATTCGGCTCTGCAAAGGTCAATCCCCGGAATATTCGCCGTCTCTGTGGGTTTCATTCTTGCTGCATCACTGATTCTTGGTGAACAATTACTCATTCAAATTCAAAATCTTTCTTACTCAAAAATTTCAACTCATTTATTTGTCCTTACAGCCACAGTTATAATGCTCTACACCAAGAAAATCTCTACACCTTTAGTCGTTTTATTCTCCATTCTCATAGGTTGGCTAATGCCTTAAGTTAATTTTATATTATATTCGTGAATATGAGTTTCGGGGCCTTTCGGGGGATGTTTATACTCTCTACATTCCTGCTTTTTTGCAACCAAGCAGTTGCTCAGCGCAAACCCCAAAAAAATAACCCTTATATTTTATTTACCGGCTTAGTATTAACATCCGATAGTCTGAAACCAATTCCCTTGGTAAGTATTAAAAGTTCGAGAAGAGGATTGATTGGATATTCTGATGAAAATGGCTTCTTTGATGTGGTAGTTAGGCGCGGTGATACTGTTTTCTTCATTCAAGTAGAAAAAGTGAGTTCCTCACATATCATCCCTGATTCTCTTACAAGCAACAGGTATTCCGTAGTGAAATTAATGACTCAGGACACTCTTCACCTCTCTGCAATATTCATCAAGGCACTCCCATTAAAAACACTTTTCAATCACGAATTTGTCAATAGAGACATCCCTGATGACCCACTTGAAAGAGCTAGAAAAAACCTGGAAAACGAGGCAATAAAGGAAGAATTAAGATTAAGACCTGCTGACGCCGCTCAATCACAAGCCTTATTAGCGCGTAATAGAGCTGAACAATTGTATTACTACAACCAAATACCCCCACAAAACTACCTGAGTCCAACGGCGTGGATGCAATTTTTTGAAGCTTGGAAAAGAGGTGACTACAAGAAAAAAGCCCCTACAAAAACTCCATACATAAGCCCATACTCACCCAAAACAAATACACCCTAAAGAGTTCAATCTTGATAGACCGACTCCTTACTTGTACTTCTCATTAATTCTGATGTAATTGGAATTTTAATTCCTAAAATCTCACAGAACCGAGCAACTCCATAAACTGCTTGATATAAAAATCCCTTTAACGGCCAAATTGCCGATTTATATCCATAACTCAAAGCAATTTGATCTATGAGTGTCTTAAAACTTAGATTGTGTGACACACATAAAAACCTTTCCTGTGGCTCGTCTTTACCAATCGAATCAATAATTTTCTTCGCTAGATCTTCAACAAATACAAATCCGTTGGAGCCCATTGGATAAAACTTATTTCCACTCTTAACCACATCTATTACTTGTTTAGAGCTTGTAGTCCCATCTCCCACCCCTAGAACAACTCCAGGATAGAATAATTTCACTTTGAGACCTTCTTCCTTGCCCCTCCAAACTTCCAATTCTGCATAATACTTACTCAAGGCATAATCGGTATTGTATGGCGAATTCTCTTCCCATGGAGTATCCAAAGTTATAGGACCGTCTTCTACAGGTCTTCCCAATGCCGCAATCGAACTCACATGATAGAATCGTTCAATCCCAAGTTTTAAACATGTATTTATGATATTTCGAGTACCTTCTACATTATCTCTCAGCATTCGATCTCTGTCTTTGGGGTGAAAGGAAATAATGGCGGCACAATGCACCACTGCATCAAATTTCACGGAACCTACTGCATCTAAAACCTCGTCAAAATCAATCAAATCGAACGACACTTTTTCAAATGAATCATGAAAATGAATGGCAGAATCTTTGAAGCTATAGGGCAATATTCTTTCAGCGTATTGAGTCAATGAATGCTTCAACTTAACCATTCCCGAATCGTGATGTGAATTTTCACCGGCAGTGGTAGTTTTTTGACTGTAAACTTTTGCAATCGAATCAAATAATCTCCAATTCGATTTTCCTTCTCTATAACTCAAGACAACTTGGTGTCCCTCGCGGTGCAGCTGCTGAACTACATGACTACCAATGAATCCTGAAGCACCCGTAACTAAAATTTTCATCCTATTTAGTACTTGTTGTGCTATCCCCCTGTTGTTTCAACAACGCCTCTAACTGTTGTTCTGGCGTCACCAATCCGCTGCGGATCATGCGCGCCGACTCAGCTGCACCCTGACTCATCGGATTTTCGGGGAAGCTATCTCGAATGAGTTCATACAAGCGCAGAGCGTCATCGTAAACACCAAATTTTTCAAAATAATAAGCCCCATACATTGCCATATCAAGTCTTCTGGCCTTGTTGTTTTGATAATTCTTCAAATAAAAATCTGCCCACTGAGCCGACTTCAACTTTTCCGTTTCGCCGCGTTTCCCGGTAATATTGACCAATTGAAAGCACAAAAATTCGCTTTCCATATGTTTAGGGTACTTCTTTATGAAAGATTCTAAGATTGAATCTGCGTTACTCGGCAATTGCTGAATATCAAGTTTATTGACATCCTCAGGCAAAGATTTTTTAAGCTCATTCACTGCTATGAGGTCACGGTCTATTTCAGATTGGCAAGAAGCTAAAAATCCTAAGAAGATTAAAAATCCCCCGAAAAAAAACAATCGCTGAAACCTTTTCATACCGCGAAAATAGGCAATACCAACGCAGTTGTGAAAAACTTGCGAACAGCATTTGTAATTATTGAGTTAAACTTGCTACAATGAGCGACCAACTGCAACCACAGTATACCGAAAACGAGATTCGAAGTCTGGATTGGAAAGAACATATCCGACTAAGACCGGGTATGTATATTGGTAAATTGGGCGACGGAAAATCTCCCGATGACGGTATCTACGTTCTTATCAAAGAGGTCATAGATAACTCCATAGACGAACACGTAATGGGCAACGGAAAGCGAATTGAAGTTACCATTACCGATGAAAAAGTGACCGTAAGAGACTTCGGCCGAGGCATTCCCTTGGGTAAAGTAGTTGACGTGGTTTCTAAAATCAATACCGGTGGTAAATACGACAGCCGAGCCTTCCAAAAGTCTGTGGGACTTAACGGGGTGGGTCTGAAAGCTGTGAACGCACTCAGCAGCTATTTTTTGGTTCAAAGTTTCAGAGACGGGAAAACCAAGCGTGCTGAATTTGTTCGAGGCGAACTTACAGGAGATCACCCAGAAGAGGCCACCGATCAAACCAACGGTACATTGTTGGTTTTTGAACCAGACAATACCATTTTCAAGAACTATCGCTTCATTCAAGATTTCATAAGAGAGCAGGTTAAAAACTATACCTACCTCAATAGTCAACTGACCATAAAATACAACGGCGAAAATTTCGCTTCTCGTAGAGGACTTTTAGATCTGTTGGAAACAAAAGTTCCACCTGAAAGTGCATTATATCCAGTCATTCACCTCAAAGCCGAAGATTTTGAAATCGCTATGACTCATACCGAGGCATACGGTGAAGAATACTACTCTTTTGTCAACGGACAATACACCACTCAAGGCGGAACGCATCTTCAAGCTTTCAGAGAGGCTTACGTGAGAACCATTCGCGAGTTTTACAAGAAAGATTATGATGCAGCTGATATAAGAAGTTCCATCACAGCAGCAGTGAGTTTGCGCGTAGTGGAACCAGTCTTCGAAAGTCAAACCAAAACCAAACTA
>Ga0102831_1001478_pt1 | contig 9894 bp, 12 predicted proteins | sample ColrivemetaGS747_FD_84508 | JGI IMG/M metagenome (GOLD analysis project Ga0102831, IMG submission 84508) | Estuarine microbial communities from the Columbia River estuary - Freshwater metaG S.747 | ecosystem: Environmental > Aquatic > Marine > Intertidal zone > Estuary | place: USA: Columbia...
CATGTAACAAAGCAGGGCGTTGCGTGCGGTTTGAATGTGATTGGGGATCGAATCGCGCGTGATCGGGATGTACTTAACCCCACTGGTGGTTCCGGAAGTTTTGGCAAAATAGAGCGGTCGGCCCTTCCATAGGACGTTCTCTTGGCCGGCCTTGATCTGCTCCACCCAAGGTCGAAATGCTTCGTAGTCCTGAACGGGGACAGCCGACTTAAAGGACTCATAATCATAAACTTGATCGAGTCGAACGGACTGCCCATATCGGGTTCTTTGCCCCCCACGAATCAGGGTATTGAGCACCTGCTGCTGATCCGCCAAAGCATGGCGCATCGAGCGTTGCATCCCCTTATATACGTACTGAGCAAAGGGCTTGGCCAGAAAAGACTTGATTCTCACGGTGTAATGAAGAATCAAAGATAGTACGGGGGGCTGCAAGAATTCAGCCTATTTGCCTGATTTTCTGTTGGTCGGTTCAGAATTAACGCCTACTTTTGCCGTCCTAATTTTTAGCATATGATAGCTGTAGTAAAAATCGCCGGTCAGCAGTTCAAAGTGGAAAAAGACCAGACCCTATATGTACCTCATCTCCCGGGCAATGCCGGTGATGCCGTTGCATTGGATGTATTGTTGATGGATGCCGGCGGTAAGGTATCCATGGGATCCAGCGTGAGTGGATCGGTGAAAGCCGAGATCCTGGATCACGTAAAAGGCGATACCGTTATTGCCTACAAACAAAAGCGTCGCAAGGGCTTTCACAAAAAGAAAGGTCACCGCACCGCTTATACCAAAATCAAAGTCACTCAGATCGCTTAATTCAATCGATCGATTCTCAAATCAATAAACATCCTGCACCATGGCACACAAGAAAGGAGAAGGTAGCGTAAAGAATGGTCGTGATTCACAGAGCAAGCGTCTCGGCGTAAAGATCTTCGGAGGTCAACCCGCTATTTCCGGAAATATTCTGGTCCGTCAACGCGGTACGGTTTATCATCCCGGTAAGAACGTTGGCGTTGGTAGAGACTTCACACTTTTCGCGCTCAACGACGGCGTCGTGGAGTTCAAGAAAGGTCGGAATAACAAGACCTTTGTATCGATCGTAGCTGCTGAAGCTTGATCCTCGTTCATTTTGTTGGTGGAAAAAAATTTGGGTGGAGTGAAATAATCATTACTTTTACTTCCGTTAACCCATTTAACAACCATTAAATTCTAAAAAAATGGCCACCAAAAAGAAAGCCGCTAAAAAAGCAGCTCCAAAGAAAAAAGCAGCTCCAAAGAAAAAAGCAGCTCCAAAAAAGAAAGCTGCTAAGAAAGTAGCAAAGAAAAAAGCAGCCCCTAAGAAGAAAGCTGCTAAGAAGAAAGCCGCTAAGAAGAAGTAATCTTCCCACGCTTTCTAAAGTGAATAGTGAGTCCCCCCGCCCTGCGGGGGGACTTTTTTTTATCCGACCTCCTACCGCCTATTTTTGCAACGTGACCAACGCCGAGATTTCCGAACAACTGGCCCTGCTGGGCAAACTGCTTGACATTCACGGGACCGAGCCCGAACAAGCCAAGATCCTGGGGGCCGCCGCATTCACGGTCGACAAGCTGGATCAGCCATTGGAAATGCAGCCCCGGGAACAAATCGGAAAGATCCGCGGACTCTGGGGCAAAACAGCCGAACGCATTCAAGAGATCCTGGACCAAGGCGAACTCAGGGAGCTCATCGAGCTGGGTAAATCCACACCGCCCGGTGTGCTTGAAATGCTGCAGATCAAAGGACTCGGACCTAAAAAAATACAGATCGTTTGGAAAGAAATGGGAATCGAATCGCTGGGGGAACTTTTATATGCCTGCCAGGAAAACCGACTGACGCTGTACAAAGGCTTCGGCGCCAAAACACAGCAAAATATTCAAGAGGCCATAGAATATCACATGCAACATCAAGGCAACTTTCTTTGGGCAGATGTAGAAGTTCTTTTTCCTCAGATCGATGGATACCTGAAAAAATGCTTCGGGACAGATCACGTGTCCGTGACCGGCAGCTATCGCCGACAAGATCCAACCATTGAAGAATTGAGCTTCGTGATCAAAGCCGATCGCACCAGCACGCGGAGAGCCTTTCAAACCGCTCAACCTCCACAGATATTGGAAGAAAACGAATGGAGCATCTTGTATCAATTGACAAACGGACTGCGCTTGCGATTGTTGGATGGAACCACCTCCCTGACCACTCGATTGTTCACCAGTACCGCCACACCGGAATTCCTCGAAAACCTATCGATTGATGCTGCTGAATTGGACACGTTCACATCCGAAGAGAAAGTATTCGAATCTGTTCAGCTCCCCTACCTGGAACCAGCACTACGAACAGACCCGATCTGGATCGATCGTCTCAAAACTCATCCGGCTCCCATCCTGATCCAAACCGCCGACATCCGGGGCATCATTCACAGCCACAGTACCTGGAGCGATGGTTCAAATACGATCATTGAAATGGCAGAAGCGGCCAAGCGATCGAATTTTGAATACCTCGTTATTTCCGATCACTCCCGCTCGGCCTTTTATGCAAAAGGGCTCAGTATCGAACAGATCGAAAAACAACAAATCGAGATCGATTCGATCAACCGCCGCTTGTCAACCGAGAACCCAACCACCTCCTTTCGGGTTTTCAAGAGCATCGAGGCAGATATCCTGTCCGACGGACAACTCGATTATCCCGACGATGTATTAAAGACATTCGATCTGGTCATCGCCTCGGTCCACAGCCAGTTGAGCATGTCGGAAGAAAAGGCCATGCCCCGCCTCATCAAGGCCATTGAAAATCCATACACGACCATTTTGGGACATCCGACGGGTCGGCTACTTCTTAGCCGAAAAGGTTACCCCATCGATCATAAAAAGATCATCGATGCCTGCATCGCGAACCACGTGGTGATCGAACTCAATGCCCACCCGCGTCGGCTCGATATCGACTGGAAATGGATCCCTTATATTTTGGACAAAGGCGGCTGGATCTCGATCAACCCCGATGCACACGAACTGACCGGATTTGACGACCTCCGATATGGCGTACTCGTGGCACAAAAAGGCGGATTAACGGCCGACCGAAATCTAAGCTCCTTAAACCTGGTAGCCTTCGAAAAATTTCTCAGCACCTACAAATCAACCTCCTAATGAAGAAGCGTCTATTCGTTGTATGTATGCTTGGCTTATTATTTACAACCCAAGCTCAACAGTATATCGGATTGTCGCATGTTGATTGCACGAAAGCGGCCTGGAATAGCATCGGGAAGGATGCAACAATTGCCAGAACCCTGGCCTATGACAAGGCTCCCACACCGCCCGACACGATGTGTATAGCCGGATTTGCCGGTCCGGCCGCTCCCCTCCGACTCCATTTACAATTTGATACTACACGTATTTGCAACTTGGAGGTCTGGTTTTTCAATAGCGAATCTGACCGAAATGCATATTTGCAACAGACGCTCATCGACCCGAAATGGGGGTGGAAGAAACTAAACGAAAATCAATACATCTCCGATTTCGTCCATCAACGAACCCTGGAGGTGCCCGCTGAAAATTCAGCATGGAAGTTCTCGGTCATCCGATCCGCTTGGACCCGAACCCTGTATGACCTACTCACCTTGTAATGCCAGGATTATAAGATTGTATCTTTGCTTACATGCAAAAAACAGCAATTACCCTTTGTATTCTACTTGGGCTCGGTTGTCGAACGGAGCCCGTATTGACGGAAGCGGAGGTAGTGAAAGTAATCGAACGCTTCGATGCGGGATGGCAGTATAAGGATTCCCGAATCGTAGACTCCGTACTCTCCTCCCACTATCTATACTTCACCCAATCGGGGAGCACCTTCGACCGGGCCAGCCTGATCGCGACGTCGGGCTCGCAGGTATATACCTTACAGACCATGAGACGAGAAGAGGTCACCATTCAATTGGATGGCAACACCGCTGTCGTAAATACCATTTGGAGCGGGAAGGGGCTGTATCATGGACAGGAATTCAACGACCGCCAACGCTGTAGCATCACGATCGTCAAACACCGAAAGCAAGTACGCATTCTGGCCGAACACTGTACGCCCATCAAAACTTCAACCAAAGACCTATGAAAAAATTATTCAGCTTGCTGCTTGTCAGCATGATTGCCACGCAAGGATGGTCGCAAGCCAACTCACCGGCTCGTCCGAAATTGGTGGTCGGATTGATCTTAGACCAAATGCGATGGGATTACTTGTATCGATACTACGATCGATATGCCGAAAATGGAGGTTTTAAACGTTTGCTGAAACAAGGCGCCACCTGCGAGAATGCATTCATCCCTTATACACCCACCGTCACCGCTTGCGGACATGCGTCTGTTTATACCGGATCAGTGCCTTCGATCAATGGGATCACCGGCAATGCCTGGTGGGATCAAGACAAACAAGAAACTGTTTATTGCACGGATGACAAATCGGTAAAAACAGTTGGATCAAACAATGCCAGTGGCTGGATGAGCCCGCGGAACCTGTTGGTGACCACCATCGGCGATGAACTTCGCATGGCCACGCAATTCAAATCCAAGGTAGTCGGCATTGCCCTAAAGGACCGGGGAGCAATCTTACCGGCAGGCCACAGTGCCAATGCGGCTTATTGGTTCGATAACAAGACAGGGAACTGGGTCACCTCCACCTACTATCAAAATGAGTTACCCAGCTGGGCCATCGCCTACAACGCACTAAAACGCCCAGATACACTCTACAAGCGTGGTTGGACACCCCTTTATCCAACCGACACCTATAAGGCAAGTACGCCCGATGAGCAATCGTATGAAAGTCCGGTGTTTGGCTCAAAATTTCCTTATGACCTAAACGCATACATCGGAAAAGACTACAGCAAAATTCTGTCGACTCCGCATGGAAATTCCCTGACTTTTGAATTCGCCAAAAAAGCAATGGTGGCCGACTCGTTGGGTAAGGATGCGATCACCGACCTGTTGGCGATCAGCTTCTCCTCTCCCGATTATATTGGTCATGCGTTCGGCCCTAACTCGATCGAAGCCGAAGATGGATTCTTACGCATGGACCGGGAGCTCGGAGACTTTTTACGTTTCCTGGACCAACAAGTGGGGACTGGCAATTACACGTTATTTCTAAGTGCCGATCACGGCGCCGCCGCGGCTCCTGAATTCATGAATGAACACAAGTTACCCGGGGGCCGGGTATTCATGGGGGCGATCATGTCTCGACTGAATCAAACCCTGCTTCGTGAATTCCAAATCGCCAACCTGATCGTTAGTGATGATAATTATCAGATCCACTTAAATCGTCGGGCACTCGACTCTGCCAAGATCAACCGAACAACGGTTTCCAACCGGATCTTAGAATTACTGCAACCGGAAGTAGGTGTGGACCGAGCATTCTTATTAAGCGAACTGAATACAATCCCATTGAACGCAACAGTGCGAACTATGCTCAACAACGGGTATCATCCTAAACGCAGTGGCGACATTCAAGTCATTTTGAAATCCAACTACATCGATGCCTACAGCAAGACGGGCACGACGCATGGGCTTTGGAATCCGTATGATTCTCACATTCCGATGCTTTGGTATGGTTGGGGAATCAAACCGGGTCGTGTATTGCGGGAGACCTACATGACGGATATCGCGCCCACCCTGGCCAGTCTTTTACGGATCCAGATGCCGAGTGGCAGCGTAGGAAATGCGATTTCAGAAGTAATAAAATAATCTCATGGATATGACAGCCCTCCAGACAGCATTCGAGCAAGCCGTGGCTGAAAGCAAGGGGTTAAGCGAGCGCCCCGACAACGAGACCCTACTGAAGATTTATAGCTTGTACAAGCAGGCCACCGAAGGTGATTGCCACATAGAACCTCCCACCAATCCGTTCGATTTTGTGAACAAGGCCAAATACGAGGCTTGGCTAGGCTTATCAGGCATGAGCAACGTACATGCCATGCAGGAATATATCCAACTCATTGAAAGTCTGAAAAACAGCGCTAGCTGATTGACCCGTTCAACTCAGTGCGCTCAAGATGGAGCCCGGCATAAGCTTGATAAATAGATTCTCCAACCACTTTGTATGAAAATTTAGCACGCGCTCTCGCTGCGACTCCGAAACGATCGATAAGAACCTTTCGATCAAGGGCTTTAAGCATGGCAACATACAAAGCCTCTTCATCACCTGCCTGAACCAATTGACAACACTCCAGATCGATCAACTCCTTTACTCCACCAACGTCTGAGGCAATCACTTGCAGTCCTGAACACAACGCTTCCCCGATCACACAAGGCGAGTTTTCCATATGACTAAACAAGATCAAACAATCCGATTGTTTCATATACAAGGAAACCTGCTCATAAGAAATCTCTCCAGAAAAATGTATTCCAGTTGACTCCAACTCCTCATAAGACTCCCTCAAAACAGGCTGATTCCTCAAAGAGCCAACGACCTGAAGAAAAATGGATGGATGCAGCTTTCTGATTTTTTGAAATACCCGAATAATAGCCAATGGGTTTTTATTGTCAGTCAACTCCGACACATGTAAAAAAACAAAAGGTCGATTCGCTGAGTGAATCGGGAAAAACAAGTGAGTATTCACTGCATTGGGAATAACGACGTGGGGCTTGTAAGTCAAAAATCGGTTCATTTGCCCCTGCAGGTACTCACTTACAGAAATGGAACAAGTAGCTGCTGCATATCCAAAACGACTTAGCAGCCGAAACAGAAAGCTACGATTGGCAAACCGATCGGACACCTTGTCATTATAAATCCCATAGTGCTCTGTAACGACATATCTCAATCCATATCGCCAATAAAGATATCTGGCCAGCAATCCAGACTTGAAAAGAACCTGAACATGCACAAGATCCGGGATCCCAACCTGCTTGCGATAGACTCGAAACATCCTCATCATACTCATCCACCAACGGATCGCAGAAAACCATTTTTGCCAGAAATTGACCTTTGGGTAGACACACACAGATTCAGAAAAGGTATTTGTTCTTTTCCTGTACTGATAATTGGAAGTACGATACTTAGCCGAACCAACGGCATGAAGGATATGCACATCTGCAAAATCACCAACGGCTTCTGCATGTCGCTGAATAAAATCGCCGGAAAATGGTTCAACCTCGGACGGATACCAACTACACAACCATAGTACTCGTAATCGTTTGGAGTTGGGCATACGATTAAGCTTTGTTCAACTCAGTGCGCTTACGATGGAGATAAACTCCGTCGCATTCAATGAAGCGCCGCCAACCAATCCGCCATCTACGTCCGGGCAAGTAAATAATTCAACCGCATTGGCTGCCTTGACACTCCCCCCGTACAATATTGGAACTTGACTTGCTACCGCTTGACCATACTGCTGAGCCAACACCTGGCGAATGCTGGCATGCATTTCCTGCGCTTGGGCAGTAGTAGCGGTCTTTCCGGTACCGATCGCCCAAATGGGCTCGTAAGCAATCACGATGCCCGCGATCACTTCCGCTGACAAGTGAAACAAACTTCCACGAATCTGAGCAGCAACAAATTCATTTTGATTGCCTGCTTCCCGCACCGATAACGGTTCGCCACAACAAAAAATGGGACGAATGCCGGCTTCCAAACACCGATCCATCTTTTCAGCCAACAAGGCCTCTCCCTCCCCTTGATATTCCCTACGCTCGCTATGCCCCAGTACACAATCCCGGATACCCAACGAAGCCAGCATCGGAGCGGATACCTCACCGGTATACGCACCCGCATTTTTATGGTGACAATTCTGCGCGGCCACCCGATAACCTTTTAATCCGTCTAACCGACTCTGCGCCCAAGTCAAATAGGGAAACGGAATGGCCAATATTACTTCCTGATTATTCTGTAAGGTAGGTGCACTTGCCAGCAATTGATCCATCAATTGTTCGGCCTCTTCTTTCACTAAGTTCATTTTCCAATTCGCGGCGGCGATCTGTGTGCGCATGATGGTTGATTATTTGTCTTGTTTATAGATCTGTTTTAATTGATCGATCTCTGCGTCTAGAAGTACCTTCCCTTTTAAGGATTTCCAACTCCGAATGTGCTCAAGGGCCTCTTTCAGGCGATACCGTTTACCGTCCATCCATCGGAAACTCGGGATCATTCCTGATGCCACTCCTTCTTTTCCCAACTGCACACTGACGCCAAATACCGACCCGCTGTTCAAGGAAGTATTGATGGCCGTTCGAGTATGATCACCCATGAATACCCCACATTTTTGACCGACCTCCATTTGGTTTTTCCCAACTTGAATGCGAATCATACCGGCTGTATTCTTGAGATTGGAATTGCTTGTTCCCGCTCCCCAGTTGCACCAAGAACCGATTACCGAATCGCCCATATATCCATCGTGTGCCTTGTTGCTGTAAGGGAAAATCAAAGACCGCTTAATCTCTCCCCCCACGACACATCCTTTCCCAATAGCCGTTGCTCCATGAATTTTTGCGCCCATCATCACCAAGGATCCATCGCCCAAAAGCAACGGTCCTCGCATCATCGCTCCTTCCTGAACAATGGCATTTTTACCAATGTAAATAGGCCCCGCCTCGGTATTGAAAAAAGCAGCAGCGACCCGCGCACCTCGTTCGATGAAGACAGAATGTTTCCCGATCACCGTATTGCTTTTTGCAATCGGCTGTGATCTGCGCCCCTTTGTCAATAGTTGAAAATCCATTTCGATGCCCGCATCCAATGATTGAAGCAATTCCCAAGGGTATTGAATGAGTTTGGCCTGCGGATAAATGATTCCATCCTTGCTGGACTGACCCGGCGGAAATCGATCGATCTCACCGGCCGTAGCCAACCAGTTTCCCGACTTGTCAACAAGTGATTGCCCCTCTTTCAAGCGCATCAATTGCTTCCAACAGGCAGCGCTCGGGAAGAGATTGGCGCGAATGCTGTAAGAACGGTTCTGCAACCCCTTGCCTGTATGCAACTGAAAACTCGCCCACTTATGGCGTAAGGTCAATAAACCGACCGGCACATCCACCACCTCCCTCATTAATGAAAATGGATACAAGGATGCGGGCAGATCGGTTGGCTCTAAGAAAAGTAAACGCGGCATGAGTTCCCTAAAAATAAACAACCTCCCGGGATCGAGAGGTTGTCGGAATAAAATATAGAAAGACTTAGGCTTTCTTGGCGTATTTCTTTTTGAATTTGTCGATACGACCGGCTGTGTCAACCAACATGTTTTTACCCGTAAAGAAAGGGTGAGACGTGCTGGAGATCTCCAATTTAATGACCGGATACTCATTGCCATCTTCCCATTTGATGGTTTCTTTGGAAGCGGCTGTGGAACGGCTCAAAAATGTATGGCCATTACTCATGTCCTTGAATACGACGAACCGATAACTCTCGGGGTGGATGCCTTTTTTCATAACTGAATGATTTTTAAGGGGATACGGATTTTGCCGTATCCGGTCTGTGAATAGGGATGCAAATATACGCTACGGGGCTGGTACCCCCAAAAAAGGATCAATCCCGCATATTAACAAACTGCAGGGGCACCGACTGGGAGGCTGTCCGACAAGCCTGTATCACGGCTTGCAAATCGTCGAGCTTCTTGCCGGTTACACGAACGAGATCATCGTTGATGGAAGCCTGCACTTTCAGGCCAGAATCCTTGATCAACTTCACGATCTTCTTGGCATCCTCCTGCTCCAAACCATTTCGAACCTTTACGGTCTTTTTCCAAACCTTCCCACTTTGAGCCCCTTCCTTGGAAGAATCAAATGCCTCCGGAGAAATGCCTTGCTTGTGGGCCCGGTTGATCAATACATCCACCAGCTGGTCCATTTTCATGTCGTCGTCGGTTTCCAGTTGCAACGTAAAATTCTTCTTATCCAGATCGATCACTACATGGCTTCCCTTAA
>Ga0102831_1001491_pt1 | contig 9865 bp, 6 predicted proteins | sample ColrivemetaGS747_FD_84508 | JGI IMG/M metagenome (GOLD analysis project Ga0102831, IMG submission 84508) | Estuarine microbial communities from the Columbia River estuary - Freshwater metaG S.747 | ecosystem: Environmental > Aquatic > Marine > Intertidal zone > Estuary | place: USA: Columbia River...
CGCTGGATTTCGTCCTGTGGAAAGCCGCCAAGCCGGGCGAGCCGAGCTGGGATTCGCCCTGGGGCAAGGGCCGGCCGGGCTGGCATATCGAGTGCTCGGTGATGTCGACCTGCTGCCTGGGCGAGACCTTCGACATCCACGGCGGCGGTCCGGACCTGGTGTTCCCGCACCATGAGAACGAGATCGCCCAGAGCGAGGCGGCCACCGGCAAGCCCTACGCGGCAGCCTGGATGCACGCCGGTGCGGTGCGCGTGGATGGCGAGAAAATGTCCAAGAGTCTGGGCAACTTCTTCACCATTCGCGAGGTGCTGGAAAAGTACCACCCGGAAGTCGTGCGTTATCTGCTGGTTTCCAGCCATTACCGCAGCCCGATCAACTACTCCGAAGACAGCCTCAAGGAGGCGCGCGGCGCCCTGGAGCGCTTCTACACCGCACTGCGTGGACTGCCCGAGGCAGCGCCGGCGGGTGGCGAGGCGTTCGTCGAGCGTTTTGTCGCGGCGATGGACGACGATTTCGGTACGCCCGAGGCTTGTGCGGTGCTGTTCGATCTGGCGCGCGAGATCAACCGGCTGCGAGAGGTCGATGCTCAGGCTGCTGCCGGTCTGGCGGCTCGTTTGCGCTCGCTGGCTGCTGTGCTCGGGGTTCTGCAACTGGCGCCCGAGGCCTTCTTGCAGGCCGGCAACCGCAAGGTCGATGCGGCGGAGGTGGAAGCGCTGATCGCGGCGCGTCTGCAGGCGCGTTCGGGGAAGAACTGGGTCGAGGGTGACCGCATTCGCGACCAGCTGGCGGCGCTGGGCGTTGTGCTGGAAGACGGTAAGGGCGGTACCACCTGGCGTCTGGCCGACCAGTAGCTGTCTGGCTGTCAGGCCGGCGCTCAGGAGGCTCGGCTGAGCTGCTCGATGATCCGGTTGCGCCCGCTCTGCTTGGCCAGGTACATGCGCTGGTCCGCCAGATCGAGCAGTTCGCGACAGTCGCTGGCATTGTCCGCCAGGCGTTCGGCAATGCCGATGCTGGCGGTCAGTGGTCGGCCATCCGGGCGCAGTCCCAGTCCGCTGCTGATGATCCGCTCGAGTGCCTGACGTGCCTGCTTAAGATCGGCCCCCGGCATGATCAATAGAAACTCCTCTCCGCCCCAGCGCAGCAGGCTGTCCGATTGCCGCAAGCTCTTCTGCAGGCGGCGGGCCAGTTCGCGCAGGACGTTATCTCCCGCCTCGTGGCCGAACTCATCGTTGATCGATTTGAAGTGATCGACGTCGATGAATACCACGGACAGGCGCGTGTCGTTGCGCTTGGCGCCGTGCCAGTGCAGGTCGAGGATTTCCTCGCCACTGCCGCGAGACAGGACGCCGGTCAGTGGGTCGTGAATTGCCTGTCGTACCAGCGCGATCATGAACGCCAGTTGACTCATGCTCGCCAGGGCAGTGACGCCAGCGATCAGGATCAACAGCCAGAAGCCGCCAGCGAAGGAGGGCCAGCTCAGCGTGGACCAGCTCAGGTAGCCGGCAATCAGCTGCGCGGCGAGCAGCAGCGCGACCAGCAGCAGGTTTTCCTGCAGCGTCAGTGGGAAGATCGCCAGTCCGGCCATCAGCACGAACGGCAGAAAGGCATAACCCGTGGCCACGGCCGCCGAGACCTGATCATGATGCTGGCCGCCAAGCAGGGTGTGCGAGGCGATATAGAAGAGAGTCGGGATCGCGAACAGAATCGCGATGGCGCGGTAGGCGTCAAACAGCTTGCCGTTCGGGCGATACAGCAGGAGCAGGCAGGCGAAGGCTGCGCAGGTCACTACTCGGCAGGCGGCAAGACTGATCCACAGGTCGCGGTTGAAGACCATCAGATCGATCAGGCTCCACAGGGGTGTCAGCACCGCGAAGAGAAAGGCGAATAGGCGCACGCGGTTGACGATCATGGTTGCCCGGCGCTGGCTCAGCAGCAGCGAGTGGCCGCCGGGTGCAAGCAGTTGTCGTAGTTCGTGCAGGCGCAGTTCGCTTGGAAGGAGAAGGGCGAGGCGTCTGGCGAGTGCGTAAAGGATCGAGGTCATGGCATGGCCGATGCGGCAGGAGTGCGGACTCGACTGGAGTCTGCCACTGCGCTTGAGGGCATATGCTGACGCGGATCAGTGGTTGTGATGGCAGCTTGATGGCGTGACGAGGGCTTGCGCCAGGGGCGAGCCCTCGCTTTGTCAGCGGTGCAGTTGCTCGGCTGCCTGCAGGGTGTTTTCCAGCAGTCCCGCGCGGGTCATGGGGCCTACGCCGCCCGGCACCGGCGTGATCCAGGAGGCGCGTTCGCAGGCGGCCTGGAAATCGACATCGCCGACCAGTCGCCCATCGGCCTGGCGATTGATGCCGACGTCGATGACGATGGCGCCAGGCTTGATCCACTCGCCCTTGACCAGACCAGGCTTACCTACCGCAACGACCAGCAGATCGGCGCGCCTTACGTGCTCCTCAAGGTTCCTGGTGAAGCGATGCGTGACCGTGGTGGTGCAGCCCGCGAGCAGTAGCTCCAGGGCCATTGGCCGGCCGACGATGTTCGATGCGCCGACGATTACAGCGTCCAGCCCGTGCAGATCGATGCCGGTACTTTCCAGCAGCGTCATGATGCCTTTCGGGGTGCAGGGTCGCAGCAGGGGAATGCGTTGGGCCAGGCGGCCGATGTTGAAAGGATGGAATCCATCCACGTCCTTGTCCGGGCGGATGCGCTCGAGAATCCTGGATGCGTCGAGCTGGGCTGGTAGCGGCAACTGGACCAGGATGCCGTCGATGGCCGGATCGGCGTTCAGCTCGTCGATCAGATCGGCAAGTTGCTGCTGGGTCGTCTCGCTCGGCAGGTCGTAGGCGCGGGAAACAAAGCCTACTTCTTCGCAGTCCTTGCGCTTGTGCGAAACGTAGACCTGGGAGGCTGGATCGCTACCGACCAGAATCACCGCCAGACCTGGCGCGCGCTGGCCGAGTTGGAGGCGTTCGGCGACGCGTTTGGCGATCTGCTGGCGGAGGGAGGCGGCGATCGCTTTGCCGTCGATCAGTTGTGCGGTCATGACGCTCGATTAACCATTGGAAAAGAGAGGAAAAAGGTCGCGCATTCTCGCACGGCGAATCATCAGGGCAAAGCTGCGCCGCCCGGATTTTCCCGTAAGCCCTTTATGTCGCTGATTTTTTTCATTTTCCGTGTTGACGGTTGGAAATCGCCTCTATAAGATTCGCCCCGCTTGTCGAGCACAGCCTGCTGCTGGGTAAGAAGGTACGGAGAGTCGCCATAAGGCTCGAAATACCAAGCTTTTTTGGTTTGCGCTCCGTACAGAATGCAGATTGATAAGCGCCCGTAGCTCAGCTGGATAGAGCATCCGCCTTCTAAGCGGATGGTCGCAGGTTCGAGTCCTGCCGGGCGTGCCATTCGGCGCTTGGCTCAAGTGATGTAGATATGGTGGGCGTAGCTCAGTTGGTAGAGCACAGGATTGTGGCTCCTGGTGTCGTGGGTTCGATCCCCATCGTCCACCCCATATTTCCGAAAGCGCCAGGCCATGTGCCTGGCGCTTTTGTTTCGGGTTGACCGAATGCGGACGTGGTGAAATTGGTAGACACACCAGATTTAGGTTCTGGCGCCGCAAGGTGTGAGAGTTCGAGTCTCTCCGTCCGCACCATCTTTCTTTGCAGTATCCGTCGCGTTTCTCCGCCTATGGGCGGGGTGACTTCTGAGTCGTGTGCCTCTAGAATGCTTGCCCTTGATTCTGGGGCCGGTATGGCCGACTAACGTCTGTGCAACGAGGAATATCCATGCAAGTTTCTGTTGAAAACACTTCTGCTCTCGAGCGCCGCATGACCATCGGCGTTCCGGCCGAGCGCATCGAGACTGAAGTCAACAAGCGTCTGCAGCAGACTGCGCGTCGCGCCAAGGTTCCCGGCTTCCGCCCCGGCAAGGTGCCGATGAGCGTGATCCGCCAGCGCTATGAGGACTCGGCTCGCCAGGAAGCCCTGGGTGAACTGATCCAGGCCACCTTCTATGAGGCTATCGTCGAGCAGAAGCTCAATCCTGCCGGCACCCCGGCTGTGGAGCCGAAGGTTTTCGAGAAGGGCAAGGATCTCGAGTATGTGGCGACTTTCGAGGTGTTTCCGGAGTTCGAAGTCGGTGGTTTCGAAAGCATCGAAGTGGAGCGTCTGGAAGCTGAAGTGACTGACGCCGATCTGGAGAAAATGCTGGAAACCCTGCGCAAGCAGAATACCCGTTTCGAGCAGGTTGAGCGTGCTGCGCAGAATGACGATCAGTTGAACATCGACTTCGTCGGCAAGATCGACGGTGAGGCCTTCGCCGGCGGCTCGGCCAAGAGCACCCCGCTGGTTATCGGCTCCGGCCGCATGATTCCGGGCTTTGAGGAAGGCCTGGTCGGCGCCAAGGCCGGTGAGGAGCGCGTCGTTGCTGTCACCTTCCCTGAGGATTACCAGAATCTTGACCTGGCGGGTAAGGCGGCCGAGTTCACCATCACGGTCAATAGTGTTTCCGAGCCGCGCCTGCCAGAGCTGGATGACGAGTTCTTCGCACTGTTTGGCATCAAGGAAGGCGGTCTGGAAGGCTTCCGCACAGAAGTGCGCAAGAACATGGCGCGCGAGCTGCGTCAGGCGCTGAAGGGCAAGGTCAAGAGCCAGGTCATGGACGGTCTGCTGGCCGCCAACCCGATCGAGGTGCCCAAGGCGTTGGTCGGTAGCGAAGTCGATCGTTTGCGCGTTCAGGCGGTTCAGCAGTTTGGCGGCAACATCAAGCCGGATCAGCTGCCTGCCGAGCTGTTCGAGGAGCAGGCGCGTCGCCGTGTTTCGCTGGGTCTGATCATCAGTGAGCTGGTCAAGCAGTTCGAGCTCAAGCCGGACGAGGCGCGTGTTCGCGAGCTGATCGAAGAGATGGCCTCTGCTTACCAAGAGCCCGAGCAGGTTGTCTCCTGGTACTACAAGAATGACCAGCAATTGGGCGAAGTGCGCTCGGTTGTGCTGGAAGAGCAAGTTGTAGATACTGTTCTCGGCAAGGCCAAAGTGACCGACAAACAGGTATCTTACGAGGAAGCGGTCAAACCCGCGGAAGCTCCTCAAGCGGCCTGATTCAGTACGATAGACCGAGAAACCATAAGCCAGCCTTCGTGCTGGCTTGTGCGTCTTTGAGACATGATCTTTTAGGGAGCGACCATACGCATGTCCCGCAATTCCTTTATGCAGCAAATGCCCGACATTCAGGCGGCCGGTGGTCTGGTGCCCATGGTGATCGAGCAGTCAGCCCGCGGCGAGCGCGCTTACGACATCTATTCCCGTCTGTTGAAGGAGCGTGTGATCTTCCTGGTCGGCCAGGTCGAGGACTACATGGCCAACCTGGTGGTTGCCCAGTTGCTGTTCTTGGAAGCGGAGAATCCCGACAAGGACATTCACCTGTACATCAACTCGCCAGGTGGTTCGGTAACGGCCGGCATGTCGATCTACGACACCATGCAGTTCATCAAGCCCGACGTGTCCACCATCTGCATCGGTCAGGCCTGCAGCATGGGTGCGCTCCTGCTGGCGGGTGGGGCGGCCGGCAAGCGGTACTGCCTGCCGCACTCGCGGATGATGATTCACCAGCCGCTCGGCGGATTCCAGGGCCAGGCTTCGGATATCGAGATTCACGCTCGTGAGATTCTCACCATTCGCGAACGCCTCAACAAGGTGCTGGCGGAACATACCGGTCAGCCGATGGAAGTGATTGCTCGCGACACTGATCGTGACAACTTCATGAGCGGTGAAGATGCGGTCAAGTACGGGCTTATCGACCAGGTTCTGAACAAGCGTATCATGGCGTCGTAGAGCTCTTTTGCAGCTCTGACCAGGCAACACCCGGACGCTGCGCGGGCTTGAAAAAGCCCGCGTTTGCCTTCATCTTGTGTGCATGCCCTACCGGATTGGATCGATCTAATGAGTGATACCCGCAACGGCGAGGACTCCGGCAAGCTGCTCTATTGCTCCTTCTGCGGCAAAGGCCAGCACGAAGTGCGCAAGCTGATCGCCGGCCCCGCCGTATTCATCTGCGACGAATGCGTCGACCTGTGCAACGACATCATCCGCGAGGAGGTGCAGGAGGCACAGACCGAGAGCAACGCGCACAAGCTGCCCGCTCCGCGTGAGATCAGCAATATCCTCGATCAGTACGTGATCGGGCAGGAGCGTGCCAAGAAGGTTCTGGCTGTCGCCGTATACAACCATTACAAGCGCTTGAATCAGCGTGAAAAGAAGGAAGAGGTCGAGCTCGGCAAGAGCAATATCCTGCTGATCGGTCCCACCGGTTCGGGCAAGACGCTGCTGGCCGAGACGCTTGCAAGACTGCTCAACGTTCCCTTCACCATCGCCGATGCGACCACGCTGACCGAAGCGGGTTATGTGGGTGAGGACGTTGAAAATATCATCCAGAAACTGTTGCAGAAGTGCGATTACGATGTCGAGAAAGCCCAGATGGGCATCGTCTACATCGACGAGATCGACAAGATTTCGCGCAAGTCGGACAACCCGTCGATTACGCGCGACGTGTCCGGTGAGGGTGTGCAGCAGGCGCTGTTGAAACTGATCGAAGGCACGGTTGCGTCGGTTCCACCGCAGGGTGGCCGCAAGCACCCGCAGCAGGAATTCCTGCAGGTGGATACGCGCAATATCCTGTTCATCTGTGGCGGTGCGTTCTCCGGTCTGGAGAAGGTCATTCAGCAGCGCTCGACGCGTGGCGGAATAGGCTTCAACGCCGAGGTGCGCAGCCAGGATCTGGGCAAGAAGGTCGGTGAATCCTTGCGTGAGGTCGAGCCGGATGATCTGGTCAAGTTCGGTCTGATTCCGGAATTCGTCGGTCGCCTGCCGGTCATCGCTACGCTGGACGAGCTTGACGAGGCTGCGCTGGTGCAGATTCTTACCGAGCCGAAGAATGCCCTGACCAAGCAGTACGGTCGTCTGTTCGAGCTGGAAGGCGTCGAGCTGGAATTCCGTCCGGATGCGCTGCGTGCCGTCGCGCATCGCGCACTTGAGCGCAAGACGGGAGCTCGTGGCCTGCGCTCGATTCTCGAAGGCGTGCTGCTCGACACCATGTACGACATTCCCTCGCAGGAGTCGGTCAGCAAGGTGGTCATCGATGAAAGCGTCATCGAGGGAACATCCAAGCCGCTGTTGATCTACGAGAATGCAGAGCCGCCTGCCAAGGCAGCGCCTGACGCATGACTCGACACAAAGGGGCCTTCGGGCCCCTTTGTGTTTCATACCTTGTTTTTTGCCGGGGCCGGCTCCATCTTAGCCTTGCTGGTGCCTTTTCCGTTTACGACCGTTTGCGGTCGCTGCAGAGCTGAATCTATGAAGACAACCATCGAACTGCCCCTCCTGCCTTTGCGCGATGTTGTGGTTTATCCGCACATGGTCATCCCGCTTTTCGTCGGCCGCGAAAAGTCCATCGAGGCGCTCGAGCAGGCGATGGCGGGTGACAAGCAGATTCTGCTGGTGGCGCAACGCAACCCGGCAGATGACGATCCTGACGAAGCGGCTCTGTATCGCGTAGGCACGGTTGCCACCGTCCTGCAGTTGCTCAAGCTGCCCGATGGTACGGTGAAGGTGCTGGTCGAAGGCGAGCAGCGAGGTCGTATCGAGTCGTTCGGCGAGGATGACGGGCACGTCAGGGTCGAGGTATCGCTGGTTGATGAAGCTGCCTGCCCCGAGCGTGAAGCGGAAGTCTTCGTGCGCAGTCTGATGAGCCAGTTCGAGCAATACGTCCAGCTGGGCAAGAAGGTTCCCGCGGAGGTGCTGTCGTCGTTGGCGGCGATTGACGAGCCGTCGCGCCTGGTCGACACCATGGCTGCGCACATGGCGCTGAAGATCGAACAGAAGCAGGACATCCTTGAGATCATCGAGCTCGACCCTCGAGTCGAGCATGTGCTTGCGCTGCTCGACGCGGAAATCGACCTGCTGCAGGTAGAAAAGCGTATCCGTGGCCGAGTCAAGAAGCAGATGGAGCGTAGCCAGCGCGAGTACTACCTCAACGAGCAGATGAAGGCGATCCAGAAGGAGCTCGGTGACGGTGATGAAGGGCACAGTGAGCTTGAGGAGCTGAAGAAGCGTATCGATGCCGCCGGCCTGCCCAAGGACGCCTACACCAAGGCCCAGGCAGAGCTGAACAAGCTCAAGCAGATGTCGCCCATGTCTGCCGAGGCGACCGTGGTGCGCTCGTACATCGACTGGCTGGCCAACGTACCCTGGAAAGCACAGAGCAAGGTGCGACTGGATCTGCTCAAGGCGGAGGAAATCCTGGATGCCGACCACTTCGGGCTGGAGGAGGTCAAGGAGCGCATTCTCGAGTATCTCGCGGTGCAGAAGCGGGTCAAGAAGCTGAAAGGGCCGGTGCTCTGCCTGGTAGGGCCGCCTGGTGTGGGCAAGACCTCGCTGGCAGAGTCCATCGCGCGCGCGACCAATCGCAAGTTCGTGCGCATGGCCCTCGGCGGTGTGCGTGACGAAGCGGAGATCCGCGGCCACCGTCGCACCTATATCGGCTCGATGCCTGGCCGTCTGATCCAGAAGATGACCAAGGTCGGTGTGCGCAACCCGCTGTTCCTGCTTGACGAAATCGACAAGATGGGGAGCGACATGCGTGGAGATCCCGCGTCGGCGCTGCTTGAGGTGCTCGATCCGGAGCAGAACCACAACTTCAATGATCACTACCTTGAGGTGGACTACGATCTGTCGGACGTGATGTTCCTCTGCACCGCCAACTCGATGAATATCCCGCCGGCGCTGCTCGATCGGATGGAGGTCATTCGTCTGCCGGGTTACACCGAGGACGAGAAGGTCAGCATCGCCATCCGTTATCTGGCGCCCAAGCAGATCAAGGCGAATGGCCTGAAACTCAGCGAGATTGAGTTCGAGGAAGCCGCGATCCGCGACATCATTCGCTATTACACGCGTGAAGCTGGCGTACGCAGTCTGGAGCGGCAGATTGCCAAGGTCTGTCGGCGTGCGGTCAAGCAGCACATTGGCGAGAAGCGTTTTAGCGTGGTGGTTGGCGCGGATCAGCTCGAACACTTCCTCGGGGTGCGCAAGTTCCGCTACGGGCTGGCCGAGCAGCAGGATCAGGTTGGGCAGGTCACAGGGCTTGCCTGGACCCAGGTAGGGGGCGAGCTGCTGACCATCGAGACTGCAGTGGTGCCGGGCAAGGGCACCCTGATCAAGACCGGCTCTCTGGGCGATGTCATGGCCGAGTCCATGACCGCTGCACTGACGGTGGTCCGTAGTCGGGCCAGAAGCCTGGGAATTCCTCAGGACTTTCATGAGAAACGTGATGTCCACATCCACATGCCGGAGGGCGCGACCCCTAAGGACGGTCCGAGCGCCGGCATCGGGTTGTGCACGGCGCTGGTTTCGGCGCTGACGCAGATTCCGGTGCGTGCCGATGTCGCCATGACGGGCGAGATCACTCTGCGCGGGCAGGTGCTGGCCATCGGTGGTCTCAAGGAGAAGTTGCTTGCTGCTCACCGTGGCGGGATCAAAATCGTGATCATTCCGGAGGAGAACGTTCGCGATCTGAAGGAGATCCCGGAGAACATCAAGCAGGACCTGCAGATTAAACCGGTCAAATGGATTGACGAGGTCCTGCAAATTGCGCTGCAATACGCGCCGGAGCCCTTGTCTGATGCGGCTCCCGAGCTGGTTGCAAAGGATGAGACCCGCGAAGCTGATTCCAAGGAGCGAATCAGTACGCATTAGCCTGGCGGCTTCCTTGACACATTTTTCAGGGCCTTGTTATAAAGCCTTACTTTATGTGTCTGTAGGCTGTACAGAACCCGCTTTGCTTACACCAAAAATTAAGAAACATCTCAACAGGAATAAGGGGACTTAGA
>Ga0102831_1001492_pt1 | contig 9862 bp, 27 predicted proteins | sample ColrivemetaGS747_FD_84508 | JGI IMG/M metagenome (GOLD analysis project Ga0102831, IMG submission 84508) | Estuarine microbial communities from the Columbia River estuary - Freshwater metaG S.747 | ecosystem: Environmental > Aquatic > Marine > Intertidal zone > Estuary | place: USA: Columbia...
CGGTCCCTTAAGAATTAAAACGACCCCCCCACCCCCTGCTCCAGCACGAACGACTAGACTGCCTGGCACGAACGACTAAGGGGAGGCATCGCTGCCCCCCCCTTAAGGTCACGCCGGGAAGGACCGGTTCTCTGCTTCCGGATTGCACCAGTACCGATGCCCCGGACCCTGCCAACCCTCATAAGCGGTATGAAGTCCCGCCCAATCAGCGGAGGACAACCCGTCCGCTGAAATGTCGCAGGTGTGAGAGTTACGCTGCTGCTGCCCGACCTTACGGGCAACCCAGATGGTCTGGCGGGTGTGGATGTCGCTAGCGGCGTTAAACATGAGAGGCGGTGTCGGTTGCTTTGGAACTGAAAGAATCATACCACGGAACGGGGCGGGCAAACCGCCCCCATAGGGTCAATACCCCAACCAAACCAGAAATTCACCAGCATCGACCCGGAAGGGGCGGACACCGTAATCGATGTAGAACTGATCGATGCAGGAATGCCCGACAGCGATGCAGCAGGCAAGCGCCCAAGATAGGGTGCCGTCCTGATCGTCGGCGGCACCCATCACGAGGTCGGAGTAGGAAGGGGAGTAGGTCATCTGGTCTGGGGGTCGGTTGCTTTGGAATTCTACAGGGTCATGGGGGCAGGAGTCAACCCACCCCCGGAGGGAATCACCCGAGGTAAAAGCGCGACCCGCTTTGGGCGGCGCGGTTCATTCTATCGACCCATTGCTGCATTTGGTCGGGGGACATCCGGCGGTCATCGTTAGCGATGATCGTGACAGGGTGCCCGTTGCGGTCAGTGTAGGTCAGGAGAGCGCGGTTCAGATTGGCAGTCATGAGAGGCGGTGTCGGTTGCTTGCTAATTGTAGCATGGATGGCGCCTCAGAGGCGGCGGCGACTCTGCTTCGTGCCTCGCTTGCCCCATGCCTCGGTTCCCTGAATCAGGGTAGCATCGGGGAGAATGCCAGCGACTGCAGAGCGACTGCCTCCCACGCGGGTCATCACCAGATGGCGGGGGTTAGGGCGCCTTGCCGGCAGGCGGGTGACCTTAAATTCTCCGGAGGAGATGGCAGCGGTCAATTCGGCAGAGGTCATGAGAGGCGGTGTCGGTTGCTTTGGTATTGTAGGCGGTAATGGGGGCAGGCGTCAACCCACCCCCCTAGGGGTCATTGCCCGTTCCGATACTCACCGATAATTATGCCGTTCTGGCGGACCTGGGCGTACCCGTACTCCTCGGACAGGGAGAGGCAGAGGTCCCATGCCCGGTCGGCATCGGTGGTATCATTCTCCCAAGGGGCGGCGGGGCAGATCACATCAAGGCGGGTCATTTGGTCTCGGTTCGTTTGGTATGCTTTAGTCTACAGGGTCGGCAGCGGGTCTAGAGGGCAGCGTGTGCCACCCCCGCGACTGTCACCCCTCCCAATCATCGGAGGGGGTCAGCGCCCATACCACCCGCTCCAGGTCGGCAGTATAGATGTACTCCTCACCATTCTGGTTGACCTTCCAGGTCTGGGTGCCGTAGGGGTTGGCAATACGGTCGATCCGCTCAACCCCATAGGGTTGCAGCATCAGGGTCGCTTCGGAGATCAGCATCGGGGTCGCTTGTGAACTGAGTGTATTGTAGAGGCAAAGGGGAGGGGCGGACCCCTCCGCTGTGCCACCAAAATGATTGGCACAGGGCAGTTAGATATTAGAACTGAACCTCACTCAAAGTAGGATTAGCAGCGGAATTAGAATCCCCACCGTCAGAAACCCTATCGCAAATTGAATCAAGAATCTGTAGAATTTCCGTGCCAGTGTTACCTTGGTCAAGGAGTGAGAGAATGACATCGCGGGACATAATAAAAAGAGAAAAGTGTAATCGAAGGAAGTGTGGGGAAGTTTAAAGTCATTCCCCAGGACTTAAGGTTTAGAAGTCGAAAACGTCTCCGTTAATTTCAGCGCGGTTGATTTTGGGGTCTGTCCACTTTACACCGTCACGGGTTTCTTTCGACCCACATTCATAAAGAACATCAAGCAAATCTTCATAACAAGCAATCTCAAACTCATTTACCAGATTATAGAGTTCCTCATCATTCTGAATCCACAAGACCACATTCCAGGTCTCATAATTAGTCCAACCCTGATAGGTTTGGTCGGTCAGGCAGGTCTGGTAGGTGGAGGTCATTTGGTGGGTTGCTTGGTTTACTCTTAAAGTCTAGACGGTCAGGCAGCGGATTCGGGGGCAGCGTGTGCCACCCCCTCAACTGTCCTCAGAGGGCGCCGTTTTCGTCAAGAATGCCGCAGGCAAACTCTAGACCGCTGCCAAGGTCATAAAGTCCAAAGTAGAGATTTCCGATGCTGATGCCTAGGTATTCTCCGGAAGTTTGTTTGGCATTCGAATCGAAACCAAAGTAGAACAGGTCGGCATCAATCAGGTTGTGAGTGTTGAATTTCATTTGGTGGGGTTGCTTGGTTTACTCTTAAAGTCTACAGGGTCAGAGGGGCATCTCTGCCCCCTGCTGTGCCACTAGGGCAACTGTCACATCCAACCGCAGCGGGGGCAGGCAGGATGACCATTGCAACCGCAACGGGGCAGGGTGAGAATGCCTATCATGGTGTTGAGGTTGCGCTCCTCGGCGGTGCCTGCCTTCCGGTCGGCTTCGGCGATAGCAGCAGCAGCGATCTTCTGGGCGGTGGTCTGAGTCATTGGTCTCGGTTCGTTTGGTATGCTTTATCTTAGACGGTCAGCGGGGGCATCCTGCCCCCTGCTGTGCCACTATGCCAGGTGGGCGAACTGGGCGAGGGAGGACGGGCAGATGTGAGAGGGTGACCCACAGGAGCGGTAAAAGTCAACCATTTTCTCCGCTTCGGTCAGCGTAGCGAACCACTGAGACCTCCACTCCTGGGCGTTGTATGGGGTCTGGTAGCGAACTTCGATCTTCATTTGGTCTCGGTTGCTTGGTTTACTCTTAAAGTCTACAGGGTCAGGAGGGGTCCCGGAAGACCCCTTGTGCCAGTTCCTAGAGTGTCACACTAGAACGGGGATAAAAGGTTTGTGAAGAATAGCATAATCATCTACAGATTGGTCAAGGATTGTATCAATCAGAAGATTAATTGACTTCCAGGAAGTATATTGGGTTGGAACTTCTGTGTCCTTCTGAAGTTTCTTCCAGGATCCATTGACCTTAACTAAAACAGTCTTGGTGAGAGTTTGTTTGATCATTTGAGGTTAAATTGTAAGGGAGAACCTTTGCCTCCCTTATGAACCTATTATGACAGGGAACAGGGGGAAGGTCAACCCCCTGAACCATAAGTGTTGCTTATGCGACCTGAAACCTGCCGGTATTAAAGTTGGCATAAGCGAAAACCTCACGATTGACCAACTTAAACATACCAAACTCATTGGTCATCACATAACCCTCGGCATCAATACGGTTCCCGTTAATATAAGCAGCAGGACCATCATTGCGGCAAAGGAACAAACAATCATCTTTGATAGACTTCACCAGTGCCCACAATCCAATCAGGTTAGGATCACAACCAAAATCCTCAAACTCTTGGGCAATGATAGCATCACCGGCACGAATACAGGCATTCAGTTGTTGCTTAATCTTTGCTGCTTCCTTTACAGAAACAAACTCTACGGCAGTAGACATTTGGCGGGCAAACTTCACAACTTCCTCTACATCATCAAAGCAAACATCACTCACGCTCCTATTCCAGGGGTCATGTAGAATGTATGATTCAGGTTTGATAAACTTCACCGTTTCGGTATCATTCCAGATGGCACGGTCAGGCATTGCCACAGCATCACGCAGATCAGATTCTGCGAAGTAGCAAGTATGTGGAGCGATGATAATTTGCTGGGAAACTACTTCAGGAAACTGGTAAGTGATGGTGTTGGGGGTGTATTCATTCTCACCACCAAATCCAATAAAATCCCCTTGATAAACGGTGTTTGTATGAGGTAGGCAATCAAAACAAGCGTGAAGAATTTTTGAAACTTCACCTTGGTGGTTTTGATCAATTTCTTCATGAGAATGATTGATTTTGATTTTAACTTTGTTGAATACAGATTTGGTTCCAACGAAGAACCTACCCGTGGCAGGATTGGTTCCCCAAACAATAGCAGGAGCACCGTCAATCTTTACACTCAAGGTGCCAGGATTCACGAACCAATCTAATACCTGAAGATTTCCAGAAAGAACTTCATCTTCAGGATGCTCAAGGTGCAGGTTCTTCATAGGGTGGGTTGCTTATGAATGTAGTATGGCACGAAATCAGGGGGAACTCAAGGGGTCTTGTGCCAGTTCTTAAAGTGGCACAGAAGCGGCAGCAGGGTGCCTCCGGGGGATTATGATAATGGGACAAGGGAGAGAGGGGCAAGGTCGCCCTGCTGACGCAAATGGTCGCCACTGATCCTACTTACTAATAATTTTATATTCTTTATGCCACCAACCTTTATTATAGCTTCGAAGCAAACAGCACCTGTCTAAGTTATTTTCTCCACACCATTTGTTAAGATTTTCTACAACAAAAACCTCCCCACTTCTACTCTGTATGGTATAAGTTTTTATCCGATGTTTTGCTGCTTTGTATGCATTATCTGCATTAGATAGCCACTGTAAGTTCTCAATTCTATTATCAACTTTATCACCATTAATATGATCTACGGTTGGATCTTTCATCCCTTTAGGTGGTTCTCCTCCATAGGTTAGCATCATCAATCTATGGATTCTGTGGACTTCCATTCTACCATCTGGAGTCTGCATTCCCACCCTCAGATATCCATAAGGTCCAAGATTCTGTTTTAATTCTTTTTCTTTTTTACAACGCTTGGAAATAATCTTAGCATCCTCTGTTATATAATAGTCTGGGAAGTCTTTTAGTTGTTTCATAATACGCCACTAACCTATGCTTATTTATAATAGAAAGTATAAAAAAAGAGGGCAACTTGTGCCCTCTAAATCTTATGCCAGAAGCATTCCGCTGGTAAAGTCTTGCTCAACGAATACGGGGGAAGTTCCTGCATTTCCCACGAACTTGTGGACGAACCACTTAAAGTTTCGCTGGAACACACATTCACCCTTAATCCCGTGTGCCTGAAGTATAGCGTTCAGGCGGGACTTCGTTGTGGTGGACTGCCAACCACCGTCAAACAAACTGACGGAGTTTTCCTTTACTTGAGCAATACAATTGCCGTGAAGGAATACAAAACTCACACCATCGAAAAACTGAACTTCAGTGTTGCCCATCTTCCAATTCTGACAATCGGCAATCGCTTGGTTCATCAGGCGTTCGATTTTGCGCATCGGTGGGGTTGCTTGGTTTACTCTTAAAGTCTACAGGGTCAGGAGGGGGATCGGAGTCCCCCGTGTGCCACTTATGTGACTGGCACATCAGTTGCCGATTCTAACAAATCTTGAGCAAATTCCTCACCATAGAGTTCTTCAATCTCACGAACAATAAACTCTTGAGTATAGTTACTATACTGTGAGGTGAGTAGATCAAAGAGCATAATCTCCATAGAATCATTATCCAACCCATCGATAATATGGTTGGCATAGTTATCAACGAACTGTTCGAATTGTGCTTTGTTGAGTTTCATTAGAAGTTCTCTTTGAGGTTTTCTTGACGCTGTGAATCCTTATCTTCCTTAAATGGTTTATATTCTGGATGGGAGTTTTCCCATCGAATAAGTTCATCAATCCAAGAAGATTGTTTATCGGTAGATGGAGAAGTCATTTTGTTTAGTTAGAAACTTGACGATAGTTGAGGGAGACTACACACCAACCGGTGGCATCTGTCACCTCTTCGACTAAAGCATCTACACACCAACCGGCATAATCTGTCACCTCTTCAACTAAAGCATCGGCAACAACTTCATCATCATTTTCGTTGTCAACTTCTACCTGATAGGTATTACCAAGAACAGAATCTACCACAGATTGTTGTTCTTCGAGAGTGAAGTCTTCATCATCAAAATCAAACAGAACTTCAGTAACTTGTAGGGTGAGGGTTGTCATCATCAATTAGAGGGAAAGTTAGCACAAACAGAATCACACAGAGTTTTTATCAATTCATTCTGTGTATTAACGTATTCATCACCCCAAGTATCCCAAAACAACGATTCAACGATACATTCAATGTCGCTCATGAGTTGTTCACGAGCACTCAACATTTCAAGTTTGGGATTCATTTGCGGAGAGGAGAATTAAAGTAGGAACGAAATACTGAAACCACGATAATAGCGGTGGAGATGACACCAACCAAACCGAGGTAGGTTACAGCGTCACCGGTAAAGTTAAGAGCGTCGGGTGTCATTTGAGGTAAGTTTTGTTAGGAATAAAATAATGAATGATGCCGAAGATTTTAATGGGTTTCATCAATAATCGATGTTAGAGTTCAGGTATTCGTTTACATCGAACTTCCCTTCTTCAAGATCACGAAGTTCGGGAAGGTCAAAGATCTCGCCGGGAGCATCAGCGATTTCACTCCAGAGTTCATCAAACATGGTCGGGGTGTTTCAGGTACGAATGTAATGTAGAACGGATTGGTGCCAAAGTCTAGGGGTCTTGTGCCACTTTCTCAACTGGCACACCGGTATTCAATTGATACTGAAGATCGCCCACAATCCTATCAATAAACTTAAGTACAATTTGTATCATTTTACGAATTCTTTCTGTGCCGTTGTTTTCTTGGTAAGAACGCACAGCAAATTGTATAATACCAACAACGATTGCGGAGATAGTAGCAACATTTAAAATCAGGGTTTGGTAGAACTTCGAAGCGAAGAGTTTCATAATGAGAGTTTTCTCGATCACGAATGTAGTATGTCAGGGATTGAGGGATTTCGCAAGAGGTATTGTGCCAGTTCGAGAATTGTCCTTTGATTATATCCAAACACCAAAATATGACTCCTATGTGATTGATTCTTGTAAGCAAACAAGAGTCTAATCAGGAATCATCCCGCTTTTTTATTCTATTCGTTTCTCTTCATTTGTTCACAGTTGGTTGGATTTCTAGGTGTGTTATGCCTAACGATTTTATTTCGCCGGAGACCGCGTTCTAACTCCCTCGGGTATAATATAAGATTTGGACCATTCGAGTTCTTATAATCTTTGTCAGATTGTTACCTCTTTATGCCGTAGCAAGAGTTCAAGTGCTGCTCTATAAGAATTATATGAAATCTTGTTTTTATTTATATGTTTCAATATCTTAACATATACTTGACAAGATGTAATCTTATGAGTAGAATAGGTTTGTTCCCTTTGGAGATGGGGTTGTAAGATATCTTTAAGACGCGAAGCGGAGTATAAAAAAAAGACAGGGACACCACTCCCTGTCTTATACTACCCTCTACCCACACATGTTTATGATATAAGCATCTATCGTTCTAGGTAACTTTTCTAATAAGACGAGGCAAACCTATTCCTCGATGTAATGATTATGTTATGATGTGTATCTCGACGAGATGTATGATGTGTTATGTCTCGTCGAGATTATACGCACATCTCGTCGAGATTTGATTCAGTTAGAACGAAGAACTGAATACATAACCACCCACGAAGTAAAATTCATATGACAGATTCTGCTCCCAAGTTGCTTCCCAATCTACTACAAGAAAGGAAGGAACATCACCGATATTATTGTAATACTCTTCCGCAAAGTCAGCACCGGAATCATAGGCACCATAGTAGGCATCTTCAGTATGTTCGTCATAAGAAACCCCATGATAGTCGATAAAGGCATCAACTACATCATAACCGATTTTCTCACCGGCACTAATGTAATCATCATAGAATAGAACGAAGTCAGTCTCACCGTGATTATCAATAAAATTTAGAGCATCATCTAGGTCATACTCACCTTCGATACAGTTTTCTTCGATGAACTCAACGGTTTGGGGTTGAAGAACTTCTTTGTAGTTAGTAGTCATCGTGGTAGTCATGGGGTGAATTGCTTGAGTACGAATGTAGAATAACAGGGTTGGAGCAGGAAGTCTAGGAGTGTTGTGCCACTTTCGCAACTGGACCCTACCGGGCACTAATACGAATAGTTTCCATCAACATCATCGATAGATCCATACGATTATCGGCATCATACAAAGGAATATTCTCTGCGACATAATCACTAATCAATTCCATCAAAAGTTCTGTCGTTCGATCATCCTGATATATGAAGGATGCCATATCATCTTTAAAACCATCACGCAGAAGTTTGAGTGATTTTATAACCGAATCTTGTTGTGTCATAATAGGTGCCTGTGTGCTTCTGTAGAGTGCTTGATTAAACCAGTACCATATCAACTGCCCTTTCTACCTTAAAGGATGCTCCCGGACCACACACTACAGAGTAAGGAATTGTGCCGAACTCTTGAATTACTTCCCAGTCCTCATGATTGACGCGGATGAGTACAACACCATCCATTTCTGGATCCTGAAGATGTCCATTATAGAATCCACAGGCATAACCAATTGTGCCACAGTGTGCGAATTCATTAAAGAATCCGTGTTCGTTGGTGCCGAAACCAATTACTCGATAGGTAGTTCTGGTAGTCATGGTCCGGTTGGTTGAGTACGAATGTAGAATAACAGGGTTGGGGGTCCTTGGGAACCCCCTGTGTGCCAGTTTCTAGATTGTCACCCCAGTTGAATCATCTCATCATAACGTTCCAGTGAGACATAATAGAGCACATCAGACTCAGAACGAAGTCCAATATAAACCCACATCGGTGAATTTGCCAGCATTTTGTAGCAAGACACGATGAAGACTTCACCATCTTCATTCGCAACCTTACAACCGAGAATGGAGTCAAGCATGGTGGATGTCTCAGGAACAAATGTAATATATCAGGAATCTCATGAGAACACAAGACCCTGTGTGCCAGTTTCTAGATTGTCACAGTGCCATCACCAGGTTCGCTACTCTTTCTTCACCGGGGAGTTCTTCTAATCGATGTGAGACATTCTCGAACTGCTGTATGATGTGAAGGTAATATGCTGCCAGATGTAGATTATCGGAATCATAAAGTGCCTGTTCCTTATCACAAAGAGCGGAGATAATGTCTAGAACTTCACCGGAAGTCAGGGAGATGGTAGTCATAATCGGTGAGTTGGTGTCGAACATATGTAATATAACCCCTGCGACAGAATGCCACAAGGGTCTCTGTGCCACTTTAAGAACTGGCACAATCATACTTGACAGGGGTATAACGTTATGTTATACTATCATCATGCGTAATGCCTATATGCCATATCCTGATAATCGTGTGTGTCCCGCGCATAATCTTCGTCGAGTTCTTCTTCGATCTCGCCGTATTCTGTCGTATATGTATAGTCGAAGTCGTAGTCGTCGTACATAAGGTGTTCCAGAATGTATATGTATTATAGCATGTATCTCGATGATACGCAAGCTCGTGTCGAGATACACACCTGTATATATGTTCTCGAATGATATGATATACTTATGTGTATCTCGTCGAGACTTATGATACTCGTGTCGAGATTTATAAGTGATTGTAATATATGATATGATTATGTCTCGACGAGATTTATGCTAATTATGATACTCGTGTATATCTCGTCGAGATTATATGATGATATGATTATGTCTCGTCGAGATGTATGATGTATTCTCGTCGAGATTATATGAGACTTATGTGTATTCTCGCCAGTTCTCGTCGAGATTTTATGCGAGACTGTGAAGTTTTATGGCGGTCCTCTTGACTTTTTCGCGTTCTTGTGGTAGAATGTCGGCTTAACTCACAAGACCCAGACACCTTCTTATAAGACCCAGACACCTTCTTATAAGACCCAGACACCTTCTTATAAGACCCAGACACCTTCTTATAAGACCCAGACACCTTCTTATAAGACCCAGACA
>Ga0102831_1001502_pt1 | contig 9836 bp, 8 predicted proteins | sample ColrivemetaGS747_FD_84508 | JGI IMG/M metagenome (GOLD analysis project Ga0102831, IMG submission 84508) | Estuarine microbial communities from the Columbia River estuary - Freshwater metaG S.747 | ecosystem: Environmental > Aquatic > Marine > Intertidal zone > Estuary | place: USA: Columbia River...
CACAAGCGAACCCCATCGATGATGGAAGCATGGTTCAGCGCATCGGAGATGATGGCATCTTGTTCGTTGAACAAAGGCTCGAACACACCGCCATTCGCATCAAAGGCTGCTGCATACAGAATGGTATCCTCGGTGCCCAGGAATTGAGAGATCTTTTCTTCGAGCTCCTTGTGAATATCCTGCGTACCACAGATAAATCGAACACTGCTCATTCCGAAGCCGCGCTGTTCGATGGCTTGATGGGCCGCTTCGATCACGCGGGGGTGACTAGAAAGTCCTAGGTAATTGTTAGCACAAAAATTCAATACTTTTTTTCCACCCACCACGATCTCCGGACCTTGGGTGCTTTCGATGATCCGTTCCGTCTTAAAGAGTCCGGCTTCGCGTATTTCGTTCAACTCAACTTGGAGCCTGTCAACAATACCCTGGTTCATGGAAACTTATTTATACAAAGATAATGGTAGAGGTTGAGGGAGTTTAATTAACAAATCCTTCAGAGCTACTCCGATAATTTTGCCCAAAATCACATCTATGAAAGTCTTACTGACCTCGTTGAGTTTCTTGTTTGCACTTGTAGTTGCTGCACAGTCCGATAGCGCACGAACCGTTGTAGCCGATACCATCCGTACTTCAAAATGGACAATAGCCATCCAGAAAAATAGCGACAAATGCTCCATGGACAGCGGAGGCTGTTGCAAAAAGAAAACCGGATTTAACTATCATACATCCAAGAAAAAACACAGCTATGGAGGCGGCTTCGACTTTGGATGGTCCAATTTCATCGACAATACTAACTACACGCAAGCGGTCCTCAGCGGTGATGTGGCCAGCGGCATCGGCGCCAGCGACCTGAAACTGAAACTTGGCGCCTCCCGAAACATCAATATCTGGTTTGTGATGGATGACGCTCCACTGATCAAAAAAGTGCTTCGCATACAGTACGGATTCGGAATCGAGTTAAACAACTACTTTTTGGATAGCCGAAACGTCTATATCGCAAAAAATCCCACCTATGTGTATGCGACGACCACGCCCTATAAAAAGGCCAAACTGGCAGCCGATTATTTCAGCATTCCGCTGCTATTAAAATTGAATCTGACCCCGCATCGCAAAGAAAACCCTTTCACCATCGCGGGTGGAGTGAGTGGTGGATTTTTGTATTCTGCTCGTTTCAAGACCAAGAACAGCGGCGACATCTCCAAGATCCGAAGCGATTTCGACCTGGAACGTTTCAAGTTCTCATATGTGGGTGAACTCGGCCTCGGCCCCATTAAACTTTATGGTAGCTATGCCATGAAGGATATGTTCAAAAATGATTTGAACATGACGCCGTATACCGTAGGATTTCGGTTTGTAGACTAATTATTGTTGAGTGAGTTTAGAAAACAAACGCTCAACCTTCTAAACTTTCTCAACTATCTCAACCTTCTCTACCCTCTGCCCTCAACGATCTCCTTCACCACCCCCGGATCGAGAAGCGTAGTGGTATCGCCCAGATTTTCCGTTTCCCCCTCGGCGATCTTACGCAAGATGCGGCGCATAATTTTACCGCTGCGTGTTTTGGGAAGTCCGGAAACGAATTGGATCTGATCGGGTTTGGCGATGGGACCAATCACACGCGTTACCGTTTGCAAAATATCCTTGCGCGTTTGTTCCGCATCCTGGTGAAAATGGGAAATGATCACATAAGCATAAATGCCCTGGCCCTTCACCGCATGCGGATAACCTACCACGGCACTCTCCACCACACCGGCATGACAATTGATCGCATTTTCTACCTCGGCGGTTCCGATCCGGTGGCCACTCACGTTCAATACATCATCGACGCGACCGGTGATCCGGAAATTTCCATCCGCATCTTGCAAGGCCCCATCGCCCGTGAAATATAAATTGTCATACGTAGCAAAATAATTCTGCCGACAGCGCTCGTGATCGCCATAGGTAGTGCGCAAGATCGAAGGCCAAGGGCCTTGGATACACAAATTGCCTTTCAGCATGCCATTTTCATCCCGCTCCGTAACGGGCGCGCCTTTTTCATCTACCAGAATCGGTTGCACACCGGGCAAAGGCAAAGTGGCCCAAGCGGCTTTAGCGGGTGTGATGCCAGCCAAATTCGAAATCAATACCCCACCCGTTTCCGTTTGCCACCAAGTGTCTACTATGGGGCAACGTTTTTTCCCAATGTGCTCATCGTACCAATGCCAGGCTTCTTCGTTGATGGGTTCGCCCACCGTACCGAGTACTTGCAAAGAAGAAAGATCTTTTCCCTCCAAGGGTTCTGTACCGAAACCCATCAGACTCCGTATTGCCGTGGGGGCGGTGTAAAGAATATTGACCTTGTATTTATCGACGATGTCCCAGAAACGTCCCGCATCGGGCCAAGTGGGAATGCCTTCGAACATCACGGAGGTCGCCCCCGCACTAAGCGGCCCATACAAAATATAACTGTGCCCGGTGATCCATCCGATATCAGCCGTACAGAAATGAACCTGTTTGGGTTGATACTGGAATACATTGACGAACGTGTAATTCGTCCAAAGCATGTAGCCCGCCGAAGAGTGTACCACACCCTTTGGTTTACCGGTACTGCCCGAGGTATATAAAATGAAAAGCGGATCTTCTGCATCCATCGGTTCGGCTGGAACATGCACCGAACCGGTTTGCTCCAATTGCGTCGCCGCATGTTCCATCTCTTCCTCCCACCACACATCGCGGCCTTTGATCATCGACACGGGTGTGCGGGTACGTGTATAAACGATCACGCGCTTGACAGTTTGATTGCCTACCAGGGCATCATCGATCACGGACTTCAGCGGAATGTCTTTGGCTCCGCGGTACGCCCCATCGCAGGTAACGATGAACTCCGCCTGCGCATCGGCCAGTCGATCGGCAATGCTCTGCGCAGAGAATCCGCCAAAAATCACACTGTGAATGGCTCCGATACGAGCACAGCCCAGCACCGCATAGGCCAATTCGGGAACCATGCCCATGTAGATGCAAACTCGATCGCCTTTTTTAACGCCGTTGTTGCGAAGGACTTGGGCGAATTGACAAACGCGTTTGTGTAGGATCGCATAGGTGATGGTGCGTGTGCGCTCCGACGGATCGTTCGGCTCCCAAATGATCGCCGGCTGATCGGCCTTGTCGGCCAAATGTCGATCGATGCAGTTCTCAGTGATGTTGAGTTGAGCGCCTTCAAACCAACGAACGCGGGGTTCGGTGAAATTCCACTCAAGGACCTTGTCCCATTTTTTCTTCCAGACAAAATGCTCGGCGATCTCGGACCAAAATCCTTCTGGGTCTTGGATGCTGCGTTGATGATCGGTCCGGTATTGTTCCAACGAACGGATCTGATAAGGATAACTCATGCGGCTAGATTCAATCGGTTCGCATAAAAATACGGAGAGATGGAGGTATATCTTGAATTCAAGTATCTTTCGGATATGACCCTTGCTTCCATCCGCCGAATCATTGCCGCCTCTTCGGTGGGCACCATGATCGAGTGGTACGACTTCTACATATTTGGCATGTTGGCCAAGACGATCTCCCTGGAATTCTTTCCAGCCGATAATCCAACTGCAGCCCTGTTAAGCACCCTGGCCATTTTTGCGGCGGGATTCATTGTTCGTCCCTTTGGTGCTTTGGTGTTTGGTCGGTTAGGCGATAAAGTCGGACGCAAATACACCTTTCTGCTCACCTTGATCTTGATGGGTGGCTCCACATTCTTGATCGGTTGCGTGCCTGGCTATAAAAGCATTGGCATTCTTGCGCCCATACTCGTTCTTTTGCTTCGCTTGATTCAGGGACTGGCCTTGGGAGGCGAGTATGGAGGAGCAGCTACGTATGTAGCGGAGCATGCGCCCGTAGGGAAACGGGGATTATATACCAGCTGGATACAGACAACAGCCACACTCGGACTTTTCGTGGCGCTTGGCGTGATCTTGTTGGTAAAATCAAATATGTCAGAGGCGGCCTTCACCGCCGAATGGGGTGGATGGCGTTTTCCGTTTTGGATATCCTTGCTGCTGGTGGGGGTATCCGTATACATTCGGTTGAACATGTCAGAGTCGCCCTTATTCGCCGAATTGAAATCGAGCGGAAAAACCGCGGTCAATCCGCTGAAAGAGTCGTTTCAACAACGCGCAAATTTCAAGCTGGTATTGCTGGCCCTGTTCGGTGCGGTCATGGGGGAAGGCGTGGTTTGGTATACGGGCCAATTTTATGCGCAGAGCTTTCTCGAAACCAAATGCAAGCTCGATTTTGAACAAAGCCGGACCATTCTGCTTTGGGCCATTGCAGCAGCCACCCCCTTCTTTGTTTTTTTCGGCTGGTTGAGTGACCGGATCGGAAGAAAATGGATCCTGATGACGGGCATGCTACTCGCTGTACTGACCTATCGCCCCATCTTCGGCTATTTCATAGACCACAGCATTGCGCTAGACCCGACGGCCACGACGATCGTGCTTACTAGTGATCTGTATTGGAAATTCGTGGGGCTTGTTTTCTTGCTGATCTTTTATGTAACGATGGTGTATGGTCCCATCGCGGCCTTTTTAGTCGAATTATTTCCGACGCGCATTCGGTATACCTCGATGAGCTTGCCCTATCACATCGGAAACGGTGTGTTTGGGGGATTGGTCCCGTTCATCGGATTGCTCCTGAGCACTTCGCTACCGGGCGATCCGTTGGTTGGACTCTGGTATCCGATCGGCATTACCGCAGTATGTTTTCTAATTGGCGTGTTGTATCTGGATAATAAACAGGATGAAAACGTAATGGACTGAATCATGAATAGTTTAAAACGTGCCTTTGGCTTGGTGTGGTTGATCTTAGGTCCGCTGGTGATCTATGGCCTAGTAGATGCGGCCATTCAATTCATCGATCCGCTGGGAAAAAAGGACATCAACAATCCGGTTGTGTGGATCATCATCATAGGGATCTTCACGCCGATCGCGATCGGACTGATGATCTTCGGATGGTATGCCTGGAAAGGAGATTACGATCGCCTCCCTCATTCCTCCGCCGAACTGGATTGATCACCCCGGCTCACTTGCTTGAGATAAAACAATCCGATCACGGCTGCTAAAATGGAGGCCATCAGGATGGCGATCTTAGAATCAACGATCATCGATGGTTCTTCATAGGCGAGCAAGGTGATGAAGATCGACATGGTGAACCCGATGCCGGCCAGGATCCCCGCTCCCAACAATTGTTTCCAATTCACTTGTGCCGGCAAACTAGCCAATCCTGATTTCACCGCAAACCCACAGAAACCAAGTACGCCGATCGGTTTACCGAGGAAAAGTCCGCCTACGATTCCTAAACTATTCAGCGAAAGAAGGCTGTTGTAAAAAGCTGGTTGGAGCACGATGCCGGTATTGGCCAGCGCAAACAACGGCACAATGCCAAAGGCAACCGGATTGTGCAGCGCATGCTGCAACCGGTACGATGGGGATTCTTTTCCGGTACCGCCAAACGGGATCGCGAAGGCCAGTAAGACGCCACTGATGGTGGCATGCACGCCGGATTCATGCATGAAATACCACATGAAGGCGCCGGGAATCAAAAAGAAGATCAGGCGACGCATCCCGAGTTTTCCCAAGATGAACAAGGCAATAAAAATGCCCAGGGCAAGACTGAGGTCGAGCAAAGAGAGTTCGTGGGTGTAAAAAATCGCAATGACGAGGATCGCTCCCAAATCATCGATGATGGCCAATGCCGTCAAAAAGATCTTTAAGGAAGTGGGCACTGATTTGCCTGCGAGGGAAAGGATGCCGAGTGCAAAGGCGATGTCGGTGGCCATGGGGATGCCGAATCCGCCCACGGTGGGCGTATCTCGGTTGAACGCGTAGTGAATGGCTGCCGGCACCAACATGCCACCCAAAGCCGCCACAATGGGCAGCAGGGCTTGACGGGGCGAAGACAATTCACCCACATAGAGTTCCCGTTCGATCTCCAAGCCCACCATCAGAAAGAAGACTGCCATTAGCCCATCGTTGATCCAGAATTCAAGCGAAAACGGACCGATCGAAGTTTCCCAAAGATGATGATAGGCATTGCCCCAGGGCGAATTCGCGATCAGGAGGGAAAGGGCCGTACAGACTATTAGTAAGATGCCGGATGCTTTCCCACTTCGAAAAAAGTCGGAAAAGAGCGAGCGAAGCCCGGTATGCTGATTTTGTTTAATGTATGTGGCCATTGGGGATCTTTTGAATCAACAAGAAAGATACATGAATCGTCAGTCAATTGTCAATTTCCTGTAACCCGTTCGATCGTCGAACTTAAACAATGTCAACCATATATTTTTGCGGCGTGAAATGGAAAGCACTCATAGCCTTGTTCGTATTAGCTGTTACCCTCATGGTTCCGGCCGCCCAAATGATTCTGAGCGAAAATGAGATCTGCTTGTTCATCGTGGATGAGGAAAAGGGAAATGCGGAAGGGAAGAGTTTCAGTCCCACCGAGGAGCACCTCCCCGCCTATGCCGAGTGGACTTTCCATGAATTGGCTACCCAGCTATTTACCCCGGCTTACCAGCTGCCCCTAGATAGAGCTGTAGAAATGCCAACTCCGCCTCCAGATCATTGTTGATGTAACCCCAACCCGTGATATTTAACGGGATTTTCGATCGTTCATCAACAATTCGTTTTTCATGTCAAAAAATACCTCACCGGTTGCCCGGATTTGGCAACTGGTTCGCGAGGAGCGCGCTACCTTCTCCTCGATCTACTTTTACGCCATCCTGGCTGGATTGATCCAGTTATCCCTGCCTATCGGAATACAAAGCGTGGTCAATTTCGTATTGGGCGGTACCTTCTCGGCCTCCTTGGTTGTCTTGATCATCGCCGTCGTAGCCGGCGTGTTGGTTACCGGACTGATGTACATCAACCAGATGAAATTGATTGAGAAGATCCAGCAGGTTCTTTTCGTTCGCTACACGCAGGAGATCGCCAACAAACTTCCGGTGATCGACCTGAAACGATCCAATGACTTTTATTTACCCGAACTGACCAACCGATTTTTTGAGATCCCGGCCCTGCAAAAAGGACTCTCGAAATTGTTGTTGGAGTTTCCGACTGCAAGTATTCAGATTTTGTTCGGATTGATCCTGCTTTCCTTTTATCACCCGGCATTCATTTTGTTTGGCATCCTGCTGGTCGTGATCCTGGGCACCATTCTGTATTACACCGGTGCACGCGGCCTGACGTCCAGCATCGAAGAAAGTACGCAGAAATACAGTTTGGCTGCCTGGCTCGAGGAGATGGCACGCGGTGTAAAGGCGTTCAAGTTTGAACCCGACGGACCCGTACTGACTCAAAACTCCGAGCAACGCACCATCCGATATCTGGATAAACGCACCCAGCATTTTCGAGTACTATTGTTTCAATATAGGATCCTGGTGTTCTTTAAAACGACCATCACCGCAGCGATGTTATTGGTGGGATCCATTCTGCTGTTGGATCAACAATTGAACATCGGACAATTCATTGCCGCCGAGATCGTCATTCTGATCGTGATCGGAGCGGTGGAGAAATTGATCGGCAATTTGGATAGTGTATACGATGTGTTGACTTCCGTAGACAAAATGGCCAAATTGACGGAGAAACCTGAGGAGCAATCCGGCCGCTTGCCGATGCCCTGGAGAAAAGAGGGAATAACCATTGAGCTGCAACAATTGCGATTCGGATTTCATCCCGAGCAAAAGATCCTGGAAGACGTCAACGGACGAATCCCTTCCGGCGGGAAGGCCTGCATTACCGGTCCGGATGGCAGTGGTAAATCAACGTTGTTGCAATTGATGGGTGGGATCTATACCGATTTCGAAGGCGGATTGCTTTACGATGGGATCCCGATCGCCAACTATCAGATCGATACCCTGCGTGCGCAGATTGGCATTAGCCTGAGCGGTCAACATATTTTCCAAGGTTCGGTCTGGGAGAATGTGACCATGGGACGTACCGACATCACAATAGAAGAACTGATGGAATGGACCGTGGCCCTTCGATTTGATAAGCAATTGCAGGAATGGCCTTTGGGATGGGATACGCCATTGAGTCCGCTTGGCAGTCACTTATCCGGCAGTACCATCCGCAAGATCTTGTTGTTGCGTGCCATGGCGAAAAAACCACGCTTGTTGTTATTGGAAGAACCTTGGCGCGGTTGTGGCGAAGCGGATCGGAAAGCCATACAAGACCTCTTGCTGCACTTACCCGACTCGATTACAGTGGTTGTGGTGACCAGCGATGCCGACTTTGTTGCTCGTTGCCCGATCCGAATTGAACTCAACCCCGCATCCACAAACGCATAAACCGAACACCCATGAAATCTTTTCAAATGAGTCCCTCGGTGCGCGAACACATCTACCGCTACGACCAAAAAAGTCGGGTGCGTTATTGGTTCTGGGGAATCCTCTTCGTGCTCTTGCTTTGTTTGTTTTTACCCTGGACACAGAACATTCGTTCCAAAGGAAAAGTAACCACCTTACGACCCGAGCAACGTCCGCAGGAGATCAACACCATCATCGGTGGACGCATCGTGAATTGGCGAGTGCGCGAAGGTGATCGCGTTAAAAAAGGCGATACCCTGCTGCAGCTCACAGAGGTAAAAGAAAGCTACCTCGATCCGCAGTTGGTTCAGCGAACCGGCGAACAGCTCGATGCCAAACAACGCAGTGTAGGTCTTTATCAGTCCAAAGCAGATGCTGCAGCCACGCAGTTGCAAGCCCTGGAACGTGAGCAGCAATTGAAGCTCGAACAGAATCGAAATAAGCTGGAACAACAAACACGAAAGATCCAAGCGGCCGAGCAAGACCTACAAGCAGCGATCAATGAAGTGCAAGTGAACGATCGGCAATTATCGGCCGGAAAAACCATGTACGAGGCCGGCGCTGTTGCCTTGATCGATGTGGAGCGCCGAAAGGTCAATTATCAAAATGCGCTGGCAAAAAAAGTGTCGTTGGAAAATCGATTGGCCAATGAAAAACAAGAGCGCACCATTCTGGAGATCGAGCTAAACAGCATTCGCCAATCATATGCCGAGAAGCTCGCCAAGACCAGCGGCGATCGACTGCAGGCCTTATCGGAAGCAGCCAGCGGCGAAGCCGAAACAGCCAAGTTGCAGAATCAATACGCGAGTTTTACCATCCGCAATGGCATGTATTTCATTTTAGCGCCGCAAGACGGACAAGTGATCAATGCGCGTAAGGCGGGGATTGGTGAGATCGTAAAGGATGGAGAACGGATTTTGGACATTGTCCCCGACCGCATTCAATTTGCCGTTGAATTGTTTGTTCGTCCGATGGATCTGCCCTTGGTGAATGTGGGACAGCCGGTCCGTTTTTGGTTCGATGGTTTTCCGGCAATCATTTTCAGCGGGTGGCCACAAGCTTCGTACGGAACGTTTGGCGGGGTGGTATCGGCCGTGGAACGCAACGTAAATGAAGACGGAAATTTCCGCGTGTTGGTAGCGGAAGACCCGAACGACAAACCTTGGCCCGTTCAATTGCGCATGGGCGCCGGCGCCCAAGGCATGGCGCTTTTGAAAAACGTACCGGTTTGGTATGAACTCTGGCGAAACATCAATGGTTTTCCGCCCGATTATTATCTACACCCGAATAAGACCGATAAAAAATGATTCGAATAAAAACAAGTTTCATTCAGACTACTCGGATCCTGTTGCTGGGTACGTTCGGGTTGTTGGGGGCATTGGGTTCGATGGGACAAACAGCCACGCTATCTCCCGATGAGTTGGTGAACTGGATTCGAAAATTCCATCCCGTTGCTTTGCAAGCTGACCTGCGCATCGATCAAGCGCGTTCTTCGGTGCGCATGGCCCGC
>Ga0102831_1001513_pt1 | contig 9793 bp, 11 predicted proteins | sample ColrivemetaGS747_FD_84508 | JGI IMG/M metagenome (GOLD analysis project Ga0102831, IMG submission 84508) | Estuarine microbial communities from the Columbia River estuary - Freshwater metaG S.747 | ecosystem: Environmental > Aquatic > Marine > Intertidal zone > Estuary | place: USA: Columbia...
ATTTCTAAACAAACAGAAAATATTAATAGATCTGTATTAGGTGAAGCTGCTAACGATAAAGTAATAGGATATGTTCCTCATGGTATTAATAAAAATGTATTTTTTCCTATTAACGAAGGGGATAAACAATGGGATGGACTTCAAGAGTTTAAGAAGAATTTATTTGGAACTAAAGAATACGAATTTGTATTAATGTTTAATTCAAGAAATATTAGACGTAAGTCATTTCCTGATACATTGCTAGCATGGAAATTATTTGTTGATGGTCTCCCTGAGGATAAAAAAGATAAAGTAGCATTTATTGCCCACACACAACCAGTAGACGAAAATGGAACAGATCTACCTGCAGTAATCGAAATGATTTGGGGTAAAACACCACCAAATGTATTCATTACAGGATTAAACAGATTTATCCCAGAGCAAATGAATTTATTATTCAACTGTGCCGATGCTGGAATCTTAATTTCATCAAATGAAGGTTGGGGATTATCTTTAACTGAAGCAATGATGTGTGGAAAACCTATTATTGCTAACGTTACTGGAGGTATGCAAGACCAAATGCGTTTTGAAGACGAAAATGGTGATTGGATTAAATTTACAGAAGAATTTGGTTCAAACCATTTTGGAAAATACAAAAAATGTGGTGAATGGGCCTTCCCAGTATTTCCTAGCAATATGAGCTTAATTGGCTCAGTACCAACACCTTATATATTTGATGATAGAGCAGATTTTAGAGATGCTGCCGCTCAAATTAAAGCAATATATGATTTAAGCCCAGAAGAACGCAAACGTTTAGGAAATTCAGCACGTGAATGGACTTTATCTGATGAAGCTATGATGACTTCAACTAATATGGGTAAAAATGTTATTAGATATATTGATCAAACGTTTGATACTTGGATACCAAGAAAATCTCATGATTTTATTAAAATAAAAGAATTATCCGCAAAACAAAATAAAACTATAATTTCGTTATGAGTAAACCAATTTGTATAGTAAGCTGCCCTATTGACACATTTAGTGGGTATGGTGCTAGATCACGTGATTTTGTAAGGTCACTTATTGCCTCTAAAGGTGAAGAATGGGATATTAAAATTTTATCTCAACGATGGGGACAAACGCCATTCGGAGCATTAAATGAAAATATTCCTGAAGAAAAAGATTTAAAAGATAGAATTGCAGGAGCATTAACCATGAATCTCCCATCACAACCTGATGTGTGGATTCAAATCACAGTACCAAACGAGTTCCAACCAGTGGGAAAATTCAATATTGGGGTAACAGCAGGTATTGAAACTACAATTTGTGATCCTACTTGGATTGAAGGATGTAATAGAATGAACCTAATCTTAACATCATCAGATCACTCTAAAAAAGTATTTCAAGCTAGTCGATTTGAACAAAGAAACCAAGCAGGACAACCAATTGGAGCTATTGAGCTAAAAACACCAGTAGAAATCCTATTTGAAGGAGCAGATTTAAACAAATATTTTAAAGCTACGGAAAAATCAGATTATGATGTGTGTAAAGATTTAGATACAATTCCTGAGAATTTCTGTTACTTATTTGTTGGTCATTGGCTTCAAGGTGATTTTGGAGAAGATAGAAAAAATGTTGGTTATACAATTAAAGCATTCTTAGAAGTATTTAAAAATAAAAAAATAAAACCTGCTTTAATATTAAAAGTATCTCAAGGTGCTACTTCTATTTTAGATAGAGATAGAATTTTGAAAAGAATAGAGGATGTTAGAAGAACAATAGCTGGTAAGAATTTACCGAATATTTACGTAATACACGGCGATTTAAGCGACAGTGAAATAAACAGCATATACAATCATCCAAAAGTAAAGGCAATGGTTAATCTTACAAAAGGTGAAGGATTTGGGCGACCTTTATTAGAATTTAGTGTTGTTGGAAAACCTATTATTGCTTCTGGTTGGAGTGGTCATTTGGATTTCTTACCTTCAGAATTCGCAGGTTTAGTTGGAGGTTCATTACAACAAGTTCATCCAAGTGCTCATGTTCCCAATGTTATATTACAGGATAGCCAGTGGTTTAAACCAGATGACAATCAGGTAGGACATGCTTTTAATGAGGTATTTGAAAAATATAAAGAATATCAAGAAAAAGCAAAACGTCTTGCTTTTAGAAATAAACAAAATTTCTCATTAGGTAAAATGACTGAATCTTTAAACGAAACATTAGTTAAATATGTACCGGAATTTCCTAAACATATTGAAATTAAATTACCAAAACTGACAAAAATAAAATAAAATGGAAGATAACTTAATAAAATGTACTCACTGCGACGCTGAAATGTGTTATGAATATCATAATCCTCAATACATACAATGGATGTGTTTTAATTGTGGGTATGGAAGTACTTCACATATGGTTAAAGATAGCGATTTTGTAAAATCATCTAGAGAAGTATTACCTGAATTAATTAAAGATTTAGAATTTATTGATGATGCTGGGTTTGTTTGGTATCCTAGTACAATCAATGTACCTGAAAAAGGAATACTATTTCCTAATGGGACAAGTAAAGATACATGGGGGTGGTCAGTAGCACCCTTAATATTAATTAAAGATAAAGAAAAGGCTAAATTTCCTAAAAATCAAACACATAAAGTTGATTTAGCCGGTATAGAATACTTTCCAAAAGAATCATATGCTTTAGCAGTTACAAGATTAAACGCATTGTAAAATAATGAAAATAAGTTATGCAATAACAGTTTGTAATGAATTAGAGGAAGTTAAAAGACTAGTTGACTTCCTCATTCTTACTAAACGAAGAGAAGACGAGATAGTAATCTTGTTTGATGAGAAAAACGGAACAGATGAAGTATTCGACTACATAGAATCTCAGGTTGGAGAATGTGAAGTCTTCTGTGAAAAATTTGAAGGACACTTTGCTGATTGGAAAAACTTATTAACATCACACTGTACCGGCGATTTCATATTTCAGATCGATGCTGATGAACACCTCCCCGAAGAGTTTATCGACCTCCTTCATCAAATACTTGAAGCTAACCCCGAAGTAGATCTGTACTATGTTCCTAGGATTAATACCGTGAGTGGTCTCACCCCGGAGCATATACAGAAATGGGGTTGGAGAGTACAGAACGGAAGAGTGAATTGGCCTGATTACCAGAGCAGAATCTATAGAAACAACCCAGAGATCAAATGGGAGAATAAAGTTCACGAAAAGATTGTTGGGTTCAAACAATACACTACCTTACCTGCAGTAGATGAATTAGCTTTGATTCACCCTAAGACTATCGAAAGACAAGAGAGACAAAATAACTACTACGATACATTATGATCTCAGAATTATATGAAAACGAAGAAGGAAAGTTTTTAGTATTTCCTAATGATGCAATTACTCAGCATTTAAAGAAAAACAAAGTTTGGGAACCTCACTTCAAAGAAGTTATAAAAGTTCTCGTTAAGCCAGGAGCTACAGTTATTGATGCTGGTGCTAACTTTGGATATAATTCAGTACTACTGGGCAAGCAAATAGGACCAGATGGAACGTTAGTATCGTTTGAACCTCAGCGAATAATCTACCAACAACTATGCGGTAACCTAATTCTAAATAATATCTATAACGCTACTGCATACCAAGCCGCTCTAGGTGACGGCTCTAAAGGAGTAGCAAATATGAAACCTGTAGAGTATCAAGCAGAATGGGTCAACATAGGAGACACCTCTATAGGAGAGGACGGCGAGGAGGTAGCAGTCTATACTCTAGATGAAATTGGTATCAACAAATTAGATTTTATTAAAATGGATATTCAAGGATATGAATTGTTTGCATTACAAGGTGCTCAAAATATACTTAATACATACAAACCTGATTTGTTTATAGAGATTGAACCTCACCAACTTATTAAATTCAATGTAACAGAGGAGCAGCTACTTACGTACATTAAAAGCTTTGGATATAGTATCTATAAAATAAATAATGAATATCCTTGCGATCATATATGCACAATAAACAACTTAGATAAAATTAATTTACTGCAGAGTATTTTACCTTTAGTGCAAGTATGAAAACAGTTCTGTTTTTTGATCCAAACTTAAACGAAAGAGGGACTAGTATCGCTGCATACGATTATGCTCACTACAATGAAACTATTCTTGGCAATAAAAGTATTATAGCCAGCTATAAAAACGCTGATAAGCTAAGTTATAATAGGTTTGCTGATAGGTTCGGAGAGGTGCATTTAGTAGATAGCTTCTCTGAAATTGATACGCTGTGTGAGGCGAAGGGAGTCTATGGTGTTCATATTTTAAAGTACGGACACAGAGACAATCAACTGACCAACTCAGCTAAAAATCTAACCCATGTAGTATTTCCAGCATACGATCCGCATGGGGATGTCTACACCTACATCAGTAAATGGTTAGCAAATCAATCCGGTGATACTCAATCTACTTTTGTACCTCATATGGTTAACCTACCTGATATTGATAGTAACTACAAGGAGCTTCTACATCTTCAAAACAAGTTGATTGTTGGCTGGTACGGTGGTGATAATTTTGAGATACCTTACGCCCGTCAGGCAGTAATTAATGCTGCAAAAGAAAGATCGGATATTGTTTTTATGTTTATGAATCAACAGCCGTTCTGTGACTTGCCTAATGTACTATTCTTTAATGCAACTACAGACATGGAAGAGAAGGTTACTTTTATTAATACGTGTGACGTTATGATTCATGCCCGGGAAAGAGGGGAGACATTTGGATTAGCAATCGCTGAATTCTCAACAAAGAATAAACCTGTGATTACTTGTTATAATGCACCAGAAAGAAATCATATAGAAACTTTAGGAGAACGCGGCATATACTATAAAGACTACGAAAGCCTATACACTATCTTGATAAATATTAAGCACTCAGACTTAGAAGGAGATTGGAATTGCTATAGAGAGTTTACACCTGAAGCAGTAATTTATAAATTTAACGATATATTCTTACAATGAACATACACTTAGTAGAGAAACATTTCTACCCTTATCGTATCTTAGACATAGGAGCCAACATTGGACAGTTCCACACCTTATGTAAAAATACATATCCAGACAGTTACATATATAGCATAGAACCATCCGAGGATTGCTCTCACTCTCTATCGACTTTGACCGAAAATTTTGCTATTAAACTATTAGGTAAGAAAAAACAAATAGTTGATTTTTACACTAACAAGCATTGTTCTACCAGTACAGGTAATTCGATCTATAGAGAAAATACAAAGTATTTTTCAGATGAAGAGACAGAGGTCGTTAAGAGAACAACTGAACGCCTTGATGATATTTTCGGAGAAGAGGAAGAATTTGATTTAATTAAAATGGATACTCAAGGTTCTGAACTTGACATTATTGAAGGCGGTCTAAAGCTTGTAAGCAAAGCAAAGGGAGTGCTATTAGAAATAGCACATATTAACTACAACGAAGGTGCTCCGCAACACGATGAAGTGGTAGCATATATGGATACAATAGGCTTTTACGTTGCAGAGACGCTCGAAGAACATTGGTTTAACGGAGAGCTTTCCCATGTAGACTATTTGTTTTTGAGAAAATGAAAATACTCTACGTAACTAATCATATTGATATTGCTCGAGCATCAGGAGGGTTTATAAACGACTACCAGAACGATTTAGTATTCTATGGTCTGAGAGAATTATTTGGCGATGATGTTGTCGATTCAACTCAGATTATCTCCCTGTACAAAGACTATGAAAACAAGATACACCCGCAGCATTTGTGGGGCGGTATGACTACCTTCTGGCTTATTGGAGAGAATAATATTGACAGGACTAACATTGAAGAGAAGATTAAAGACCGATACTATGATTTTATAATTTACGGAGCAATAAAACGATGTAAGCAGTATTACGATTTAGTTTCAAAAGTATATCCTGCCGATAAAGTTATATTAATTGACGGTAATGATGAACCTAAAGTAGATCCACTTTATACAAAACACTTATATTTTAAAAGAGAGTTACAGCAGAAGCATTCTAACCTAGTACCAATAACTTTTGGAATACCTACTTCCAAACTCACACTCCCAAGCAGAAATAAGATCCAGGATTACGCTACCTGCATTCCTGGTCAACCTGAAACTTATACCTTCAAAGATGAGAAATCCTACTATGAGGATTATCAGAGATCTTATTATGGAGTAACGATGAAGAAGGCCGGATGGGATGCAATGAGGCATTATGAAATTCTAGGCAACTACTGCCTACCTTATTTTGTAGATCTTGAAGATTGTCCTCAAGATACTTTAGCTAATCTTCCAAAAGGTTTATTGTTAGAAGGAAAAAAGTTAGCAGAGAACTTTGAAGAATCAAAATACTATACTATATTAGATGAAGTATTTGAGTATACTAAGAAGAATTTAACAACAGAAAACATAGCAAATTATATTATATCTAAATTATGATCACGCAACAGAGCATTAAATCTTTAGTAGGCAACCATGTTGCTCCTTACATCTACAACGCCAATCACTTCGAACCAGGAACAACCCCAATCTACTACTCAGGCCCTTATTGGGATAATAGAGAGATTGAAGCCGCTATAGATGCTTTCTTAAACGGCAAATGGATTACTTCCGGGGAGAAAGTATTTATGTTTGAGAAATACTTTAGCAGTAAATTTAACTGTAAGCATTCCTTCATGGTTAATTCCGGTTCATCTGCTAACCTAGTGTTGATAACTGCTTTGAAGAAGAGATTCAATTGGGCTGACGATGATGAGATTATTGTTTCTCCGGTTGGGTTCGCAACTACCGTCTCTGTTATTCATCAGAACAGATTAAAACCAGTCTTCATTGATATTGAATGGGATACTTTAAACTTCGACTTAAATCAAATTGAAGATAAGATTACCCCTCGTACAAGAGCAATCTTTGTTTCTCCTGTACTAGGTAATCCTCCTGATATGGATAAATTAATTGAGATTTGTGAGAAGCATGGCTTAAAGTTGATCGGGGATAACTGCGATAGCTTAGGATCTAAGTGGGATGGCAAATACTTAAATGAATACTACGTTGCATTCTCTAATTCATTTTATCCTGCTCACCACATATCAACCGGTGAAGGTGGAATGGTTTGTACTAATGACGAAGAGCTTAAGAAGCTTATGGTTAGTGTTGCATGGTGGGGAAGGGATTGCTACTGCGTAGGTTCCGCTAACTTGTTAGCTTGTGGAACTTGCGGAAAGAGATTTGATAATTGGTTGGAGAATTACGACGGTGTAATTGATCATAAGTATGTATTCTCTAATATGGGGTATAACCTAAAGCCTTTAGATTTACAAGGAGCAATCGGATCAATTCAGCTAGATAAGTTTGAAGAGATCGAAGAGAATAGAAATAGATCTAAAGAAACTATCTCGCATATCTTTACTTCTAATATTGCTAACATCAAAACCCCGACCGTTGCATCTGAGAAGTCAAAACCTTGCTGGTTTGGTACTCCCTTTATCTGCGAAGAGCCAGGCCTTAAGCCTAAGCTAGTTCAATACTTAGAGGATAATAAAATCCAGACTCGTAACTACTTTGCAGGTAATATATTAATGCATCCAGGTTACAGCTTCTTGGATGATTATAAAAAGTACCCTGAAGCAAATAGGGTGCTTGATAAAGTATTCTTTATTGGAGCTGCTCCTCACTATACTGAACCTGTGTTTGAATATATTCAAGATGTTATTAGGAAGTTCTAATATGGATTTACAATCAAGCATTAAAAAACAAGGCAAGTATGTTACTCAAATACTTCATTTTGTAGGAGGAGAGAAACGCACTTTTAATAATATAATTTCAACAGAGATTAAACAAGGTCAGTTTACAAAACTAACAACCAAGGATGGTCGAATGATTTTGATAAATGACAAGAACGTCTTATGTATAGAAGTATTCCCAGAACATGAATAGAGTAGCAGTATTAGGAGATGGAATTTTAGGAAGTGAGTTTGTAAAACAAACCGGCTGGGATTGCTATTCAAGAAAGAAAGATGGTTTCGATATAACGAACCAACTTTCGTACAATATGCTAATTGATTGGAGTGATGATAAGTATGCTGGTTCTGCAAAATACGACACTATTATTAACTGCATAGCTAACACAGACACCTACTCTAAAGATCAGGAAAAGCATTGGCAGGTTAACTACCAAGCAGTTGCAAACTTAGTTGATTTCTGTAATGTGTGGAATATAAAATTAGTACACATCTCCACAGACCACATTTATGCTAACTCAAAAAACCAAGCTAGTGAGAGTGATGTGCCTGTACATATGGAAACATGGTATGGGTATACCAAACTACTTGGAGATGCTCACGTACAGTTAAAATCCAAGAACTACCTAATCATTAGGGAGTCTCATAAACCCTACCCTTTCCCTTACAAAGTAGCATGGTGGGATCAACATACAAATGGAGATTACGTTAATGTTATTGTTGGTTTAATTGCTGAGTTAATAAATAAAGAAGTAGTCGGGATATACAATGTAGGCACAGAAGAAAAGACATGGTATGAATACACTAAAGAAGAATTTAAAACCCTCCCAGGAGTGAGGCTTTCAGACGCACCCTATAACATAACTATGAATTTAACCAAACTAAAAGATGAACTTAAAGACATTAGTAAATAAAAGTTGGTACGGCACTATAGGCTATATCGCTAAAGAAGAGGATTTAGAAACCTTAGAGCAGTATATCTTATACAACCTCCCAGTCTTAAGAGAGTATAAAAACATAGTTGTTGCAACAAACTACGGAGCTGAACTACAGCAGCAGAACAAAGAGCTGTGGAAGAGTTATTTCCCTGAATCGGTTATTATTGATAATCCAACCAACAGAGGTCATAACCACGGATATACAGATTTGGATAATATAGTCTTTAATTATTGTAAAGAGAATAATATAGAATGGTTATGTAAATCAGCAAACGATATTTTGTTTGATGAATCTATCTTTGATAAGGAAGTAAGCGATGCTGACTTCTACTACATGAATGGGATAGGTTATGGGGGTATGGCTAAATATGGATTTGATTATGATAGAATAATAAAAGAGGATTTTTATCCTCAAACAAACTTCTACTTTATTAATGTAAGTAAGACTGATTATCTAAACAATAAAGAGTATTTGGATGAAACCTACGAACTCATCTCTAACATACCTAACTACAATGGGAGGATTTGGGAATATATCCCTGGATGGTCTTGTGAAGATTTTTTGAAGGAATGCATTAAAAGAAATAATCTACTAATAGAGCATTTGATAACAAAAGAAAAGTACCGTATACTATTAGAAACAGTCAAGAATAACTTAATACACGACTGTAGTCATAAAAATATTATGATTGAAAGTATATGTCATTTTCCTTACCCTGAACAACAAATTATAAAAATATGAAAATAATCTACAGAATATCTGATTCAGGTTATAATAAAGTAAAACCGGCTTACATAAATAATGAAACCTGTCTGAAGAATGCTATCCAGACCTTCCCTTGGTTTGATAACGACTGGACTATCCTGGCAGATAATATCTCAGAAGAGACTAATGATATGATTCAAAAGCATAGCCCTAGAAACTTTATTGAGTATATTTCTGTCGGTCATGGAGCAGGTACCTTTAACCTGGCTTTAGATGAAGCGCTGCAATTACCGGATGAGGAGGTTATTTACTTCCTAGAGAATGATTACTTACATAAACCAAACTCGGATAAAATTATTCAAGAGGGTTTGCAATTAGGAGCTTCGTTCATATCTTTA
>Ga0102831_1001514_pt1 | contig 9790 bp, 23 predicted proteins | sample ColrivemetaGS747_FD_84508 | JGI IMG/M metagenome (GOLD analysis project Ga0102831, IMG submission 84508) | Estuarine microbial communities from the Columbia River estuary - Freshwater metaG S.747 | ecosystem: Environmental > Aquatic > Marine > Intertidal zone > Estuary | place: USA: Columbia...
ATACCAAGCCCGAGCAATATTCTTACAGCCTTTAAAGGAGTTAAAGAAATCTATGGAAGTGACCTGCAAGGTCTCGGAGCAGACATGCTTATGCTTGGAGTTGCTGAAGGTAGCTTAGCTTCGCAAACCATGCGTGACTTTATCCGCGGTGTAATTGAAGACCCAGAAACAGTTTCAAATCAAATTGAAAACATGTTGTCTGAACTTAGTGCACCAAGTAATTACTTAACCAAAGCGGCGAAGGCCGTAAAAGTTACAGTGGACGGCATGGCCACGCTTAACGATCAGATCGACTTGTTGTATAAAGCCGCGTACTGGGCACACGAAATCGGTGTACAAACCAAGGCAAACAAGCATCGGTCTGTGCCGTTTACTCCGCAACAAATCAAACAAGAAGCGGCTCGAGTTGTGCGTCGTACAACTCAAGGTCGTGAGCGTGTTGCTCCTATTGCCAAAGAGTTCCAGCGTAGTGGTTTTGGTATGTTGTTTAACAGCTTCTTTAGATTCACTGCTGAAATGTACAGGCTTCCGCTTGCAACTATTCAGCAGGGTATGGAAGAAGTTAATAGCGGCAACTTAACTCTGCAAATTCGTGGAGCACAAAGGCTTTCAGGACTCGGAGCTACGCTTTCGATTCTTGGGTATGGCGCTCCCGCCCTTCTTAAATATATGTTTAAGGTGGATGACGATGAAGAAGAAGCTGTTCGTGCCGCGCAACCGCCGTGGGCCCGTGACTCAAACCTTTTCATAACATCGAATCCAAAAGATAACAGCGTATCGGCATGGGACCTTACGTACATTAACGGCTTTAGCCCAGTGGTTGACGCGGTTGGACGTAGCATTCACCACGCGGTAAATGGGCGCTGGGAAAAGATCCCGGGAGTTATGTTTGCGTCGCTAGCCAAAAGTTTCCTTAGCCCGCAAATTGCGGTCGAGGCAATGGCTCAGGCTACCAACAACACGGACGACCGAGGCGCTAACTTGTGGCTCGAGGATGATCCATGGCACGTAAAGGGATCGAAGTTCCTTAAGCACGTTGGGTCTAACGCGTACAAACTCCGCACGCCGTTCCAGTTCTGGAAAGCCTACCAAGCATACACAAACGGAGGCGTGTACGACAAGGACGCAAGGTTTGAAACAGCCAAAGACCTTGTTGTGAATGAGTTCATGCCGTTCAGGGTTCGTACTAGCAAACCAGATCAGCTCGCAAGACAGGCGTTTAGTGGACTTAAACTACAAATGGACAACGCGCGGCGTACACTGGGCGAACTTAAGAGTTACGAACAGCTTGACCAAGAGCGTGTGGATAACGTCTATGACCGCTACGAGCGATCAAATGTCGCCATTAACGAAAGACTTCGTAAGTACTCCAACGGATTCTCCAAGCTCGGCATGAGCTACAAGCAACTCGAAAGCGAAGCGTACGATGTGGGCATTAGCAAGAACCGCTTTGCACAGGCTGTAAAGTACGGCCGAGTTGAGAGGTACGTGCCGAGCGAAGGAGCCATGGATGACTACAAGAAAATCGGTGGTGAATCTAACGGCGCGGCTCGTGTCCAGTATATCCAACAGGCCATTAGGAAACGGCCCAAGTACATACCACTGAACGACTAAACCTTGGCGGCCCACATGAGTCCGGCGTTGGCGGTGGCGTACGATAACCAAACCAAAGCCCAAGCTGTTTCTCCGCGCAACGCGTAGGAGACACCAACCACTGCGTAAAGGACCATGGCCGCCCCGACAACTAGCTGTTCAAAGTTCATTTAAATAACAAAAAAGCCCCGAGCAAGTTAATGCTCGGGGCTCGGTTAAGTTTAGCGGCTTTCAAGGGTGCACTGCAACCAGCTATTCATATCGGAGACAAGGTCCGGCATGTCTGGGTACAGCTTACCAAAAAGCTCATGGAGTTTATTTGAAACGTCTGGGTCAACCGCGGCGCTGGCGCTACGGAAGGTACCAAACTTTGACTTATAGAACACGTACAAGAATCCTTGGTCCTTGTGCAGTTCTACGTTAATCCGGTCGTGGCTAGTCTTGTCAAAAAACAAATGGCTCACGATACAAGTATCACGAATCATGGTAGCGACATTAGGATTGAGTGAATAGTAGCGGCAATGCCGAACACAGAAGCGGCTAGTGTAGTGTATAGCAGTTTCATGCAGGCTGGAGGCTGGGTGCAAAGAAACTTTGCACCACCTTGCGTACGATTCCTGAGTGTTTGCCGCGGACTTGTGCAAGGAACCCCTTGACTTCGTCTGGGTTGTCCAAGGTCTTGCTGGTCACGCCACTGCGGAGAAGCACTCCGCCGTGACGAAGCACGCAATAGGTTCCGTTCCGGCTGTTGTCGAGGTCTGCCCGTTGTTGGGCGTTAAGTCTGGCAATGGTATTAATGTTTTGCATAGTAGTTGTAGTCTTTACTGGGGTTAGTGGGGGGAGTTGGTACATCGTAGTCGGGTTCCGCCATGTTGTCCATGAAAATAAATTCAGGGTCTTGAATGTGGAGCAGGTCTACTAGGTGGTCCATGCTGGGGACCTGCTGGAGGTCCCCAGTAATTGTTGTGGTCAGGGTGTTTCCGATCATAGGGTCTCGTTGGTTTGTATTTTACCGCTTAAGTACGCGAGTTCCAGCGCTAAATTTAGCGCGTCGTTCCCGCTAATGGTGTGTATGTCTACGCCGAACTTCTGACAGAACGGCATGTTTAGCGGCTCGGTGTACGCCAGCCAGTTGCGGAGCGTTCGTATTTCTACGGCTCCGTCTGGGCTGTGAACTATTCTAGCCGCCGGATTGGTGGGACTGCTGTAGGTAATGTTCATAGGAAGTACGGGGGGTTGGTATCGTCTTTGTTGCAGAACAACACTACGAGCAGAACAAGTAGTACAACGAGCAGGCTGGTTATCATGGCTTTGGTTTTGGTTTGGGGTTTTTTAGTAAGAGCAAGTCCCTGCCAACTAACGGGGGCTCCGGCTTGCGGAGGGCTTTGTTCTTGAGCAGGTACTCGTACGCGGCGCTTTGCGCGGCCAGTCTTTTTGCAGTGTATTCATTCATTGTTTTTGTAGCGGTTAACTTTTTTAGCTTTGAACACCTCGAGGAGTTTGGGGACCTGCTCCCAGTCCACCGCAAGAATGCAGTGGTCGTGGAGATCGAGGAACGCGCAGTGGTGCACGCCGTTGGTCTGAAGCCAGTGGCCTAGCTGGTCGCTGGCCTCGGAGGCGTTTATGCTGTAGTTCCATGGCAGGACCACGGACTTGTGGAACCGCGGGAGTTCGGCCTTGACCCGTGCCGGTCGTGTGTCTGTTGCCGGCAATACGCGGCAGGTAATTGCTACTAGGTGTGTTATGGTATTTTGCATGTTGTTTTTTGTTTGTTTTTTGGGTGTGTCCCAGACCGCAATGCTAGGCTCCGCAACTGGTTGCGGGGCTTGTACTACGGGTTCTGGAGACGAGACTCTGGAGTTGTGAGATTCTAGCGCGTGCTCGGAGCCCGACGCTAGGACTATTCTTCCGGTTGGGAAGCACTGGTAAACGGAACTGGTCGCCCGCCCCGTTATGGGGCAGACGCCAGTCTTGGACGATTCGCCAAGGTACACGGCTATTGTTGCTGGTTTCATGATTCACCAAACATTAAGGGCCTTAAGGGTAGCGGCGTCGCGGTCAAGGTACGCTGGCCAAGCGTGCTTGACCAACTTATTGAGCAAATCCTGGCCCGCTCCGTCCGCGAACAGCAGGGTGGTGGGCTGTACCTTCCACGGGTTTGGTTGTAGCCCGTTCCACGCGGCGTTTGCTAGCTCGTCCACTTGTCTGCTTGGTGGTTTGGAAAGCAGGCGACCAGCGTTGCGGCCCTTGCTTGTAAGAGCGCGCCACACGGCGTCGGTTTCTGAATCGTTCAGGCCAGCGCGGTCGGCAATAGCCTTGACGATCTGGCCAATGCTGTCGCGGTCGATCCGCGGCGGCTTGGCTGGGGGTGCTGGAGCAGGCTGGAGCTCTTCCACGGGCGGGGCCTGCGGTGAGTTGTCGATGCCGAACTGCACGCGTTCAACGCCGAACCGCTCGAGGACCTCGCGCAGTGCGTTGTGTGCGGCCTTGGCGGTCGGGCCCTTGGCGATTACCTTTCCGCAGTAGGGGCTGGTAATGGTCCAACCTTTACCCGTTACGGATGGATGGATAGCCAAGTCTAGCGGTCCGTCGAGTGGGGTGGCGCGGACCCTGAAGAACTGGCCGCGTGAATAGGCTACTGGTATTTCTGTTTCTGTGTTCATTGTTTTTTCTTTTGGTTTGGGGTTAGACAATAAGGTCGATTCCGTTGAGGTGGAGCGAGCGGAACTTCTGCTCGCCGCGGTCGTCAATGTCCCACGCGTGGACCACCACATACCGGATACCCTTCTTGCTTACGGCTACGCGGTTGACTTGGTCAACCTTAAAAACACGGACGCCCGTGTTGGTTTGCTGTGAGTCTAGCGCGTTGTAGCGGATCGTGCGACCCGCAAGCGCGCTGACGATTCTTTCAGTGCTTGCTGTTGTGTTCATTATTGGTAAGAGCGGATTGGTTTGGCTTCCGCGACCACCCTTGGGGGAGAGGGTGGTTTCGGCCCCTGCTACGGGGCCTCGTCAGGCGGTTAGTCGCGGTAGTCTTCGTACAAGTCTCGAAGCTTGTGCCGCAGTAGTTCAAACTCTAAAGCATCACTATCATCAGTGATTATCTCAAGCAGTTCTTTTGCAATGCTGTAGATTTCCAGCACGATTTCGTCTTTTGTTTTTTGCATGTATTTAGTGCGGGTTGGTTGGCTTCCGCGACGCCTTCACGGCGTTTCGGCCCTTGCTACGGGCCTCGTCAGGCGGGGTGCGTGTACAATGATTGTAGTTTTATTTCAGCTCGCTCGATTCCTCCGCTACCAGCATGCGTTGCGTCTCTAAACTCAATGGTGGGGCTGTCTTCAGGAAACGCGTACCAGTTAAGGGTCATAGGATAAAAGCGCGTGCCGCTGTTGCGGGCTTCCTCGCGCGCAACTATTACGCGCCAGTTTTTGAAGTAGTAAAACTTCAGTTTTTTTTTGTCTTTTCTTTTTTGTTTCCATATTGGTTTGCAGTTAGTCGCAGTCGTATTTCCTTTCGAGGTGGTCCTCGTGGCACAGCTCGCAAAGGAGTTTTTGGTTTACCCTGTAAAAGCGGATTTCGTCCAGCTTAATTTGTTCGGGCGTGTGAACACACCCGCATTCGTTGCATTTGATTTCGGTTGGGTTCATTGGAACTGGTGGTTGGTTTGGAGTGTGAGTCGAATAACGCGTCTGGCCTTGGCTGGTGTTGTGTAGCCTTGGCTCCGCGGGCTTACGAACCCGCACTGGTGGAGGTCCGGCACGCGAGCACCGCGGGCTGGTAGCCCGTCGCGTAGCTTGTCGTCGGGCAGGCCGCCGCAGTAGGGGCTGTACAAAGCCTCCACGCCGTGGCCGCACGGGTTCATAAGGACAACCCCGAAATAGCCGAAGCTATTCGCGCGGGTACTTACCGATAGCACATAGTAGTCTGTCATTATTTGTTGGGCGGATTGGTTGGCTTCCGCGACCGCACCGCCGGAGCGGTTTGGTTTCGGCCCCAAGCCAAGGGGCCTCGTCAGGCGGGTTAGCGCACGAGGAAACTTTCCACATGCTCGAGGGTGGCTGGGTCCAAGTGCACCACATGGTTCCTGAACTCTGGACCTAGCTGATACGCCTTGTGGCGCGCCAGCTCCTGCTGTTCGGCGGTTAGGCCGGACTCTTTCCAACTGGGCGGCAAGCCGCGCGGGTGGACAACAACGCGGGCTCCTTGGCCGCAGTAATCGGTTAGTAGGTATGCTTCCATATTTTTTTGTTTCTATTGTTCGTGTTCGTATTCGTCGGGTTCGTATTCGGGTTCGGGGTCCGGCTCGCCGTAGCAGGCTGGGCAACTTGTGTAGGTGTTCGGCCAGTCGCGGCTACCGCACAACGAGCAGGCCCATTTGACTTGTTTCATGGCACCGGATGGTAGTGGGTTGGCGAGCCTGCGCGGATGCGTAGCTCGAGGTCGCTAGGGCCCCACGCACCGCCTTGTATGGCAATGCCTAGGATGATTGCCGCCAAAAGAATAACGGCTTGGATTATGGTTGCTGGGTTCATGATTCAGGATTCGGTTGTCGGGCAGGGCTTGCCTTCCCAGTTGTTGTAGTGCTCTTCCGCGGCCGCGTCAATAGCGGGGTGGATTGTGTAGTCCGCCAGTAGCTCCGCGGGTTCGTTTCCAAGCACGATGTAGGCGTACTTGTGGTGGCCGCCGAAGGTCAGCCACACATGGCTTTCGTCGGTTGCGTTTATTTCTTCAACGGCCTCGTCGAGGGTCTCGCAGGGGACCCAGCCGTCGCCGTTGTCTACGGCCGCAATGTGTGCGCCGTGCTTTTGCAGTGTGCAGAGCAGGCTCCGCACGGGTATTTCCCAGTTGTATTTCATTATGTGTTGGGTGGATTGGTTTGGCTTCCACGACCGCACCGCCGGAGCGGTTTGGTTTCGATCCCTGCCACGGGACCATCATCAGGTGGGGTCTAGTATTTGCAAGCGTTTTGTCGGCCACAACGAGCCGTTGTCCTTGGCCGTTTCCCAGAAGGCAAACCCCCTCCACTCTTCAGGAAGGTTCTCTGCCTCGAACTCCTCGTCTGTCAGGGGGGTAAGAGGATCTGGGAACGGGTAAGCGTCGAAACAATTGTCTAGTTTTTTGGTCATTTTTTGCGGGTTGGTTTAGGTTTAGGCGTTGGCTGGGCCGTACCACTTGTCCCAGAGGTCCTGTTCGGGGATCTCCTCGAGCGTGTAGTCGCGGCGGCGCGGTGGGCGGTCTCCGAAGGCATCAGCAATGGCCTTTGCTTTCGTTTCGCCGTGGCCAAGAAGGCAACGGCCAAGGTGAACCCCAGAGGGGCGTGTGACGATCCAGACGCGGCTGGTATTGTTGGATGTAGTGGTCATTATTTTTTGGGCGGATTGGTTGGCTTCCGCGACGCCTTGCGGCGTTTCGGCCCCAAGCCAAGGGGCCTCATCAGGCGGTTTTACCGAATACCCTCTTCAATGAAGTGCTGGGTAAGAGCGTCTTGGAGACCCCACGACAACGCTTGCTTGGGATTAGCAACCGCCAGCTCTGGGTCAATGATGCTGGCGGGGGCGTCCCAATGATCGGAGCGTACGGATGGCAACCATCCATCGCCACACTTGACCAGTATGACTTCGATAGTGTCGCCATTGAAGTGATCACGAAAGGTCGTGCCGATGGCATCGAACCAGTCATCGACGAACTTGTCTACGGCACCAGCGATAATGTTGGTAACATGCTCTGGGTAGTATTCGCAATCGTCGTACTCTTCAGCGTTAGCGAAGTCGTCGTGGATGGCGTTGAGCTTGGCGATATCCTCTTTGGAGAGGCGGTTGATGATGTCTTGGATGTTCATTGTTTTTTGGGCGGATTGGTTGGCTTCCGCGACGCCTTGCGGCGTTTCGGCCCCAAGCCAAGGGGCCTCATCAGGCGGTGCGTAAACGGCGGGCTAGTTGGCTGGCAGTGCTGGCCGCGGTGAACTCGACCAGCTTGCCGCTAGGACGGCGGGCGGTCCACTCTACGGCGCGGTCGCGCCCGTGCTGGCCAGTGCCCTTCTGGAAACTTATGGTCCAGTTAGGAAATAGCGCGGACAGCGCGGCGTGTTCGGCCCAGTCCACAGAGTGGCCAAGCGCAATGTTCTCGATCCACGCGTCGGCCGCGCGGTTGGACTTCGAGCAGGCCCAGCGCAGGCCGCTTTGGTAAGCGTGTGCGTTTATGCTGGGATGCAGGAACCAAGTGGACCGCTGGGCCGCGCTGTGGATCACGAGCCCGCCGCGGCTACGCAGTGCGGAGCACGGGCGGTACGGGTGCGTGGTGGGCTCCTTGCGGAGCTGAAATTGGGTCTGGCTCATTGGTTGCTTTGTTTGGATTTGAGGTTGTCCACGATCCGCGCAAGGCGGAGCAGTTCTTCCCGTGCGGAGCACAGGCTTTCGTGGCTAGCTTCTGGGTTCTGGAGCACCGCGCAGTACACCTGCACGGCGAACTCCCAAGTGGGTGTTGTGTCGATTGTTTTTGTTTTCATTGTATTATTTTTTGTGGTGTTGGTTCATAGCCAAGGAAGGTAGACTCCGCGGTTTTTTTCGATCCGATCAACGGCATCAGCTTTCGCGTCTTCGATTGTCGGGTACTCGAAGCGGTACCCGTTTATGACAAGCCAAACAGGCTCACCTTCGCGCCAGAGTACACCAACGCCAAAGCGTTGGCCGCATCGCGTGAAACCACTGAAAGATTGAGAGTATTTCAGCCCGTCAATCGTGCCAGTTTCTGTTTTCCATTCTAATTCAAGTTTCATGATTTTTTGGGCGGATTGGTTGGCTTCCGCGACGCCTTCACGGCGTTTCGGCCCTTGCCAAGGGCCTCGTCAGGCGAAGTTTGCTTCGAGTTTCCAGAAGTGCTCGATGACTTCCTGCGGCACACGCTTGCGCTTGCCGTCTTCCCCGTCGTCGAGGTAGCCGTTGTGCTCCGCGAACGCCAGCGAGCCAGCGAAGTCGCCGTGCGAAATGTCGGCGTACAGCGTATCGCCGTCGCGCTCGAGCTCGAGGGTGAACCCCTTGAACTTGTGCACCTGCTTGGCTGGCGTCACCGCGGCAATGAACGCCGCGTCGCTGGCTTCCTTGGCCTTGGCGACCTCGTAGAGGCGAGCGTGCTCGAGGTCCACAAGCAAGCAACACTTGCGGCGGTGAAAGTCCGCATCGACTGCCTGCTCGAATGTGACGAACAGGCCGTGATCGAACGCGTAGCCTTGCGGGTTCGGGCCGTCCAAGCGGCCGTGACCAGCGTCGCAGTCGAGGACCGCAATGCTGTCCTGCTTGAGCGTGTGTGCCAGCAGGTTGGCGTGCCAACCAGCGGGGGCGAATCCAACCACCACAAGGGTTGGCTGGCGTTGGCCTTCCCACTCGCCGTCGTGCAGGATGCTGGCGTGAGACTCGAAGCCCGTTGAGGCGAGTGCCTCCTTGGCAACACCGCGGCTGATTTCCTCGCCCGTCTTTTCGACGAGCAGGCCGATGTTCAATTCAATTTCCTTTTTCATGTTTGCGTGCCCTCTGCATTGCTGGACTGGGGACCAGCGCGCGGCGGCTCACACCATTGTGGGCTTGTTCCGCGCGGTTGCATTACACGCGCCCCACTACTTCGTGGGGCAATTCAGGGGCTGGGAAAGAACTAGGTCAGCCGCTCTTGGGTGTACCGCGCTGGTCCGTTAAGACCACCGCGGTTGCCCCGCTGGCAGGTCGTCAGTTGCTGACAACGAAACCAAGGTAGCAAATCCTCCGAACTTGGCAACAACTATTTTTCGCAGGACTTGTCATAAACTACAGAAACCCCTTGTTTTGTAGTGTATTTCCACCGAAAGATTTTTTCAAAATACTTCCAAAAGTTGTTTCATCTACACCCAAAAACACCATGGTGAGTTGTTTCTTCTACACCAAAAACAGCAACTACTACGAGCCTAGTAGATGCACCAAAACAACTACGGCAAACATAGTAGATACACTCTGTCTACACGCCACACCACCGCGGTGTAGTGTGCCAAAAGAGTACACCAAAACCAGTGTGTTTTTGGTGCACGAAAGTTGTACGGCTTGCAACTTTCCTGCACCCAGAATCCAGAGGCCTGTTGCACAAAGGTTGCAATAACAAACCGGATGCAGGATGCAGGATGCAGGAGACCGGATGCTGGGTGACTTGCGGCCGTCATGACCCCAACCCTCGCGGA
>Ga0102831_1001519_pt1 | contig 9766 bp, 4 predicted proteins | sample ColrivemetaGS747_FD_84508 | JGI IMG/M metagenome (GOLD analysis project Ga0102831, IMG submission 84508) | Estuarine microbial communities from the Columbia River estuary - Freshwater metaG S.747 | ecosystem: Environmental > Aquatic > Marine > Intertidal zone > Estuary | place: USA: Columbia River...
GGTGTATTGAAGTATATTTCTATCCGTCACGGTGGTGCTAACATTGGCGAAGGAAACGAAATTAACGGTTTGACTTTAGGTGGTGTTGGTGCCGGAACCGTAATTGAAAACATTGAAATTGTTGCAAATCAAGATGATGGTGTTGAATTTTTTGGTGGGTCTGTTAACGCTAAAAACATCATAGTTTGGAACGCTGGTGACGATGGTATCGATACCGACCAAGCTTGGTCTGGTACCTTAGACGGATTTGCAGTAATTTGTGGTGACAACACTGACCACGCTTTAGAAATCGATGGTCCAGAAGGTTCAGCGAATGCTGGTCATACAGTTAAAAACGGTTGGGTAAAAGGATCTGCTGCTGCAGAATTGGGAAATTGGAGATCTAACGCTCAAGGCAATTTCTCATCTATCTATTTCTTCAACTTTGATGCTGGAATGAAAGACGGTCGCGGAGATTTAGATTTGGATGCAACTTCAGCTCCTAACTATGGTACTTCTTTAACTTTTGACAAATTAGAAATCAAGACTGACTCTACCAACTTAAGCAAAATCTTCTTAGACGGTGTAGCTGCTAACGCAACTAAAGTAACTACCAACACAGTAGGAAGTGTATCAGCTTTCACTAGCTGGACTTGGGCTGACAAAGCAGGTGCATTAAAATAACATTGAAAATTAATAATAATCATATTCTCTAAAACACTCTTGAACGGGAGGTCTTTTAAGGCCTCCTATTCAAGTTTTTGCGATCAACGTGTTAATAGAATGAAAAATTTAAAAAAACTATTCGGAATCATTGCCTTTATAGGCGCCAATTACCTTAATGCCCAAACAGGCATAATTCGTGGAAAAATCATTGATGAATCAACATCAAAGCCTTTGAAGGGGGCCAATGTAAGTTTATCGAAAGAAATCCAAACAATAACTGACTTAGACGGCAAATTTGAATTAGTAGCGTCAGTGGGTACGCATACTTTGAGTGTGGAAAATGAAGCCTTTAATTCAGTAACTATTACAGAAATACAAATTTCAGAGAATCAGGTTTTCGTCCTTGAAAATGACATCAAATTATCTCCTGCAATTGAAGGCATAGGACAAGTAAAAGTATCGGTTAAACGAATGAATAATACCGAAGAAGCATTGCTTTCTGCCAAAAAAATTGCACCGAACATGATTGATGGTATTTCGAGTGCTGGTTTCAAACGCATAGGTGACGGTGACGCCGCATCAGCTATGTCGCGTGTAACCGGAGTTTCAGTTGAAGGCGGAAAATATGTTTATGTGCGCGGTTTGGGTGACCGTTATACTAAAACTACTCTAAATGGCATGGACATTCCGGGTTTGGATCCTGACAGAAACACCATTCAGATGGACCTTTTCCCCACCAGCGTCATTGATAATATTGTTGTTTCTAAAACTTTTACCGCAGATCTTCCAGCAGATTTCACCGGGGGTGTCGTTGATATCGGAACCAAAGATTTCCCTGATAAAAAGAACTGGAATTTCAGTGTTGGCCTAGGATATAACCCCGATATGAACTTTAAAAAAGATTATCTTTATTATAAAGGTAGCTCTACTGATTTCTTGGGATTTGATAACGGCCAACGCAACTTACCCACCCAAGGAGTAGATAACATTCCAACTTATACAGACTTTATTGGAAATCCTAATGGTGCAAAAGGACAAGAATTCCAAAGAATTACCAGAGCCTTTAATACTACTATGGGTCCAGAGAAGAAAACAAGCTTCATGAATGTTAACTTGGGTGCTTCATATTCAAATACTCGCAAAATATCTAAACGTTATTCATTGGGTTATCAAGCTTCCGTTACATACCGAAATGAGACAGAATTTTACCAAGGAGTTGAGTTCAACTTATTCGCAAAAGACATCAGCAACGAGGTATACGAATTAACTGCCTTAGAAAGACAGACAGGTAGTTATGGTACCAACAACGTTCTTTTGGGAGCATTGGGTACTATTGCCATTAAATCTGAAAACAATAAGGTTAAACTCAATTTGCTCCACATACAAAATGGAGAATCTAAAGCCGGCCAATTCAACTTCGTGAATACTAACTTGGGAGCAACGTTTGAAGCCAGCCAATTTAACTTAGACTACAACCAAAGATCATTAACCAACATGTTGATTTCAGGCACTCATACCCGCGAAAAAGGTAAGTGGCAAATTGACTGGAAAATATCTCCCACACGTTCTTCTATCAGCGACCCAGATGTACGTTTTACACGTTTTAGAATCCCAGATAACAACATCGGGACTGAGGTTGGTAAACCAGAGCGTATTTGGAGAAACTTAGTAGAATACAATATTTCTAATCGAATTGATGTTGCCAGGAATTACCGTTTTTCAGGTAAAAAATCACACTTGAAATTTGGAGCTGCATACACCTTCAAACACCGTAATTTCAACATTCAAAATTTCCAAATTACCGTGGGGCAAATGAAATTCAACGGTGATCCCAACGAAATTTTCAACGAAGAAAACCTAGTTAGCTCTACCCAAACCAATGGTGTTCGCTATGACGCAATGTTCATACCCAACAACCCAAATGAATTCCAAGCTATGGTGAATCATTCTTCCATTTATGCTTCAAACGACGTTCAATTGACTCCTCAGTTGAAAGCCGTTGTTGGTTTGAGAGCTGAGCACTACTTGCAACAATATTCGGGTATCAGTCAAACCAAAGACCCTTCTACTGGAAGACCTTTTGAATTGAACAATGAAGCGGTTATGAACGACCTTAATTTGTTTCCTACTGCAAACATGATGTACAACATCAGCAAAAAATCTAACCTGCGTATTTCGTATGCTCGAACAATTGCAAGACCCTCGTTGAAGGAACTTTCATATGCCGAAATTTTAGACCCCATCACAGGCCGCACATTCATTGGTGGCAAATACACCGAAAACACCAATATCAATGGAGAGGAAATTAATCTTTGGGACGGAAATTTGAAGGCCACCAATATCAATAACTTTGACATACGTTGGGAACAGTTTGAGAAAAGAGGAGATATGCTCTCAGCTGGCCTATTTTACAAAACCCTTCAAAATCCCATTGAAATCGTTCAATTTCTTGCGGATGCCGGCAGTTTCCAACCTAGAAATGTGGGAAATGCAACAATTCTTGGTCTAGAACTAGAAGTGCGTAAAAATTTAGAAGCTATTGCCTCGTCATTAAAAAACTTTACGTTCAACACCAATTTAACACTCACACATTCTAAAATTTCAATTACTGAAACTGAGTACCTTTCGAGAAATTTAACAAAGAGAAAAGGACAAGAAATTGCCCGTAGTCGCGACATGGCAGGACAAGCTCCTTATATCGTGAACGTAGGAATTGCTCACTTAACGAAAAATAAAAGCTTTGAATCTGGATTATTCTATAATGTTCAAGGTCCAACTCTTCAGTTTGTTGGCTTTAACAACAAAACTGACGTATACTCTGTTCCCTTCCACAGCTTAAACTTCAACGCAACGTATAAATTTGGCGAGAAAGACCGCATGAATTTAGGTTTCAAAATTACCAATATCTTAAACGATAAACGTGAACAAGTATTTACTGGATTTCAAACGACTGATCAATATTTCACACGTTTGAGTCCGGGCAGAAACTTCCAATTGAAATTCTCTTACACACTGTAAGTTGATCGCAAATCAAAATAGAGAATTAAGGGCTGTCTCAAAAGGATGGCCCTTTTATCGGGTACCGGGTACCGGGTACCGGGTGTCAGGTGTCGGGTGTCGGGTGTCGGGTATCGGGTGTCGGGAACCAGGTACCGGGTGTCGGAAGTAAGGGTGTCAGTTAAATACTACACCTATTGAAGAGATGAAATTTAACAAATTGAAATACATCACTATCATTGCCCTATTAACCCGTAACCCGAAACCCCCAACACCCGTAACCCGAAACCCTAAACCCGTAACCCGTAACCCGTAACTAAATGAAAATAAAAAGAGATATATCGTGGCTAGCTTTTAACCAACGTGTTTTACAAGAGGCACAAGATGAAGAGGTGCATTTATATGACAGATTAAGGTTTCTAGGAATATTTTCAAATAATCTTGATGAATTTTACCGAGTGAGGGTTGGTACATTAACAAAGATGCTTACCCTCAATAAAAGCACTGCCAAAATTCATTTGGAAGACCATCCTGAACAAGTATTAAAAAGCATATTAGAAACAACTCAAAAACTTCAAGGTCAATTTGATCGCACTTTTGCTCAAATCATCAAGTCAATGGGAGGACAATACCGCATTTACTTGAGAAATGAACGACAATTGAATCCGGATCAAAAACAATGGGTGAAAGAATATTTTGAAGAACAAGTAAGAACTCAAATCGTTCCCCTCATGATTGAGAGCATGCCAAAAACTCCAATGCTTAGGGATCGTTCCATATATTTGGCTTGCATGTTAGGTAGTTCAACCAATAGCATGTTACAAAGATTTGCTTTAATAGAAGTACCAGAAAACAATCTACCTAGATTTATTAAGTTACCATTTTCAGGCGATGAAACACATATAATACTTTTGGAGGATGTTATTAGAGGAAATCTTCACAACTTGTTTGCTCCATTTGGCTTTGATCGTTTTAAAAGCTACATAATAAAAGTAACACGCGATGCAGAAATGGATATGGATAATGGATTCCATTCTGACTTAATCAGTGAACTACGTAAAAATTTAAAAAAGAGATCTTCCGGCAAGGCTACTCGATTTGTTTATGACAAACGAATGGATACCCAACTCCTTGAATATTTAACCAAGCGTTTGGACTTAAGTAAAAATGCCAATCTAATTGCTGGTGGTAGAATTCACAATTTCAAGGCATTTATGAATTTCCCCAAAGACGTATTCAGTGATATCGTGCCAAGACCTAGGCCTTTTGTGCATCCGTTGCTTCAACAACCATGTAGAATCATGAGCGTAATTGAAGAACGCGATGTTCTCCTTCATTTTCCCTATCATTCTTTCGATTCTGTGATTGACTTGTTGAGGGAAGCTGCCATTGACCCTGCCGTTCAAAGCATACAAATGACCGTTTACCGATTAGCAAAGAACTCTAAAGTAATCAATGCCTTGTTAAATGCTGTTAGGAATGGCAAGAAGGTTACGGTAATATTAGAACTAAAAGCCCGATTCGATGAGGAAGCCAATCTTCAATGGAAAACTATTTTAGAAGAAGAGGGAATTCAAGTTTTTGTAGGTGTGCCAGAGAAAAAAGTTCATGCAAAACTTTGTTTAATCAAAAAAAGGGAATTCAATAAAACCATTAATTATGGTATTATTTCCACTGGAAATTTCCATGAGGGAACTGCACCAGTTTATGGGGACCATATGCTTTTGACAACAAGAGCAAATATTGTTCAAGACATGCAGAAAATATTTCAATGTCTCTCCAATAACAATCCTGATTTGGGAGTATTAAAGGAATGTAAAACCCTTATAACTACACCATTTCAAATGCGCCCCTTCTTTCAATCCGCCATGAAGAAAGAGATCCAACAGAAAAAGAAAAATAGGCGCATGATTATCAAACTTAATAGCTTGGTTGACCCATTTCTCATTCAAGAGATTCAAAAAGCTGCTAAAGATGGTGTCGAAGTTGATCTAATTGTAAGGGGAATTTTCACTGCAAACATCCAACAAGAAAAATACAAGAAACCCATTAAAGCAATAAGTATTGTCGATCAATATTTAGAACATGCCAGAGTATTCATCCTTAATAATGATGGAGATCCCAAAGTATACATTTCAAGTGCAGACTGGATGGTTAGAAACTTAGATCACCGTGTAGAAGTTGCTTGCCCGATATACTCTGAAACTTTTCGTCAAGAATTACAAGATATATATGACATTCAACTTCGAGAGAATGTAAAAGCACGAATCTTGGACCCTCAGCTGAACAACAAATATGTCAAATCTGAGGATCCAAGTATCGAATGCAGGTCACAAATTGAGATTTACAATTATTTAGTGAAAAAGGAATATTAAAAACTGATCTGATATTGAATATTTACCGAATTCTTTCGTTGTAAATCGCTTAATGTGCCGTCATTATATTGTAAAATAGAAGGTCGATTTCCATAATCCAAGGTGAGTTTCGCAAAATTTCCCTTGATATAATAATTAAGCCCCAAATGGAATTCATTCAATTGAATTCTATTCAACGCTTGAAGTTTAGAATATTGGTAACTCAAATAGGGCATCCAATGAGGTTCTTCACCTTTATAAGGCAAAAGATAAGCCCATTCTGTATAAAATTGTGTTCCAGTACCGAACATGGGAACGGCATTACCGTATTGCGCACCTGATATGGTTGATAACCCCTTAATAGATGTACCATTACAAGTGTTCATAATACCATTTATTCGGAGGTAATTTTTGCCATAGTCCGTTTTAAAGAACCCAGCATAAGCATGTAACATGGACTTATTTTTAAAGGGTAATTCAAAGAAGGATTCAACATTCCACAACCTTAAATCTTCAAAAACTGTATCATAAAATGCAGGGTCCTTACTCCTATCCATTCGATACATAGCTTTGGGTTGAAAAATTGCTCCAATGCTCAAGTTAAAAACTTTTCTCTTTCCCAAATACGAACCAGTCATATAAGGGGTTTGATGATTTTCCATTTCAAAGAAATTCCAACTTAACAACATCTGTTTTTGTAAATGATGTCCCACAGGTGAGAATTGTGAAGTTTCGTTAATTCCGGTAACAGGTCCTCCAGAAGATGACGGCGGAAAGGGATCTGAAAGTATCAGTCTATAATCTAATTTTGAAATTTGACCGCGGGAATAAACACTCAATTTCCTAGAAAATTGATCTATTTGATCAACCGTAGTTTGAGCAAATATCGGGACATCCAATGTAGCAATACTCCCAATTGAAGGCTGTGAAAACCTGGACAAACCATTGGCAATTGTCAAACCGCCTCCTATAACAAGTTTCCGATCTTCAAAAACTTGATATTCTGACCAGGCATCGTGAATGAATGCTGATAATTTTCGATTTCCGTAGTTCGAATTAAACCGAGAATTAAAGTTATTTTGACCAAATTGAAAATACACAAACACTTTGGGTGTGATATTTCCAGCTAAATAAAACCGCGTTCTTCTTAACCCAATATCAAATGAGGAAGGACTAGTCTCACTCATTAATTGTGAACCTATATTATTCTGTGAAAAACGAAACCAAGTTTGGTTCAATGCACTTACTTTAAAATTTGAAGGTGTAAAAGTTTGGGTACGCGCATTAATTGGGAACAAGATAATTAATATTAATATCTTATTAAAAACAAAATATTTTAATGAGATTCTCATGCTGTTTTATATTTATTTTTATTATGAACTAAAATTTGAACAAGGAATAATCGAGCATATATCCTTATAGCTGCTAAACCATTTAAAATGAACGTAAGGGACACAAAAATAGCCAAAATGAATTCTGATTCTTTAATATGACTAAAGATAAGATCCTCCCCAATAAAAGTGGGTGTTATTGGGAATCCTGAAATACCCAAACACGAGACTAGGAACACAAATCCTAATTTAGGATGTTTCTCTATTAGGCCTTTAAAAGAGTTGAGCTCTAAACTCTCGTTTGATTTTTGAAGTTTAATTATCACCCAATATCCCAAAACACTAGAAATCAATGCCCCACTTAAATATAAAAATGAATCTAGGTATAAGCCAGGATGTAAAATATTTAATGCGAGAACAACAGACAAATGGCTAAAAAAAATCCCCCACCATGCAGATTTAATTTGCCGATATTCCGAAAATGCTTTTAAAACAAGAAGTACAGAAATAAACCCGAATAAGATAGCCGTTTCTGCAGGTAAACTAATATTTAAAATCGCACCTGAAATCACCGTCCAAATCAATAAAAAAATAAAAATCCATTGATAAGAAAGCGGTTCAGCAATTTTACCTAGTTTCTTTAGTGGCCTCCATAATAGTTTATATTGAATTTCCTCCATATTAAATTCTTTCAGCCCCAATACGAGAAGCGTGCTTTTTATTCTATTTAACTTTTGAATCGAATCAAATTCATTGGTAACTGAAAGATATTGTTGACGTCGAATAGAATAAACAGCAACTGAAGGAGAAATCAATAACTGATAGGTTCGCAAAAAGGCATTTCCGGCAAAATGAATTAAGGCAAGAACATGCCATCCCAAGGCTATTTCAATAAAAATAAGTCCAATTTGAGAAATCGAACCATAAGCAATTTGACTTTTAATGGATGATTGAACTCGAGAAATTTGATAACCAATGACACTCGTTAACAAACCTATTACACCAATAATTACCAAAACACTGTTTTGAAATTCATACAAAGGGTAAGTTCTCAGTAAAACAAAAACACCCAAATGAACAGAAAGTGAACCATAAAAAATGGCACTGCTAGGTGTGGGGCCTTCCATTGCCCGAGGTAACCAAGATGAAAAAGGCCATGCCGCACTTTTAACCATCGCCGCAATCAATAATAACATGGCTACAGCAACTCCTTCTATACTATGGTTTGAAATTTGATGATGTACAATTTCCAAATTTTGAAGCCGAGCAAAAGAGATGTTTTCATGCCATAAATGGTGACTTAGCCACATGGCTAAAATCATCCCGACATCCCCTATTCTGTAAAGAAAGAACACTTTCAATGCATTTTTAACCGGTAAATACCTTTCCCTATAAAAAGCTATTAATAAAAAAGATGATATACCTAAAACTTCCCAACCAATGAAAAGGGTTTCAAAATTGCCTGCAAAAATGGCTACATTATATCCAAAATAGAAAAATAAAAGAGTGTTGAAAAAACGTTTATACCCAGATTCCCGATGCAGATATCTGCGGCTAAAAAGAGTAATTAACAATCCCAAAATTCCCCCAACCAATGCATATACAGCGGTTATATAATCGAAAAACAAATCAATATAAAATTGATAACCATGTCCAGAATAAACAGTGAAATCATTGAGATTGATGAATTTTATTTGCTTTGAAGTGAACAATAAAATAAATCCAACTAAACTAATTAGTTGTACAGCCATGGTTGAAACGGCAACAAAAGCCAATACCTTTTCATTTGAGGGCTTGATCAACAATGTTATGATGTAACCCAACAATGGAATCATCCAGAATATATTTAGTACTATTTCCATTTGATTTAATTTAAAATTGCAACAACCGGAAGATGATGATTTCCTTGATTAAACATAGTTTTATTAGTGAAAGTTGGTGGAACAAACTCCTTAAATGGCGATTGTTTTAATCCAACAAACTCAATCTCTGTTCCCGATTGATTTACTATTGAATTCAGAACAAACCATTCTTTGGTAATTGGATGACATACTATCAAATTGATCCATTGATTCTTAAACCACTCTATGGTATTTGAATCTCTTTGTATAACTTGAAATACTATTTCTGGCTTTTGATTCACAACCATGAGTAATCGAATTGGATCATGAATTTCAATCATCTGACTTGGCAAGCCCGGCCGAAGATCACCGTCTGCGCCGTTTGCAACACCTATTAATCCCATTACGTTATGCGGCAATTTACTTCCTGCACCTAGGTGATGATTATCAACTCTCGAGAAGTAATATTCTAAATTGATGCCTCCACATACCGGGGCAGCGGCTTTTATTATTCCATACAATAAATCACCATTTTCGTCTTCCTCAGGACAATAAGAATTCAAAAATGCCCTGCGATCAAAAAAGATATTTTTACTAA
>Ga0102831_1001525_pt1 | contig 9754 bp, 9 predicted proteins | sample ColrivemetaGS747_FD_84508 | JGI IMG/M metagenome (GOLD analysis project Ga0102831, IMG submission 84508) | Estuarine microbial communities from the Columbia River estuary - Freshwater metaG S.747 | ecosystem: Environmental > Aquatic > Marine > Intertidal zone > Estuary | place: USA: Columbia River...
AAAGATTCAGCAAAGTTACGCTTCGCTAAACTTAGCAGAGAGACTTGATTAATCCCTCTCAGCAATCACCTCATTCACCTTCATCACATAATCACCAATGCGTTCAAAGTTGGCGTAAAGATCTTTATAGTACAAACCACTTTTAAAGCTATACGCGCCATTCTCCATATTATCGAGGTGTTGTTCTTGCGCTTTATCTCTAAGCGCATCAATTTCATCTTCAATTTTTTTGGCTTCGCTAAGCGTTACATCATTGTAATCGCTTTTCAAATTTTGAATTAAAATATCGAAAGCTTTATCAAGTTTATCTAGCATTTGATTTAAGCAATCGCGTTGCTCTTGAATAAACCAAACCTTATTTTCTTTCTTACGCTCCATGATAAGTGCGTTGGCGTAATATATATCGCCTACTTGCTCTAAATCGCCTACCATTCCAATGATTCTACGAATACAAAAAGAATTCTCTTCGGTTAGTTCACCCTGCGATACTTTCGTTAAGAAATTGGTAATTTCTTCTTGCATGTTATCGGTGATATCTTCTCTTTTTCTCATTTCGACAATGAGGTCTTCAAAGTTGTTGCTTTCTTGTTCTTTCAATAAATTTTTGAAAGTAGCATTCATCGACTTCGTTAACTCGGCAAATTTCACCAACTCTTTTTTAGCTTCAGTAATAGAAATCTCGGGAGAAGTTAACAAACCGCTATCCATAAATTCCAAATGATATTCTTCATCACCGCTACCTTTTGACTTCACCGATTTCGTTGCCAACTGCACCAAATACGGCAACAAGCCAACCATAATTAAAACATTAATAACGTTATATGTAGTATGAAAGATGGCAATTCCAAGAGGAGCGCCAATGCTGGTATAAATACTGTCTTGATTGAAAATATTTTCTGCAATAAAATCGATTTGCGGAGTTATAATACTCAACAATAATATCATCCAAACACTGCTAATCAAATTAAAAATAGAATGAATTCTTGCAGCTCTTTTGGCGTGCACATTACCTGCATAAGCCGAAATTTCTGCGTTGATGGTAGAACCTATATTGTGTCCGAGAACCATTGCAAATCCGCTTTCAATAGGCAACACACCCGCAAAACACAAAGTTTGCGTAAATACCACCGCTGCTGCAGAAGACTGCAACAAGAAAGAAAAAACAGCACCTATTAACACAAAAGACAATGTGCTTAGGAAGGAAGGATCTCCATTTTCAATTAAAAAATCGAATACTCTACTGTCTCTCAATTCGAAAATAGAATCTTTTAAAATTTCAAATCCCCAAAACAAGATGGCAAAACCGATGATAATTTCTCCAACAAATTTCACCTTTTTCTTTTTGGCAAAAATAAAAGGAACACCCACAGCAATTAAGGGCAAAGCTGCATAATAAATTTCTGTTTTGAAGCCGATGGCAGCCACCAACCAAGAAGTAATGGTTGTGCCAATATTGGCGCCTAAAATGATACTGCCCGATTGCAAAAGAGTAAGAATACCGGCATTCACTAAACTTACCGTAACAACGATAGTTGCAGAAGAAGACTGTACCAAAGAAGTTGTGAAAATACCTTTAAAAATTCCGTTTAATCTACTCTCAGTTCCCGCACTAAGAATCTTACCTAAGTTATCTCCCAATACCTTTTGTACTCCTTCGCTCATCATTTTTAAGCCGAAAAGAAGGAAGGCCAAAGAGCCTAAAAGATAGAGTATGTTATAGAGTTCTTGATTCATTAACTATAGTTCCATGTTCCATGTTTACAATTCCATGTTAGCCTGCTGACTTTTAACATTGAACTTTAAACATTGAACGAATTAATGCTTCTTAATGTGTCGTAGTACTTTTGCTTCGATGTAGAATATAATTTCCTCAGCCATATTTTTAGTTAAATCGCCCATTCTTTCAATCTTACGCATTGCACCCATGATGTACAAAATCTCTTCTGCAATTTCTGGATTCGATTTAATTTTCTCGATAGCAATTTTTGTTGCTTTGCGATTGTGCTCATTTAACAATTCATCTAAATTGAAAACTTTTCTAGCCAAGCTTGGGTCTTCCTGACGGTAAGCATCCATAATAAGAGAGAACATTTCCAATGCTCTGTCGAATGCAGGCATGATATTAAAAGCATCTAATAAATCTTGAGGAAATGGTCCGGGAGCATGATTCACATACATCGCCAACCCTTCAGCATTATCGCCAATTCTTTCTAAACTGTGATTCATTTTGATACAAGCCAAAACGAAACGTAAATCGATTGCCACGGGATTGTACAAAGCCAAGATATTTTCACAATCGCGATCAATCGTCAACTCAGAAGCATTCACTCTTTTATCGTTCGCCACTACGTGACTTGCTAAATCTCTATCGCTGGTAGAAATTGCTTCTTTACTTTTCTCAATTTGGGAATGCACCAGTTGAAGAAGTTGAAAAACTTCGTCTTTCAAGTGTTGTAATTCTGCTGCTAAATGTGACATATATAATAGTTCAATGTTTAATGTTCATTTTATTTGTTCAAAGTTTAATGTTCAAAGTTCAATGTCAGCTAACTTTGAACATTGAACTTTAAACATTGAACGATATTTATCCGAAACGACCAGTAATATAATTTTGCGTTCTTTCTTTTTCGGGATTGGTGAAAATCTTTTTTGTTTCGTCGTATTCCACTAAATCACCCATATAGAAAAAAGCAGTATTATCGCTAATTCTGCCCGCTTGTTGCATGTTGTGCGTAACAATAACGATGGTATATTTTTGTTTCAACTCCCAAATTAAATCTTCAATTTTTGAAGTAGAAATAGGGTCGAGTGCCGAAGCAGGCTCATCCATCAACAATACACTTGGCTCCAGGGCCAAAGCACGCGCTATGCACAACCTTTGTTGCTGTCCGCCAGACAAAGACAAAGCCGACTTCTTCAAATCATCTTTCACCTCATCCCACAAAGCCGATTGCTGCAGCGATTTTTCTACCGTTTCTTCAATTAGTTTTTTATTCTTGATACCCTGTATTTTTAAGCCGTAAGCCACATTCTCAAAAATAGATTTAGGAAAAGGATTCGGTTTTTGAAACACCATTCCTACCTTTTTTCTAAGCTCTTCTACACGCACCATTTTTTGGTAAATGTCTTTACCATCGATGATGATATCGCCCTCTTTTCGGAAACCTTCTACGTAATCGTTCATTCTGTTGAAGGTGCGGAGAAATGTAGATTTACCGCAGCCACTCGGACCAATAAACGCTGTCACCGTATTGGCTTTAATGGCCATGTTTACATTTTTGAGAACCTGTTTCTCACCATAGTAAACATTGAGGTCGATAGCCTCTAATTTTTTGTCTTTAATGCTCAGTTTTTCCATAAACAATATTTTACCACTTCACTTTTTTCTGCCATCTGTTTCTTAAGAAAACAGCAATGCCATTGAGTAAAAATGTAATGCACAATAAGATGATAATACCAGCGGCGGCATTTACTTGAAAGCCGTGTTGCGGACGAGAAATCCAGTTAAAAATTTGCATTGGCATAACGGTATATTGATCCATTGGAGTTTCTGGCACGAAGGCTACATAAGCCAAAGCACCTGTTACAATCAATGGAGCCGTTTCACCAATAGCTCTAGATAAAGACAAAATAATACCTGTTAAAATACCGCCCATAGAAGCAGGTAAAATTTGATGCCAAATGGTTTGCCATGTGTTAGCACCCATACCGTATGAAGCCTGACGAATACTATTAGGTACAGCGCGTAATGCCTCGCGCGTTGAAACAATAATAATCGGCAAAATCAATAAGGAAAGTGTACATGCGCCAGCCAATAAACTAGTGCCCATTCCCATGCTTCTTACAAAAATTTCTAAGCCCAATAAACCATAAATAATAGATGGAACACCAGCCAAATTCGCCAAATTGATTTCTAAAATATTCGCCAACCTACTTTTCTTGGCATATTCTTCAAAATAAATTCCGGCACCAATACCAAGTGGAATAGCAATAATGGCCGTTAATCCTAGCATCCACAAAGTTCCCATCATAGCCGAGTACAAGCCGGCTTTTTCTGGTCGTTTAGAAGGATAAGAAGTTAAAAATTTCCAGTCGATTCTGGCAATTCCCTCTGCTATAATATCGCCAATAAATATGGCCAGCACCAGCAATCCAAAGATGGTGCAAGCAACTCCAAACCATTGGAAGGCTTTATCTTTTAATCTATTTTTTTCTGAGTTAGTCATACTTCTCTTGGAATCTTTTTTTGATATAAAAACTCACTGAATTCAAAATGAAAGTGAAAATAAATAAGGTAATACCTGCGGCGAAAATGGTTTTGTATTCTAAGGAACCATGCTGAACGTCGCCCGAGCTCACTTGCACAATATAAGTGGTAATAGTTTCTACAGAACTTCTTGGATCTCCGGTAAGAATAGGTTGTTGTCCGGCTGCAATTGCCACAATCATCGTCTCCCCCACCGCTCTCGCAAAAGCCAAAATCACCGATACAATAATACCCGATGAAGCAGCAGGTAATATCACTCTAAAAGAAGTTTGCAAACGAGTTGAACCCATTCCATAAGCACCCTCACGCAAAGATTTAGGCACAGCATACAAAGCATCTTCGCTTAAAGAAGACACCATAGGCATAATCATAATACCCATTACCAAACCGGCACTCAAAGCGTTGAAACCAGCTAATCCTGGAATTAATTCTTGTAAAAACGGAGTAACAACAGTTAAAGCAAAAAAGCCATACACCACGGTTGGAATAGCCGCTAATATTTCGAGCAAAGGTTTAACGGTATATCTAAATTTCTTAGGAGCATATTCACTCAAGTACATAGCGATGGTAATTCCCATTGGCACAGCAATCAACATAGCAATTCCTGTGGTTAACAATGTTCCCGAAAGAAGAGGCAAAATACCGTAATGTTTATCAGAGAAAAGAGGCGTCCATTGGGTATCGGTTAAGAAATCCCACAAAGAAACCTGCTGAAAAAAGGTATAGCTTTCAGAGAAGAGCACCCATATAATACCCACCGTGGTAAGTACTGTTAGAATGGCGCATATCATTAAAACTCTTTTCATTTCTAGGCTATATTTTATTTAACACGAAAACCTGCTACCGTGAGATAGCAGGTTTCAAATCTAATTCAAATTTTTTATTTTACTTCTTTTACGAAAGCGTCCCATTTGGTAATTTGTTCTTTGGTTTTTGCTTCAGGTAAAGAAATGTAACCTACTTCTCCTGCTAATCTGCTCGTATTTGCTAAGTAGTAAGATACGTAAGAAACAACTTCAGGTCTTTTTGCTGCATTGCCATTTACATAAATAAATAGCGGACGAGATAGTGGAGCGTATGTACCATTCATTACTGTTTCGGCAGTTGGCAAAACAGCGCCTTTACCATTATCAACAGCAACCAATTTCAATTTGTCTTTGTTCTCTTCAAAATAAGCCAAACCAAAGAAACCTAAAGCATTTGCATCAGCAGCGATACCTTGCACCAACACGTTATCATCTTCGCTAGCAGTATAATCACCACGACAAGCTTGTACTTTGCCATTGATAGCTTCAGTGAAATAATCAAAAGTACCAGAAGCAGTTCCTGCACCAAACAATTTGATAGGTTGGTTAGGCCATTCTTTACGAATTTGATTCCATGTTTTGATTTTACCTTGTGCCTCTGGCTCCCACAACATTTTCAATTCTGCTGTTGTAATGCTTGTTAACCAAGTATTTTTAGAACTCACCACAATAGCCAAACCATCGTAAGCCACTTCTAACTCTACATATTTAATTTTTAAGCTATCACATTCGTGTGCTTCACCTTTTTTAATTGGACGAGAAGCATCACAAATATCAATTTCATTTCTAATGAACTTTTTAAATCCACCACCAGTACCGCTATGGCCGGTTGGCGTTTTAATATCTGGTTGAACTTCTCTAAAATCTTCGTTTACCGCTTCAGTAATTGGGAAAACTGTACTTGAACCATCAATTTGAATTGTTCCAGAAAACTGAGCTGAATCTCCACCTTCTGTTTTTTCACTAGACGCACCGCCACCACAAGAAAACAAAGTAGTTAAGACAGCTGCTGATAATATTAATTTTTTCATTTTTATAGTTTAATGCGAGCGAAGATAAAAAGTTAATGCACTTTCTATCTTCACTCAATGTTAAGTAATCGTTAACTTTTAGTAGTTGATTTGCACTTGTAAGCGTAACAAGTTGCCTACCTGATGATTAGCCGTTTTAACAGCGTCTTCATACACTCTATCCGACATGGTATACATCGCCACCACTTCCATTTGTTTGAAAGGCTGCCATTCAATACCAAATTCGTAATCGTGCACTACATATCTACGCGCATCTAGCTCATGTTTTTTACCACCTTGGTAGTATTGTCCTTTAACAAAAGGAAAGATAGTATGTTTACCTAAATCGAGTTTGTAGTTGATAAGCGCGTAACCACCTTCTAAGTTTTTAGTCATGATGCTGTTGCTTGCTACATCGTATTCCGGACCTTTACCAACAGTATATTCCACCTGAACACCAAACGGTTTTGGATATAGAATCAAACTACCTCCCAATCGTTGGTCGTCGAATTCTGGTCCGCCCTTTACTCCTTTTGTTAATGAAGTAACTACCACTTTACCAGAATACGCTTGCGCACCAACTTCCAAAATTTGGCCGTTTTTAAACTGCATAGGATATGTCAAACGCGATACTATATGAAGGTTATTATTTACTTCTGGTTTATTAGCAGTTTGACCATTAAATACACCTAAAGCAAAAACACCATAATCACCCGATCCTTTTAAACCATCGTTCACCAAAGAGCTAAATCTTTTTCTAATTTTTTCTGGTGCCCAGTAAAATATTCCAGCTAGGTCACGCTCATTAGATAATGCACTATTAAAAGCATCGTTACGATCTAGCGACAATCTGTTTTGTGACGACTGTAAATTCTCAAATCCATAAGGAATTTTACTTTGTCCGATTCTAAAACGAAACTCTTTCTTCTTATCTACCGAAATATCAAAATAGGCATCTCTAAGCTGGAAAAAATGCAGAGAAGTAGTACTTGCAGCCGATGCGAAATCGGGCTGAATATACATGTAAACGTGCTCATTCAATTGTCCGAACAAAATCAATCGACCACGACGTAAAAAGATACCATTGTTATTTCCCCACGATTTATCACATTGCTCACAGCCCAAATCAGGATTTGTTTCCAATAAACGATTGTAACGAATTTGAGAATAACCTCTAATACTAATTTTATCGTACCAATTGGTTTTTTTCTCTTCGTGTTTTTTATCAACAGGTTTTGCTGTAGAATCAGTTTGAGCCATAGCCGATGCTGTGATGATAATTCCCAGAGCGACACTTAACAAGTTTTTTACTTTCATATTACATTAAATTAACTGCGGCAAATGTATATTTAACACTGAAATAACAACGTTAAGAAAAGGTTAAGCAATGGTTAACCTTATGTAATTGCTTGCTGTGCCTTGTTTCTGTACTTACCTTTAATAGCGAATTATAAATGAATAATGTATTTTTGAAACTTGAGTATGGAAAACATCAAACACAAAATATTAATTGTAGATGACGACAGAGATATTCTAGAGTTTCTATCATACAATTTAAAGAAAGAGGGATTTGAGGTGTTTAAGGCCGAGAATGGAAAAATAGGATTGGAAGTAGCGATTAAAGAAATTCCCGATTTGATTTTGCTCGATGTGATGATGCCCGAAATGGACGGTATTGAAACCTGCTACCAAATTAAAGAAAAACCAGAATTGAAAAATGTCATTGTAGCTTTTCTTACAGCGCGCAACGAAGATTATTCAGAAATTTCGGGATTAGAAGCTGGTGCCGATGACTATATCTCAAAACCTGTTCGTCCGCGTGTTTTAATTTCGCGCATTAAAGCTTTACTAAGAAGAAAAGGAAAAGGTGGTGGAGAACCAGAAGAAGAAGTAAAAACTTCAATTGTTATCGACAATTCAAGATATTTAGCCGTTAAAAACGGAGAAGAAATTGTATTGCCTCGCAAAGAGTTTGAATTGCTGAAACTCCTACTTTCAGAACCAGGAAAAGTATTCTTACGTCACGAAATATTAGATAAAGTTTGGGGTACAGAAGTGGTAGTGGGCGATCGTACTATTGATGTTCACATTCGCAAATTGCGCGAAAAATTAGGCGACGATTATTTGGTAACAGTTAAAGGTGTAGGTTACAAATACGAAGAACAAAACGATGAACTTCTCTAATCCTAAAAAATTAGTTTTATTGCTTTCGCTGTTCTCGGCACTGCTGTTTTATGTGCTTGTTTTTATCTTTTTCTGCGATGCTAAATTGTGGCAATTGCTGTTAAGCGGGATCTTCTTCTTCCTTTGTATTTACTCGATTTCTTATGTCCTTATTAAGAAATTTGTGATCGATAAAATCAAAGGAATTTACAAAAACATCACCACGCATAAATCTGATGAATTGTTTGAAACCGACATTCAACAAACTTGGGAGGAGAGTCCGTTAGACGCAGCAAATGAAAAGGTAGAGCGCTGGACAGAAAAACAAAAATCGGAAATTGCAGCGCTACAAAAACAAGAAAAATACAGAAAAGAATTTTTGGGAAATGTGGCCCACGAATTGAAAACTCCGGCATTTAATTTACAAGGCTACATTCTTACTTTATTAGATGGCGGATTAGAAGACGAAAGCATCAACATCGACTACCTAAAACGTGCGGCAAATAACGCCGAACGAATGATTAGCATCATTGAAGATTTAGATGAAATTTCGCGCTTAGATTCAGGGGAAATTGCAGTGCAGAAAAGCGTATTCAACATCACAGAATTGGCTTCAGAAGTAATACACGCACAAGAAATTCCTGCCAAGAAAAAAGGAATTGAAATTAAAATTGATAAACCACGCGATTACTTTGTAAATGCTGATAAGGATAAAATCCGTCAGGTATTGGTAAACCTTATCGTAAACGCTGTAAAATATGGTATTCAAGGCGGATGGGTTAAAATTCAATTCACCGATATGGACGGATCTTTGATGGTGGAAGTGGAAGACAATGGCATCGGTATCGACGAAAAGCATTTACCTCGCTTGTTCGAACGTTTTTATCGTGTAGATGAAAGTCGAAGTAGAGAGTTGGGTGGTTCTGGATTAGGACTCGCCATTGTAAAACACATACTCGATGCGCATCAGCAAAATATTGGTGTAAGGAGTTCTGTTAAATCGGGAAGTGTGTTTTACTTTACGCTGGCGAAGGGGAAAAAGTAAATCAGATAATTATTGGTGAAGAATCGCCAAATACTCCTGCTCCGTTTGCCCTTTCGTAGCAATATATTCAGCCTTCAATCCTAAAATATGTAAATCCATTATTGTTGAATATCCCGAACGACAAATTATTCTTTTTGCGGAATAAAGTGCTGCAACGAAATCGACATCTTCTAGATGAGGAACGATTTCGTGCTTGTTCAATGTTGAATGTTCAATGTTCAATGTTGGAAGACCTGATATCAGCAATGTTTTTCCATCTATCTTCTCAAAATCACTTTTCAATTTTTCAAAAAATAAGGTGCGTTGTGGTTCTGGTCCGGAGAAGACTCCAACGACTTCTCTCTGCTAAGTTTAGCGAAGCGTAACTTTGCTGAATCTTTTCCCGAAGCTTTCAGCTTCCTCCAAATTTTTATAATTTCACCCCTCTAACTAAACTAACATCATGGAAGGCAAACACAAATTC
>Ga0102831_1001526_pt1 | contig 9753 bp, 9 predicted proteins | sample ColrivemetaGS747_FD_84508 | JGI IMG/M metagenome (GOLD analysis project Ga0102831, IMG submission 84508) | Estuarine microbial communities from the Columbia River estuary - Freshwater metaG S.747 | ecosystem: Environmental > Aquatic > Marine > Intertidal zone > Estuary | place: USA: Columbia River...
CTCGATGGTGAAGCGTTTCCACAGGCGATGAATGCCGGCGGACATCAGGTCGTTCATCAGGTCGTATTTGGCGGCAACCGAGTGGAAGACCTCGGCGACCTTTTCCGCCTTCTTGCTCTCCGGCACGCTCTGGTAGCCGAAGTGGGTGATGGGATCGGCATCGCTGCCCTTGCGAGGATCATTCATGTCGCTGTCACCAGAGTCAGAGTGCCGGGCATTCTAAACCCAAAAAGCGGCCGCCGGCTGCTGCCCGCGCCGCGCGCGTGAAAAGCTTGACCCTGCGCAAGTCGGTGTCGGCGCGACGCCCGGATGTTCTTGATATAGTCGCGCGACATCAGGTCGCAGAGGGCAGACGCATGACCCGCATCACCATCGAACGTTCCCACAACCTCGGCATCGAGGAGGCCCGCCAGCGTGCCCAGGTGCTGGCTGATCGCCTCTCCAGTCAGTACGACGTGCGCTGCAGCTGGAATGGCGATTGCCTGGAGTTCAAGCGCAGCGGCGCGGATGGTCGCATCGAGGTCGGTGATGACAGCGTACGTGTCGAGCTCAAGCTGGGGCTGCTGCTCTCCGCGTTGGGCAGCACGATCCGTCGCGAGATCGAGAACACCCTGGACAAATCGCTGCAGGCCTGAAGTTTTTTCGCACATTAGTATGTGCTTTCTAATTTATCTCACTAGGTTTGCGCTCAAGCCTGTCACTCGATGGGCGTCCATTCCGAATCCAAGTGAGGTCCATCATGTCCAAGGCAGCCGTCAAGGAAACCGTAGAAACCACCAGCAACCTGCTCGGTGAAGCCCGTCACTACAGCCGCCAGATCTGGCTCGCAGGCCTGGGTGCCTATGCCAAGGCGGGTCAGGAAGGCCTCGACTACATCAAGGGTCTGGTTCAGGCCGGTGAGGAACTCGAAGGCAAGGGCAAGGATCTGATCAGCGATCAGCTGGACGCCGCCAACGGCAAGCTGGCTCCGGTCAAGGACCGCTTCGAAGGCGTGAAAGGCAAGGTCGAGGAGCGCTTCGAGAAGATCCAGGGTGCGTTCGATGAGCGTGTTGCCCGGGCTCTCAATCGCATGGGTATTCCCTCGCGTCAGGACGTTGATGCACTCTCTGCTAAGCTCGACGTGCTGAACGCGATGCTGGCAAGTGCGGACAAGACAAAATAAAGGAGACTGGGATGGCAGGTAAGAAGAAGGTAGAGAAAGAAGGCAACTCCTGGGTCAGCGATATCGAGAAGTACTCTCGGCAGATCTGGCTGGCTGGTCTGGGTGCCTATTCCAAGGTCAGCAAGGACGGCGAGAAGCTGTTCGACGCGCTGGTTGCGGATGGTCAGAAGGCCGAGAAAATGGTCAAGACCGGGGTCGACAAGCAGGTCGATGCCGTCAAGTCGACAACCAAGTCCGCTCGTTCCAAGGTCGATGAAGTACGTGGTCTTGCCCTGGGCAAGTGGAACGAACTGGAAGAAGCCTTCGACAAGCGCCTCAACCATGCCATCTCGCGTCTGGGCGTGCCCAGCCGTCTTGAGGTCAAGGAGCTCAACGCCAAGATCGAGGCGCTGACCGCCAAGCTGGAAAAGGTGACTGGCGTTTCGGCGAAGACCGTTGCACCGGCTGCCAAGCCTCTGGCCAAGGCCGCTCCGAAGCCTGCGGCCAAGCCGCTGGCAAAGGCAGCAGCCAAGCCCGCGGCGAAAGCGGTCAAGGCTGTGGCCAAGCCGGCAGCCAAGGCAGCCGCCAAGCCGGCGGCGAAGACCGTAGCCAAGGCAGCGCCGAAGCCTGCGGCCAAGCCGGCAGCAAAACCGGTCGCCAAAAAGGCTCCGGCGAAGAAGCCGGCGGCACCCAAGGCGGCAGCCAAGCCTGCAGCAGCCAAGCCGGCTGCAGCAGCGCCTGCTCCCGCAGCTACCCCGGCAGCCACGCCGGCAGCGAGCACCACTCCGACCTCCCAGGCCTGAGTAGCGCTGAGCAACACCCAACGCCCGGCCTAGTGCCGGGCGTTTTCATTGGTGTGTAGGTGGGCTCATGAAGCAGGACGCGATGTGCGAGTGATAGCGCAGAATGCTGCGCCGAAGCAGGCGCTCAGGCCTGCAGGTATTTCTGCACCAGCTGCTCGGTTGCCGGGCGCAGTGATTCCTGCAGGTGCGGCGTCACCAGCATCATGATCTGGTAGACCACCAGGCGCACTTCGCCGGGGCTGCCGAGGATGCGCTGATAATCCAGCGAGTAGATCAGTGTCAGGCAGATCTGCTCGACCAGTTGCCCCAGCGCCAGCGTGTCGCTACGAAGCTGCCCCTGTGCCTTGAGTTGCGCGAGCATCGCTGCCAGCGTCCGCTTGAGCTGGTTCAGCCACAGGCGGACACCGCGGGCCAGCTTCGGCATGCCGTGCGCGAGGTTGCCGAGGTCCTGGAACAGGAAACGATATTGCGCGAGGCGTTCGGCAAGCAGGTTGAGGAACAGCCAGTAGTCGTCGATTTCCAGGCGCAGATCCATGGGCGGATCGAGCAGTGGTTCGAGTTCCGCGCGGAAACGCTCGAACAGCTCGAGAATGATCGGTTCCTTGCCGTGGAAGTGGTAGTAGAGGTTGCCCGGACTGATCCCCAGCTCGGTGGCGATCTCCAGGGTCGAGACGTTCGACTCGCCCTTGGCGTTGAACAGCGCCAGGGCACACTCGAGAATTCGCTCGCGGGTCTTCATGCGCTTTTCCCTTGTCCAGCACTGTGCTGATCCGGTTCAGGCCTGGTGTACATAGCTGCCAGGGGCCGGTTCGATGATCGGGTACTCGCAGTTGCCGGCACTCGGCGCGGCTGCGATCAGCTCACCCGAGCGCTCCTGCAGCCAGGCCGTCCAGCGTGGCCACCAGCTGCCTTCGCCGCGCAGTGCAGCGGACTGCCAGCGATCTGCCGGTTGGCCGTCAAGCGGGCCCTCCAGATAGCCGGCCCTGGGTGTGCCTGGGGGGCTGAGAATCGCCTGGATATGCCCGCCGTTGGCCAGCACGAACTGGCAGCGGCCGCCAAGTACCTGCATCGAGCGGTACACGCCGAGCCAGGGGGTGATGTGATCGCTGATGCCGGCGACGGCGAAGCTGTCGACGTCCAGCCGGGCGAAATCCACCTGCGCGCCGCAGACTTCCGGGGGCAGGCTGGCGGCCTGATGTTCATGCTGGATCAGTTCGAGCAACTGGCCGTGCAGGACGGCGGGAAGACGGGTGTTGTCGGCGTTCCAGTAGAGTACGTCGAAGGCCTGCGGGCTCTCGCCGAGCAGGTAGTTGTGCGTCCAGTAGTGCCAGATCAGGTCGCGCGAACGCAGCCAGGCGAACAGCCGGGCCAGCTCGTGACCGTGCAACACTCCTTGTCGCAGCGATTGCAGTCGGGCTCGCTCGCGCTTGCGTGGGTCGACAAAGAGTAGTGCCGGCTGGTCGCTGCGACAGTCCAGCGGCGTGACCAGGTAGGTCGAGCTGGCGATCTGCTGCAGGCGCTCCCGCCTGGCCAGCTCGTTCAGCAGCAGGGCGTTGGTCAGGCCACCGAGGCAGGCACCGGCCAGATTCAGCGAGTCGCTGCCGCTGATCGACAGACAGGCGTCGAGCGCCTCGACCAGCCCCTCGACGTACTCCGAGAAGCCCCAGTGGCGATGGCGTGAATCCGGATTGCGCCAGCTGACCATGAACACGGCGAACCCGGCGTCGAGCGCATGTCGCACCAGGCTGCGCTGCGGATCCAGATCGAAGATGTAGAAGCGATTGATCTGCGGCGGCACGATCAGTAGCGGGCGCTGGTAGTGCTGCACGCCGCTGGGGCAATACTGGATCAGCTCGAGCATCTCGCTGCGAAAAACCACCTCGCCGGGCGAGGCGGCCAGGTTGCGCCCCACTTCAAAGGCGCTGCGGTCGACGTGGGTAGGCAGTCCGCGATTGTGCAGCAGGTCATTGCGCAGGTTGGCCAGGCCCTGGAGCAGGCTGGCGCCACGGCTGTCGCGCAGGCGCTGCAGCGCCTGCGGATGGAGTGGGCTGTTGCTCGGCGCCAGCGCGTCGCCGAGCTGGTCGGCGAGAAAGCGCAGACGCTCGCGGTCGTGCTCTGTGATCTGGCTGCTGTTGATCCACTCGTGCAGGTGACGTCCGCCGGCCAGCCAGGCCTGCAACGCTCGACGGCGCAGCGGATGGGTCTGCCATTGCGGATCGCTGAAGCGGCGGTCGTTCGGCATCGGTACCGGCTGTTCGCCGAGCGCCACGCTGCCCAGGGTGCGCGCCAGGTTCAGGGCATGGGCGGCGGCACCAAGCGGGTCGCGCAGCAGGCTGGCGGCGACTCTGAGGGGCAGGCAGGGCGAGGCGGCGGGTTCGGCCTCGTGAGCGGGCTGCTCGGCGATGGGCGATGCGAAGGGCTCGCGCATCTTGGAAAAACACTCCTTTGTCTTGGCGGCGTTCATTGCAGACGACTTTGGTACAGGCGCGACGGGCGGCGGTCAAGCGCCGCGCGTGCAATCAGTGACCGCGTGCCGGTCCTTGTTGCGGATGCATCACCGCGGGCTGCCGCTCTTCCTGCAGGAATCGCATGATGATGGGAGCGACCGCCTCGGCGCGGGTCACCAGGAACAGATGGCCATCATCGATCACATGCAGCTCCGAGTTGGGAATGCGCCAGGCGAGCAGGCGCATGTTGACCAGCGGGATGATCGGGTCGTCGTCGCCGGCCAGCACCAGGGTCGGCTGGCGAATGCGGTGCAGCCAGTGGATGCTGGTCCAGCCCATGCCGACGAACAGCTGCCAGTAGTAACCGAGCTTGCCGGAGGAGCGCACCTTCGCCGCATGTGCAGTCGCCAGGTTGGGGTCTCGGCGAAAGGATCCGCCGTAGATATCCGGCGCGATCTTCACGCCGTACGAAGGCTGGATGTAGCGGCGCGGGCTGGCCATGCGCCAGAGTACCTTGGGTTTGCCGGGAATCATCGCCGCGCCGGCGGAGGTGGCAGCGAGAATCAGCTTCTTGCAGCGCTCGGGGTGATCGTGGGCGAACTGCTGTGCCAGGGCGCCACCCCAGGAAACGCCGATGGCGTTGACCTGGCCGTAGTCGAGGTAGTCGAGCATGCGCGCGGCGAGCTTGGACAGTCCGCTGAAGCGGTATGGCCGCGAGGGGGTGGACGATCCGCCAACCCCGGGTACGTCGAAGGCGATCACTTCCAGGTCCGGGTCAAGGGCGCGGACGAAGGGCAGTACCAGTTCGAGGTTGGCGCCAATGCCGTTGAAGATCAGCAGAGGCGTGAGATGCGACTTGCCCGGGCGCACGGCGGTGCGCAGCGTCTGGCCGTCGATGTCGATGGTGCGAAAGCGGAAGGGTTGCGACATACATCATGCCCCTGTCGGCGAGGCCGTCGGGAGATCCGACGGCGAGCCGCGCGCGGGCAAGCCCGGCGCGGCAGGGAGTGGCCGATAACTGCGGGCGCCCGGCACGCTTCAACGCTCGTGCACATAGGTGCCGGGCGAGGCTTCGGCGGCCGGATAGGCCTTGTTGCCAAGTTTGGTCGGAGTCTTCTTGAGTTCGCCGGAGCGTTCTGCCAGCCACTTCTGCCAGTACAGCCACCAGGAATCGGTGTGCTTGGTGGCGTTCTCCTGCCATTGCAGGGGGTCGTCGCCGAGCTCGCCGTCGGTCATGTAACGCGCCTTGGGGTTGCCCGGCGGGTTGAGGATGCTCTGAATATGGCCGCTGTTGGACAGCACGAACTCGCACTTGCCGCCGAACAGCCGGGCGGAGCGATAGCACGACTGCCAGGGGGTGATGTGGTCGTTGGTGCCGGCCAGGCAGAACAGGTCGCAGGTGACCTGTTTGAGGTCGATCGGCGTGCCGCAGACTTCCAATGCGTTCGGCCGGATCAGCGGGTTGGTCTTGAACAGCTCGATCAGGTCGCCGTGGAAGGCGGCGGGCAGGCGCGTGGTGTCGTTGTTCCAGTAGAGGATGTCGAAGATCGGCGGCTCGTTGCCGAGCAAGTAGTTGTTGACCCAGTAGTTCCAGATCAGATCGTTCGGCCGCATCCAGGCGAATACCTTGGCCAGGTCGGCGCCTTCCAGCACGCCGGCCTGGTAGGAACGGCGCTTGGCCGCCTCCAGGGTCTCCTCGTTGACGAACAGCGAGATCTGGGTGTCGAGCTGGGTGTCCAGCACGCTGACCATCAGGGTCAGTGCGTTGACCTTGTTTTCGCCGCGGGCGGCATAGTGCCCGAGCAGGGCCGCGGTGGTGATGCCGCCGGAACAGGCGCCGAGCATGTTGATGTCGTCGCTGCCGGTGATCGCCAGGATGACGTCGATGGCTTCCTTGAGCGCCTCGATGTAACTCGACAGGCCCCATTCGCGCTGGGCCTTGGTCGGGTTACGCCAGCTGATGATGAAGGTCTGGATGCCGTTGCGCAGGCAGAAGCGCGCCAGGCTCTTCTCCGGCGACAGGTCAAAGACATAGAACTTGTTGATCTGCGGTGGCACCACCAGCAACGGACGGCCGTGTACCTGTTCGGTGACCGGGCGGTACTGGATCAGCTCGAGCATGTCGTTGCGGAATACCACCGCGCCTTCGGTCGTGGCCAGGCTCTTGCCGACCTCGAAGGCGTCCATGTTCACCTGGCTCGGCATTCCACCGTTTTCCACCAGGTCCTTGGCCAGGTGCGACAGGCCGTCGAGCAGGCTCTGGCCGCCGGTTTCGAAGAAGCGCTTGAGCGCCGCCGGGTTGCTCAGGTTGTTGCTGGGCGACATCGCTTCGGTCAGCAGGTTGACCACGAAGTGGCCACGGCTGATGTCATCGGCGGCCAGATTGCTGTGCTCGACCCACTCGTGCAGCTCCTTGCGCCAGGCCAGGTAGGTCTGCAGGTAGCGGCGATAGAGCGGGTTCTTGCTCCAGGTCGGGTCGGTGAAACGCTTGTCTTCCGGCTCCGGCGCCAGCGAGGAGCGGCCAAGCAGCACGCGCCCCAGTTCGAGGCCCAGCTGGGCACTGTGGCGGGCACTGTGCAGCGGTTGGCGTAGGGTCTGGGTGAGGATCATGCGTGCGGAGGAGAGAATGTCCTTGCTGCGCAGACCGATGACGGGATTCAGGGCGAGGGTGTTTTCCGAGGCCTGACGCTTGAGGTCGTCGATGTTCTTGTCGCTCATGAGGTTGCTCCATTCTCGCCAGCTCCCGTATGCGGGGAAGGCATGGCGTCCGTCGCGCGTGCCGGGCGCGGTCCTGAGAAAGCGGCTGCTGGTGGCGCGAGGATAGCTTCGCTTGTTGTTCTTGTTTGCGTCTTGGCGCAGTCATCTTGCAGCAGTGGTGAGCTTTCGTGCGGACAAAAGCGTTAAAGCTGCAGGTGCATTGGTTACCGGAGTTTTCCTGTCGGCGCAAGCTGGATTCGGCGTAAAGGCGCGACGGGATATACCCGGGCAGAGCGCGTGCTAGAGCTGACTGGCTGGTCAGGGCGGTGCGCGGCTCAGCCCAGCAGGCGAATGACCGATTCGTCGGGGTCGCGGGATTTGCCGGCGGCGGCGAGCGCTTCGAGATATTGCTGCCACAGCTCGCCCTGGCGTTGCGCCAGTTGGTGCAGGTAGTCCCAGGTGTACAGGCCGCTGTCGTGACCGTCGTCGAAGGTCAGCTTCAGGGCATAGTTGCCGGAGGGCTCGACGCCGACCAGCGCCACATTCTGCTTGCCGTGTTGGAGTATCGGTCGGCCGTGACCCTGAACCTCCGCAGAGGGTGAATGCACACGCAGAAATTCCGCGCTCAGGCTGTAGCGCTCGTCGGGAGCGTATTCCAGTTGCAGGGTTCGCGCGGCCTTCTGCAGCTTTATCGAGGTGGGGATGCGCATGCGCGGGCTCCGCAGGTACCGGCATCAGCTGGCGGTACCTGCACAGGGGTCAGAGGATGTAGCGCGACAGGTCTTCGTCCTGGGCCAGCTCGCCGAGATGCTGATTGACGTAGTCGGCATCGATGCGAATCGCTCCCTGCTGCTGGCCGGCCAGATCGCCAGCGCTGAAGGAAACCTCCTCGAGCAGCCGCTCAAGCAGCGTATGCAGCCTTCGCGCGCCGATGTTCTCGGTCTTCTCGTTGACCTGCCAGGCGATCTGCGCCAGGCGCTCGATGCCGTCCTCGGCGAACTCGATGGCTAGCCCCTCGGTCTTCAGCAGCTCGCGATACTGCTCGGTGAGGGAGGCGTGCGGCTCGGTGAGGATGCGCTTGAAGTCATCCGGCGTCAGCGCCTTGAGCTCGACACGAATCGGCAGGCGTCCCTGCAGTTCCGGTACCAGGTCGCTCGGCTTGGACAGGTGAAAGGCGCCCGAGGCGATGAACAGGATGTGGTCGGTCTTGACCATGCCCAGCTTGGTGTTGACGGTGCAGCCCTCGATCAGCGGCAGCAGGTCGCGCTGCACGCCTTCACGGGAGACGTCGGCACCGCCAACGTTGCCGCGCTTGGCGACCTTGTCGATCTCATCGATGAAGACGATGCCGTTCTGCTCGACCGCCTCCAGCGCGCGCGCCTTGAGTTCCTCCTCGTTGACCAGGCGTGCGGCCTCCTCGTCGCGTACCAGTTTCAGCGCTTCCCTGACCTTCAGCTTGCGGCTCTTGCGCTTGGCCTTGCCCATGCTGGAGAAGAGGTTCTGCAGCTGGCTGGTCATCTCCTCCATGCCGGGAGGAGCCATGATCTCGACGCCCGTCGGAGCATCGGCGACTTCGATCTCGATCTCCTTGTCGTCCAGCTGGCCTTCGCGCAGACGCTTGCGGAACAGCTGGCGGGTATTCGAGTCGCTGCTCGGCGCCGGGTCCTCGTTGAAGCCGGGGCGTGGCGGCGGCAGCAGGGCATCGAGAATGCGCTCCTCGGCGGCGTCCTCGGCGCGGTGGCGGACGTTCTGCATCTCCTGCTCGCGGAGCATTTTGATCGCTGCATCGGCAAGATCACGGATGATCGATTCGACATCGCGGCCGACGTAGCCGACCTCGGTGAACTTGGTCGCCTCGACCTTGATGAAGGGAGCGTTCGCCAGCTTGGCCAGGCGCCGGGCGATCTCGGTCTTGCCGACGCCGGTCGGGCCGATCATTAGGATGTTCTTCGGCGTCACCTCGGTGCGCAGCTCCAGCGGCAGCTGCATGCGCCGCCAGCGGTTGCGCAGGGCGATGGCCACGGCGCGCTTGGCGTCTTCCTGGCCGATGATGTGACGGTTGAGCTCGTGGACGATTTCACGGGGTGTCATGGACATGGCATGCGGACTCTTGGGTGCTCGTGCGCGGCAATGGCGCGCGGGTTGGCCGGCGCTCGGACTCAGATGGCGGAGTCCAGCTCCTCGAGGGTCAGGTTCTGATTGGTGAAGACGCAGATGCTGCCGGCGATGCCCAGCGCGGTTTCCGCGATCTCCCGGGCGGTCAGCGTCTGGTCGCCCTTCTGCAGCAAGGCCATGGCGGCGGCCTGGGCGTAGCCGCCACCTGAGCCCATGGCGATCAGGCCCTGCTCGGGCTCGACCACGTCACCGTTGCCGGTGATGATCAGCGAGGCGTCCTTGTTGGCCACCGCAAGCATGGCCTCCAGGCGACTCAGGGAGCGATCGGTGCGCCAGTCCTTGGCCAGCTCGACGGCGGCCCGTACCAGATGGCCCTGGTGTTTTTCCAGCTGCCCTTCGAAACGTTCGAACAGGGTGAAGGCGTCGGCGGTGGCGCCGGCAAAGCCTGTGATGACCTGGCCGTGGTAGAGGCGCCGGACCTTCTTGGCATTGCCTTTCATGACGGTATTGCCGAGGGAGACCTGGCCGTCGCCGCCCATGACGACTTTGC
>Ga0102831_1001527_pt1 | contig 9743 bp, 6 predicted proteins | sample ColrivemetaGS747_FD_84508 | JGI IMG/M metagenome (GOLD analysis project Ga0102831, IMG submission 84508) | Estuarine microbial communities from the Columbia River estuary - Freshwater metaG S.747 | ecosystem: Environmental > Aquatic > Marine > Intertidal zone > Estuary | place: USA: Columbia River...
ACTTATCCACAGTTGCTGGTAACAAAATCAGCAATCCGCCCTGGGTCAAATTTCAATCGGCAGGGTGGGTCAATTTTCCATCAGCGCCAACAGGTCAAAGACTGTTATCGGCAAAATGCGGGGCGAAAACTGCAATAGTTCCAGGCGGCGCGTGTGCCGGACAAACGCTGCGCACGAGAGCGCGCTGCGGCATGTCGATGAGCCCGACGTTTTTTTCACCAAATACGTCGGATCAGAACCTCGGTTCTTCCGTCGGCGGTGTATAGGGCACATCGCCATCGCCCATGAAGCGCCGGCGTGTGGTCTCGGCCACCGCGTTGCACAGATCGTCGCCGAGCGCGGCGGGGTTGTCTCGGCATTGCTCGCGCAACTCGGCGAGACGTTCGGGATTGGCCACCAGCGATTCGAAGGTTTCCGTCGGCGCTGGCTCGCCGCAGGCGGTCATCATCAATGAAAGCGATAGCACCGTGAGTTTTCTCATGGGTCGATCTCCTTCGTGATGTCAGATTGATGCAACGGCGTGTCCACGCCGATCAGACTGACCCGATCAATGAAGCGGCTCAAGGTCTCGGACGGATCGGCATTCCGCCGCAGCAGATAAGTAGTAAGGGTCGGGGAGCGACCCGCCAGAGGACGACCGATCACATCGGCGTTCCGGCAGGCACTGACCTGTGAAGCTCCGACCAGTGCCAGCGCATAGCCTGCTGCCACCAGCGTCAGCATCAACTCCAGAGAGTTCACCTGTTCGGCGATAAGTGGGGCTGCGTCCGCGCGGCGCAGGATGCGGGCAATCTGTTGCCCATAGCCCTCACAGGACTGCGGATCACACATCACAAGTGGATAGCGCAGCACTTCGTCCAATGGAATGCGTTTATGAACCAGCAGAGGGTGCCGTGCCGGCATTACAACCACCAGTGGATCGCTCCATGCCGCTTCGGCCACAATGCCATCTCCAACGTCGGCCGACTGCGCGAAGCCGACATCGTATAGTTCGTCGTTCAACCCCCGGATTTGCTGCGATAGCGGAATCTCGAACAGGCGGATCTCGATATCTGGATCGTCCTGTCGACACTGGGCAAGCAAGGCGCTCAAGCGTGGCGGGGTGATCCCGTCGGACAAGGCAACTCGCAGTTGGTCCTGATAGCCAGCGGCAACAGCTCTGATACTGTTGCTTGCCTGTTCAAGAGCAGAAAATACGCGCGGAACATGCTCCAGAAATACCTGGCCTGCACGGGTCAATCGCGTACTGCGCGTTGTTCGGTCGAAAAGGCGAACACCCAGATCTTCCTCCAGCTCCTTGATGGCGCGGGAAAGCGGGGACTGCTCAATGTGTAGCCGCTCGGCTGCACGAGCGAAGTGAAGCTCCTCAGCAACGGCGATGAAACATCGAAGATGACGCAAGTCCATTTTTTAGCACCGACTCAATCAACACCTCCTTTCTTAACCTTCAGGTTTATATTCACGCTCTTTATAGGCGAGCAACCGAAGTGCGTTGAACACTACTACCAAAGTTGAACCTTCATGGGCTGCGACGGCGGGACCAATTCCCAGACCGAGAATCGTTGCCGGGACCAGAATCGCCACAACGCCAAGACTGATGAAGAGGTTCTGGCGGATGATCTTCCGGGTGCGTCGACTGAGTTCGACCGCAAACGGCAGGTGCGAAAGATCGTCCGCCATCAAGGCAACGTCGGCAGTCTCCAACGCCACGTCCGAGCCGGCCGCCCCCATGGAGATGCCGACTGTCGCATGGGCCATGGCGGGCGCATCATTCACACCATCTCCTACCATCGCGACCTCAGTGGTGTCGCGCAGCTTTTTGATGGCCTCTACCTTGTCCTCCGGCATCAGATCACCCCATGCCTCGTCCAAGCCAACGTGCTTGGCGACGGCATCGGCGACGCGTTGGTTGTCGCCAGAAATCATGATCATGCGATTGATACCGATGGCACGCAGGCGTTCGAGCGCCGGCCGCGCCGTTGCGCGTGGCGTATCCATCAAACCGATGACCCCGAGATCACGACCTGCGCGGCGTACCGCCATGGTGGTGCGCCCCTCGATGCGGAGCCGTTCGACCGCCTCGGCGACCGGCTCCGTCAAGGCGGGTATCCTGTCGCTGCCGAACATTTCCGCCTTGCCGATTTCCACGGCATGTCCCTCGATCTCGGCGATCACCCCTTTGCCGGTGAGGCTACGAAGCCCGGATGCAACGGGAAGCGTCGTGCTGCCAAGGCGCTCCACGCCATCCTGTGCGATGGCCCGCGCCAAGGGATGATCGCTCAGCGCTTCGACGGCAACTGCCGTGGCCAGTAGCTCGGTCTCGTTGACGCCCGGTGCTGGCAGGACATCGGTGATACGTGGCCGTCCTTCGGTCAAGGTGCCGGTCTTGTCGAAGGCCAGGGCATCAAGCGAACCGAGCTTCTCAAGCGGGGCTCCACCTTTTATCAGTACACCGCCACGAGCAGCGCGCGCGACGCCAGACAAGATGGCGCTCGGCGTTGCTATGGCGAGCGCACACGGGCTGGCCGCTACCAGTACGGCCATGGCGCGGTAGAAACTGTCCCGGAACGGCTCGTCTACTACAACCCAGGCGAACAAGAGCAGGAAGGATGTAGCCAGTACGGCCGGCACGAAGACGCGTTCGAAGCGGTCAGTGAGTCGCTGCGTGGGAGATTGCCGCGTCTCGGCTTCGCTGACCATTTTGACCACGCGGGCCAGCGCGCTTTCCGAGGCAAGTTTGGTCACGGCGATGTCTATCGCGCCGGCACCGTTAATGGTGCCGGCAAACACGCGATGCGCCGCGTCCAAAAGATCAGGCCGGATATTGGCCTGCGCCGGGTCGGGAACCGGGCGTTTATCGACGGGCACGCTTTCTCCAGTGACCGGGGCCTGGTTGATGCTGGTTTCGCCGGACACCACGAAACCGTCGGCTGGCAAACGTTCGTTGGGCCGCACGAGCACCAAGTCACCCAGAACCAGTTCCTGCACGCCTATTTCCCTGACCTCGCCGTCGCGGCGGACACGGGCGGTCTCCGGCGCGAGTTCGGCCAGGGCTTCAATCGCCCGCTTGGCCCGGCCCATGGCGTAGTGCTCCAGCGAATGGCCCAGGCTGAACAGGAACAGCAGCAAGGCGCCTTCGGCCCAAGCACCGAGCGCCGCCGCACCGGCGGCGGCGACCAGCATCAACGTGTCGATCTCGAAGCGTTTGAGCCTCAGGTTCTGAACTGCTTCTTTGACGGTATAGAAACCACCAAAGAGGTAGGCACCGAGATAGTTGGCGATGGCGAGCCAATCTGCGACGGGCGCCCACTTATCCAACGCGAATCCGGTGGCAAGAAGTCCTCCGCACAGCAGGGAGAATATCAATTCACTGTTTTCGCCAAACACACCGGCGTGACGGTGCGCATCACCGTCGCCATCTTTGAGCTGATCGCTATCACGCCCAGCTGGGGGATCTTCGGGCTTTCGGTTGACGCCAACTTCCGCGAGCGCATCACGAATGTCATCCTCTGAGATTTTCTCCCTATCTAATTCCACCCGTACCACGCCACCAATACTGACCTCTGCTTCAAGCACGCCAGGCATGGAGAGCAGTCGTTTGGTCAAGGTACGTGCAAGTCGTTGGTGTGTGACGCCCTTGACCTGCCAGATCAGATGACCGTACCGCTGGGTAATACGCGCACCGGCAGCTTCGACGAGTTCGCGGATGCGCGCGAGCGATAGCGCTTCGGAGGCATAGTGAATGCATACCTCATGCGTCTGATTGTTGGTGCCGCTGCGGATATGAACGTTTTCCACCCCCTGTTGTGCTCGCAACTCAACGAGAAGACGCTGTACACAGGCGTCGGCATCGTGCGCAATATCCGGCAGTAGAACCGGAAGGTCGATCTGTAGTTTTTCAGTCATGACTTCTCCCTCGATCGCATTTTTCCACTGCCTCCGGGAATTCTGACAAGGACATATTTTGATGTTTGAGCGGGATAAGAAACCGGATGTAGTTTGCTTGTCATGCTCTGCCTCTCCCCGTTTCTTCCGGCTTCACCGCACGAGCAGCGAAGGTGGGCAGCACCATCAAGGTCAACACGGTGGCGGTGATCAATCCCCCGATAACGGCGGTGGCGAGCGGCTTCTGTACTTCGGCCCCGGACCCTGTCGCTATCGCCATGGGGATGAAGCCGACGATGGCCACCAGTGCCGTCGTCAGCACGGCGCGAAGGCGGCTCGACGCGCCAGCGGCAGCGGCCTCCAGAGGCAGGTCACCAGCGGTCAGGCGTTCTCGGATCGCCTGCATCAGCACCAGGCCGTTGAGCGTCGCCACGCCCGACACGGCGATGAAGCCTACGGCTGCCGACACTGAGAAGGGCATGCCGCGCAGCTGCAGCGCCAATGCACCTCCCACTAGTGCCAATGGCACGCAGACGAACACCAGCGCGGCTTCACGGATCGTACCCAGTGCCATGTACAGCAGGCTTCCGATCAGCAGGAACACGATCGGGATCACCAGCATCAGCCGTGCTTCTGCGCGTTGCAGGTTCTCGAACTGCCCTCCCCAGGTCATGTATACGCCTGGTGGAAGCGACACATCGGCCACCGCAGCCTGCGCCTCCCCGACGAACCCGCCCAGATCGCGGCCACGCACGTTTGCCTGCACCACGATCCTCCGGCTGCCGTTGTTTCGGCTGATCTGGTTAGGGCCTTCGCTGACTCCGATTCGCGCGACCGAGGAGAGCGGCACCACCGTACCGTCCGGCGCGACGATGGGCAGGGCAGCTAGCTGTGCCGGATCGTTGCGCGCGTCCTCGTCAAACCGAATCACCACATCGAAGCGGCGGTCACCCTCAAAGATCTTGCCGGCCGAGGTGCCGCCGATGCCGGTCGCGACCGCCTCGCTGACATCGGCGGCCGTCAAGCCGTACTGCGCGGCGGCGGCGTGATCGACCCGCACCGTGAGCGTCGGCAGTCCCGAGACCTGCTCCACGCGGACGTCGGCGGCACCCTCTACGCCACGCAGTTTGAGCGCGACCTGATCCGCGGTTCTCTGCATGATGTCGAAGTCGTCGCCGAAGACCATTACGGCCAGGTCGGTACGCACGCCGGAAATCAGCTCGTTGAAACGCAGTTCGATGGGTTGGCTGAACTCGAACGCATTGCCGATCTGGTTGCCGACGATGGACTCAAGCCGGCTGATCAGCTCTTCCTTGTCCAGAGATCGGTCGGGCCATTCCGAGCGCGGCTTGAGCACGATCACGCTGTCGGAAATGTTGATCGGCATCGGATCGATGGCCGCTTCCGCCGTACCCGTGCGCGAGAAGATGGTCCTCACTTCCGGCTCACTCGTCAGCGCCCTCTCCAGGGCGAGCTGCATCGACAGCGATTGCTCAAGCGAAGCAGAAGGAACCCGCAGGGCTTGCATCGCGAGGTTGCCTTCGTCGAGCGTGGGCATGAACTCGCGACCCAGCGAGATGAAAGACATCAAGCCGATCGCGAGCATGAGAGCAGCGCCTGCAAGTACGGTACGTGGCCGCGTGACCGCGATGCGGATGACCGGCTCGACCTTGCCGCGCACGTCACGGATGAGGCGGGTTTCGTGCTCGCCATCATGTCCGTGTTCATCTTCTTGCTGTCGGGTATGTTCGGAATTGGTCTTGGGTTCGCGCACGAACAGCGCCGCCATCGCCGGCACAAAGGTGAACGAAAGGATGAATGCGCCGACCAAGGCAAGCATGAGGGTCGCCGCCATGGGCTGGAAGGTCTTGCCCTCGACGCCTTCCAACGTGAGGATCGGTGCGAATACCAGTAGGATGATGGTCTGACCGAAGGCAGCGGGCCGCACCATCTTGCGCGCCGCCTGGATCGCCACGCCCAGCCGCTCGCCTGCGGACAATGCACGGCCCAACTCGGCCCGCTTCTGGCCAAGCATAAGCAGCGTCGCCTCGATTACGATCACCGCACCATCGACGAGGATGCCGAAGTCGAGCGCGCCAAGGCTCATCAGGTTGCCGCTGATCCCGAAGCGGTTCATGCCGATCACTGCGAACAGGAATGACAACGGGATCACCAGTGCGGTGATAGCTGCCGCGCGGAAGTTGCCCAGCAACAGGAACAGCACGGCGATGACCAGCAGCGCGCCTTCGGTCAGGTTCTTGGCGACCGTCTTGATCGTGGAATTCACCAGCTCGCTGCGATCGAGCACGGGTTCGGCCACGATGTCTGGCGGCAGCGAGCGGTTGACTTCGACAAGGCGCTCCGCTGCTGCCTGTGCGACCGTGCGGCTGTTGCCGCCGGCGATCATCAAGGCTGTGCCGAGTACCGCTTCGTGACCATTGCGCGTCGCCGCGCCCAGGCGCGGTGCGCGGCCCAAACCTACGCTCGCCACATCGGCGACGCGGATGACGAGGCCGTCGCGCCGGGTGATCGGCGCCTGCGCCAGATCGTCAACGGTTAGCGCGAGCGCATCGGCACGGACGATCAAACCTTCACCCGCACGCTGAATGAAACCTGCGCCTGCCTGAATGTTGGAGCGTTCAAGTGCTAGCACGAGATCGCCAAGCCCAAGCCCATAGGCCGCCAGTTGCTCGGCGTTGGGCCTGACCGCGTACTCCTTGACGTAACCTCCGATCGTATCGACGCCGGCAAGCCCTGGTGCTGAGCGCATCAGCGGCGCGATGATCCAGTCCTGGACCGTTCTGAGGTAGGTGGCGCGCTCTTCGGCCGTCGTGAGCCGCTCGCCTTCCGGCGTCAGATAGATTTCGTTCGCCTGCCAGCCTGGCTCGCCGGGGGAAGCGGTTTTATCCGGGTCGAATGGGGTGAAATCCACCGTCCACATCAGGACTTCGCCGAGTCCCGTAGTGACAGGTGACATCATCGGTGTCACCCCTTCCGGCAGATCTTCCTCTACCTCACGCATGCGCTCGCCCACTTGCTGACGCGCGAAGTAAATGTCGGTCTGGTCAGTGAAGATGGCGGTGACCTGTGAAAACCCATTGCGCGATATGGAGCGCGTGCTGGTCAACCCCGGTATCCCGGCGAGTGCGGTTTCGAGCGGATAGGTCACTTGGCGCTCGATTTGCGCGGGCGCCAGCGCAGGTGCGACGGTATTGATCTGCACCTGACGATTGGTAATGTCCGGAACGGCATCGATGGGAAGCCTGCTGAGCTGAAACAACCCGTAGGCCATGACGAGCGTCGCGGCGAACACCACAGCCCAGCGAAACTGAACTGATTTCTCAATAATCATTTTGAACATGGGCTTCGCCTCAGTGACCGTGCTCGGCCTCGCCCTTGGCGAGTTCGGCTTTCAACAGAAAGGCATTGGTGCCAGCAATGCGTTCATTACCGGACAGGCCATTGAGGATTTCAATGAACCCACCCGCACGCCGACCGACAAGCACCGGCGTAGCGCGAAAGCCGCTGTCCTCAACCACGAATACGACGGATTGCCCTTCCACCGTTTGCACGGCATCGGCAGGTACGGTGAGTCCGGCTTCCTGTGTGTCCGTCACGACAATGGCCGTTATCGGTGAACCGGCTGGCGGCAGATCGCCGGCAGTTGATCGCGCTCGGATAACCGTTGCACCACTTTGTTCGCGGGCATTGGCGGCAACGCCGACCACGACAGCGTCAAAGTTGCGGGATGTTCCCGTCACTTGGATGCGGGTTTCCGTGGTGACTGCAGATGCCAGCGCCGGAGGCGCGTTGAACACCAGTTCCACCCGGGCCGGGTCTGCGATTTCCGCCACAGCGCCGCCGGCCGCCACAACCCCACCGGGGGTGATATTCACGGCGCTGACGATGCCGGCAATCGGGCTGTTGATGGTGAGCCGCCCCGAGGTATCAGGTGATCCACTGGCGGCGACTTGCGCCTGCGCTGCCCTCGCCGCTGCGTCGGCGGCAAGAGACCGTGCCCGGGATGCCTCCATCTCCTGGCGGGCGACGATGCCTTGCGCAACGAGATTCAGGTCCCGTTGATAGACAAGTCGCGCTGCCTCCGCCTCTGCCACCGCGGCATCGGCGTTGGCACGCAATGTGGCGGCTTCGCCGCTGACGATGATCGCCAGCGATTGGCCAACCTCTACTGAGGCACCGGTAGCAACGAGAATCTGTTCAACCCGGCCGCTGGTGACCGCGGCGACAATGGCCTTGGCGTCAACCGCCGGTTCAACGCGGCCTGACAGTCGATATTCATTCCCTCCGCCACGGCTGACGTTGACGATACCGATGCCCGACGCCTTGATCTGCTGTTCCGTCAGTGCGACAACACCTTCTTCTGTCGACTCTCCCTCGTGTTCGTCGTGGTCATCGTGTCCTCCATCTTCTTCATGACCCTCGTCATGAGAGGCATGATCACCATCCTCGGCCTGCGCTTCATGCTCCGCATGCGGCACGAATTGGGCGACGCCGAAGCCAAGCCCTAGGGCGATCAGTAAAGCTGCTCCAATGAGGAGCCGGTTTTTTGTTGAGTTCATGAATGCTTCCTCAGAATGGAGCGCGGCCATCAAGGCCTGCGAGTTCAACTTCCGCGCGGACGCGCGCTAACCGCGCATTGACGGCCGTATTGCGTGCACTGATCAGAGCCGATCGGATACTGCGCAGCTCCAGTTGCGAGATACGCCCGGCGTCGAACCCCGCACGCGCGAGTTGGTAGGCTTCCTCCGCCGAAGCAACGCCTTTGTCGGCAGCACGTATGCGGGTAATGGACGCATCAAGACGGGCTTGGGCAGCACTGCGATTCGCCTGGGTTTGCAGCTTTGCCGTGGTCAACCTGGCTGCTGCGGCACGTTCCTCTGCACGGGCAGCACTGATCGCGCCCTTGTTTCTGTCGAACAAGGGGAGAGATACATTGATGCCGAAGGTGAATGCCTCCGTGTCGTATTCCTGGAACCTCCGCACACCAAGCGACGCGCTTGCCGCAGGACGCGCACGCAACCGCTCGACACTCACCGATTTATTCGCGGCCTCCAGTTCTGCCTCGGCAATCTGAACGGTGAGAGGATTGCCCATGGCCTGAAAGGAGGCATCAGGGGAGCGGTTCAATAGACTGGGTTCGATGGCGGTCACTGGCTGGACCAGCATCGCGGCAGCAGTCAGTCTGGCAAATGCGGCATCGCGGTTCGCCCGCGCTTCGTCCACTGCAGCACGGGCAGATTCAACTTCACTGTTCGCCTGGATGCCGCGCAGTGAGGGTTCCCGACCTTCTTCGATCAGCAGCATGACTGCGTTCGCGTCCGCTTCCGTCAGTTCCAGCGCCTCGACAGCCAGTTCATATTGCAGGGAAGCCGCTTCCGCTTCGGAATAGATCAGCGCAAGACTGCCAGCGACCGTCCACTGTGTTTGATCACGCCGCAGCGCCGCGACCTTAGCTTCCGCCTGTGCGGCACCGATACGTGCGCCTCGCTGGCCCCACAGCTCCAATGGCTGATTGATGGAGAATGTTGATTCCGCAGCGTCGTAGCCGGAAAAGGGACCGCGACCGTAAACGTTTTCGGTTTCCACGGAGACAGAGGGATTGGGCAAAGCCCGCGCCTGTTGCGCGCGCGCATTGGCAGCGTCGAGCAACGCCTCCGCTTCAACCGTGATGGGGATGCGATCGAGGCTCTCGATCAATGCTTCATAGGGCGGAGCCGGCTCGGCCCGAGAAGGTAATGCGAATAAGACCGCTGTAACAGCCACAGCAAAGCCAACCGCCCACTGCGGTCGACTGAACGACGTGAACATGAGGAAACTCCCAAAGCTGAATGAGTTGA
>Ga0102831_1001539_pt1 | contig 9711 bp, 16 predicted proteins | sample ColrivemetaGS747_FD_84508 | JGI IMG/M metagenome (GOLD analysis project Ga0102831, IMG submission 84508) | Estuarine microbial communities from the Columbia River estuary - Freshwater metaG S.747 | ecosystem: Environmental > Aquatic > Marine > Intertidal zone > Estuary | place: USA: Columbia...
AATCATCAGTTGACCATTCTCGAAAGCAAGATGCAGTTGGTGGTGACATCAGACAACAAACAAGCACCAAACATGGGTGCTGAACTGGCTCGTGAAAAACTGCGCCAAGACTTTATGCAATCCAACACAGAAGCACTAGCAAGAAGCGGTGCCAACAAAGCAGTACTGGACACTCTAATATGGCGTGTGCAAGAGTTGGAGAAGCACAAAGAGAAACAAAGTAACAATGGTGGGAAGAAGTAATCATGGCAGAATCACGAAGCGAACGAGAAGCACACATCAAGGACAAGGCAGGATGGGTAATCACTGTCGTTGCCGCATTGCTGGCAGTAAACACATATCTTGCCAATGGATATAGTAGTAGTGTACTGACCAATACCATCAAAGCCAACGATACATGGAATTTCTATCAGGCTAAAAGTATCAAACAAACTATTGCAGAAGCAGCACGTGATGATGCCATAGCACGGAACGATAATGAAAAAGTAGCTAAATTAACTGCTAAAATTGATCGTTACGAAAGTGAACCTGATAAGGGTGAAGGTAAGAAAGAATTGTTTGTCAAAGCTAAAGCATTAGAAGAAGCACGTGATGAGGCTAAACTACACAGTCCATGGCTAACATTCGCTGGTTCAGCTTTTCAATTAAGCATCGTTCTATTGTCTGCTGCCATATTGGCAGTTAGTATGGGTATGTTCTGGGCTAGCATTGGAGTCGGAATTATTGGTGCTATATTAATGAGCCAAGGTATTTGGCTTTGGATAATCTAACCAACAGGAGCGAACCATGTCAGAAGAAGTTAAAGTGTTAAGCGCAAGCGAACAAAAAAAAGAAGACTGGATGAATTCCAAATGGCGTCCAATGATGGGTTGGATGTACATGGTAGTATGTACTATGGACATGGTTATATTTCCAATTCTGTGGAGTCTATTACAGACATTCACTCATAGTCCAATCACACAATGGACTCCACTAACCCTACAAGGTGCTGGTTTATTCCACATAGCCATGGGTGCAGTGTTAGGTCTTGCAGCATGGGGGAGAACACAAGAAAAATTAGGAGGAGCGAATAATGGCGGTATGCAACCAGTGGCACAAAGTGTCACAACAACATATGGCTCTCCGCAACCAGTAGGAATGCAAAGAAGTATGAGTTCATCTATGCCATCTATGCGTAACCCTCTCGCAGACGCTACAAGCATGCCAGTCTTTGAAGCAGGTGATCCAACGCACCGAAATATGCGAAACGACTATTAATCCCCTACTGTAGTAAGGTTTTAGACCCCTGTAAGTTGTTGTTTTTACAGGGGTTTTTTGCACATGAAATAAGTGTTGATTTTTATTCGATTCTGATGTATACTAAATGTGTTGGGTTTGATTATGAAAGGTTTCGTTATGACTGTAACACTTGAGATGCTTCCGCAATTTGATCGTAAGCGTCATGGATCTTTATTTGATCGGGGCGGTGCTGACTCTTGGTATTCACGTGAACGTGATCCACATTGGTATCCAGAAGGTACTGGATACGGTGGACGTATTTCTGAATTGTGTGACGAAGAAGTCGCTGAGTACAATGCAGGTTATGATTACAATGAAGAATTTGGTGGGAAGAAAGATTATGAATAAATTTGCAGTAAAAAGAATGAAGACAGAAAGACAAGAAGAAATCATGCTTATCTGTCAAGAAGAATGCGCTGAAGTTGCACAAGCAATAAGTAAAGTATTCCGATTCGGAGTTGATGGTTTACATAATGATGTATCTAATCGTGAACGACTCGAAGAAGAAATCGGTGACTTACTTTGTATGATTGACATGATGGTCGAAGAAGGAATCATCGATGCTGGTGAAGTTGCACATGCATCACAAGCAAAGCGATTAAAGTTAGCCAAGTGGTCTAACATTAAGGAAATGGTATGATTCAAATAGAAAACCTAACTGAGTATCAGGTGGAGATGCTAGACCATATGTGGTCTTTGGACTCAGAGGAAGAGTACGCAGAATGGTATGATCTATTGGATGAACAAGACCAACAACTTGCAGATAGTTTGCAACAGATGATTATTCTCGCAGAGATGGATAATGTAATGGGTGACTTTAAAGATGCAAAAGAAGTATTAAAGAAATTTGCCTTGTAAGGAAATATCATGTATAATATAAAACTGAAACCCAGAGATCTTGTTGCTAAAGATCTTCGAACTCCCAAGTACCGAATGCGTGTAGTTGAGAGCAAGGTTCAGTACACTCGCAAAGCTAAGCACAAAGGAGCACATGATGAACAGTACTTACGAACTAAGTAGAAATGGTCTACTAACTACACTTGTTATTAAAGATCATGACTATGATGTAGTTGAATATAGTATAACAAAGAAGTTAACTGATGAGAATGGTAAGGTGATAGTTGACAGTACCAATCAGATGTTTTTCTCGAATAGAGAATTTGAAGATTTTTTTCAACCGATTATTAATGATTTGAAAGTGAGATTTGAAAATGCAAACAGTGTTTAAAACAGACAAAGAATTTGAAGACTTTAAAACTTGGACGTTAGGACTACTAAGAGATGAATCATCAAAAGATCTGTGCATTACTTTTACCAAAAAAGACGGAGAACAACGTGCAATGCGTTGTACCCTTGCAGAAAGTAATATCCCAAAAGAATTCCAGCCAAAAACAGAAGGAACAGCAAGCACGTTTACTGACGCAGCATGCCGAGTTTTTGATACCGAAATTGGTGCTTGGAGATCTTTCCGTTGGGACTCAGTAATTAAAGTTGAGGTGACACTATGACTACTACAAAAATTTTGATGTTTGTTGCTGTGGCTTTAGTACTAATTGTATTAATGCCGTTTGCGGCAATTTGGTCATTGAACACACTATTCCCTGCTCTGGCTATTCCATTTGCATTTGATACATGGTGTGCTGCAGTATTGTTAAGTGGTATTGTTAGTGGTAATCATTTTGTAACTTTTAAGAAATAATATGAGCATTTCATCCCCTGAAGATAAGAAAAAGATTTTTGATGCTGTTCGTGAGATCAGCAATTCAATGTTGCGTGCTGAAGCAGAACGTGATCTAATCAAAGAGATCGTTAAAGAGATTTCTGATACCTACCAGATTCCTAGGAAAACTGTCAAGAAAATTGCAGTCACTTTCCACAAACAGAACTTGACGCAGGTTAATCAGGAACATGAAGAATTCGTGGATCTCTACGAAGATCTCACCAAGGTAGTACCGAAATAAAGACCCTCATGTTTGAGGGTCTTTCCAAATTGTTGTTGACTTTTATTCCGTTTTGCGGTATAATAAGTTATACTATGGAGGTTCTAAACCTATGGCTACTACTGCAAAACGTAAACAACTGATTGAAAAAGTCGATCGCATGATGAAGGGTGCTGAGTGTCAACTCAACCCTAACAACTACATGCGTGATTTGATTATGGCATTGAACTACTACAATGCCAATCATGATGATAAAGATAAAAAGAAATGGCTGATCAGCCACATGGCTAAGACAGACAAGAAATTGGCTGTTGAGTTGCTAAAGGTTGATGAGTATCACTTCCGCTATGCTGGCATTCTTGCTCGTCTAATGGATGGTGGTTCTGAACTTGAAGAAAAAGAAGCCAACTACTTCAATGAACGCATTGCTAAATTGAAAGAACAAGTTGGTTCTCGTCAAAAATCCCAAGACAAACTAGACAAGAAAACAGCCGATGCTTTGGCAGCAGCTGCACCTTCTAATGTAATTTCAATCCAACAACGTATGGAAGAAAAAGCACGTGAATTGGCATCTGAAATTGATGGTGCCATTGACGACTTTATGATCAATAAGAAAAATGATTTCTCTACAAAAAACTATCTTCTTGCGAATCTCGTCGCAGCACCTATTGCAAAAAGAATTGGTGAGATGTACGTCGCCACTGCCGAAGAATTGCGTGGGGCTATCGAAGGAACAGATGAGCAACTCGTTGAAGGTTACTCACACTTTACCAAACGAGAACTGAAGAAGTTTGCCGAGTTTGTTGAAGGCATTATCTCTGACTGCAATCAGCAAGTGCAAACTGCCAAGGCTAATCGTGCACCACGTAAGCGTAAAGAGAAACCTGCCTCTGTGCAAGTGGCACGTATGAAGTATCTTAAAGAGTTTGCTGAGTTGAATCTCAAGTCTGCAAAACCAGAAAGTATTATCAACTCAACAGAGGTATGGGTATACAATACCAAGTATCGTCGTATTAGTGTTTACAAAGCCGAGAATGGTGCATTGGCTGTCAAAGGCACTACGATTCTTGGATTCTCAGTGACTGAATCTAAACAATTTACTCTGCGTAAACCAGCAGATTTCTTCAAAGGGTTAACAATCGGCAAACGTCCATTGAATGCTAAAATGAAGACACTGACTACAAAGTCAGCTGTACCAAATGGTCGTATTAACGAAGAAACAATTATCCTTGGAGCATTTTAATGATTTTAGTTGATTATAGTCAGGTGGCACTATCAGCCATCTTGACATTCCAGAGAGAGTTGAAAGGTACTGAGTCTGAGGTTAAAAACCTTATTCGCCATGTAACCCTATCAACAATCAAGTCATACAAGAAAAAGTATGGTAAAGAATATGGCGAGTTAATCATCTGTTGCGATGGTCGTAAGTACTGGCGCAGAGATGTATTCCAATACTACAAAGCTGGTCGTAAGAAAGCACGTGATGCTTCTGAATTGGATTGGACTCTAATCTTTGATACGCTATCCGAGATGCGTAATGATATCTCCAAGCATTTTCCATGGAAAGTTATCCACATCGATCGTGCTGAAGCAGATGACGTCATTGCTGTTATGGCTAAGTGGTCTCAAACGAATGGATTCGTTCAACAGGGATTGATGGAAGATCCACAAAAGGTTTTGATTCTTTCATCTGATGGTGACTTTATTCAGTTGCAAAAGTGGGGTAATGTTTCGCAGTACTCGCCAATGCAAAAGAAACAGATCAAAGCGACCCAGCGAGAGTTGCATGAGAAGTTTATCACACATGTAGTAAAAGCAGGTGATGATGGTATTCCAAACATCTTGTCACCAGACGATATCTTCTTACAAGAAGGTGTGCGCCAAAAACGCATTAGTTCGCAGCGACTCGATGACTTTCTTGAAAAAGGTTTTAACGCATGCCGTAATGATGATGAGCGTCGCAACTGGCATCGTAATCTACAACTGATTGACTTTGAATTTATCCCAGAAGATGTGGCACAGTCTATTGTTGATGCATATCTAAATAACAAGCCAACTGGCGACAAGATGTCGGTCATGAATTATTTGATCGAGAATCGTTGTCGTTTGCTGTTGGATGAACTTGATGACTTTTAAGGACAAAACATGGCGAAATATATCACTGAAATTCTACAGGAAATCAATACGGATCCTAAAAAGATTGATCAGTATAAGGGCAATGGTGCTTTGCGTTTAATCTTTGAACATGCATTCTTGGAAGAAAAGAAGTTTGCATTACCTGAGGGTGAACCACCATTCAAGAAAGATGCAGCACCGATTGGTATGACACCTGCGAATCTGTATCAAGAAACACGTAAACTTTATATCTTCTGTCGTACTGATTTAAAACCACTACGTAAAGAAACTTTGTTTGTGCAGTTGCTGGAGAGTATACATCCATCAGAAGCTGAATTGGTACTAGCAATTAAAGATCAGAAGCTAACTAAAATGTATCCAAAAATTACACATAAGTTAGTTGCTGAAGCTGGATTTATTCCTGCACCTGTTGCAAAGGAAAAGAAAGCAAAAAACTTAAAGGCTCCGAGTGGAGCCGAATCTACAGAAAACCCTTAAGTCTTAAAGATAAAATAAAGAGGATATTATGGAATTGGTAGTTCTTGGTGGCGGCACTGCTGGATGGATGACAGCGTTATTAACAAAAGTTAAATATCCAAATGCAAGTATCACTGTCGTCGAAAGTGATGAGATTGGAATTCTTGGTGCTGGTGAGGGAACTACTACTCAATTTCTTGATATGCTGGATAGTATTGGTGTTGGAGTTGGTGATATTATTCGTCACTGTCGTGGTACTGTTAAGTTAGGTATTAATTTTGTAAACTGGAATAATGATGGTAATAGCTATTTTCATAGCTTTAATTCTGAACCAGGATTAACTGAGTTTTTCGGTGATAACATAATTCCATTAAATCATATTCATAATGACAGAAATTTAAGTGACTTAAGTTTTGCTGCGAAACTTTCTTATGTAAATAAAGTTTGTCTATCGTTTAAAAATAATATTAACACATACATCAATAATGAAGGAATGATGTTTGACCGACATGGAAGCTATGGACTACATTTTGATGCGACTTTGCTTGCCAAGCACTTAAGAGCAGTCTCTGAATCTCGAGGTATTTATCGAGTAGAAGGTAAGGTTAATAAATTTCAAAACGATGACTCTGGAAATATTATAGCTCTTTCTTTGGAAAATGGAAAAGAAGTTTCATGTGATTTTATTTTTGATTGCTCTGGATTTGCTCGATTAATCGTGGGTGATCATTTTGGTACTCCATGGGTTTCATACAATGACAGTCTTCCCATGGATACTGCACTTCCATTCTTTATAGAGCATGATAATAATGTGTCTCCAGTAACAGAGTCTATTGCCATGAAATATGGTTGGGTGTGGAAAATTCCAGTTCAAGGAAGATATGGATGTGGATATGTTTTTGATTCTTCGTATATCACCAAAGAAGATGCACTAAAAGAAGTTGAGGAATATTTCGGTTGTTCATTGAATAGCCCAAGAACTTTTAAATTTGAAGCAGGTTCCTTTAAATCTACTTTAGTTAAAAACTGTATGGCGGTGGGTTTATCTCAAAGTTTTGTTGAGCCATTAGAAGCAACTTCTATTTGGGTTAGTTACACTAATTTGAATGAATTCTTAAATTCAAATGGTGTAAATAATTACGGTAATATTACATTTGCTAATAAATTTAACAAATACTGTGAAGATAAAAATGAAGAAGTTGTTAACTTTTTATATTTACACTACCTAACAAATAGAAATGATTCTGATTTCTGGAAAGAATTTAGAGTGAAAAATAAAATGCGTGATAGTGTGCGAGAAACTCTAGAATTATTGAATGTAAATCCAAATTCTACTATTAGTTTTAGTGACATTTTATTCCCACCAAAAAGCTGGATTCAAGTTGCATCTGGTTTAAATTTACTTAATGCTAATGAATTTATACACAATATAGAGCAGTATAGTAGTGATGATATTGCTATGATTACAAATGCATTGTTAATCAATCAAAAAAATGTTTCCACGACTTGCATGTCTCACAAAGACTTTCTGAATTTTTGCACACAGTAACAGAGAATAATAAATGACTATAAATTTAACACAGCTAATTTATCATAAACACCAGTTCTTTACAAAAGAAGAATGTGAGTTTTTAATTGATGAACACAAAAAATTAGAGTCTACGATTGAATTAGAGCATTGCCTAGAAGCTACTTCTGGGATAGACACATACTCTACATTTAAACGTGTTAAGTTACAATATGGATCTGAAGCATTTAATCTTTCTCATAAAAAAACTGAACAGATCATAAATGAATATATGGATTATCTTGAAGATATGGGTATGTTCCATATAGCTTTACGAGATAGTATGCTGTATAGTCATATGCATAGATTATTACGATATGATGTTGGAAATAAAATACATCCACATACAGATCATCATACACATGTATACGGTAGCTGCACTTTTAATTTAAATGATGGATATACTGGTGGCGACTTTAAATTTTGGAATGGAAAACATAAAGTTGCTCTGGGTGTTGGAGATGGTTTAATATTTCCTGCTGATTTCTTTTGGGTACATGAAGTTAGTCCGATTCTATCTGGTAGTAGATATAGCACAAATTGTTTTTTAATGAATATTCCACCTTCTATGAAAACAGAGTCTGATAATTTTCTAAACCACATGTATTCTCATGAGAAAGGTGGCACAGGGAAATTTAAAGATGAAGTTAATTCTAAGTATCAAATAAAAAAAAGTAAAAATGAAACAAAAGTGGGTTGATGCATTCATGGACACTGCGGAGAGATTCGCAGAGTTGTCCAGTGCAAAAAGATTGAAGGTTGGTGCTGTTGTTGTAAAAGACAATCGTATCATCTCAATTGGTTACAATGGTATGCCAGCTGGTTGGACCAATGTATGTGAAGAAGAAATTGGTCATGTACTAGACGACTGTGGTAATATTGTTGAGTTCAGAACAAAAACGAAAGATGAGGTTATTCATGCAGAAGCTAATGCTATTCTTAAACTTGCACGTGATGGCGAATCAGGCAATGGTGCCGATTTATTCTGCACTCATGCTCCTTGCATCAATTGCGCTAAACTCATTTATGGCGCAGGTGTGAGGAAAGTTTACTACAGAGAGTCATATCGTGATACACTTGGCACTGACTTTTTGACCAAGTGTAATATTGAAGTTGAAAAATATATTTCAAAAAGTGTTGACTTGCAAGTGGTTTGAGCGTATAATATACCTAAATAGAATATAAGTAAAACCCTACTGTGTGTAGGGTCTTACAAAATTGTTGTTGACTTTAAATCAAAAGGGAAGTATAATTTCTACTATGAAATCGATACAGTGTTTACAATCCAGAATGCATAAGCAGTTACCACTCGTAGCTGGCTGGAATAGCACACGCCCATCATTTGCGCTATCATATGAGATTGATGCGGAGGGTTTTGGTAAAAAGATGTAAGACTACAAGTCTCTTTACCAAAACCCTCTGAGATGAAAATCCAGAGGGTTTTTTGTTTTACCCTACATGATGTAGGGTCTTTCAGAAAGTTGTTGATTTTTATTCTTACTTGATGTAGAATAAGTGTTCTGGTTGAGTGGCATCGTCTACTTAGCTTTTAGATCTTTAAAAATTTGCGTACCAAATGTTCCCGAATGGTGTAGTGGTAACACAGCAGACTTTGAATCTGTTATTGTAAGTTCGATTCTTACTTCGGGTGCCAAATAAAAGTACACTAGGACTGGCGCAAGCCATCGTGGGTATAGTTCCTTCCGAGCCACGGACTTGAGTGTACTTTTATTTGGTTAGATAATTTAAAAAGGAAATTGTATGAAGCGAAAATCTGGTAAAAGCTAGTGTCGCTAAGATCCCCCGTATGGTCTTAGTTGGCACGTAAAATCAAAAAAATACGTACAACCACTCGTGGCGTAATGGTAACGTACATGACTCTTAATCATCGAGTTCTGAGTTCAAGTCTCAGCGAGTGGACCATATGGGGGTATAGTGAAATGGTTATCACAGCAGACTTTTAATCTGCCAATTCTGGGTTCGAGTCCCTGTGCCCCTACCAGTTTTCTTTGGTGTGACTATGATGTAGCGGTAGCATCTCAGATTGTGATTCTGATCGTATGGGTTCAACTCCCATTAGTCACCCCAAAGAAAATTGCCTTGTTAACTCAGCGGTAGAGTGTCTCCCTTACAAGGAGAAGGTCGGCGGTTCGATCCCGTCACAAGGTACCAGATATTCCCGGATAGTTAAATGGTATAACGGAGGCTTGATAAGCCTTTATCGCAAGTTTGATTCTTGCTCTGGGAACCAAATGCCCCGATGACGGAATTGGTATACGTGTTGGTCTTAGAAGCCAAATTTTGCGAGTTCGAGTCTCGCTTGGGGCACCAAAT
>Ga0102831_1001550_pt1 | contig 9686 bp, 6 predicted proteins | sample ColrivemetaGS747_FD_84508 | JGI IMG/M metagenome (GOLD analysis project Ga0102831, IMG submission 84508) | Estuarine microbial communities from the Columbia River estuary - Freshwater metaG S.747 | ecosystem: Environmental > Aquatic > Marine > Intertidal zone > Estuary | place: USA: Columbia River...
CTCCAATTGGGCACTTAACAGCTTAATTCGTTCATCATAGCCAAGTTTTCCATTGAGTAATTCATTTAACTCGACATAGCGCTTGTTTTTTAGGTCGCTTAAGTATTTCATGAAGGTCGTTCCATCGCTAAAACTGGAATCTGGCGTAAGAAATCGCGTACTTCTAGATCCAAACAGGGGATATTGCATATTGCCCTTTTCAACAATGACCATGGTTTGTTTCTTGGAATTATAGCCCCATACATCAAAATGCAATTGGGTCAACTTTTCAGGACCAAAGGTATTGAACGATAGAAGGGCATAGCGTTTTGTCTTTACCTCTGCACGTTTGTCCTGAGCCAATGTGAATCCGTATGGAAATAAACCGATGGCCTTGGGAAGCCCTTGGTTGAAATTTCCAAAATCATCCACATCCCTTTCCTCCAATAGGCCGTTTGTATAGCTCCCATCGCCTGCAGCTACTAAAACGGTTTGTATGTCCGTATACGTTCCTCCCAACAATTCAAACAAACGTATCGTTCGCTCTCCAATCGTTTTGTTTAGGGCAATGCTTTGCGCCTCCAAGATGGCTTTTTGATCCGTCGACTTTGAAAATCCTAGGAACTTTAATTCCATGATTTTTTCCTTAACCGAAATATTAGTTCGTAAGAGGGGACTGGATGAAGGGCTTGTTAAAAGGTCAATGGTTTTATTGGAAACCAGCGCTTTTGGTAGGGTATCTACGAAACACTTAAAAAAAGAACTAACCATGCTCTGGTTCCTCATTGCGTCTCCAAGGCTATACGCTTTAATTTGACTACACATCTCATAAATGGCCGTTTTATTACTCGCCTCCAGTAGTACACCTTTTGGGCATTTCTCAATGACGGAACGCTGTATGGTCAAAAATTCAGGGTTGTTGATGAGAATGCGATCCAACGAATCATAATTTATCGAGCTATCCTTCAAATATACCATGGGACCTTTGTACTCAAAGGCTTGACCGATATTGTTTTCTAAAATGGGACTTTTTCTAACAATATGGAACAAGTAGGCCCGCGTTTCAGGGGATAAATTCGGGTTTACCTGACTGAGTCCGAAGATTGGAAAAAGTAAGAGAGAAAAAACGACCGAAAAGAAACCAAATGGACGTAAGGAAAGAAAAAGCTTACTTTTTAATAAAGGTTTCAACTCCATCATTCGTTTTTACAAAATAAATACCGGCAGGCCAGTTTGACACTTGAATCGGATGATGATAAGTTCCTTCCTCCATGCATTCCCCTAGTATGTTGTGGATAGCATAGGCCGTTCCATGGTTTAAGCCCTTTAAGGTCAGGGATTCAGCAGTAGGATTAGGGTAAAGGGTGAAGGAAGGGATTTTAGCCTCCTCTAAGCCTACAAAGGTAAGGGGTTGGTCCTTGCTTAAAATGACAGTGCTGCTATTATTGAGTAAGGCAGAACTTACATTGATTTTCATGGCAATGAAAACGGGTAAATTGCTTGCGGAAAAATCATAATATTCGTAAACGTCTCGAACAAAAGCGACGTTGGTACCAAATACGGTTGCATTGGCCGAATCCTTTAAATGATAGCGAATCGCTGTGTAAGAATTCCCACCCGGGAGCATTAAGGTACCTGAGCCATCTACCATGGCAACGGATGAACCAGTGGATGGAACAGTACCCGTAAGTCCGGAGGTTACAGTGCCTGAAAAATTATCAATAAGGGGATTCCCTCCAAAACCAAATGGGTATGTCATGAGGTTCTCAGCATCGATATTCCAACTCGCAACAACTGCCCCAAGACTAACTTCATTGAACACAAATCCTTGCGAAATTCGTCCATTTGGAGTCGTAGCGTAAAAGGTTTGTAAATTTCCTCCAATATCATAGAGCTGTGTCGCGCCCGAAAAAGAAGCATAGTTTGCATCTTGGGTCGCATCCAAAATTTGCACATCCTTGGTGATGCCAAAAATTCCTGAAATCTGACTAAAATCCCACACGGCATTGCTTCCCACGGTGCCTGCGAGTATGTTTGCGTTGGAATCGCAGAGGTGAAGGGAAACCAACGATCCGATACTCGGTTCGTTGTTTACATCAAAGGATTGGGCAAAAAAGGTGCAAGGGATCAATAAAAGGGAAATAACAACTGTTTTCATAGGAGTAGATTTACTCAAAAGTAAAGAATTAATCGATTTGCTGCGTTGTTTGGAGACCAAAATGTGCACGGTTTTTATGGATTTGATGCGTTTCTGTATCGGTGAGGGTCAAAGTCACCCGAGGAAAAAATGTTTTCTGCATCACGGGCAAAGTAATTTCCTTATTCACTCCTTGTCGGCGAATACCTATGGTAACTTCATTTTCAATTCTATTCCGTAGGATTTCTTCTATTGGTTGATTCAGTTCCAGCCCATTAACGGAGACTATCTCATCTTTTTCCGCCAATCCACCCAAATCAGAAGGTCCTCCGGGAGCAATGGCATGTATGAATACACTTCCCTGCACCCTGTGTACTTTCAATCCAAGTTCTCGTTCGCTCAGGATTGGGTTATCAATGGGTTTGTACGATATTCCAAAATATTCAAAGGCCTCTGTTAATAGGGTTTCATAGCCATTGGCAGCGTGTATGTAGGTTTCGAAAAAAGGCCTGAAATCAATCCCACTGAGGTCCATTAGAATGCGAAGCAAATCCTCCTCTTCATACCCCTTAATGCCATTTCCAAATTCCTGGTAAAGTTGCTGCATAAAGGTGTGGAGAGACCTTTTGTTTTGCGTAGCAGCGCGTATTCGGTAATCAATATAAAAGGCAATTAGCGCTCCTTCGTTATAGATGGATACCTTTTTCCCGGGAGTACCTTGTACATATCCATCCACCCAGGTGTCTATGGAAGAATCTCCCAAGGACATAGAATACCGACCTGGATTGTCGATATGGTTTTGAACCAGCGCTGAAAAAAGGACAAGGTATTCTTCTGTAGTAATCACCTTGCTTTTAAGTAAATGGTAATCCCCCATGTAGGTGGTTATTCCTTCATAGACATATCCGAGACGCGAGTAGTTAATTTCTTGAAACCGATACGGAAGTAGATCTGCGGGTCTTATGGATTTTACGTTCCACACATGATATAATTCATGGGAAGCTACATGCAGCAAATCGAGGTATCGACTGCTATGCCATGCGTCGGTTGGTCCTAGAACGATAATCGTATTATTAAGGTGTTCAACACCATGCAGATAATGGGTATTTGTACCGATCAAAAGGAAGGAAAAAACGTCTACGGGAAAAGAGCCAAACGCTTGAATCTGAGAAACAGTAAATGCCTCAAAGTCTTTTATTAGCTTAGCCATATCCAAAGAATGATTCCCCCAATGGTGGATAAAAAACCGCTTGCCGTTGACTGTATATTCGTTGGTTTTAATACCTGGAGCCGCCAAGAAGGGGGAGTCAAACAAACGATCAATCCCATTAAAAACGGTTGTATTTTCTTGATGTTCGAGTCCACAAACCTTCCATTCATCCGGTAGATCGAGCGATAATCGTATTGTTTTATCAAATATGTATTTATTGTAAATCAGCACGTTAACAGGATTTATTAAAAGTTTTGATTCGTCTAAAAAGGTATTTCCTGCAGTTAATACAGAACCATAATACAAGTAGGATAGGGTGATAAAATCCCTTGCTCGGGTGTCAGCCAACCATTCGTTTTTTCCGATTTTTGTAATCTGGACACGTTGGTTGTTTTGGTCGAATCCCTGAACATGGCTGATTAACGAAGCAAAATTCCCCTCTTCATAACGACCGGGTCTCCATGCCGCTATGTAAAGCGTTGTTTCATCGTCAGGGCATGGAAGGGTAACTGTAACCTTTAGTCGATGTCTACTCGGTTGATAAAGGGAAAGGTGGTATTCAACCATGCCGCCTGTTAAGCGTATAATTCGTGTTGCAGTTGAATGATTTTCGGATCCGCAACATAGTCGTCGTAGGGCATCATCTTATCGATCATTCCTTTTGGCGTAATCTCAATGATTCGGTTTGCAACCGTGTTCACCAAAGCTTGGTCATGGGATGTGAATAACATCGAGCCTCTAAAATCAATCATGGCATTGTTTAACGCAGTAATGGATTCAAGGTCTAGGTGGTTTGTAGGTTCATCCATGAGAAGAAAATTAGCTTTGGCCAACATCATTTTTGAAAGCATACATCTTACTTTTTCTCCTCCTGACAAAACGTTTGATGTTTTCATCGCTTCTTCCACTGTAAATAACATTCTTCCCAAAAAGGTTCGTAAGTATACTTCTTCACGTTCTTCTTCACCCTGTGCATATTGACGCAACCAGTCGATTAGGCTTATTTTGTCTTTGAAATAACTATGGTTATCGTTGGGTAAATATGCAGTACTGATGGTAGTCCCAAAAGTGAAACTTCCAGTGTCGCTTGGGTTTTCACCACTTAAAGCTTCGAAAAAATGGGTTAAGGCGACGGAATCACGCGAAATAATAGCGATTTTATCTCCTTTATTCACTGTAAAGGTAATCCCTTGAAAAAGCGTTTTACCTTCCTTGCTTTTCGATAAATTATCTACGGATAAAATTTGATTGCCTGCCTCACGGTCTTGATGAAAGGTGATGCCTGGATAACGGCGGGATGAGGGTTGGATTTCTTCCAAGTCCAAGTTGTCTAGCATTTTTCTTCGGCTCGTAGCCTGTTTGGATTTGGCGGCGTTAGCAGAGAATCGGGCAATAAACTCCATAAGCTCCTTCTTCTTCTCCTCAGCCTTTTTGTTTTTATCCGCTCGCTGCTTTAGGGCTAATTGAGAACTTTGATACCAAAAGGAATAATTACCTGTAAAAAGGTTGATTTTATTGAAATCGATATCACAAATATGGGTGCAAACGGTATCGAGAAAATGCCTGTCGTGCGAAACTACAATAACGGTATTTCTGAAGTCCAATAAAAAATCTTCTAACCATCCAATGGTCTTTATGTCTAAGTCGTTGGTAGGCTCATCCAAAATAAGCACATCGGGATTTCCAAACAAGGCCTGAGCCAAAAGAATTCTAACCTTTAGGTCATTTGAAATCTCATTCATTAATGCATAATGCTTACTTTCATCAATCCCTAGATTACTCAAAAGGGTAGCGGCATCGGTTTCTGCATTCCAACCTTCTAAATCGGCAAATTCACCTTCAAGCTCTGCCGTTCGCATTCCATCTTCCTCGGAAAAATCCGGTTTGGCATATAACGCATCCTTCTCTTGCATGATTTCATAAAGCCTTTTGTGGCCCATGATTACCGTCTGCAGGACGGGGAATTCATCAAATTCAAAATGGTTCTGGCGAAGGAAAGCAATGCGTTTTCCCGGTTCTAATTCAACCCTTCCTGTGGTTGGGTCTTGTTCGCCAATTAATATTTTTAAAAACGTCGATTTTCCAGCACCATTGGCACCGATGACGCCGTAACAATTCCCTTGGACAAATTTGGCATGGACTTCATTGAAAAGTATACGTTTCCCGAATTGAAGGGACAGGTTGTGAACGGATAGCATGTGATAATTTTAGGGCAAAGATACGGACTTTGTATCAGTTCCTTAATTTTTACAGGTGTAAACAAAGGCAGGTGGGAAATTCAGAGCGGTAAAACGAATCCCTATCTTTGAAAAATATTGTGAAAGTACCTTCTTTGCCTGAAGAGAATATTGGAATTGGACAAAAGCCCCATCCGGTGCCAAACAATCGGAGGCAGTTTTAATGATGGAATTTTGTAACTCTTTATTCAAAATAGCCAACGGAATAGAAGAGATGATTAAATCGCACTGGCTCAAGGATCGTTTGCTAAGGATTTCTTGCAAATTGCTTGCTGAATCGTGTAAAATTTCGATGCCTTCCTTTTGGTATTTTTCTATTAACGAACTGTAAAAACTATCGTTCAACTCAATCATAATAAACGTACAATCTGGATTTTTCCTTTCGATAATGCGTTCCGTGAAGACTCCAGTACCCGGTCCTAACTCTACAATGAGTTTGCATTGTTCAATTGGAAGGCTAGAAAGCATTTTGTCGCTCAAAAAACGTGAACTGGGAGCAACGGCTCCTACTTTGTTTCCTTTTCTTAAAAACTGATTTAAAAAGTGCTTTTGGCTCATTAGGGAAGGTTGAACGTAGCTTTATTGCGATGAATGGTACCGATAACCTGTCCTTGCAATTCAGATATCGCATACGGTATTAAGCCTTGCGAATCGTTCTTAGAAGGTTGGTACATTCCGTTGGGTGAAAAGAGGGTAAGATCGGCCGCTTGGTCTACCTTTATACTTCTTTCTACGATTTCAAAGGTTTTTCTATTCCTATTCGACAAGATATCAACGACCGTATCAATCCCTAGATCCGTCAACGTTAATAAAGCGTTGTACATGGTTTTAATTTGAGGACAACCAAAAGAAGCCTGGTCGAATTCAATGTTTTTTTCATCCAAAACATAGGGCCTGTGATCCGATACAACGGCCTGAATAATATTGTTTTTTACCGCTTCTACTAAAGCTAAACGATCCTCTTCGGTCCTGAGTACAGGATTAACTTTAAACCTTGTATCAAAATCCAAGGTAGCATTTTCGTTAAAACAGAGATTCATTACGTGAACATCACTCGTAATGGAAACCCCTTCGGCATGTGCTTTTTCTAAGAGAGGAAGGGAATGGCGGCTTGAAATTCCCGTTACGTGAAGCGGTCGTTGGGTATATTTTGCAATTTCAATGGCACGATAGAGGGTAGTGATTTCCGATAGGTAGGGGTGACCTCGAAGGCCTGGTTTTAGAGAAGCAACCCCTTCATTTACCTCAAAATGCTGAACCATAGCGCGCGATTGGAGGGAAACTATAATTCGGCCATCGAAGGAACCGGAGTACGATAAAGCCCTGCTTAATAACCCATCGTTCATTTCGTGCTGGTCGTCTGAGAACCAATGCGCACCAGCTTGATACATGTCATACATTTCGGCAAGAACGCTGCCTTCCATACCTTTCGATAGGGCACCTATAGGATGTAAGGAAACGGCATGATTTTCTGCTTTTCTTACTTTGTATTCAACTGCCGTTTTTTGATCACACACTGGATTATCGTTTGGAAGGACGCCAACATGGGTAAAGCCACCCAGTGAAGCGTCATCAAGACCTGAAGACAGGTCTCCGCGGTATTCAAAACCAGGGTCATTGAAACTTGCCTTGAAATCGACCCATCCTGGAGAAATACAAAGTCCGTCGTGTCTTACCTCATGGACATCTGATTCGTCAATCCTATCATCTATTCGGGTTATTACTCCCTCTTCAATAAGGCAATCCATTACTTTCCCATGGTACGATGAGGATCGATCTATGATTCGGGCTGCCTTGATGAGTATTTTCATGCTTTCCAAAATTTAATCAGTGCCATTTCCAAAAGGAAGAAAATCAATGCAAAGAAAACTAAATATTTCCAAAGTGAATTTGGTTTTTCAACCCGAGCCATAGTATTTTCTGCACCATCATTTAATGGCGTATATAAAACATCCTTAAATCCGATTCGATTGAATTGTTCTCTCAATTGGTTTTTGTCAAGATACATCAGTTGTGATTCGGTACGATCCATGTTAAGAGCGATTTTTATCGGATTGGGTAGATTGACCAAATTAAATATGCCTTCAAACAAGGTTTCATTGGTTTGGTAGCTGTTCAACGAGATGCGTGTATTTTCTCCATCGTTGCTCTGTCGAGGAATTATTTCTTTTTGTTTATTTCGCAACAAAACCGGGGCTTCTTCTTGTGGTCCACGAAATACAGTAAAGCCATCCGATTTTCCTATAATATAATAGGGTAGGAGTTGCCGTAGACTGATTTCGGCGGATCGCAATAACAGGGATGGAAACAAGGCGTGATCTGTGAAGCTGCCAAACCGTGATTGCACCGGGGAGGCTAAAAGAAAGATTTGACCTTGTTTCTTATGCTTAACCAACAAGGGAAGGTTGTTTCTCATTTTTAGAAGGACTTCTGTTCCTTTTTGACTCAAATTTCTAAGGGGATACGACAGGTTTACTAAAGGTAGATTAAAGTTCTTTTGAACTTTGTCAAACATGCCTTTGAAGAATGGATTTTGATAATCGATTTGGGCCAATTGGTTTCCTGATCGCATGGGTGGACCTAGGTTGGGCATTTCCATTTTACTTAGAAATTCATTGTAGCTGCTTAGGTTAACACTATCACCGCACACGATAAAAACATTTCCTCCTTTGTTCACGAAGGAGGAAAGTTGTGCACTTAATCCGCTTGGTAGGTTGTTTAGTCCGTTTAGAAGGACCAAATCGGCTTGATTAATGTCTCGGTTTTGAAGATTCCCTTCTTTAATTGATTTTACCGTATAATACGGTTCCGTTTCGTACACCTTTAAGACTCTGTCGCTTGCATTTTCGCCATTGACACACAGGATATTTCCAGATTTCGCAATGTTACAGGTGAAAAAATATTCATCATCGAAGGTGATTTGTTGATCGGAAATGGATAGTTTTCCTTCTATTGGGCCAAAATCCTGTATGGTGAAATTAACATTCCCATAGCCCGAAGAATTGGCTTTGACATCGACATTGGTCATTCGTTTTTGATTGCCAAAAACTATGGTCACGGGAACGTCCACAGCATTTTTTGATCCAACGTTTTTTGCCCGAAACTTTATTTCTAACGGACTTCCTTTTTTAAAGAGGGGGTTGCTAAACCAAAGTGAGTCAATGTAAAGGTTGTTGGTATTTTGAACCGTGTTTTGAATGAGATGCATTTGAACAGGGTGGACGGCACTTAATTTCGTTAGGACTGCTGTTGATTTCTGGAAATCAGAGAGGAGAAAAACGTCTGTTTTTCCAATACGTTCTTGCTCTTCGTGGTAGCGCTTCAAAAATCCGTTTTGCCAATTAAGCACCTCGTTTAAGGATCGAGGCACCCTGTAAAGTTCCAGCGCTTCGAGGTATTTAAGTGCACTAGATTTGTTTTGTAAACAGCGTTCTTTCCCCGAAAGTAGATTGGAAAAAAGTAGGATTTTGGTGCTTTTGTCGCTTTTTTCAATCAGTTTTCTGGCTAGTTCTTTTGATTCATTAAAAAGACTTCCCTCCATTCCTTTGGCACTCATGGAAAACGAGTTGTCGATATAAATGGAAACAACGGAAATTCCCGAAACGGACTTTTGTTGATCCTTGAGAAAAAAGGGTTGAGCAAAGGCAAGAACTAATGAGGCAAAGGCTAAGAGCCTAAGAACTAAAATCACCCATTTTTTTAACGATTTAATGGATTTTTTCTCTCGGTTTAATTCCTTCAAGGTCTTTAATGAAGGAAAATAAACACGTTTATACCGTCTGAAATGGAATAGGTGAATAAGTACCGGAATGGCCAACAACCCAAATGCCCACAAAAAAGCCGGATTTACAAACCACATGCTGTAAATTTACAAATTAAATCGGCAATTTTGGGAGAATACAGAAGCGTAAGCTAAACAAAACTAGTTTAGCGAATTCAAGGTCGCTTTTAGTTTATCGCTTTTTTCTTCGTCACCTTTCATGGAATAAGTCTTCCATGCGATTTCTAACGCAAGTTTATCGTTAGGAACCTTGGCTAAGTATGGGTCAATATAACTCAGTATTTCGTCGAAATATGCAAAGGACTTTTGTAGGTAAAGTAAATACTCAGGATCATCGGATTC